>Ga0137374_10001369_pt1 | contig 27587 bp, 14 predicted proteins | sample SagtaG_20_FD_104811 | JGI IMG/M metagenome (GOLD analysis project Ga0137374, IMG submission 104811) | Vadose zone soil microbial communities from Sagehorn Ranch, Mendocino, California, USA - Sage1_R_100_16 metaG | ecosystem: Environmental > Terrestrial > Soil > Vadose zone | place: USA... | reverse complement strand
CTCATCGCATCCTGGGGCTGGAGAAGGTCCCAAGGGTCCGGCTGTTCGCCGGTTAAAGCGGTACGCGAGCTGGGTTCAGAACGTCGTGAGACAGTTCGGTCCTTATCCACTGTGGGCGCAGGATACTTGAGGGGTTCCAATCTTAGTACGAGAGGACCGGATTGGACGCACTTCTGGTGTGGCAGTTGTTCCGTCAGGAGCATCGCTGCGTAGCCATGTGCGGAAGAGATAAGCGCTGAAAGCATCTAAGTGCCAAGCTCATCCCAAGATATGGTGTCCCGGCCGCAAGGCCCTGAAGACCACGGGCAGACTACCCGTTTGATAGGTCAGGCGTGCAAATGCCGTGAGGCATGAGCGGACTGATACTAATCGGTCGTGAGGCTTGATCGCTTCCTTCTGGCGTTAAATCGTGAAAAGCGTTGAATCGTTAAATCGGTTCAACGATTCAACGGTTTAACGAATCACGAAGACAGCGATTTCAAAGACACTCGCGAATTGGTTGCCCCGGTGTCCTGTGTGTAGTTTTCAGAGAATGGCCGCGCCGCTTCGGTCACGATCTTTGCTCTTTGAATCGTTGAATCGTTAAAACGTTGAATCGTTGAACCGATGGCCGCGCGAAAGGCCGGCACGGGTTTAACGTTTCAACGAATCACGATTTAACGAACGATTTTTGGTGGCCATAAAGCTGTGGTCCGACCCGTTCCCATTCCGAACACGGCCGTCAAACGCAGCGTTGCCGATGGTAGTGCCTGTATAGCTTGCGCGAGAGTAGGTAGCCGCCATTTTTTCCTTCCAAGGGCCGGACGCCTGTCCGGCCCTTCGCCTTTTGGGTTCGTCGGAGCGACTGATCCTAAAAAGAGCAGTTGAAACCACAGATGGACACAGATGAACACAGATTTTAGCGAAGAGAGTCACTCCCCCAATGGGTGAACCAGCCCGCTGTCGCAAAGCCTGCTTATCTGTGTTCATCTGTGTCCATCTGTGGTTTCCCTTCTTTGTTCCAGCCGCAACTGCCGGGTTCAGCCTGATGGGCCCGAAATGGAAATCATGTGGAAGCCGAGCCGACGCCCAATGTTGCCGTTTCGCGACCTCACGATGGCAGTTGCAAAATCTTTCGGGAAGGTTTTGGTGGGAATCCCGCCATACTTGCGCTAGACTCAAGGCGTTACTGAACCCGGGCAAAGCGCAGCACGATGACTTTCCCGAAACCACAGCGCGGCGGGGCGAAGCCAGCGGCTTCGCGCAAGGCGGCGTTCACTCTCATCGAACTGCTCGTCGTCATTGCCATCATTGCCCTGTTGGCGGCGCTTCTGCTGCCGGCGCTTTCCCGCGCCAAAGGGGAGGCACTCTCCGTCGCGTGCTTGAGCAACCTCAAGCAGCTCGAGATCTGTTACCTCTCCTACGCTCACGACGCGGACGACGAACTGGCGCCCAACAGCTACGTCTACGTCTTCTCCACGCCCACGGGACCAGCCCTCTCCGGGCAATCCTGGTGTCCCGGCGACGTGCGGCAGGACACCACCATCAGCAACCTCACCAACGGTGTACTGTGGCCCTACAATACTTCGGCCGAGATTTACCGTTGTCCGGCCGACAAGTCCACCGTGCCCGGCACGGCCGTCCCGAAAACACGCAGTTTCAACCTCAGTATCTGGCTCAACTGCGCCATCGTGCCCGAGACCTACAAAAAACTTGCCCAACTGGGCGGTGTCCCCAACGACCAGATCTTCACCTTCATCGACACCCATGAAGACGCGATCATCGATCCGACCTTCGGCATCTACCACCAGAGCAGTCCGTGGGGCAACATGTGGATCGACCTGCCCGCTGACCGCCACCGTCAGGGCGGCAACGTGGCGTTCCTGGATGGCCATGTCGAGCATTGGCGCTGGGCTGCGCCCAAGAAATTCGTCACCTGGGGCTATCCGGCCCGGCCGGACGAAATAAAGGACCTCCGCCGTGTCCAGGCCCATATACCGCCTCCGTATCGGCCGTAGCGGGAGACTTCGACCCAAGGCTCACCTCCCAGCGGGGCTACGACCGTGGTATCTGTTTAGCGTCCGCGAGGACGCCTGAAAATAGCCCAGCGATTCATCGCTGGGTTGTGGGGAGTTGACGTTCGGAGTCCCGCAGGGACGGCAGAGAGAGGGTTCTGCCGTCCCTGCGGGACTTGAGGCTAGCGGGCCTAATACCCAGCGATGAATCGCTGGGCTATTTTCAATAAGGACGAGGAGTGGCGCTAATTGGGGTGATGAATCTGTACGGTAGAACGGATTGTGTTGTACGCAGCCGTGTTCCAGCCGCCAGGAATAGTCCTGCAGTTAATCACCCCCGAGTCTAATTCCGTGGAACCATCCGTTCCGGGAGCGAGGAATCTGGAAACACCCTCTTGATGGGGTTCAGGTTCCGCGGAAAAGCTGGCGAAAATAAGTGTTGTCAAACCTTGCGGCTTCCCCCTAATTTCCGCACCAATGCACCGCTTGGAACACAGGCAAACCGGATTTGCCCGGAAACCGAGCAGAAAATCTACGGACAACAACCAAGATCGCAGGAGGAACAACATGAAAGTCAATCCATGGACACTGGGTCTGGCCGCCGCAGGGCTGGTCACACTCCCCGCAGCCACGCAGGCCGAAGAAAAGCTCAACCCGTTGCTGACCGCCGTCACCCCGACGAGCCTCAGCGGCGCGGTGAGCACGTCAATCCACTGGAACCCCGGTACGGGCAACGCCTTCAGCTCTCCCCGCCTTTACCAGCAAGGCAAAGCCGACGGCTTCAATCTCGATGTGGTGAGCCTCACGCTCGACAAGCCGCTCGACGAAAGCCAATGGGCCGCCGGCTACCATGTCGACCTCTGGTTCGGGCCGGATGCAAACACGTTCGCAAGCCAGAGCAGCGGTACTACGGCTGACTTGGCCATCAAGCAGGCTTACGTCGCGCTCCGCACTCCGTTCGGCAACGGCCTGGAGTGGAAGGTCGGCGTGTTCGACTCGGTCATCGGCTACGAAAGCCACGACTCGTCGAAGGACCCGAATTACAGCCGCTCTTACGCGACTTCGATCGAACCGCACACGCACACGGGCGTGCTGGGCAGCTACCAGTTCAGCCCGTCGTTCGGCATGTCCTTTGGCATTGCCGACACGGACGGCCCGCGGATTAACAGCCGCGCCAATCCGCCGAAGGCCGAGTCCTTCAAGACTTACATGGCCTCCCTGGCGGTGACGGCGCCCGACGATTGGGGATTCGTCTCCGGCTCGACCCTTTACAGCGGGTTCGTGAACGGGTTCAACAACGGCTGGAACGGCTCGCAATTCAACTACTACGCCGGCGTCACGCTCAACACCCCGGTCAAGAAACTCAAGGTCGGCACGTCGTTCGATTACGCGACGATCACGGATGATGCTTACCAGCCGCCTCCCCCCGGCTCAAGCCAGCCCGAATTGAACGCGTGGGCTCTCACCGGCTACGCCTCGTATGAGCTCACCGAGAAACTAAGCGGCCACTTCCGCATTGAATACACGGAGACGGACGCGAACATCTACGGAACCGGCGCGCGGCTTGAGGACGGCAAGAGCAGGCTGTTCGGCATGACCGGCACCTTGCAATATGATCTGTGGGCCAACGTCATCAGCCGCCTCGAGTTCATCTGGGACCACCAGGCGGGCGACAATACCATGATCCCCTTCGGCGGGCAGCCGGAGAGAGGCGAAACACACGGCTCCAAGCGCGATGCCTTCACGATCGCTCTGAACCTCATCTACAAGTTCTGAGCAAACTGGATTCCCAGCCCCCGGCCGGCCCGCCCGGCAGGGGGCGTTCCTCGCGGTCACGTCTTAATTTCATCTCACGGACAGCGAGCCCAAAAGCAAACAATCTGGCGGGATTCGCCCAACGTGAACAACGTTCATCAAGCCGCGGTAATGGACTACTTCATCAAACCGCCCGAAAACATCGACATTGCGCGCGGCCTGGGTCCGTTTCAGCGAAATGGCACGACGCCTGCGAGCACGCTCCGCTTGCGCGGTTTGTTTCACCCTGCGATCCAGGCCGGGGCCGCGCAGTGCATTGTGCGGCCCCGGTCATTGATTTGAACCCGGGTGCCCGCGCCGTCTGGGCGCGGCGCTCGATTTCCGGAAAACGAACAACACGAACAACACGAAACAACGTAAACAAACAACCCGCGGGACAAACCGCGCCAACAGAAGGAACAGAATGAAAGTGAACAAATGGACATTCGGGCTGGCCGCCGCCGGGCTGGTCAGCCTGCCTGTCGGATCGCAGGCCGACGAAAAGTTGAACCCGATGCTTACGGCCGTCACCCCGACGACCGTCAGCGGATACATCAACACCTCGATCCACTGGACCCCCGGGACGGGCAACCGCGTGGTTCCAAACCACGGCCAGAACACGCCGAACAAGCAAGACGGCTTCAACCTCAATGTCGTCGATCTGGCGCTTGAGAAGCCGCTGGACGAAGCACAATGGGCCGCCGGCTATAAGGCCGAATTGCTCTTCGGTCAGGACGCCAACATCTACGCCACCCAGAGTCCGACCGCCGTCGGCCCCGCGGACTTCGGCATCAAGCAGGCCTACCTCGCCCTCCGCGCCCCGGTTGGCAATGGCCTCGACTTCAAGGTCGGCGTGTGGGACACCATCACCGGCTATGAGGTCTTCAACGCGGGGAGCAATCCTAACTACACCCGCTCCTACAGTTGGACGATCGAGCCGACGACATTCACGGGCGTCCTGGCCACCTACCAGCTCTGCAAGTTTGCCAGCGCCTCTGCGGGCATCGCCAACACCTACGGCCCGGCAATCAACGGTCGCGCCAACGTTCCCGGTGCCAAGGCTGAGTCCTACAAAACCTACCTGGCCGGCCTGTTCCTGACCGCTCCGGATGACTGGGGTTTCCTGGGCGGCTCGGCGTTCTACGCCACGTTCCACAACGGTTACAACTCCGGCTTCGCCGGCGGCGCGGACCAGACCAGCTACTTCGTCGGGGCGACGGTCAACACGCCGCTCAAGTGGCTCAAAGTCGGCGCGTGTTACGACTATCTCGGCACGACCAGCGACTTCGGCGATTCGTCCTACGCCAACGCTTACACGCTCTACAGCTCCATCCAGATCCCTGACTCGAAGTTCAGCCTCCACCTCCGCGGCGAATACGCGAACAGCGATACGGCGGTTCTCGGAAGCGGCGCGAACCTCCCCGGTGGCAACAGCGAGGTCTTCGCCACCACCGCCACGCTCCAGTACGACCTCTGGCAAAACGTCCTCAGCCGGCTCGAATTCCGCTGGGATCACCAGGCCGGCGACAACGACATGACTGGTTACGGTGGCGATTTGGCCAAGCCTGCGTCCACCAACGGCAAGCGCAACTCCTACCTGCTCGCGCTGAACCTCATCTACAAGTTCTAAGCCCCATCTGGTTGGTCACGGCCCCTTCCGGCCCCGCCGGAAGGGGCTTTTGCTTTGGTTCCTGGCGGATTTCGTCTCGGCCGCATCTTGACACCGCCCCCGATCTCTCCCCCTGCCCGCGAGGCAGAAGCGGGGAAGGCCGGGGAGTTCTCTCCCGGAGGGAGACTTGAAAATAGCCCACCCTTTCAAGGGTGGGATTGTGGAATAGCGGAATTGAGTCCCGAAGGGACGGCTGAATCACCGTCACAAAAATGGAAATATGAATTGACGCATGACCTTCGGTGGATTCAGCCGTCCCTTCGGGACTTGTGGAATGGCGACTGTGAACCCGGCAGTGAACTGCCGGGCTATTCTCAATTTTCCCTCCGGGAGAGTACTCGTCTTCCCCACCCGGCGGACTTCGGTTAGCCTCTCCTCAGCGTCCGGGCGCCCAAGGGCGGACTTCGGACCCGAACCCGCTCGATGACCAGTCCCGCACCCCGGATGAGTAAGCCCGCTCGAAGCCGGGCCGTCCTGATTCTCCTTATGGCCGTGTTCGCAGCCGTGGCCGCCTGGATTGGCTGGGGTTGCCTCAAGCGCGAGGACGTTGCCTTCCTCTCCCCTCGCGGTCCGGCCGAGTGGATTGTTTTCCCGGTGCCGCCGGATCCCGAACCGATCACCTCCGCCCGCATCACCACGGTCTTTCGCCGGAACTTCCAACTGCCCACGACCCCGGCTCGGGCGGCGCTCAGGCTGCGCGCCTTCAAGTCGTGCGCAGTGACGCTCAACGGCCAGCCATTGCCTGTGCCCGCTACGGCGAATTGGAAAACACTGGTGACGCTCGACGCCACCCGCCAGTTGCGCGCCGGCGACAACGCACTCGCCATCGCCGTGACAAATTCCTCCGGCCCGCCCGCGCTTTGGCTCGAATTGGCGGCCGATGGGTTTGCGCTGCTCACAGACGAATCCTGGCAGGCCAGTTGCGCCGGCTCGGTCTGGCGGCCGGCGTGGCTGGCCCGACGGCCGGTTCCGGCCGGACGCGGCAATCCGCTCGCAGGCGCGGAAACTGTTTCGTCATCCCTTCGGCGCTGCTGGCCTTGGCTCGTCGTGTCGGCGGCGTTGTGCGCGGGGATCGTTTTGCTCGCCAGACGGAACACACGCCCGAAATCCGAACAGGCTTCCTCCGATGCTCAGCCGGCGTTCGATCCCGCGCCCTGGGCGCTGGCGGGAATCGTCGCGCTGTGGCTCGTGCTCTTCATCCACAACTTCGGCCTGCTGCCGCGCGTTATCGGCTTCGACGCGGCTGAGCACCTGCGGTACATCGGCTACATCCAACAACACAAGTCGCTCCCGCTGGCCAGCCAGGGTTTCGAGATGCATCAGCCGCCGCTGTACTACCTGGTCTCGGCAACGGCGCTGGGCACGCTCGGGTTGACTCCCCTGGACGACACCGGCGTGCTGGTGCTTCGATTCTTCTCGCTCCTCGTCGGGATCGCCCAACTCCTCGTTCTCTTCGCATTGCTGCGGCTGATGTTCCCCGGGCGGCCGGGCGCACAAATCGCAGGACTACTCCTGGCTGGACTGCTGCCGGCGCACCTTTGCCTCGCCCACTACACGACCAACGAGACTCTCGCGGCGTTGTTCGTGACGGCGTCTTTCTACGGCGTGCTGCGGCTCTTGAAGCACGAAGTGATGTCGACCCGATGGCTCGTGGCAACTGGCGTCGCGTTCGGGGCGGCGCTGCTCACGAAGATCACCGCGCTGCTCGCGGCGCCATTCGTGTTCGGGGCGATCGTGTGGAGCCTGTCAAGGCGCCGCGAGCGCGCTCCGGCGGAGTGGTTGCGTGCGCTCGGCGTGCCACTGGCCGCCACACTGCTCGTGTGCGGATGGCATTACGCGCGAGTCTGGACCGGCATTGGCCATCCGCTCGCGGGCCATCGCGATTTCGGCTATGGCACGGCCTGGTGGCAACAGGACGGGTTCCGCACGGCGAACTTCTACGTGCGTTTCGGCGACGCGCTTGAGGATCCATTCTTCAGCGGCACGCGAAGCTTCCTGGGCGGACTCTACTCGACGCTGTGGGGCGACGGACTCTGGAGCGGCGCCGCGTCCGCCGGGTTCCGGGCGCCCTGGAACTACGACCTCATGGCCGCGGGCTACGCGCTGGCGCTTGTGCCGACGGCCCTCCTGCTGATCGGGCTGGCTGCGGCTCTGCGTCGGTTTATTCGCGAGCCGACGGCCGCGTGGTTTTGCGCGCTGGGCATCCTGGGGGCAACGGTTTTTGCGCTGGTCTGGATGAGCCTCATGGCGCCGACTTATGCGTTGGTAAAATCGTTCTATGGCCTGGTCGCGCTGGCGCCGATGGCCGCGCTGGGTGCTGCGGGCTGGAGTTGGATCGCCGAGCGCGGCCGGACGCCGCGGCTGTTCGTTGGGGTGGCCGCTGGCGTCTGGGCTGTGACGAGTTTCGGCAGTTTCTGGATTCGCGGAAACGCGTCGTTCACGCATACGCGGCTGGGTGAAGGGTTGGTGAACGACGGCCGGGGCGCCGCCGCCGTCGAGCGTTTCACGGCGTCGCTCATTCTTGATCCGAAGAACGTTCACGCCCGCTCGTCGCTCGCCGCCACGCTCGCAGGGTTGGGCCAACTCGACGAAGCTGCGCGCCTGGCCGAGCAGAATGCGCGCGAACATCCGGACGCCCCGATCTGTCATCTCGACCTGGCGTCCGTCGCCGAATCCCGTGGCGACCTTACCAGCGCCGTGGAGCACACGCGCCGGGCGATTACGTTGGCAGCGGAGCGACCGCGCGCCCATCGGCTGCTGGCTTCGCGTCTTGCCCGGCTCGGACGGCGCGCCGAATCGATCGATGCGTGCCGGGAGGGATTGCGGTTGAAGCCGGCGGATCCCGACTTGCATCTGTTGCTGGCGGCCGGGTTGGCCGCGGATCGCGGCGCGACCAGCGCCAGGTCGGCCCTCGAAGCCGCGGCGCACTTTCGGTTTGTCCTCGAGTTGGCGCGGGAGCCTTCCGGCGCGTTCACCGGATTGTCGTGGTTGCTGGCGACCCATCCTGCGGCCGAAGCGCGCCAGGGCGCAGAGGCGGTGACCCTCGCCGAGCGCGCGGTCCGCATGACCGGCAATCGTGACGCCTCGGCGTTGCGCGCACTCGCGGCGGCGTATGCCGAAACCGGCCGGTTCGAGCCAGCGGCCGATGCCGTCCGGCAGGCGATGGCCTTGTCGCGAGCAGCACGCGACGAGTCCGGCGCCAGGCTGGCCGGGGAGCTATTGACGAGCATCGAAGCCCGCCGCCCCTTCCGCGACGAACAAGGCCGGCCGTAGGCGTCCGGACAACGGGCTCGTCCCTGGGCGTTTACAGTGCTGGCAGTTGTGGGCTAGATTTTCGCCATGAACGCGAATGACTTGATCACCGTTGACCCGGACATCCTCGGCGGCACACCCGTCTTCAAGGGCACGCGTGTCCCGGTGAAGACGCTCTTTGAATACCTCGAGGGCAACTACACGCTGGAGGAGTTCCTGGAGTGCTTCCCGTCCGTGACGCGGGAGATGGCGTGCAAGGTGCTGGAACGCTCCGAGTCCGCCCTGTTGGCGCCCGCGTCCGCATGAGAATCCTGCTGGACGAGTGCGTGCCATGGCCGATCCACAAACTGCTCGCCGGCCACGATTGCACCAGCGTGCAGAAACGCGGCTGGCGAGGCATCCGAAACGGCGATCTGCTCCGGCGGGCCGAAGGGGAGTTCGACTTGTTCATCACCTCCGACCAAAACATCCGTTACCAGCATAACCTCGCCGGATGCCGCATCCCGATTCTCGAACTCTCGACCAACGACCTTCGTCGCATCCGCGCCGCGGCTGCTGCGATTCAAGCCACCGTTGCCGCCATCCAACCCGGCGAGTTTCGACATCAGGAGATTCCATGAATTTCCCCTACCACCAAATATTGGACGACGGCCACAGAATGCGGAGCGATTCCGCCTTGCGGGACTGGGGCGGGCCGTTCACGCAGGAGTTCGTAGAGAAGCCATGCCCTGCGGAGCGCGGCTGCGGGCGCCGAGAGATTCCTGACTTGTGTCGGCCGCCTGCTTCTTGGCTTTATCTCAATTTCTTGCGGACAAAGCTGTCCGCGCTCCAGCCGCTACGGCAGGACTTCGCGCACGCGGAAAAATCGGCTGGCGTTATTCGTCGTCGTGGTAAAGCACTCTGTCTCGGGAAAGCGACCCGGGACGTTCGTGAGCAGCGTCAAGCCGGCCGGGTTGGCGCCGGCCAGCACGTCGTAAGTCCGCCCCGTCCGCCCGGGCCAACTCAGGCGCGCCAAGCTTGTACTCCAAATCATGAGGTCGAGACGGAACGCTTCGTTGGGGACCATCGGGTCCGTGCTCATGGCTTGTTCCATCGCGTTGTTGTAGCCATCATCGTCCGGGTCATCCTGCGCGTTGGAGAGCAGGTTGCCGAACATGGACATCTCCCAATCGTCATCGAGCCCGTCTCCATCGGAGTCGGAGATTGGGATCCCTGTGACGAGCAAGCTGAGAGCCTGCACGCTTCCGGTCGCGCCCAGAAACTCATCGCCGACCTCGACCCGCCACTGGCCCGCGCTCGGCTCGTAGAAATGATGTGTGGACCAGTACGTCCAGTCCACGGGGCCGGCGCTGGGATCTCCATTGTAGTGCTGGAGGACGCTTCGCGTTCCGGCGGGCGAAACCAAGGTGATGCGCACATCACCGCGAAGCGTATGGTCCGTCTGCACGCGCACGCCGATGTGCTCGCAAATGAGGGTGTCCGTCACGGTCAATGGAATGCTCACGGAGTTCAGCCGGAGCTGCGCGCGCGCGGCGCTGTTCGTGGAGAACAGGCCCTGAAGGGCCAGGCCGTTGCTGCGCCCGATGAAGATGGCCGGGATCGGCACGAAATCTGTCGCGCCCATCAGGCACAGTTGCTCGCCGCCCGGGCAGCCGAAGTCCGTGTTGGTTGCGAAGTTATAGATCACGGCGAATTCCGCTCCCGCTGCCGCCGCGCGAAGGATCTTCTCGTCAAAATTGTTCGTCCCTCGCTCGATCAATGCCGCCTTGCCGGTTAAGTCAATCTGAACCGTGTTGGTGGCCAGGCCCAGGTCCACCAGCGGCGCCAATGGCGTCGGGTCGTCGGGATGCGGTCCGGCGCTGGGCAGGCAGCGGATGGAGGCCAGTTCAGGCGGCACGCCATCGCCAGTGATGAGCAGGCGCAATCCATCATCGGGAATCGACAGCGGCCCGGTCGCTATGACTGAGATGTTCGTCGCCGCCGGCCGGTTGACCCACTGGCGGGCCAGTTTCACGGCCTGTCCGGCGTCCGGTACACCGTAGCCATCGTTGTGCCCCACGAGCAGCCCGGCGCCATTGGGCAGAACGTCCGGGTCCCCCGGGTCGAAGTGCCGGGCGGAGAGCAGGAGGACTTGCTGCACGTCCCGGTAGGTCAGGTTTGTGTTGACCGACAGTAAAAGGGCCGTGACGCCGGCGATCTGCGGCGGACCGGTCGAGGAGCCAGTAAAGCCCAAGGAGTTGTACACGAAATCCGACAAGTATTCAAACGGCGGGAAGAACGAGATGGCATTGCGGCCGCGGGGGCCGAGCAGATCCGTCGTGAAGAGTCCGGAGCTGTTGACATCGGCGCCGCTCGGCGCCGCGAGCAGCAGGCACGCACCGCGCTCGCTGTAAACGGTAGTCCGCCCGGTGCGGTTCACGGCGCCGACGGTGATCACGCGGGGGTCTGAGCAATACGCGTCGTCATTGGCATTGGCGAGGATTTCGCGGTCGTTGCCCGAGGGGCGCAACAGCACCGCACCGCGCCCGAAGCGTCCGTCGCTCACGGCCGATTCAATGCCGAGGTTTTCGAGGGTGGTGAGCCCGCGCTGTCGGCGCCCAGGATGCGTCCAACTGTGACTCTGCACGCCGACCACGTTGGAAGCGTAAACGAACATGTCGTGCAGCCGCTCATCGCTCACCAGGCGCGGGCTGTCGTTGGTAAAAATCACCCAGCCCGCTACCTTGGCGCCAGGCGCCACGCCCGCCATGCCGAAGGCGTTGTTGGCCGCCGCCACCGCAAGGCCGGCGCACTCCGTCCCGTGCGCCCACGAGCTGTTCGTAAATTGCGTCGGTGTCGGATCGTTGGAAAGGTCGGCAAAGTTCAGATGCGGCGCGCCGGCCGCCGCGTTCGTCAGCTCACGGTGTGATATTTCGATGCCCGTGTCGGCGATTGCGATTGTCACCCCTTCACCTCGCGTGTACGGCCACGCTCCGCGCACGTTCAGGTCCGGCCCCAGCACGGCGCCGTTGGTCACGTCGCGATTCTCCTGATTCCATTGGCCGATCGTGGTGCCCAATTGGGGCGGGAAATGCGGATCGTTTGGGCGCGCGGCGTAGAGGCCGTCGAGCGAAACCTCCTGGCGAATGATTGGGTAGCCTGCCGCCACCCCCGGCGCCGCCGAAAGCCGGCTGGCTTCCAACGCGGCGACGACTGCATTGGGCGCCTGCAGGATGAATACGTTCGACGACACGGTGCGCGACAGCTTCAGGGATTGCCCTCGCACCACCGAATCCAAACTCGCGCCCGGCTGGAGTTGCAGGACCACGCGGTCGCCGAACTCGACCGAATTCGTCGAGCCATCCATGGCCCAGGCCCGCAGCCAGTGCGGTCGCGACGCCGCCGGCTGCAACTGCGAGAGCTTGCTCTCAAAACGAAACTCTCTCCGCTGGGGCAGCCGGAAACACAATCTCTCGGACGGCGTCTGCGCGCTCAATTGTCCCGCGGCAGTCAGCGCGCACACTGCAAAACAAACAAGGCGGCCTGATTGGACACTCATGGCGATTTTGGATTATCTTATACCATAGGTTATGGGCGACGCCGAGTAAAATGCAATCTGGGGTCGTCACCCCATCCCCGGGCGCATTTTTTGTGCTGCTCAGGCCAAACGAACCGGCTGCCCCCTCACCCCGGCCCTCTCCCCATCGGATGGGGAGAGGGGGAATCGTCGCCTGCCTGTCCGCGCAGTTGGCGGCGCAAGTCCTCCAACGATCAGGGGCTTGCCATTGCGGAACCCACTGCGCCACCGGACTCCCTCTCCCCCTCGGAGGGGAGAAGGCCGGGGTGAGGGGGCAGCCGCGTGACAAGCCCAACGGCCGCGATGTCCGCCGCACTCCCGCTTCCCCTCGGAGGGAAAGGGTTTGCAGCTTCGCCGCTCTGTGTACGATAGCGAAATGAGCATGGGCGGATTCTCCGCTCGAACCCGCTCGACATCGCTTCATCCAAACCCCAATTAGGGGCAAGCATTTCACACGGCTTGCCCATGAGCTTCCTCTCCCTCATCGAATCGAAGCGCGACGGCAGCGAGCTGCCGTCCGAGGCCATCGCCGGGTTCGTGCGCGACTTTACCGCGGGCCGCATCCCGGACTACCAGATGGCCGCGCTGCTCATGGCCGTCTGCTTCCGCGGCATGAGCGTGGCCGAGACGCGCGCGCTCACGCTGGCGATGCGCGACTCGGGCGACGTGCTGGCGTTTCCCGACGATCCCCGGCCACTCGTGGATAAACACTCCACGGGCGGGGTCGGGGACAAGGTGTCGCTGCCGCTGGCGCCCTTGCTGGCGTGTCTGGGTTTTCGTGTGCCGATGATTTCCGGCCGCGGGCTGGGCATTACCGGAGGCACGGTCGACAAGCTGGAATCGGTCCCCGGCTTGACCACGGAGCTTGAGCCGAAGCGGCTCGTCGAACAGATCCAGCGCCTGGGCGTGGCGATGGCCGGACAGACGGAAACGATGGTCCCGGCGGACAAGAAGCTTTACGCGTTGCGAGACGTGACCGGCACCGTGCCCAGCGTTCCGCTCATCACGGCCAGCATCCTGTCGAAGAAACTCGCCGAGGGACTTCAGGCGCTGGTGATGGACGTGAAATTTGGCTGCGCTGCATTCATACGGACAGAGTCCGACGCGCGCGCGCTGGCTGACTCCATCGTGTCGCTGGCTGAAGCGTGCGGCGTGCGCACGCAGGCGCTGCTCACCGACATGAACACGCCGCTTGGCCGGGCCGTCGGCAATTGGCTCGAAGTGAAGGAAGCCATCGATTGCCTCGACGGCCGCGGTCCCGACGATTTGAGCGCTCTGGTCATCGAGTGCGCCGCCCGGCTGCTCGTGCTGGCCAATCGCGCGAGCGACCTGGCCGAGGCCCGCGCCACCGCCGCCGCGTGTCTGGATTCCGGCGCTCCACGTCGCAAGTGGGACGAACTGATTGCCGCCCAGGGAGCGGACCTTGGCGCGTTCCGCAGCCGGCTCGCGCTCGATCACACCGCGCCTGTAGTTGCCGAATTCACCGCGCCGCGCGGCGGCTTCATTGCCCGCTGTGATGCCCGCGTCATCGGCGAGGTCGTCCGCGACCTGGGCGGAGGACGATTGAAGCAGGAGACGGTGCTCAATGCCGCTGTCGGCGTTGACCGGCTCGCGAAGCCCGGAGATCCAATCAAAGCAGGCGATGTGCTTTGCCGCATTCACGCCGCCACTCAGAATGACGCCCATGCCGCCCGCGCGCGGCTGGAGTCGGCGTTCGAATTGGCGGACGCGCGACCCGCGGCGACCCGCTTGTTTGCGTAGCCGGGACGCGGGCGGACTTGCCAATCCTGGGAGCGCCGGCATCCTGCCGGCGAGTTTCTCGACTCACAACCAATCCACTCGCCGGCAGGATGCCGGCGTTCCCAGCACGAGCTAACTCCAATCTTGAACTGCCGTCCCGTACTCCGCTCAATGCGTGAGATGCGCTTGCGACTCGAATGACTGGGCCGGGCCCGAGTTCCTCCCACGACGATCCCTTGCGTCCGGACGATGTCCTGATCGGCCGCGCGTTTCGGTGGTCGGTGTTCGCGCTGGCGATGCTGGCCGCCGGTGGCGGGGCGGTGTGGTATTTCAAAACACGTCCCGAGACAAGGCCCGTTCAAATCACGCCGCTGGTTCCGCCCGCTCTGCCCGAGCGGCTTGCGGCGGAAATCCCGCGCGTGAATTTCAGCGATATCACGACCAACGCCGGTATCGGGTTCGTGCATGAAAACGGCGCGCAGGGCGACAAGCTGCTTCCCGAAACGATGGGCGGCGGCGTGGCGTTCCTGGATTTCGACAACGACGGGGATCAGGATCTGTTCTTCGTCAACTCGACTCTCTGGCCGTGGCACAAGCCGGATGGCCGCGCGGCCGGCACGCTCGCCTTGTATCGCAACGACGGCGCTGGCCACTTCGCCGAAGTGACCGCCGGCTCGGGTCTCGACGTGAGCCTTTACGGGATGGGCGTGGCGGTCGGGGACTACGACAACGACGGTCTGCCCGACGTGTTCGTCACCGCCGTCGGGGGGAACCATCTGTTCCGTAATCTGGGCGGCGGCCGTTTCGCGGACGTGACCGCTTCCGCGGGCGTCGGCGGCGCGCCCGATCAATGGAGCACGAGCGCCGCCTGGGTCGATGTCGATAACGACGGGGACCTCGATCTGTTCGTCTGCAACTATGTCCGTTGGTCGCGCGAGATTGACCTGCGCGTGAACTACCGGCTGACGGGCATTGGCCGGGCGTACGGGCCGCCCGCGAATTTCGAGGGAACGTTCCCTTATCTGTACCGCAACGACGGCGGGGGGCGCTTCACGGATGTGTCGGCGGCCAGCGGCGTGCAAGTGCGAAACCCCGCCACCGGAGCGCCGCTCGCCAAGTCCCTCTCGGTGGCCCCGGTCGACGCCAACAACGACGGCTGGATCGACCTCGTGGTGGCCAACGACACCGTGCAGAATTTTCTGTTTACGAACCGGCACGACGGCACGTTCGCCGAAGTCGGCGCCCGAGCCGGCGTGGCGTTCGACGCCTACGGGCTGGCCCGCGGGGCAATGGGCATCGACTCGGCCCGTTTCCGCAACGACGACGCGCTCGGCATCGCCATTGGGAATTTCGCGAACGAAATGAACGCGCTTTACGTCTCGCAGCGAGACACGCTAATCTTCGCCGACGAAGCGATCACCGAAGGCGTCGGACCCGCCAGCCGGCTGCTGCTCAAGTTCGGCCTCTTCTTCTTCGACTACGACCTCGACGGCCGGCTCGACGTGCTCACCGCCAACGGGCATCTCGAGGAGCAAATCAGCCTGGTCCAGTCCAGCCAGCGCTACCGCCAGCCGGCGCAGCTTTTCTGGAACCGCGGCGGCGCCCGCGGCATGAGCTTCGTGCCGGTGCCCGCGCAAAAGGCGGGCGAGGAAATCTTCCAGCCGATTGTCGGGCGCGGTTCGGCCTATGCGGACATCGACGGCGACGGCGATCTCGACGTGGTCCTGACGCAAATCGGCGGAAGGCCATTGCTGCTCCGCAACGATCAGCAACTCGGAAATCGCTGGCTGCGGCTCAAGCTCATCGGCACCCGATGCAATCGAGACGCCATTGGCGCGTGGATCAAAGTGCGCGTCGGCGCGCAAACGCTCTCGCGACAGGTCATGCCCACGCGCAGTTACCTGTCGCAGTCCGAACTTCCTGTCACCATCGGCCTGGGCAACGCCGCCCGGCCCGACGCGGTCGAAATCCTCTGGCCCGACGGCTCGCGCCAGAAACTCGACGCCGTCCCGCTCGGCCAAACGACGGTCGTCGAGCAACCGCGTTGACCCGGCCGCTGGGGCGCGGTTTTGACTGTGAGCAGAAGGAGTTGACCACGGATGACACGGATAACACGGATACTTCTAGTTCTTCATCCATTCCCATCCGCGAAATCCGTGGTCAAAAATCCTTGAAAGAAACGGCTGCCGGCGCGCGTCATCCGCCATGCAGCCTAAACTGGGTCATTTCCCAGGTTCGATCACACGTTACCCACTCCGCGCTTCATCGGCCAGCCCGACGAGCCCAGTAGAGCCGGGCGAACCGATAACGAAAGTGAGCACAGCCAGTGATCAAACCAGGAGCTGACCCGCTAAAGATATGCAGCGGCCCCATCCAGGCACCGGCCTTCGAAATTCTAGTGAACGTGTCCTGAGTCTGGCAGGCGCAACTGGTAGAATTCCATGCTTGCATTGGGTTCGATGGAATAGGAACTAGGGGCGTCGGGGACGGACTGCCAGGGGCCGGTAACTCGGGACGCCCGCTGGAGGATCGCGCCGGGGATGTCCCACTCGAGGGTGAGCACGCGGCGACCGCCCAGGTTTTCAAAACGGATGGTGATATCCGGACTGCCAGGGGGGTGTTCAATGCTGAAGTGCCCGGAGTGGGAGTAGCCAGTAGCCCCTTGGTTATCGGTGGCTACCGCCAGAGCCATGTAGTGGCCAGGGGCAAGACCGCTGATCTGCGCTTGGTACGGCGCGGTCTGGTCCTGCCCCACGAACAGTTGGGGAGAGTCGAATCGCAAGTGTGAGCGGACATAAAACTCGACTTTCGCGACGCTGCCATCCAGGTCCGCGGCAGCCGCCACCAGTGGAATGGTGCTGCCGGCCGCGAACGTCTGGCCCACTGGCGAAGTGATGTCCACGATGGGAACAAGGTTGGAGACGACCGTAAAGACCGATTCCATGCGGGCCCGATGGCCGAATAGATCCTCTGCTTCCACGGAGACTCGATGGCCGCCCAACGACGGGGTTCGGAACACCGCGACGAAAGGACCGGAGTTGGTGCGCACCAGCAATTGGCCGTCGGTGAAGATGCGGACTTCCGACAAATCGCCGTCCGGATCCAGCACGTCGGCGAGGATGGGAACGTCGGAACCTACCCGAAACAAGCCGCCGTTCGTCGGCGTCGTGATGAATACCGTCGGTGGCTGGTAGGGAACGCTGGGCACGTTGCCGGCCAGTTCGGTGTCGAAGGTCAGGTCCACTTGGTTGCTCTGACTCGCGGGATGCACTTCGGCGGCGAGGATGTTGCGCCCAGTTACGAGCAGGCTGAAGGCGTTGCTGACGTTGATCGAGCGGCAGGCACGCGCGGCGGCGCCGGTCATCGCAGTCAAGGCGCGCGTGTCCGGAGTGATTGCTCCCTCGGGCATATTTCGCCGGGCGATTTCCTGCCCGTTGAGGTACACCACGATGCCGTGGTGTTGGATCAAGTTGAGGGCGATGTTGTGGTAAAACGAGGGATCCGGCACGTCGAAGGTTTGGCGGAAATAAACCGGGATGGGTGGCCAGCCGTTACAACAGATCGGTTTGTTCAGGTCCGTGGCGACATCGGCCCGGCCATAGCCAAAGGGGGCACGGCCGGTTTTCCAACTTTGGTCGTCAAAAGCAAGAGCGGTCCAGTTGTTGGTCGGGATTTGTCCGCCGTCGAGGAACTTCCAGGCCGAGCCTTTCCCGACGATCCTCAGCAAGTTGAAGTCAAAGTCGTAGCGCTGGCCGCCGACGGGAACTTGGCCGCCCTGATCGTCGAATTGCAGGAGGTCGAGATGGTAAATATCGCCGAAGGGTTCCGGGTAGCCGGGGTTCAATTTTAGCGCCACGTCCATGTGGCCGAGCTCGCGCCCGCCGAGCGGCAGCCCGGCCAGCGTCGCGCCGGAGGCGACGATGCGAATTTCGTTCTGCCCGACCTCCTCCACGCCCTGTCCCTGCCGGCCGCCGCGCACCCAGGCGCCGAAGAGATTGGTCTCCAAGCGCAGCCGGAGCTGGCCAAACTCGAACAGCGAGCGGAAGCCTGCCTGCGCTTCGTCGAAGCGCAGGGTTACGAGCGCCGGTTGCTCGCGGAAGTTGCGGACGAGTTCGCCGGCCGCGCCGATGCTGCCGGCACTGGCGCTGAACCAAGGACCCACGTTGCAATCGCTCAGTGCGACGTTGCGCCAGGCAATGTTGTTGTGGTTTTTCACGTTCTGCCAAAGGCCGGGGCCTTCGAGGGGAAGTGAAGTGATCGGCTCGATCCGCGCCAGCAGGCAGAGATGCTGCGGGTCGAGAAACGCGCCGCATTCCGTGTCTGGCGGTGGGTAGAAGGGAATCTCGATGATGCAGCACTCGTTGGGAGCGAGGACAGGGATTTTCAGCAAAACGTCCTCGTAAGTCGGCGGATAGACGATGGAGTGGTGGGTCGGCGTCTTGTTGATGATGTAGCCGCCGGCAATCGTCCAGGGGCTGATGCCCGACGCACCATTCCACGGAATAAGAGTGGATGTGATGACGGGGTCGAGCTGGCTGGTATCGTAAGCCTGGCTTGGTGTCCAGCGATCCACGTTCGCATTATTCAGGCGCTGCCACATTGCCCAGAGGCGGTCGGCGTTGGCGTGAAGCATGAAAAAGATGGGATCACGCGCGGCACTTTGCGAGCACATGGTGCCATTGATATAACAGTGCGCGTTGTTGTGGGATGGCCCCTCGATATTTCCCCAGAAAGTCGAGTAACTGCCGCTCGGCAGGAGGGTGGCCGTCTGGTAGGCCGGTTGCAGCCCCGCGGCGCCCGGCGCTCCGGCAGGCTTGTTGCGGCTGATGCCAAAAGTGGCGAAGGGCGCGCCCACCACTCCGCTGGAGGCGCCCATGTAGCCGCCGGGACCGATAATTGTGGGGCTGGGATCGGTCGTCCAATCCCAATAAAGAAGGGTCAGGGCCGGCTTCGCCTCTCGCAGCAGCGCCTCGTATCGGTTGATGAATTCCCGGTGCCACGGTAGGAAACGGAGGGTGCCATGTATTCCTGATCCAAACAGCGGAAAGTGAACATTGTTCTGCTTGTCAAAATAGGTGTCGCCACCCGGAAACAGGTAGGGCGGCATATCAATCGTCTGCACGGCCGCGATGTAGTCGTTACGGACTGAAACAGCGACTGTGGCCGCGTTACTCCTGGGCTTGGTCACCTCGTAGCCGTAGAGGCGCGGTTGCGCGAAGCCGCAGGGATTGGCCACATGGTCGTTCCAGTCACCGGGCCAGTTAAGTCCGGTTGAGGCCTTAGCCCAATAGACGTGCAACGTTTCGGTGCCGCTGGAGGCCGACGTGCCTCTGTTGCGCACCCGCACATAAATGTAGTTAGGCGAGCTGGCCTTGGGATCGCGATAGCATGGTCCTTCGTGCGGCAGCGGAGTCCAAGTGGGGCTGCTGCTCGGGAAGGGCTGCGGGTCGTAGTTCGGATCGGCCAGGCGGCGGACCCAGATGTCGTCGCTCAGATGCAGGTATAGCGAGACCGTGTTTGGCTCGATGCCAACATCCAGGATATCGTCGCGGATCCAAAGATCGGCCTGCCCTTGAGCAGCAATGGTGGTACTGAGCAGAACCAAACCGCACAGGGCTTGGCAGAATCGGAGGGATTTGCATTTCATATCGGTGAATTGGTTGGTTTCTGGCGGGAACATATTCGTTCCATGCGGCGCGGTTGCACCAGACACTGGCTAGGGATTGGCGCCGCTATCAATCCAGTTTTTGATCGTATCGATCTCAGTCTGGTTCAGGTACGGCGGGCCATTTTGGGGCATGCGAGCGCCGACCGCCGGCGGGGCGTCGTTGATCTTGTGCCAGAGGTAGCTGTTCAGGTGATCGCTAGGCTTCACACGCTTTAGAGCCACTTCAGTCGAGTTCACGTTGACAATGTTGCCGTAGGACAAACCAGTGGCAAGGTTGAGGCCCGCGGGTGGCGAACCTCCGCTGTGGCAGGTGACACAGGCGGACGCTCCGCTAGTGTTCACACCATTAAAGAGGGGCTGGATCATCGAACTGAACACGGTCATCGGTGTCAGGCCGCCAGGAGTGAAATTGCCACATAGCATGCCGCTCCAGCCGCTACCGCCGCCGTAGGTGTCGCCGAACAGTTGAAAGACGGCGGGTTGATGGAGGTTGATGCTGGTCCAGAATAATTTGTGCGTGACCTTGGAATGCGGCATCACGTGATTGTCGCAGACGCGGATTTCCGCAGCGGCAAGCTTAAGAAGGAAACCCGAAGCCGTATCAAAATTCAAAGCCGGGAACGAGTGGGCTGCGTGGCAGGTGCGACAACTACGGCCGATCACGTCGCGATACATGCTCTCCTGCACCGGCTTCGTCACGTCCCTCCAGCCCGCCACCACGAAGTCCTCGTTTTGGTTCGGTCCCGGCGTGTACATTTGGGTGACGATGTCGCCGATGACCGGATCAAGTGGCGGGCTGACCTTGACAATCATCTCGTTGAAATTTTTGAACTTGGGTTGTTGCGTCGCTTTATCGAACCCCGCAGGTATGGTGGGGAACTTATAGTAATGCAGGTCGAAGGGCAGAAACTTAGACCCTAGTTTCACGTCGCTCACGCTGTTGAAGGGCGCCGCAGAGCCAAACACCGCACCGCCAGGATACTCGCCGCCGTGACAAACCATGCAAAGTTGTGGAACGGTCCGCTCGCCCAACTTGTCGAGGTTCGCGGAGGGAGCGCGGTTACCATTTTTGTACACGTAGAATTTCACAACGCGGTCACCGGTGGCGTCACCCTCGATCGAAGAGTACTCCATGGCTACCGTTGCGCCCGGATTCAAGTTCGCAGCGGCGTCGTTGGCATCGGTCTGGTCATCGGTGTCGAGGTCGCCGAAATTTGTAACAAAGGCGGCTGTGTTCATGCCGTTAACCACGCCGTGCATGTTCCGCCCAAATCCAAGGTCCCCGCCATTGGCATAGACGACATTGATCTCGTTTATCCCGCCGAAACTATTAACGGTTTTGAAATCATTCAGGGTGGTGCGCTTATCCATCGGGTCGATCTGTTTGTAATAGTTGGCAGTGGACTGAGCTAGCGCATCCAGGAGGGTCTTGTCGGCCGGAATTGCTGGGTTCAGTTCAGTCAGATTGACGGCCTCAAAACTGAACAAGCCGTGGAGGAACTGGCCGGAGTTGGGCACATCGGGTATCGCCAAGTGCTTCAACTTGACCTCGGTTGCACAGGCGGCGTAGGTGGGAGGGTCATTGGGCAAGTTGGGCTGCAGGGGGTTTTGCGGTCCGCCGGTGTTGACGACGAACGTGCCGATGGGCGTGTTGTTGGCCGGGTCAATAGGCACCAACTCAATGTTGACCATGGAAGGCAGGTTGTAGATGACGTGTTTTTTCACAATGCTGTTGTTGATGTTCACCGTGTCATGTTTCGGAGCCATGCCCGGCCTGGGCACGAAGTATTCGAGAAGGTAGTTGCCCGGCATACTGGCATCCTCACTGTTAATGCGGACACAGGACTGGTTTTGCTTCACTTGATCGGTATTAATCTCGGAGAAGTGAGAGACAGTGGCCACGTAGGAGTTGCCGACAAGCGTCCCGGTGCCTTCTTCGATCCAGACACCCTGGGTTTCGTCGTAAAAGAGGATCGGAATCGTCGGCGGAATAATCCCTCCCGCCGCAAGTTGTGACGGATCGACCGGAATGGTCACTTGAGCCGTGGCACCGGCGGTAAGGTTGTATCTCTTGGGGCCGGCGGTGATTTCAACTGATCCCGCCCCATAACTCTCCATCGATTGGGTGCTGCCATCCGGCATTTGTACGGTGTAGTCTCCCGGCATTTGGAAGGGCGAATTTAGATCGACCGTGAAGAGTTGCACGGAGACGTTGCCCGCCGGGGGTTGGCCGTTTTGGTCCACCAAGGAGTTGGCGGGGATTCGCACGCGGATGCCGGGCCCACAAAAAGTGTTGCTGGGACACTGCCCCAAACCGGGTACTGGCACCTGCAATTCCCCAAAAGGCGGCACAATGTTGTTGGATCCGTCCTGCCACTGCGGTTGCCCCAGTTGCGGGAAGTCGTGCCAGTTCAGACGGCAGGAGAGCGGTCCCGAACAATTGCGCTCGTCGCGCTGGTCCGTCACATCGATTGGCAGGGTAGGATCCTGGGTGGTCACGGAGGCGCGCGCCAGCGTCCAGCGCCCCCCGGTGATGTTCTTGTCGTAAATCTGAGACACCAATCCGTAGCCCGGTTTACGGATGTTCAGCACGAAACGGTTGGCGTCCAACACACGCGTATAGAAGAATCCGTCCGCTCCAGTGGCGGTAATCTGTCCATTGATTTCAATTTGCGCGCCGGCGACCGCGGAAGCGTCCACGGCATCGACCGTGCCGGAGAACGGCACACCTTGGTTATCGACGCGCTGCAGATAGGTCGAGCGGGCATAGCCGCCTTTCTCGTCATACGCGATCACGGTTACGGAATAAAGGCCCTGTGTGTTTGGGGGTGTCCAGATGACTTCCGGACCGGTGAGAGCGCTCAAAGTGCCGGACCCCGCTTGGACCAACCAGCGGAACTTCACCGGATCACCATCGGGGTCGCTCGCGTGAGCGGTGAACTTGGCAGTCCGGCCAACCCGCAGCGTCTTGAGCCACCGCCCCGTGATCGGGTCGGCTGCGAATAAACCTTGCAAGCGGGGGGGGCTGTTACGGATGAAAAGATTGATGGGCTGGAACTGAGCGCCCGCCAGGTTGGCTTCAGGAAAGATAGGCAGGTCGGTAGCGGCATTTTCAGTCCTCGCGCGCAAGACAATTCGGCTGGTGCTGGGCACACGGGGCAACAGGTATTCGCCAAAGTTGTTTACAAAGACTTCCTGCAATGAATGACCTGAGTCATCCATCAATTCAACCGTAGCAAATGCATTGATGTTAGCCAATGGTTCCAGCAAGCGGGGCGAGGAGCCGTCGTTCATCTGCACTGTGCCGTGCACCACCGTCGTATTCGCGCCTCGGCTTGGCAGGATGTAAATCTTGCCTACGTGGAGGTTGACACTGCCCACGGAAAAAATTTGCGTCGAGCAGCCGGTTATGAAGCCGGAGGCCTGCCAGCAAATCTGATATCGCCCTTCCGTGGCCGGCAAGGTGAATCGCCCACTAAGGTCTGTCAGGGTGGAAATGCCCGGTGTGCCCGAGGAGGCATTGCGTAGATACACCTCCACGCCGGGCAAATAGACGTCGTGGGCTGCGCCGGGGCCGCCGACGATTGGGCTATCCACGCGCGCCGCAATATAACCCCGTACCAGTTTCGGCTGCGGCAAGGCGGGAGGCAAGAGCAGTCGATAAAAACCACCCTGGCTGGTTGGCATCACTTGGAAAGGGCTCGTCGCTCCCGCTATCGGCGTCCAGGATCCGGTCACGCTTGCTGCTTGCTGCAATTGTGCCGCCTGACCGACCCAGTTGATCCTGATATTCGTCCCTTGAAAGTCGACGACCAACTTGTAGGGCTGGGAAACAAGCGACGCTGCATGACCGCTTGACTCAATACCGAGTAGAGGGATGGTCAAAAGCAAGGCGACTGCGGTCGAGAAGCGCGTCTTTGGGCGGCGATCCTGCTCACATTTCATAAATTCTTGTCCTTTCTGGAGATATTGAGGTTCTTTAATATTACTGATAGGAAAACTGATAGGAAATTGCTTTTTTGAGGCTTCGCGGTTCAGAACGGGAAGCTTCGCTCCCTGTGTACAGAGTGAGTCCGCAGTCGTAAGGAAGAGTGCCCTGAATCCCTAGTATCCTTTGCGGCTCGCCTCGATCCAATTGACCGCGAGACTTCACGCGAATCCTTGCGCGCTTCGGAATGAACGATAAAACCTGACGAAGCCTGACTGGGATTGGGTTTTTGTCAACAGCAATTTTGCAGCGAATTTTTTAGCCGGTGCATGACAGAATTGTTCAGACTCGCCAGTGGGGCGGTTTTCAGGAGCGGCTTTGATGCTTCGTTAGCTTCGTTTCCTTCTGTGCAGAGTTCCACACCGGCGGGGCGGAGTGCGGAATCCAACAAAAGCAAGCGAAGGAAACGAAGAAGGAGCCATCCTTGCCGAGTGCGCGGAATTGGGCCTCGCAGCCCGTTCAAAAACTCCAGGTTCGGCTGTAGCGGCGGTCTGTGACCGCCGAAATCGGGCCAGAATGTGCACTTTCCTCGGCGCTCATAGAGCGCCGCTACAGTTTTTGAACGGGCTGCTAGGGACACGTATAGGCCTTGGCTGGATACTGCTGATGCAAAATCCCAGCAAAACGCGTTGTCTGAAGATTTTTGTCATGCGCCCCTTCCAGGGCTCGGATGGATTGGGGGGCGGTTTACCCAGGGCGGCGCTCGTTTCACCCTAAGAGAAGAAGTTGAAACCACAGATGCACACTGATGAACACAGATGAAAAAGAGTTGCGAAAGCCGAGCCGTTCCCTCGCTGGGTGAACGATCTACTCCAACCCAATCCGTGTTCATCTGTGTCCATCCGTGGTTTCGATTCTGTTCGTCCATTTCAACTGCCGGAGCCAGGTTCACTTCGCTTGCCCTGGGCTATTTTCTGTAGGGCTTTCAGCCCTTTCGGTTTGAGCCTCGTGACCTCGGCTGCTACGGCGGTGATTCGTGTTCATTCGAGTTCATTCGTGGTTCGTCGATTCCCGCCGCAATCACGAAATCTCTTTCGCCCTTACAGGGCTTGGGAATTGTTGAATCACGCTACCCAGGGCGTCGGTCGCCGACTCGCTTTGCCCTGGGCTATTATCTTCCGGGCCTTCGGCCCTCTCGGTTTGAGCCTCGTTACCTCGGCTGCTACGGCGGTGATTCGCGTTCATTCGCGTTCATTCGTGGCTCTGCATCTCCCGACGCAATCACGAAATTTCTTTCGCCCTTACAGGGCTTGGGAATTGTTGAATCACGCTACCCAGGGCGCCGCTCGCCGACTCGCTTTGCCCTGGGCTATTCTCTGTAGGGCTTTCAGCCCTTTCGGTTTGAGCCTCGTGTCCTCGGCTGCTACGGCGGTGATTCGTGCGGGTCGGCCATTGATGTGCGGTGCCGAGGCGAAGGAATCCTCGACTCCTCACCCCAGCCCTCTCCTCGTTCGAGGAGGAGAGGGAGGCGGAGGGTGTGCACCTCACCCTTAATCCCTCTCCCCATCCGATGCGGAGAGGGAGCGGGAGTCGACTCCTCACCCCGGCCCTCTCCCCGCTGTTGCAGTTCCGGGTTTCGAGTTTCGGGTTCCAGGTTGTTTGGACTCGGAACTCGGAACTTTGAACTCGGAATCCAAGGGCGGCACGAGGGACAGCGTTCGAGGAGGAGAGGGAGAAATGAGTCAGTTGGACCGCCTTTGTCCTACCCCCTGTGCGAGAATGGCGGCACGATGAATAGAGTCGTGAACGGTTTGAAGGCGCCGGTTCCCCGCGCGCTCAGAGCCAGCACGGCGCCGCGGGGCGTTTGGAGCGAGCCTATAGCCCGGCCGGGCTTCGCGGAGGCGCGCTCGCCGAACGCACTGAACTCAGGGAAGGGGGCGGTCTGTGGGTGCGCCCAAATGCGGTGCCAGTGCGAACGGATGTGGAGCGTTCGGACCGGCAGATCGCTCCGCCGGATGGTGTCGGTTCCGCCCGCATATTCCCGGATATTCCCACTTTGTTTTTCGCCGCGTCAGCGCTCCGGACTGTTTTTGCAAGTCGTTGATAGTCAACGGCAAGACTTTTTGGCCGCTCAGCGCCGCAATGCGGCTTGCGGCGAAAGCGGGGAGTTACGCGGCCGCTTCGTGGTGCACCCAGTGGAAGGCGTGCTGCACCAGTTCGGTGGCGTTCTTGAGGTTGAGTTTGGCTTTGATGTACTCCCGGTAGGCTTCGACGGTGCGGACGCTCAAGTGAAGCTGCCCGGCGATCTGGCGGGTGCTGTGGCCCTCGCCGATGAGACGGAAGACTTCCAGCTCGCGGTCGGTGAGTGTTTCGATGGGAGAGCTGACGACCTTGCCTTTGCCGGTGGCCATCTGCTGGAGCATTTTGCTCTTCATCTTCTCGCTCAGGAAAATCTCGCCGCCGAGCACTTTGCGGATGGCGGTGAGGACCTGTTCGATGGCCTCTTCCTTCATGATGTAGCCGCGGCTGCCGGCGCGCAGGGCCCGCTCGGCGTAGAGGGACTCGTCGTGCATGGAGAGAATCAGCGTCGGCAGGTCGGGGTAGCGGGCTTTGAGATTCTTGATCAGCTCGATGCCGTTGCTGCCCTTGAGGGAAATGTCGATGACGGCGATGTCGGGCTGGAGTGTGCCCACGAGGTCGAACGCCCTCGGGCCGTCCTCGGCTTCGCCGCAAACGGTCATGTCGGCTTCGGCGTCGATGAGCCGGCGCAGGCCGGCGCGCAGGATGGGATGGTCGTCGACGAGCAGGACTTTGATCTTGGGTCGGCGGTTGACGACTGGCGCTGGCTTGGCCTCGGCGGCTTGGGCCTTGGCGGTTTGAGCCTTGGCGGTTTGAGCCTTGGCGTCGCGTTGTTGTTTTTCAGTTTTCATCGTGTGTCGGATTAAAAGTGCAGCTGACCACGGTGCCGCCGTTGTCGCCCAGGGCGACGTCCAGTGTGCCACCGATTTTCTGGGCCCGGTACGTCATGATGCGCAGGCCCAGCCCATTGCGTTGGACGCCTTCCGGGGGCAATCCCACGCCGTCGTCCACGATCCGCAGCGCCAGCTTGTCGCCTGCGCGCTCCAGCCGCACGACCACTCGGCTGGCCCGGCCGTGCTTGACGGCGTTGTTCACCGCTTCCTGCGCCAGCCGAAACAAGTGCGTGGACACGTCTTTGTCCGTGATGGTCACACCGTCTTCGCACTCGACCGTGCAGGAAATGTTGTAAAGTTGCTCGACCGTTCGGGCCAAATCGTTCAGCGAAGGCGTGAGGCTGTCGGACTCGACCTCCACTGGAAAAAGCCCGCGGGCCAGGTTGCGCGTCTGAGTCAGCGCCTCGATGACAAGCTTGCTGATTTCGGCTGCCTCGACCGCTTCGGGGTGATCCTTGGCGGCGAGGTTTTTCTCCAGCGCCCGGCAAAGGAATGAAATCCCGGTCAAATGTTGTCCCAGCCCATCGTGGATGTCCTGGCCGATGCGCATTTGCACGCGATTGGAGCTTTCCACGACTTCCTTCTCGAGGGTTTCGCGATCCGTCACGTTGCGGATGACCGCCACGGCATGGCCGGCGCTGCTGACGGCCAGGCGCGTCTCGAAATACCGCAGCCGGCCCGGCAACAAGTATTGGCAGCAAAATTTCTGCGCCGCTCCGGTTCGAAATGTCTTTTCCAGGTAATGCATCGCCAGTTGCGCCAGTTGGGTCGGCAACAATTCCATGATGCGCCGGCCCACAACGAGGTCCGCCGTCAGGAGGAACTCGTTGTCCGGCGGCGCATGGAAACTGACAATCAAGCCGTCCTTCCGGACCTGGAAGATCAAGTCCGACACCGTGGAGAGCAGGGCCTGATTGAATGACTCGGCTCGCTCGAGCGAATCGCGCAATGCCGCCGGGTCCGTCGGACCTGGGCGGCTGGGCCGGCCATTGGGTCCCTCTGTCACCGCGGTTG
>Ga0137374_10001365_pt1 | contig 27601 bp, 21 predicted proteins | sample SagtaG_20_FD_104811 | JGI IMG/M metagenome (GOLD analysis project Ga0137374, IMG submission 104811) | Vadose zone soil microbial communities from Sagehorn Ranch, Mendocino, California, USA - Sage1_R_100_16 metaG | ecosystem: Environmental > Terrestrial > Soil > Vadose zone | place: USA... | reverse complement strand
GCGCCGCGCCTGCCTAAACCTCACCACCAGCGAACAATCTGTGGTCTGCCCTAGCTCTACAGGGCAAACTCTCCTCCCCAGTCGCCGCCAACCGGTCAAAAAAGCGCGCCCTCGTCACAATCTGTCCCCCTTCCCTCTCAAACTCGCCCCTCTTCTCATCTCCCTCGCTCAAACCCCTCGCCCTTGCTCTCAACACAACCCTTCGTGAATAATCCGGGCTAGGCATGTCAGTCCCTTTGTAATCCCAGATTTCGGGGTAACCAGAGTCGTCCGAGGCGAGTACATCCACGACACCGCGAAGGACGAAGTTTGCACGCTCAGATTCCAGCCTATACTCGGTATCGATAACCCGCGGATAAAGCGTTGGGCCTTCGAGCGAATTGAATGTCTTCAATACCTGCTTGGCTTGAGTCGCTACGACCGGAGAAGCTGGACGAACACCGTGAGCGCGCAACGCTTGCTCGACTTCATCAAAGTACTGTTCGATATTCGCATCGGTAGGTAAAGTACCCTTCGGATGTCCAAAAAAACCCGAGTAATGACGATGACAGCGGTCCAGTACCTGATGGATTATCTGACCGAAGAATATCTGAACTGCTTGCGCCGCGACGAAACCGTCTTGGCCAAAGTAGCCATACTGACGTCGACACTTGCGAAAACTAATGATGTCCGAGGTCAGACTGAATCGTGGGCGCGGTGCGGTATGGGTCTCCGGTTGCACCAGATTCTTTGGAAAGTTTGTCCAGGCTGTCATCGCCTCTCCTCGCCCTATCAGATTTCGTTCGTCCTATGTCTTACCCAGTTGCGGGTTGGTCCCAACGGCACTGCGAATTTCGCGAAATGGGTATTGGTACCAAGCAGAACTAAAGCGTATTTCGCCCGTGAATACGCCACATAGTATTGACGAATCATATCCATTTCGGCGCGTTCACTCGCCGGCGCTCGTGGAAAGGTTCGCGCTGGATTGGCCGGGTAACCAGAAAAGAGAGTTTCTAATTGATGAGTGGCTGAAATAACCGGGTTCTCGCCCATATGACCCACAAATACAAATGGGAACTCCAGTCCCTTGGATTGATGCATGGTCATTACGGGCACCATGCCGGTTGGTACGATCACGTCATCGTCTTCCTCGTCGTCGAACCCGGCATTCAGCACGTAACCCAGGAACAGGTAGTAGAAGCCACCGAGCCATGTGCCCTGCACCTCTCCAGGGTTATGATTAGATGACCGCATAAAGCCACGTGATACTAGACCTAAAACCTTGCCTGTTTTCTTGTCTTTAATTGTTCTTGGTTGACCGGTCGTCAAGTCTAAAACCGGCATGGCGCTATACGCCTCTAATAAGTCGGTAAGCTTCCCGAGACGCACTCGGCGAACGGGATCCTGCTGCCAAGTATTAAATGGTTCTAGGCTAATAAGGTAATAGGCTAACTCCTGAAGATTGGCATCAAGAGGTTGTCCGGGTTTTGACCTCAAGGCAGCAGTGGCTCTGCTTACATAATTAGCCAGTTCAACGTTTGCTGCTGCAAGCCTGTCAAAAGTCGAACGAATTTCTGGCTCATCTGGAGGGATCGAATTCCTATTACTTGGATCTGTTGCGTACCGACGATCGGGATCCATGACTGCCAAGAGCGCGCCCAGTAGTCCCTGAACCTCTTCTTGTTCTGCGAACGATTTGTTTCGCGGGTTGTACACCTTAAGTCCCTGTTTCATCAACGCCCCTACATACTTCCCGGCATTGTGTGGTGATTCTCTTGTGCTCTTTAACAACAAGCAGCATTCGCTGGGGTCGTTGACGACATTGTTATCAATGAGGCCGCGTACCATCTCAGCAAAAGCGATTGCCAAGTCGTCCAACTTCTGGCCGCTTAGCCGCGCAACGGCCGGATAGACCTGCGGAATGTTCTTTCTGGCGCGAATAGGTGGTTTGGGTGCCCGCGAACCGGGCTTAAGCATAACTGGAAACGCCCGAATGTAATCGTCGAAGAAGGTGACGATGTCCAGGTGCGATCGAAAGTTGTCAACTAACGGGTAACGTGCCACCGAAGCTTTCGGGATGCCAAGGAATGCGCGGCACGCATCGTCAAAAGTCACCATACACTCGACGGATCCACCGCGGAATCGGTACATGGCTTGGTCATCGTCGCCAACAACTACAAGATTGTGAGGAGACCTCTTGGCTAGCTCAAAATAGATCTCTTCCTGCACTGGGTTTGTGTCTTGGTACTCGTCGACCAATACCCACTCGATGCCAGGATTGATCGCTGTGCCATCACCGTCTCGAAAAGACTCTCCCAGACGCGTCTGGAGGAAGTTGAGGAACCTCGCCTGCAACTGAGAGAAATCGCAGCGGAAGTTGGTGTCCAAATGTTTTAGATACTCATCATACAGATCGGCCAAAACCTTCAACTGCCCCCCTGCGGCAAAGAGGTTCGGTATGGATACACGATCCTCAACTAAGCGGTTCAGCAGCGTGACCAACTTATGAGTGCTATTCCAACGATTGGGCGGATTGGAATAAGTCGGCTTCCATTCTCGCGGGCTCCACATCCAAGGAAATGCTCGCCAGAAGGCTATTTCAACTGGAGGATTCGGCTGCTTTATCAGGCTCATATGTTCATGCACAAACAGATCCTGCTCAAACCCATCCATTAAGCGAACATTCTGATAGTTTGGTGCGCGAAACTCCTGAAGAAGATCGTTACAAAGGCCGTGCAAGGTTCCCAAGCGCAGTTTCGACACGTCGATACTCGCGAGTTCCGGATGCGCTGTAACCACCTTGGCCCGATACTGACTTATACGGTCCGCTAGGTTGCGCGCCGCCTTGTCTGTGAATGTGGTCACAACGATTGATTCTGGTGGCACTCTGATTTGCTGAACCGGATCGTTTTCAACGTAAAGAAGGCGCAATACCAATACGGCGAGTACTTCCGTCTTCCCTGATCCTGGTCCAGCCAATATCCAAGCCGGGCCAGTAGGATGTCTGACAACTTTTCCTTGATCACTGGTTAACTGCTTAGGCAAGCCTGTTGGGAAAAGAATCTCTAGCAATTCCTGAATGTACATGGTTTTGGTTCTGCCCTTCGTCGTGCTGCACCGCATTCTCCATCGCGGGCGAGATATTGCCTCCAAACTCAGCGAACAGCCAACGAATGCGGATATGAGTTTTACGATCTATTTAGTGATGGATATACGACGTTTCCGCTGGGGCGCCAAGCGTTCTAATGCAACGCCAGGCTAAACGACCGCTGGGACCTTAAACCAAAGGCGGCCGATCGAGGTTGGGTAAATATCGTAGACGTATCCTTCAATGATAGCCCCAACTTCTCTCCTCCCGGTTAGTTCAATTCCGGACTCATCAAGGTAGCTAGAGGTCAATTGAATTGCCTCGAGGGCTGTCCGAGCCTTAGGAAAGAAAAACGCTGTGGCCTGAGACATACCATCACCCTCAGGAAGAGCGGTCCTTTTCGCGAAGACGCTGTTAATCTTTGCGCCCTTACTTAATAACCTATCCACCAAATCCTTAAGATTTATAAAAAGTGAGCCAATTGGAATTGCCTGTTCCCGTAAAAACAGCATAGTGAGCGAGCAATAGCGGCAAATCTGATCGATGGTCTCCTTGTGAAAATCTGGAAGTGGATTCAGTCGTCCTTTTCCCAGATGGCCCGTGGAAACGAGAAGATTACTCCCGAAGTTGGGATGAACGAATTCACAAAGATACCCATAAACCTCCCGTATGTCAGGAACGAACTTCTCCAATGCTGCCAAACATTCGCTTTCGATGTGCGGGGCAGTCTCGGTTTTCTCCGATGCCTTGGGACTCTTTCCGTAGTACGAGCGCTGAAGAATGAGTTCGGCCTTGCCAAGGGCTTCATTAACCTTGGTTTCGCTTCCTTGGCTGACTAGGCTGGCTCGCAACTTCTCTAGCGCCTCCATTACGAATATTAACGCTGCTACGTGCTCAATCAGAGCACGGGCGTTGTTCGCCAGCGATACCGGATTTTGGCTTTCTATTGCTTGAACTAATGCATCCGAGAGATAGCTGATCTTGTATTCGCACACTTGGACCATGAAAAAGCCGTCAACGCTTATCTTGTACAAACGTTGAGCGATGGTCTTCAACGGCTCAGCCGTCCCGGCCAGACCAAGCTCGACAGATTGTTGCATCGCTGACATCGCATGATCGAAGTTATCGAAAACTCGAAAACGATCTCGCTTGTCTCGATACTCCTTAAGGAGCAATATCGCGGCCTCAGAAGCCGAATACTGAGTTTGATTTTCTGTCATTTTGCGACCTTCGTGCTCACCGGTGGATTCCTCAGAATGAGAAGCTAGTCCGATAAAATGAATCAAGCAGGCGTCGAGACGGAATTCGATACAGAGACTTGAATCCAACGATTACGCCTTAATCATAATGTCACCAAGCGGGCGCAGTTGCTAATGAACGCCAGGTGCGGCAAGAAGCGACGTCACATTGCCGCAGGCAATTACTCTGCGCGCGTTCTCTCACTCGGATCGAATCCAGTGGCAACACATGATGCATTTGACCACTTGACGATTTAGTCGCGAAGAGTCTTTGTGTCGAAATGATGGAATCTTAGAAGCTCGCAGGCTGCGACAGCATAGTTTCGCACCTCGTACCGGAGCTTTTGAATTCGCATTCGAATACGCGGTCAATACTTATCGTGTAGTGACAGTCTGTTGTTCGGTAGTTGGCGCAGCCAAAGAATTGGCTCTTGTTTCTTACTGACGTTCTCACTAGCAGAGGAACTCGTTCACTTCCTTGCGAGCTGCAAGCAGGGCAAAAGGGCCGGTGTTGCGCCCGTATCATCGCTTTGCCGACCAACTCCTGCAGGCGCTCGCGCCAGTTATCGGTGCAGCGGACTGAGTGGCTCCATTCATCAACTTCGAGACCGCTCATACAGTCATACACGACGACGCGGACACAATTGGTTTCGGCGTTTGTCTGCCATGGGACCACGGTGACGGCGAACTCTCCAACCGTGGATCTCCAGGTATATCTATCGCCATCGATTTGAAATCGTCTGTCGAGACAGTTCCGCAGATCGTTGAGTTGCATTGAAATGGTCCTCCGTTCTTTGACGTCCCACCAGAACTGTTGATCGAAGGCGATTCTTGGTTGTCGCTCGAAAGAGCAGTTACTCCCACGAGTGGCGGTCACAACAATATCGCCCATGCCTCTGAGCCTGCCTCGATTTCAGCTGCCGCAGCCGCCTCATTCAGAGTTCCATATTCAGCTCCGACTTCAGCTGCTACTTTCTCCAATGCGTTCCTGGCCGCCTCCAAATGATCCTCTCTGTTGAATGGAAGCTGCGAAGTTTCAGCTTTCAGCTCAATTGGATTAGGTCCTTGCAATGGACTTGGCGACGATTCGATGAAGTCGTTGACGTGGCCACTCGTGAGAGCTGAACGCGCGATGGTATTGAACTGTGCGCGGGCACCGGCATCGCTTTGTTGGGCTGCGAACTTCTCCACCTGGGCAATTTCTTTGGCAGTGAACTGTGGCTGAGATATACGTTGGTCTACCCCGAGTGGCATATGTTGGTCCAAAGACAGCAGTTGTTGCTCGTAGCCTTTTGCGATCTCCTGTGCAGTTGACGTGAACTGCACCAGCGAATCTCGCTCTGAAAGAAGATCAGCATAGTGTTGGTCCAAACGCTGGTTGACGGCATTGGTTTCCAGACGATCTTTGGCCGAGAAATAGCGGAAAACTTTGTCTGCAAAAGTCCGGGGCTGCAGATCGTGCAAAGAAGCAGTCTTCTCCTTACCGTCCGCTCCCGTGAACGGGACAGGAAAATACTCACGATTGTCGACAAAGTTCTGTACGCGGCCACTGATGTCTTGGAATAAAACGCTGGCAGCCTCTGCGCGACCCACAGCCCGTGATGATATTTTTGCGACCGCGTCACGAGTGGAACCGAAGTGCAATTCCATTGCGCTTTGCGCCATCTGCAGCATTTGTGGATCACGTAGTGTGATTGAGTTCTCTTCAAGGCGCTTCAACTCTTGGCTGTTGAATTCAGGACGAGGTAAATCCTGTCCCCGTGCCAGACGTAACTCAGTTTCCGGTTCGATGACGTTATTGAGCGTCGCCAAGAGTCGGCTCTCCGCGCGAACGTCCGCTTTCAACTCCGATCGATGCTCTTCGATGAAATGTTGAACTTCAACGCGAATTGGTTGGAGTTCTCTAATCTTCTGTCGCGCATTTGCGATGTTCTCTTTCGCACCGTCAGCGCGTTCTTTGTATTCCCCGATGTCGAGGAGTTTGAATGGATTTTGAAGTCCTGCGTACAACCGCTTCCGGTAAGCGGAGACCGTTGCGCGGTGGAATTCAATCTCTTGTTTTGCAAGTCGTTGTTGGCGATCTATGCCGACAAGTGACCATTCCTCACCATCTATTTCGAACTTTGCGAAGTGCCGGGTCCTCTCGAAATCGTCAACACGCTTTTCGGCAACTGCCAGGTTTGATTGACTAACGAGAGCGTGGCCTCGAAGTCTGGCGAAGGAGAACGTATCGCGTTCGGGTCCGCCCATCTCGTGTGGCATTTCAAGTCTGATCTTCTCCAGTAGATCAAAGCCGGCAACATCTCGGTTTCGGACGGTCTCGACCTGCAACTCATTCAATTTCTCAAAGGGAATAATGGGAGCGGGTAACTGCGCCCCGGTTGCGAGAGAGGAAGTCTCTATAGCCTGTGCCGCGGGTGTGGTGCGAACGGTTGTTTGGTGCGCTTTACGTAACGAGACAGTTAGATTCTGAACTTCCGTCGCGTGAGCATTGAGGATTTCATTTATCGTACCTTCATGCTTTTGAATCTGAAGAGCGTACTCCGAGTCTCGCAACACCTTCCATTGATGCATGTTCGTCGCTCGGCCATTATTGGGAACTGAAAGCTGGTCATCAGCCGCACGAGTAGCGACGCGCATAGCCCGTTGCTCAACATCTGCGATGCTCATTTTGCGTCTCAGTCTGGTGGTCTGGTCCATGACAAGGTACCGGCGAACACCACGTCCGTCGAGGGCCTGTTCGAGCCGAGCTGCCGCGTGTTTTTCACTCAGAGTTGCAGCCAGCTTCTGCCCCAAGATAAGCCTGTCGTTTAACTCGCGCATTCGTTCTGAGAATGGAGATGCTGAAAGGCCTTCTGCGTAATGAGATGAAGGAGATGTCAATTCGGAAGATATGAACGTACGAGATTGCCGCCGGTCTGGATGTGGGCCAACTGGGTCGACGCCTTTCGCATTCTGGGCGTGAGCAACACGCTTCTCACTGGTTGTAACCGGATTGGTTCGGTGTCCGTTGTTAGTAACCCAAGATTCTTGTAATGCTTCCAGGGCGATCTCCTTGTTCCTTTCGCGATTGAGCGCGGGACCAAGTTCCTTCAACGAGTCAGTGTAAATGCGAGCTTCAAACCGGGCGCGTGAGATGGCAACGTAAGCCATGCGCTGATTCAACAGCAAGTCTGTTTCTATCGTCTCGGCGTTCACCAGCACTCGATTTACCGTCTGTCCTTGCGAGGAGTGGCTCGTAACGGCATATCCATGATCGAGGTGTCGAAACTGGTCCACGTTAATTGTCACGTCACGCTTTTTGTCCAATCGAATTGTGATCTTGCCATCAGCGATGTGCTTGATCGTTCCAAGCTCACTGTTCTTAACCTTGGCCTCAGCAAAGGGAGCGCGGAATTGAATGCGGTCACCGACAGCGAAGTCGCGCTCGGCTTCGCGATAAACGCTTACGCCAGAAAGTCGCTCGGGGTTGTTCGTGATTTCGCGACCATTATCGAGCCTGACGGTGATCGTATTATCCTTGTGATTGTTGGCTAGGACTCTTCCGTAATTGCCGGGCTTGACACCGTAAAGCTTACTTGTCGTGTTGTAGCGAATGATGTCTTCACCGGGCGCATAAGCGAGCGCGAACGTGCGCTCTGGTCCGGTCATGTCCTGGCGATTAACGAGAACAGTTAGTCTGTGATTGTCAGCGCCTACAACGCCTCGTTCTTGAAGCTGCTGGTGAATAATGGTGTTGATGGCAACTCGTTCGCTATTAGCAGGAGAGATGATCAGCGTTCCCTTCGGATTATCCACGTAGTCGCTGGCAATGGATCTTAATCGTTCTAAATCGTCTTTGATTTCTGTGACCCTTCCTTGATTTTCAAGCACGGCAACAGCTGCAAGAACCTCCTTTTGGGATAGGAGTTCGACTGGCTTTCTGAGGTTTGTCCTTTGTCTCAGGATCTTGTCTAGACGTGCTGTGCGAATGCCGGCTTTGATCAACTGCTCGAATGGTGCGCCGGCTTCTACCGCTTGGTGCTGAGCTGGATCACCAACCAGAAGAATGCGTGATTGCGGGCCAGCCTTTTGAAGGAAGAGATGAAGATTCCTGGTGTCTGACAGAGAAGATTCATCCAACACGTACAGTCGACGGTTTGCAGGCGAGGCCTCGTCGAACTCAAAGTGCGGCTCCTTGAGAAACCCCTGCAACGTCGTCGTCTTAATCCCGCTCTCAGCCAGCTTGTCGGCTGCTCGACCAGTCGGCGCTAGTCCCCGGACAGCAAACCCTTGACGCTCAGCAGCCTCGCGCAAAATCGCCAAGGCCGTCGTTTTTCCGGTTCCTGCAAGTCCCTCCAAACCCAGGACGCGATCGCGACCCACGAGGATCGTGCCCACCGCTTTGTATTGGCCAAATGAAGATGCCTTTCCTTTACTATTAAAGATCTCCTTGATGAGATGACTTGCTTCTTTACGCTTCATCATCGGCTCTTGCGTGTTACGACCCGCAAGCATCTGATGGATGTTGCTGCGCTCAAGTGCAAGCATCTGAGAGGTGGTTAACTCCTCAAACTTATCGAAGCGTTGAATGCGGATGAACTCTCCACTCTCAACCCTTTGGTTCAACTCATGGACCACGGCATCATGGGTCGTGAAGGTCATGTTACGTCGTAGCGCGTCAACCATCGCCTGCCGCTTATCGACGACGGCTTCGCGTGCTCCGGCATTCTGACGAGCGAAAGTCACTGCCGCTTGTGCCCGTTTCTTAATTTCTTCTTCACTTAGTGAAGATGGTCCGCGTTCGTGCGCCAATTCGACCACGCATGCCGCTTGGTGCTCGAACTTTGCGTCCATCTCCTGGTGACGTGCGCGCATTTCAACTCGATTGTACCGCTTGCTCTTTCGGTCGTGCTTGGCGGCGGCTTGGTTTAGTCCCGCTCCCTCTTTGACGGAGACGCCTTGCTGCGCAAAATATTCCTTTATTTCGCCAGCCTCGCGTTCGATCTGTTTGCGTCTCGGGCTACTGGCAACCAAGTATTCCTGACTGAAGCCCTGGATTTCCGGTGCGCCAGTGCGCGGATCGACCCGGAGGTCGTATCCAAGCTTTTGTAATTCCTCGCTCAGGACTGCGCGATAGATCGCGGTTGCGTATTTTTGGCTACGATACAACTCCACCGGTTGAAGGGGTTTGACCTGCTGGTCTTCAAGTTTTGTGAGATTAAAGATGACCGCGTGGGTGTGGAGTTGCGGTGCGGCGTAACCTGTTTCTTTGTCGGGTCGGGCAGAATCATGTTCGAACAAGGCAGCTGCGAAGTTGCGTGTCGTTTGTGCTGGAGTCTTCCCGCCTATTCGTGCTTGAGCATAGTTCTCCAACTGACCCATCGCAGTCTTAACAGCCTTACGATGCGCTTCTCGGATTCGGTCGTCGTCACCGACCAACGCCGCAAGTGACACACTCTTCGGCGCGGAGAAAGTTGCGTCGAATCCGGCGCGATGTTCGCTGCTCTTGACCTTTTCTCCGTATTGGTTCTCGTACTCTTTAATGCTGACGCGCCGAATCAGCTGCTCGCCCGTGCGCGGGTCCTGTCCGTCTGTCAATCGCGCAAACGCTTCCTTGTCGACTTGACCTTCCAAGCCCCACTCACTTGCAAGCTTGCCGAACCACTCGCCGTCGATGCTGTCATCTTCCGAGTAATAACTCTCACGCGCGTTGGTGTATTCGGCGTCGTAATATTTCTTGGCCTGGCCGGCGCTGAGTGGTTTGCTTAAGGTCATCATGGCGTCAACCTCAAGTGGAATTCCGTGGAAGCGACTGTTAAGCGAAGTCTGTTTGGTTTGCCTGTAACTGCGGATCTACCATTCCGATCTCCAGAGTGGCTTCTCTCACGTTTGCCTTCGTATCTTCCGCGGCTGTTCCTGACTGGTTGAAATCGGAGTCCTTTGTTGACTCGCTGAGCCGTTCTGCAATTTGCTTCTGGTCCTCAACAATTGTGTACTCAAACTTTCGTTGGTCAGGTTTGCCGGTTGCCCCAATGCTTTTTCCATTCCTCTTTCGAGTCTTGGTGATTGCTTGGATTCCTGCTGTCCGTTCGATTTCTTGGGGTGCTCGATCCTTCTTGCTTTCAGATGGATCTCTTGTTGTTGTGGTTCGTTGCGCAGCGGAAAATTCGACTTTTGCGGCACATTCCTGTCTCTCTATAAAACCCTTCGCCACAACCTTAACCGGAGCCAGCGGCAGACGAAACGGCACTACTGCATCGCCATATTTCCAATAGCCATGCATATCCGCCAGTGACATGATTTGTTCTTTGCTGATCGCTGGCTTGTGCTCGGTCACAGTTGAATAGTTCAGCGAGTCGCGACCCTTGTCCTCGACGCTGGCAGTTGTTCCAATTTTGGGCTTTTCGACTTCCACCTCACCGATGGTGTCGCTTACCCAACGAGCCGATTCTGGCTCTCCACAACGATAAAAAAGTTTCAGCCGAGGAGCGGCGAGCATGGTCTTGGCTAATGCCTGGTAGTACTCCTCGTACTGAGCCTTGCCTTGAGTGCCTTGGATTAATTTCAGTCCATACTTGCGCCCTTCGGTCTCGGCTTCGAAAAGAGCGGGAAGGCGGTGGAGCGAGTGGACTTCATCGACGATTACCCAGCACGGATGCGCTTGACCCCATTCAGGTAAGACTGACATGAGCCGCTTCATCAGAAGATTGATAAAGACCGCCTGCAAGGGGCGAAGGGCCTCGCGTGAGTCCATCGTTGAAGTGATGAAAATCCAACCGTTACGTTTGGCGGCCCATTCAGTCAGGCTGATCTGTTCCTGGCAATCGGTCAGTTCGGGAAGCAGACGCAGTGTCTCACCCAGGTCGGAAAGCACACCAAGAACACCGGCGCGCTGACCATGAGCGTTCCTTGGAATGAGATGAGCATGCTCCGTGTTTGCAACGATCTGATCGATTGAGTCGGCACTTCTCAACCAGCCCACGAGATCCTGAGGCGTTGGCTTGAATTCCAACATGCGCCCGAGAATTGCCCGCGCTGCTTTTAGGAAAAATCCCGAAGTTGAAGCCTGGTTCAGATCCGATCGACCCGGCAGAAAACTTTCAGTGATAAGTTTCTTATCCGTAACAGCATTAACCTCCAGGGAGGGTGACCAGTACGGGGATCTTTGATCTAAAGGATTGAGAATGACGTCGCCGCGGAGGCGATCGTAATGGCGAGTGACGAACTCACAGGCTGGATCATAGATGACCACAGCTTCAGCTGGTTGACGCTTGGCAATCTGCAATAGGAAGTGATGGATAGTCTGACTTTTACCTGTTCCCGGATCACCTAACATCATGATCCCTTCAGTCTCTTCACGCTTGGACATCCTGAGCCAGACAGCTTGTTCTCTGTATCCGAAGTACTCAAGAAACCCTGTGATAGCTCTTCGTGCTAGGCTCGGCGGTCTTCTCAATCGGCCTCTCATCTCAGCCTCTCCTCGGTTCGAAAACTGGTAAGCCTACGCCATTCATGTGCTTTGCTTCGCGCGCGTATTCGGTATGTTTGAGTAGTCTGATGCCGCGCAACAAACTACCCTCTTCATATTCCTGGTTAATACGCAGATCGAGTTTGACGGATACGATCATTCCGGCGACTAAAAGCAGGGGCAGAGGTAGAAGACAGATCCAATAAAGACCCGGCAAAGAGTGGCCTTGGTAGATGTGAGCGCGAAGCCAAAGGTACATCTCGGAATCCCGTTGGGAAACCCGGCTCCAATAGAAATGTTTGTATGGAATTCCTTCTTTCAGTTGAAAGAACGGTCCCAGTTTTGGATCAAATCGAATCCAGCCCTTCTCATCACGGAGGGGCGTTACCTCATCATCGGTGCAGCCAACGAGCCGTTCCCGACCAACCGCATGATCGTCGATCACCCTAACCAAAAGAGTGTAGTTTGATGGCCGTTTACTCGGTAGAAATGACTTGATTGAGGCCTTGATGTACTGGCTTAGATAGAGCCGTTGGAGGGGTTGGTATCCGAATTTGGTTTTGACCCAGATGCATCCGATGACCACCGCAACGCCGATAACTATCCAGACAACAAGGTAGCTACCGACCCGACCGGAGAAGTTTCTAATTCGGGTTCGTCCTTCTTCCGTAAGAGCGCTACGACTGGCCATTTCAGCCTCCTTTCTTTTCGAAACATAGACTCATTGTAGGCGGGGTTGATCTTTACCCACCTGAGGTTACCGTTCGAACGTCACCGTTCCTCCTGGACCGAAATTCCGCCAGTGCTCGATCGGTGATGACCTCGATCTTTTCTTTGGCGAACGACCGAAACTTCTTCCATTCTTCAGGGGTCAGTTTGTCATCGGCAAGCAGTTGAAAACCGTTTGCGATTAGATACTGGGTGCGGGCGAATTGCTCGAAGAGAATGCGCTCGTTCTGCTTGAGATCAAATCGATGGCAGAGGGTTTCAATCGTCAAATCTCGCACCCAATCATTCGGCTTTGCACGTGCGCCGCGGGCCGCTGATTCGAGCTGAGCCCACTGTTCATAGTCAAGTCGAAAGGTCACTATCTGGGTTAGTTTTTCTCTCTTCATTTGTGTGCCCCGTCTCGTTTGTAAACAATTTGTGTACAAACGAGACAAGATTCTGCGGAACCTGACCTAAGTCATTGAGGCCATTGATGTAGACAAACGAGACAAGTTGTTTACAAACGAGACCGATTGTTTACAACGTAGACAAAACGCGAAAACCTTTAGGGGTGACGTGTCAAGAAAAATTCAGGTGCGCAGCGCCTCCTCGCGTTTCCAGGCACCTCCGGTAGAAAACTAATCTGCACATAAAGCCTCTCCGGATTTCCCATTTCCATTCGCATTAGAACGCGACTTGTGAGTCAGAATCGGTTTAGTTACCAGACCTGCAATGAGCGACTCGGCGGACTCGAGATATCTTTCAGTTGCTTCCTTGATTGCCCGTTTGAGTTCGGTATCCAGAGGGTCGATGACGCCTCTCTGCCTCAGTAGATCCGTTAGCTGAAAGTCCTTCGTCGGTGCTGTCAGAGTGATGTTGAAAGTCCGCAGATCAGGCGCGGAGGACTCCTTAACATCGACCTTCGCACGTTCAGATTTTGGCGGCATAAGGGACCTTCCTTTCTTCAAAAGTTGTCTGTTAGGCACTCCCCGCTGAGTTGCTAATGGAGAGAGCGGCCATCTTAAGAGAGCTCTCTCACGGCTTTGGCAATTTGGCAGCTCGCAATGGCTCAGGAACAAAACCCAGGGCAATAACTTCAGCTTCAGATGCGAATGGAGCCGGCAAAGCAATCTCGTCCAACCGAGGCGCCAGGTAGAGACCTGCACCGTCTTCGCCAAAGCCGCTGAGACTAGTATTTGGAACGCGAACCAGAAGGGCAGGGCCATCGATCCGAACCTTCCCCAGCGAGACAACTTCAACGCTGAGCGGCTCAGCTTGATAACGGACGAAAAGCCTTGCGTGAGAGGAATTCAACTCTCCCGCGTTGACCAGTTGCACTCCGGGAGGCATCAGACCCATCGCGTTCAGGCTCGACAGAAGGACTCCAACGCTTAGCGGTTTGCGGCCGTTAAGGAGTTCATTGGCGGCGAATAAGCTAGCAGCCGTGGCCAATGCTGAGGCTTCACGAATACGTTCCTCAGTGTGGGCAACCTCTCCCTCCGTTACAGCGATGAAGGCAGAAGCCCCCAGTTGCTTTTGCCTATTAGCGACTTGCTCGGCCTGGTTAAGTGGCAAGTTAACGTGTGGATCGACAGTGCCCGTGCTTTGCGGAAAGTCGATTGAGGCCAGTCGAATAGCGACGATCGTACCCACAATCGCTACGACAATGAGGGCACCTCTATTGTGTCGCTGAAACCTCATGCTACTTCCTCAAGCTGCTTCAAATTCGCAACAGTAGTTTCCACAAATGCGAGGTAAACCCATCTGTCAATTTCTGAGTTCTCCTCATTGGCAGCCTCTTCCAGGCGAGCCAGGGCCGTACGGAGACTGGCCAACTCCTTCTGATCTTTTCCAAGGCAAGCGAGGTACTCAGCAATAACATCCTCAGTAACAAGATTCACCTGGTCATCTACCAACGCAATGAGCAGATCAATCGATTCACGCAAGCCCGGCTTGTCTCTAACTTGGGGCATATCCCATTTGATTAGTTGCGTGATCTTGACCGCTGCCCCAATTAGATAAGGAGATGCTTGTGGCACTCTGGCCCGTAGTATTCGTACCTCTTCTTCCGGGCTTGCGAGGTCCATCCAGGTAACAAAACAGCGTGATCGGAAGGGTTCAGAAAGCATCTTGAGGTTGTTGCTGGTGAGAACAACAATCGGCATCTCATTCCGTCGGCGAACGCCAATCACGCCTTGCAGTTTCGGCACACTTGCCCACCCGCGCGCCAACGGTTGGAGTAAGAGATTCTGAATTTTTGGCTCAAGCTTTTCGGCTTCATCAATGATCAAGACCGGCGGCGGCTCAGCGCGATTGGCGGCTTCCCTCGCATATGCAAAGGCCTCGAGGAACTCACCCAATTCGTAAAACTCTCTCGTCCAGACCTGCGAGCGTGCTGCAATTGGCTCAAGGCCTGCTCGTAATAATTGCTGAACTGCGCGTTCCTGCTCTCGGAATCTCCATCCACCAAGCACTTCCTTGCACGTTAAGCCTTCAACGCCCGCCACATAAAAAAGACTCAGATTGCAAGACTGAGCGAGCCCCTCACCGAGCGAAGTCTTGCCCGAACCCCGAGGACCACCAAAGAGGATCGGATGATACTGACGTAACGCCAAGGCAACATCGGTCAACGTTTTGGCCTGAGGAATGTAACCAACGCTGGCTAGTACATCACTTAGCGCCTGCTTGCCACGCTCGCGAACCAGACAGCGTGGGTCGATGCTTGGTTTGTTTGGATCCCTTAACTCCATTGCCTGATTCCTTGTTCACCTGACGAGCTCGCGGAACACTGCCGCAAGGTTTTCTATTACCGTCCTATCAAGTGTGAAGACCTGCTCACCGATTTTCAGCTTTACTTCATGGCCGCGGCCTATGTCTTGCAGCGCTCCATTACTCATTACGCCGTGCGCGAGTTCCTTCCCGTCCTTCGCTCGCTTGTCAGTCATCGGCGACGAACTGAGCGATCCGCCCCTTACACGTTCGCCATCAACCAGAAAATTGAATTCCGTATCTGAACCGTACTCGCGTCGGTTCGTCGTGGAGACGAAATTGAGCGTTGCCGTTCCATAGTCACGTAAGGGACGTTCTCCTTTGGTTCTAGTGTCGATCTCAGCAGTGATGCTCATCGTCAAGTTTGGACTAATCTGTTGAGTGGCAAGCTCTACAGTTCGCTTGCCGGAAAATTCATCGTTCTTGACCGCGATCGGCTGTTTCGTGTCTTGCTGAGCTTGAACACCGGCGCACAAAATCAGCAGAAGAAAAAGATCCACATAGCTAGTTCTTTTCATTGGAAAGCTCCTTCAGGATGGCTCTTATCACGGTGGCAGGAGCGCCGCGGCAATCTTCCGCATATCAGAGGTCATTCTCGGCATAGCGGCTCTAATCTCTTCAGGCGAACCGCTCGCCAGGAGCTCGGCAAGCTCGCGCTCGCTGAGTCCTGTTGCAGGGCGCGCAGCGTCCACGTCCGTGAGTAACGCCAGACTTTTTTCGTCAAGTTCTGGATTTGCCTCTGTGCCCCTAAGCATAGCAGGCAGATCAGTAACCATGACATAGCCCGGCGTACCTGCCAGTACCTCAACAAAGCCTTGTCGCTGTTTTCGATTCAACTCGCCACCAAGTACTCCGCTGACTTCCTCGGTGATGGGATTGATTGCGCGCGTTCGAAAGCCATCAGAAACAATGACGGTTCCCCCTCCGCGTCCGCTCAGAAATGCTCCAGTCAGGCCCAGCGCTGCATCAGTGACACGAGCAAACGCACGAGCCCAACCGCCATCCAGTTGCCGGCGCTTTCCCTTCAGACCCTCACCTCCATCGCCACCGCGCACTTCACCACCAAGCTTCACAAACCGCCCAGACGATGGATCGATGAAGCCTAGAACATTCACGTACGCACGATCGAAATCACTGCCTTTGGTTGTCCCTACCAGGAGCGTTCGGCGTTTCATAGACCAGCCGTCGCCGGATGCATCCCGCGTTAATTCAAGCCGAACCAACGCACCAGTTCTCAGGGTGAATAGCGCACCGACTGTGCGTACTGGAAGCACACTTGCGAAAGGTGGCAACGTAACTGTTCTCGGTCTAGCCTCAGCTATGACTTGTTTCTTGCTTACATTTCCCTGTGAGCTATTTACCCGCGCAGCAGTTGGCTCATTCATATAAAGTGAAGTCTCTGAACTGCGCTGCGAAGGGGTGCCCTTCTCCTCGCTGGGAGAAGTACCGTTTGACGTTATTGCCTCTGAGCGCCTTTCGAACCCGAGCGTCCTTTGTGTATCGGCTTGGGTGGCTTTCGCATCCTCGATGTTGATTGGGTCACTGAACCCGGGCGGGGCTTTGAAGGGTACGTCAATATTCGTTTTTGGACTCGCCGTTCCATCAGCCGATTCGAGTACAGTCTCATAGGCATTACCGACACTTCGCTGTTTATCAGTAGTTAGGCGCTGCGCTTCTTCAATTGCATGTTCGGTGCGGGAATCGCGACCTGTCGATGGATTGACATTCGGAGGAGGTGGCAGCGCCTCACGTGGCTTAGTGGTTCGTCCATACTCAACTCTGGTCGCACTTCGATAGTAGAGAAGCAACGCAGCAAACAGAGCTGCCAGGAAAAGGATTGTGAACGCCATCAATGTAAGTCTGCGACGCCTCTGCTTCGCCCTTAGTCCCGCATCCTCAGGGTCGATCGGCGCCCCGTCTTCATCATCGATGAGTTGACCTGAGCCGTCTTCGTCTCTGAGTACTTCCTCGTTGCTCTCGTCAGGCTGAGGGCGCTGCAGATAAGGGTTCCCCTCGATGGTCTCCGAAGTGAATCGGACACTGGTCCCGGCCCCGTTTCCATTTCCATGACTTACGGTTCGCTTCATTGTTGCTACTCCTTTATCTTGCTAATGCTGTGAGATCCGCCATCGCTGGTTCATCAGCAGCGCTCATGTGGGCGACCACGATTTTTAGGTGCTGCTGTGCGCCAAGAATTGGCGCTTCATAGGCAAGCGCGAAGTAACGAGTCTCTCCAGGAGCAAACAGATTTCCATTGCCGCTGGATGCCAAATAGAGTTTTTCTATCTTCGTTCCTGCTTCGACGGGTCTCCGTCTCTCATTGAGTGTCTCGACATAAAGATCTGGGTAACCGGCAATTATCCGGAGCGGTACAGATCCAGCATTGCGCACGGCGAACACGACGAGACGTGCGCTCTCGCCCAATTCTCGCGGTGTAAGTGTCGAGATTCTGAAGCCATGACGCTGCTCGGCCCATTTCTTAAACGACTTCGGATTATCGAGTGCTTGTTTCAGAGCGCCTTCGACCTGGTCTCTATAATCGGGTTTGATGGCTTTCTGAGGTGTGGGTTCAGACGGCGCCACAGTCGAGTCAGGCATCGGCTGATTCTGCGGCACAACCGCAAGAGCTGACTGCGAATCGATGTCCGATCCAGTCAGATTCGTTGCGAGCCCGGCAGTCTTGCGCGCGGTAATGACTTCCTCGCGATCATACTTAATGACGAGCCGGTGGGCTTGCTGCTTCAGCAGAGGTACCGGGTAAATCATCACGGTGATCGCCATTCCGCTATCCATCTGCGCGATGATCGAAGTAGCGGGCGCAACCGCTTGAACTCCTTTAGCTCGCGCCGAAGGCACGAGAAATCCGCTACCAGCACGCAGTATCAGGTGATGATCTCGCTTCAGCGAGGGCGACTTCTCGACGGTCACTAGATCCGAATTCCCGGCGTGAATAGCGAAGAACCTGTCATCCGAGGGGAACTCGATCAGCGTCACACCATTTTGGGCAATGCCAATTCGGATCAATGGATTGGAATTAGCTGCCACATTGATGCTGGCCTCGCCGGATATGTATTCGGGGTTGTGAAGAATCGTGACTGGGGGAATCACGACTCGCGTACTGGGCGCTCCACGCTGCCGAACTGTCTCACCAGAGAATCGCTTGCGGGAGTTATTGTTGTCCGGCTTCTGGGTATTGGTCACACTTGTTGACCGGCCACTGCGTTCCTGTGCACTAATACCGATGAACGCTACTCCCTGGATAAGCGTTATCAGGAAGACGATAGTCATTCGCTTGAGCTTCATCTCTCCTCCTCAGCGCGCTGTTTGCGGTGCAGCAACCGATATCGTTGGGATGTTGTTACCACCATCTGTGCGTGTGGCGTTTGTTGCGCGGGGTTGCTCATTTAAGATTTTCATGTTGACGATCCCCGCGATTCGAAAACCAGTATTCTGGTTATCCTCGGTGCGTTTCGCTGTATCAGCTCTCAATGCCAGAGTGAACATGAGTTGGCGACTAAACTGTTGGACCACGCCTCCAACGGTCTTGTTGATCTCTTGCTGTCCCACAACTTCGACCTTGTAGGGATCGTCAGGACTGACCGAGATCACCTGGGGTTTCCAGATGGTTTGCCACTCCTCACGTCGTTGTGTTTCCCATTCGCCGGTTTGCTTAACCTGCTCGACCAATGAGACTGCCGCGTCAGGAGTCATCATCTTCAAACCACGAACGATGTCTGCTCGACGTGTCTGCGGATCGATTTGGAAAAACGTCTCAGCCCACTTTGCGGCGACGTATTTCTTGTCTCCGTCGCCCGGCCGGTCTGCACGTACCTGTACCGGCCCACCAAAGGTATATTGGCGATCGTCACCAACGACGCGGTCACCTTCCGCTGTGCGTTCCACGACTATCAGTGAAGGACTGCGGGTCAGCTTGTAAGTCAGGAGGCCGGAGAGTACGAGGCCGAGTGCAGCGAAGACTAATGAAGAAACAGCGAGGCTTAGTATGGTGCGGACGTCGTTCGGATCACGTTGTGCGATCGGATAGTAGATTGCTTCCAGGTCATTCGTTTCTGATTCCTCATTAAGCACGGAGGCGTTGATTTCAGAGACACCGGGCTCTGCTACATCCTTCAGCGCCGTGATGGTTGTGGTCGTAGCGAGCATTGGATATCTCCCGTTAGCTACAGTCAGTTGATAAAGTCGTCAGCTTCGTTATGCTGATCACCTGGCGCACCGTCTTCGTCGCTCTCTGTTGAAACGCACTGGCGGCTTTCGCGGCAAGTTCTTACGCACTCGATGTAGCCAGCGAGGCCGTTAAGAAAGAAAAGGCCGAGAGTGTGCGCTTGTGCGTCGGGGACAATGAGAGTGATCTCCTCATCCGCGGACTCAGTATTCTCGTCAACGAACCGCTCCAGGTATTCTTCAAGACTCATGCATCTGCTCATCTTCTCGCCTCAAAAAGTTATCGATGGCGTATCTGCGCTGCGAACAGAACAACCGGCGTGCCAAGTTCACTCAAGCGCGGACGAGACGCCTGAGCTAGTAACCAAATCGGTACTTAGTAGTGAAAGGCTATTCGACCAGCGGTCAGCGCATGAGGTAGAAACTGTGGATAACCCGAATTGTTATCAAGGAGAACTTCACAGCGAAAGAACTCAACACCTGCCGAAGTTTCTCGGCACCTGCCGAAATCCCCCGGCACCTGCCGAAATCCCTCGGCACTGAAGGCCGAGATCGCATCACTGAATTTCTAGTTGCTTCTGTTTATTGCCCTGAGGAAATCAATCGTCACCTGGCGAAGACCTTATCCCTCATGACTGACTATTAGGTGTTACTTGGAATGCTGTGAAGAATCGTCAATTCACGTAAATCGATTGGGTGGGCTGATGTTGAAGCTTGAGCCTTGCCGGCCTTGCGGTCGGGCTAGATTCGTTAAGTGGGTAGACATCTTGAGCATAGGTGCTGGCTCCTGCTGACTCCGCCTTTGAGTTGTTTCTCACAGAGACGTCTCCATCTGGTAAACGTTCACTCAGCCCTTTTCCATACCGTTGAAAGAGACCGGACTGGCTAATTTTCCGATAGACCAAATTACCTCGCGCTACATAATTACGGGTCTCTTTGTACGGAGGCACGCCTCCGGTGCGGATACCGAACGGATTGATTACCTTTCCATTCGTAAGAACCAATACCTTCCCATCACGGAAGGCCTCGACTGTTCCTTCGCCTGCGTTATACGCAGCCATTATCAACGTGCGGTCTCCTCCAAAGCGCGTCTTCAGATCGCGAACATATCGAGCCGCCGCGTCAATCGCCTGAAAGGCGTTGTGAGGAGTGTTTAACCCATAGCGACGAGCAGTTGGCCCGATAAACTGCATCATGCCGTAAGCGCAAGGCTGCCCGTTCTTATAGCTAACTACCCCCGAGCTGAAGCGTGATTCGAGGTAGGCGATGGTCCATAACAATTCCGCATCGACATCGTAACGAGCTGCCGTCGATGCAATCAGTGGTTCGTACTGCCGCGAACGAGCTCGCACACCTTGTAAGTCTTCCTGCGACCGTGCATTGGTCACCAGTGTCAACATCAATATGAATTGAATAAGGAAAACCTTGGGTTTCATTGATCTCATCACCTCGGTTGATGTTAGGCAGCAAGAGAGATGCCTTTCAGGGCCTTTCGCTTCGGCACACGGTTTGTCTCTCAGCGTCACGAAAGCGCAAACGGTACTGCATCCGTAGAGCAGTATCTCGATTCATTCTTGAACTGAATTCTCATTCTGTAAGGAGAACAAGATGCATGAACTAACCATGGCCGCTACGGGCCAATTCGACCACCTCGTTCAAGTGTCACGCGTGGCTCGACTGGCGCGTGCATGTCTCAAAGCCGCGACCGTGTTGAGACTCATCCAGCCGATCCTCGTTTTCGCGAGCGCGTCGATAGTGGTGACTCTGTCAACGTTCTGTCCTGCGGTAGCGCAAACGACAGGACCAATCATCAGCGGAAGCAATCCCAATGCTCCGATTACGGGAATACAAAACCTGGTGACGCTGGGTGTCTGGCTACTTATTGCCGCAGGTATAGGCGGAATTGGGTGGGCACTCGTCAACGGTATGCGCAGACAATCCTGGGGTGCGCAATTGATCTTCGGGGCTGCCTGCCTGGGGTTCGGCGGCATCGTGGCGCTGTGGAATGAGTATGCAAACGGAAACAGCGTGACTCTTCCAACCTTCTGACGTTGGGGGCGCGGGAACAAGAATCAGCCGTGTCTGAAAGACGGTAGCCCTGCCACGGCTGATTCTGTTCCGCGGCAATAGGAACTCTTATGAAACGACGAGCTGTAAGACCAAACATTTACTTGGCAGTGGTCCGGTTCGGCGTCGTGGTGACAGATTGGAAGTACATCCTGTGCGCCACACTCGTCGGTTACCTCGTGCCGTTTTTCTTCCGGCTGAAGATTGGACGCGTGCCGTTGTGGTTTGTAACCGGCATCGGCGCTGCCGCACTGTTCTATAGTTTCTTCCGCTACACAAAGATCGGCAGGAGATCTTACTGGTTTCAGCATTCAATCCGCGCGTTCTTGGACGGATCGGTCGCACGCCGGACTCTTCCCGCTGATCGCTCTGGAGTTCACCATAGGACGTGGGTTGTCAAAGACGACGTGAGTAGATCCAGGAGAACCAGTCATGGACCCGTTTAGTATAGTAGGAGGCCTCACTGCAGCTGCTGTGACAGGCTTAGGAATTGGCGCAAGCGTGAGGTTACTTCCCGAAGCCTGGCGTGTAAGCCGTGACGTGCGTGCTTGGTCCAAAAGTCCGAATGGCCTCGTGGAAAGGGCACGACAAGATGAACTACAACGGCGGCAGAAAAAACTTAAGCTGCAAGGACGGACCCGTGAATCCTCAATTGTTGGTCTGTATCAGGATCTGCTGCGTCATGTCGATGGTTCATACACTGGGGGTTACGAACTTCCACTACAGGCGAGCATGCTCGGCCCCGACGAGATCGCCGATGCGGTCATCGATGGATTTGCCGACATGCTCACTGTGGAGTTACCGGCTGGTACTGTATTTCAATACCGTTACGCTGTTGCCCCGGATCCAGGTCGCGCACTGGCGGAGCATTTGCGAGCACGCGACTACAAGAACACTCATTTCCCCGCATCTCGGCTTCATGACTTGAATATTGACTTCTTCAAAGCCATGGCTGATGCCGGCACCTTTCGGCAGGAGCGAGGCTCTCTCTTTGTTCGCGTACCCATTAATCATTCCCACGACTATTCATTGCGCGGCTTCAACTCTTTTGCAGCATCAATCGCAAGGGATTGGCGAATGTACGGCCTGAAAGGTCTTAAGGCAACCACATCTTCTAATTGGTCTAAGTCACGGAGCGACGGCGTAATTCGGCGCATTCATTCTTATGAAGAAGAGTCTGTTCGCAAGGCGGAAAAGAGTTTTCGGTTGATCGAGCTTCAGAGTCCGATCAGTTTGCGCAGGCTCGAACGAGAAGAACTCTGGCGAGCTGTTTACAAGAGCCACGTAATGTCAGCGGCTTCGGTACCACGTCTTCCACAGCATGATGGCCTGGATCTCAGAAACTTTCTTTGTGCTGAGACGATTGAAGATCGTGGTTGGTACGTGATGCACGGAAGCTATCCGGCAATAGTTGTTTCTCTTTTCACACCTGGCGAAGAGTTCATTGCGGCGGATGCGATGCGTGCTTTAACAGCTCATCCGGGCCTGTCATTCCCTCACACTATCATCACTGAGTTTGTGACGATTGATCGAGAGAAGGCGAAAGCCAGGCTTGATTCACGCATCAAGCAGGTTGAGCGGTCGGGCACGCGAGCAGATGGTCGCTATGAACTCACACCTGAAGGCGAATCATCCTTCAACGATCTCAAAGAGACTCGAAGGGCAATTACCGCGTCGCGCGAAGCACTCGTCAAGATGCGCCAGTACGCAGTTGTCTACGGAGAACCGGCCCGCACGCGTTGCGAACTGAAAGACTCCCTCAAACAACTCGATAACCACGCAGACATGCTGGTAACGGCGTTTCAAGCGCTTGACGGCGTTCAGGCTGGGCGCGAGGAACCATCCGGCGTCCACTGTCTCTACCCTGGCACGCTCGTTGGTGAAGCTTCAAGCCAGTCTAATGGTAGAGAGCTAACCGAGGTGGCCCATTCACTCACGGCGTTTATTCCAGCGGAATCCGCTTGGGGTGGCTCGCACCGTCCACACACGCTGCTAACAACTGCCTCTGGTCGGCTCATCGGATTGAACCTCTGGGACAAATCAAACCGGACTAATATCAAGTCGCCTGTAGTAATCATTCTCGGTGAGCCCGGCTCAGGGAAGAGCAGTACCGGCTTGCGCATAACTAACGATGCACTAGCCACCGTTCCCGGCCTGCGGGTGCATGCTCTCGATAATGGGGGCTCTCTGGCACCGCACGCTTATGTGACCGGAGCTCGCTATCATCGTTTCAATCCGGAAGAGCCAAAGGCCATAAACATTTGGGATTTCCCAGAACTCGCATACGGCAAGGAACTACAACTCAACAAGATTACAGAACAAATCTCGCTAATCGTGATGGACGCGATGAGCCTGGCGGAAGCGTCCGATCCCCTCGCGCGCGACTTGCTGTCGAAAGCGGTGGTTGAGGTCTTAAAGAACATTGCGCCCCGCAATGGACCAGACAAACGGCGGCGAGAGCCTACCCATTCTGATTTGGTGGCAATGCTGGAAGCTTACGACTTCGGCAGTGATGCACTTAGTCATCGCGCCAAAGAAATTGCGCTGGCGCTGGAAAAGTATTGCGGCAATCCATGGCTCGATGCTCCCACACATCCGGACTTTCTAATCGAATCTCCGTACGACGTCTACGAGCTCGACTCTCTAAACGCCTTTCAACCTGATATCAAACAAACGCTGGCAAACAGAATTGGTGCGCGAGTGATTCGAGCGATCGGACACAAACAGGCAGATGGTACGCGCGCCCCGACTCTGTTGCTCTTCGACGAGGTCCATGAATACCGTGACAACTTCCCCGGACTCATTCCTGTGCTGAAGAAAGGCACTCGTCATGGTCGCAAACACAACGTCGTCGTGCTCTTGATGACTCATACCTATAACGACTTTGAAGGACTGCATGACGTAACCAGCACTGCCGGCGTCAAGCTCATTGGAAAACAGACCGGGGATCTGTCGCTGCTAGCGCGCGACGCAAAACTATCTCCGCGAACCCTACAGGCAATCGGTGCCTTGCAGAATGTCGACGGTCTCTACACGCAATGGGTCATGGTGCTGGGATCCGGAGATCATCAACAGGTTGAGACCGTGCAGAACAATCTCAGCCCAAGCCTGCTCTGGACGTTCACCACGCATCCCGATGAAGCCAACGCGAGAGCACGAGTAGCGGCGCTTCGCCCAGACTGGCCTTTGACTGAAGTTATAACCTGGTTGGCGTCGCGATACCCACAAGGTCTTGCGTCTTCCGGCTTGGTCTTTGATGAGGGGCTCGTGGTGTGAGCTTCAAGTATGTCTTGTGAAGTGAGGTAGCTATGAGAAGAGCATTCTCTTTCCATCTGGTAACCGGATTACTCCTCGGACTCTTGCTCGTTCCTGCGCAACCCGTGCAGGCTCAGTGGACTGTCTTTGATCCCACCCAATACGCTTTGCAAGTCCAAAAGAAGATTGAAGAGGCCACGCGATGGGTCGAGACTGTGAAGCACTACGCCACCATGGTCGATAAGACAATCCAGCAGCTTACGACCATGCAAGGGATACTCCGAAACGTTGATGAGCAGCTAGCACGTAACGTCAGACTGGCGAGGTTGCTCGCCAGTGTGGGCCAGGTTGTCCGCGGCTCTTATCAACTGAAACGACAGCTCGAAGGCATGGTCACTTATCGTATTGCGATGCTGAAGAATATTGATGATCGGTTGCGCAATGGCATATTCAATCCCGAGGCCGACCTGAATGATCTGGAGAACTACTTCAAATACACGATTGGCCGCTCGGCGCAGGATACCGTCGCACGTTTAGACAAACAGGCCCGGAACGATAGCCAACTCGAAAGCTGGTGCGTCCGTCTGGAACAGGTTCGAAACGAGCTGATTATTGCCCAGAAAACTCTGACCCAAGCCATGGAACAACTCGAGGCGGAAAGTAGCAAACCCGACGCTGATAAGTCGAACGTGAACCACCTCAACGAAGTGATTCTTCAACAGCAGAGTCTGATTGTTGCGCTCAAAAAAGAACACGCAGACCTTCAAGACAAGATCACCGAGCGGATGGCCAGGTATGGTCTCCGGCTTCAAGACATGGAGAACTTTGCCTTCTCGATCATAACGGTCAATGACGCGTGGACCAGCCTGCAACAGACCAAAGATCAGATCGAACGAACACTCATGGATCTGATCGTCAACGCTCAACGACAGCCGTAACGACGCATCGGGGAATGAAATGAGTACAAGCTTTGTTAAGCCGCTTCTCTCTGTCTCATCTTTACTGGCGATGTTGCTGGGTGGTTCACTAACAGCCCATGCGCAAACCAACGGGCCTACTCTGTCTGATCACATAGCACGGCTCAGTATAAGAGCGTCGCAACTCCTCCCTTATCTTCAGTATGAGGTACTCAGTCGCATTCAGGATTGGGTGCATGGCATTGCCGTCGCCCTCGCGGTACTCGTTCTCCTCTTCAGTTTCCTGCGACTCTGGCGTGAAAACGCCGGAGGCAACTCCAACCTGGTCTTCTTTTTTGTGCGCTCGCTCTTCTTCTTTGGTTTAGTCGGATCGAGCGTCTGGCTCATTGGCCAAATGGCCGCCACGGGAAAAGAGATTGCTGAAGGCGATGAAATGCAAGGGGTTGCCGGACGCTCGATGCTCTTTGAGTTCTATAAGGCGCAACGAGACAGCTTTAATGAAAGTTATCAAAAGATGGCGATGGGCACTTTTACAGTGAAGGTCGACGGACGGGATTTTACAGTGAAGCCTTCTGATCCGAATGTCGGCACCTTCGTCGGCGTTCTATATGACAGCGAAGGAACGGTGAAGGACCTGGATAAGAAACTAAACGATTCTTCCTACACGCTTCCAACACTTTTCAACTGGCTCAACGCGTCTCGAACGATTCTTGAAGGCGGCGACTTTTGGCTACTCCTGCTCGGAGGCGTGCTGTTGTTGATTTTCAAAGCAGCTGCCCCGTTGATGATGGCAGTGGCTACCGATCAGAAGCTGGCCCACAAAGTGACCTATCCGTTTGTCTGGGGTTCAGTTGTCCTGACTTTGATTTGGCCGGCGGTAAGTTATTTCATTCGTGCATTGGCTTATCTCTTTGGCAACGTGGCCATGGCTCTGGGTGATTCAGAGCCACTCTACGTTTGGGATTACGCTTCGCTGTACGCCATCAAGAGCAACTTCGCTTCACCGGTACATACAGTAGCGATTGCCGCTTTCATGATGACGATCGCCGGTGGATGTCTTTGGATCTCGCCCTACCTGGCATATCGTTTCTCAATGGGACAAATCTATGAGGGTGTCTCGTCAGCGATGTCGCAGTTCGCTGCGATGATTATTGGCACTGGTGTCGAAGCGTATAGCACCACCGCGGCTGCCGGGTTAAATCAATTAGCCCAGAATACTCAGGCGCAGGGTTCATACGATGCGCAAACCACCGAGGCTCGCGCAAACCGCGAATCTGGCATGTTGCGCAATCAGGCAGGTTTCATAGCGGGCAAAGCCTCAGCGCTCTCGGCTGCACAGGCGACCGCTGGTGCAGCAATGGCAGCAGCTCGTGCTGGGACAAATCAGGCTTATGCGATGTTCGGCAGCGCCGCTAAAGGCATTGAGGGTTACAACGAAAGGCTCTCCAATTATGGTCGGGATCGAACGCTTGCTGATAACACTGCGGTCAGTAAACGTCAGGCGAATGAGGCGAACACTGATTCCCAGGTGGCGCGAAAAGAGGAATGGTCCAGAGGACTCAATGAAGTCCCAGTCCTTGGCGGACCGGCGGACCTGGTACGCAAGTGGGATAGCGGCGTGGCTTCGACTCTTTCGGGCGGCAAGTATGGTGCGCAGCCCCTCACTCTACATCAACGCGGATACGATGGGGCGCGAGTTGAATACGTTAACAGCGCCAATCAGAACGCGACGAGGTACGCCGGTGACGTGAACCAAGCCAACCGCGAGACAGGAGACCGGATGGCGGCGATCTCAATACAACAAGGTAAGGAAGCTGCCGGCGCCGCCTACGCTGCCGCTGGCACGTCGATAGCTGGACAAAGATCAGCCTTGGGTCTGAATAATCAAGCTACTAAAGTTGAATTCAGCGGCCGGGTTGCTGGCGCTGAGATCACTCAGAAAGCGGCG
>Ga0137374_10001356_pt1 | contig 27671 bp, 19 predicted proteins | sample SagtaG_20_FD_104811 | JGI IMG/M metagenome (GOLD analysis project Ga0137374, IMG submission 104811) | Vadose zone soil microbial communities from Sagehorn Ranch, Mendocino, California, USA - Sage1_R_100_16 metaG | ecosystem: Environmental > Terrestrial > Soil > Vadose zone | place: USA... | reverse complement strand
CTTCGTGGCTCGCCCGCGGGGTGTGAAACTGGGTCGTGGGCTAGCTGCGGGCCGTAGCGGGCTGGTGTTCTTGCGGGATCGGGCGGTCACGGCGGAGGCGGAAGGTGCAGGGTTGAGCTGGCGTGGCGCCCGCTGTCACCGCTTGGCTATGGCCCGTTCGAGGCCGTGAATTAACACGGTGCTGGAACCCCGTGCCGGGTACCCCCCGCTGCTGCTGCGTGCGCGTGTGTCAACTTCCTGTTGATCTTGGGGTTCTGCGGGCGGCGCGCTGTTCCCATCCGCTGGGGGGATGCCACTGCAGGAGGTGGACAGGCCGATGAAGGTGCTGTATGAGCGCGTCGCCGGGATCGACGTGCACAAGGACCATGATCAAGGTCGGGATCCGGTCGCCGGGGGATAAGCCCTGGACCCGCAGATCGGAGGTGCTGCAGTACCGGACGTTTTACGGGGTGCTGCAGCAGATGGCCGCCGACCTGCGCCAGCGGGGCGTCACCCATGTGGTGATGGAGGCCAGCGGGGCCTGCACCGAGCCGGTGTATTACGCGCTGGCCGAGCGGGACTTCGACGAGGTGGCGGTGATCAACCCGGCGCACGCCAAGGCGCTGAGAGGCCACAAGACCGACGCGAGGGACTGCCTGCGGGTCGCGGAGCTGTTCGAGTGCGGGCTGCTGCGCGGCAGCTACATCCCCGTGGCGGGCCTGAAGGAGGTGCGGGACCTGACCCGGTACAGGATGAAAACGGTGCAGGCCCGCACCTCGGAGATCCAGCGGCTGGGCAAGGCGCTGGAATCGGCCGGGATCAAGCTCGGCTCGGTAGCCAGCGAGCTGACCGGCAAGTCGGCCACGGCGATGATCGAGGCGCTGATCGACGGGGAGCGCCGCGGCCGGGTGCTAGCCGGCCTGGCGATCGGCCGGATGCGGACGGCGGGGAAGCTGGCCGGCCTGTCCCAGGCGCTGACCGGCCGGTTCACCGGGCACCACGCGCTGCTGTGCCGGCTGCACCTGGACCGGATCGCCATCTTCGACACGGCGGTCGCCGGGCTGGAGGACAAGATCGCGCTCAGGGCCGCCCGCTGGCAGCGGGAGCAGGACCTGCTGCGGACCGTGCCCGGCTTCGGGGACGCGGTGGCGTGCGCGTGGCTGGCCGAGATCGGCCCCGCCCCGCACGCCTACTTCGCCAGCCACGAGAAGCTCGCCTCGTGGGTGACCCTGTGCCCGGGCAACCACATCAGCGCCGGGAAACGCAAGCACGGCCGGACCGGCGACGCCGGCACCTACATCAAGCCGATGCTGGTGCAGGCCGCCTGGGCCGCGATCCGGGTCCGGGGACGGCTGCAGGCCCGGTACAGCCGGCTGGTCCGCCGCTTCGGCGGGGAGAAGAACCCGGCCGCGAAGAAGAAGGCGATCACCGCGATCGCGCACACCCTGCTGAAGATCGCCTACCAGGTGCTCAGGAGCGGCAAGCCCTATGAGGACCCGGGCGCCGATTTCTGCACCCGGCGGGAATCACCCCAACAGCGCCAGGCCTACCTGATGCGGCAGCTGCAAAAGCTCAACCCCGGCTGCACCATCACCATCACCCCTGCGGAGGCCGCCTGACCGCCCGAGGCTGACTGTCCCCATCACCCGCTGACCCTGGAGCCCCCAGCCCGGCCCTTCCCACCGCCGGCCCCCCGGACGCCATCCCAGACCCTCGCCGACATCACCGGCCAGGGTTCGCTGCCGCGCGCCCAGCGGGGACCCAGTTTCGTGTCAGCCAGCAGGGTCCTCGCTGAACGGCTGCCCGGTCGCCCGCGCCGCCAGCACGCCGAGCATAACGCGGATACGCCCTCGCAACCCATGGCAGTTATCGGCCCGCCGGGGGCGGCCGGCGGCCGCGTGGGCGCCGGCGCGCCGCGGACGCGACCACGACCGTCCGCTCTCAGCGCTGCCCGCTTTGCTGGCCCTGCAGCGGCTCAAGGAAGAGGACGTCATCGACCTGGACGAGGAGCGCAAGGCGGCGATGGTCTCCAACCTGCTCGTCGTGCTGTGCAGCGAGCAGGCCACCCAGCAGGTCGTCAACACCGGCTCCCTGTACCAGTGACAGACCGGCACGGTACCGCGGTGAGCGAGCGCAAGAGCATCCTGCTACGGCTCGACCCGCCCGTGCACGACGCGCTGGCCCGGTGGGCCGCCGACGAGCTGCGCAGCACCAACACCCAGATCGAGTTCCTGCTCCGCCGCGCCCTCGCCGACGCCGGGCGGCTACCCACCCGAGTCGGGCGATGCGCAGGCCCGGCCGACCGCCACGCGCCAGCCCGCCTGGCTAACCACAGAAGCAGGAGCCAGCGCATATCTAGGCAGGTCGTAAAGCTACTGCCAGCCGAACCCCGGGCCTCGCCCATGCTCAAGGCCCTGGAAGCAGCAGGCCAAGACGTGGCCGGGCATCCAGCGCGGCCGGGGGTGTCGCGATCCGGTGCCACCGCCAGCGGACATATGAGGCCAAGGAAGGCAAGAAGCCAACCGTGCCCGAAGTCGGCGGACGTCGTCGCGGCGCCGCCGAAGTTCGCCGAGGTGAACAAGGTCATGCGCTCCAACCTTGCGTCGGCGGCTTCAGCGGTAAGGGCCAGGCCGGTGCCGCTCCCGCCCGGGCACCCCTGGGGCACCGAGGGTCAGGCCGCCACTCCGATGAGCCGCATTAAAAGTCATCATGTCCTGGGGTGACGCCGCTACGGCGTGGAAGTGGGCAGGCGCCTACGGCCCTTTTCAAGATCGGCCTAGACGCGGAGAGGGCTGGGCTCCGTACCCGATGCACCAAGTCACCTGGGAGTATGCACCAACAGTCGTCGGCTGGGCTAGGACTTCCGGACCAGCCGCATTAAAGCCTCCTCACCGGCCGCCCGCCGACGCACGAGGCCACACGCGGGCGCACCGAAAAGACCGATCTGCGTGCCGTGAGCTACTACTCGATTGCCACCCTGGCGAGTCCCTAACGGCGGCAATGTGCGCCTGAGCGGGCCTGGTGCTGGGACCGTCGGTGATCGCCTGGGATGACGGGCGTCGTGTCAGTCGGCGACGGCTGCGCTGGTGAGCTCGCGGGCGGCCGCCCACGTCACGCTGTCGCGCGTGGCGGGCTGGCCGGCGTCCGGGCCGGCCCCGGCGGCGCAGTCGCCGATCGCGCCGGTGAGCAGGTCACGGAGCATGTCATCGGGCTGCGGCACGCACGCCTGCGCGATACCCTCCACCGCGGCGTGGACCGTGGCGGGTGCGGAGCGCCGACGGAAGACCTCCGGGGAGATCGGGATGTCGCGGATGAAGCCGCGGGCCCACTGCGCAGCGTGCGGAACCCGCGCCAGCGCGGCCCGGCTCTGCTCCTCCAGCCAGCCGGCCGGCCGCCCGTCCAGGCCCGCCAGCACGCGCTCACACACCAGGACCGACATTGCCATCACCCGTTGCCGTTCGGCCGCCACCACCGGCAGCGCCATCCGCGCGCACCGCAGCGCGATCCGCGCGTCCAGGTGCAGATCGTCGCCTGCCAGCCCGATCACCGACGGGATCAGCTCAGCCAGCCGCGCCCGGCCGGCATCGGAGGTGTAGTCGTTGACATCGCGGGCGACCGCGGCCAGCAGCGGGCGGGTGCAGGCCGGGTGATCACTCCAACGCTCCCCCGCCAGGTACGACGCGAGTTCCATGAAGCACGCGCCCTTGCGCGGGCTGCGGTGCTTGCCCCGCGACAGCACCGGGACCAACCTAGGTGGATGAGCCTCGTAACCAGACATGGGGGCACCCCCACAGGATCGGCAGACCTGGCATGACCAGTCTGCATGCCTTCCGGCGCACGCCATCACGCGGCCCCTTGGCTAACGAGCGCTCCGGTGCGTCGCCGGCCAGGGGCTGCGGGCCACCTGCCGCTGCCTCATTACCGCGGGTCCTGACTGCCTGGTTGTGGCAGCTGTCGCAGGTGACGGGAGAGGAACATCGGTCGAGTCTGGACCTCGGAGGTAATGCCTGACCAGGCAGAACGTGATTCCCCAGCCATCGGCATGGCTGCCTGGAACCGGGACGGCGTTCTCGTCCCGGGCAGCACCGCAGTGCGCCTTCCGGTGGTGACTTTTGCCGCTCCCGCAGAGGATCAGGCTCTGGCCCGGTCTGCGCCACCGAAAGATCATCGCTACGCACCTCGCGTCACGAAATTATTCAACTGGGGTGGGCTGCACACGGTGATGGTGACGCTGGAGCCCTTGCCAACCGATGCGCCGCCGACCGGGTTCTGGGTCACCACGTTGCCGTTGTCGGTGGCGTTGCAATGGCTGGTGGTCGTGGGAGCCGCGGTCAGCCCCGCGTCCGTCAGTGCGGCCGTCGCCTGATCCTGGGTCTGCCCGATGACGTTATCCGGCGCCGGTCAGGTGGCAGCCCGGGACGCCGGGAGCAGGGGCCTCGGCGCCAGCCTCGCTGCCGAGGTCGCGTTCGCCGATGGCGGGACGGCCAGAATCCGCGGGCGCACGCCCGGCCGGTCGTCTCTCACCTGCGCGTGTGGTCATGCGTGTCGGGCTTGTTCTGTGTCACACTCGCTGAGACGATGCATCCAGTGTCCATGCGAACAGGTGTTCGATAGGAGTAGCATGGAGATCACTGATCGGCAGCGCAGGCTACTTGAGCTCTGCGCGATCCGGGTCGACCGGCAGAGCGTCGACTGGAGCCTGATCGCCCGTCAGGTGCAGGATGCCATCGGCCTCGATGACCTGAGCCAGGGGATCATCACCGAAAAGTCCACTGCCGCCGAGCGGTCACGTCCGGTCCTACGCAAGGGGCTCCGACACATGGGTCCGCTGGCTGATCGGGTCACCGCGGAGCTCGAAGCTGCCTCGGAGGCCGGAGCGCGGCTGGTGACCGTGCTCGATCCGGACTACCCAGCGAACCTGCGGCTGATCCCCAACCTCCCGCCGTTCCTGTTCTATCGCGGGACCCTTAGCGACGATGACGCCCGCTCGGTAGCGGTGGTGGGCACGCGTCAGGCGAGCGAAACCGGGCTGCGCCGTGCGGCGCAGATGTCCAGGCTGCTCGCCAGGCAGCACGTGACCGTCGTCTCCGGGCTCGCAAAGGGCATTGACACGGCCGCGCACCGTGCCGCCCTTGACGAGGGATGGCGGACCATTGCCGTCCTCGGCACCGGGATCACCCGGTGCTACCCGAGCGAGAACCGGGATCTCGCCGAGGCGATCACCGATAGCGGCACCCTGGTCTCGCAGTTCTGGCCCACAGCTCCGCCGGGCAGATCCACCTTCCCGCGCCGCAACATTGTCACGAGTGGAATCAGCCAGGGCAGCGTGGTGATCGAGGCATCAAGCACATCCGGTGCGAAAATGCAGGCCCGTCTCGCCCTCGAGCACGGCAAGAAGGTCTTCCTGATCAGTTCTCTGGTCACCACCCAGCCGTGGGCGAGGGGCTATGTGGACAAGCGCGGCGCCATCGAGGTGGCCGACGTTGACGAGGTGATCGCCCAGCTCGCCGCTCCCGAACGCGTGCGGCAGGCAACCGAGCAGCAGCAGCAGCTAGCCCTGCAATACCTGTGACCGGCATAAGGATCCCGGTCTATGCTGCCCGCTGGAGAGCCACCCGGTTTCCCGCAATGCCTATACTGTCCTTATGCTCGAGCGGGTCCAGCGTGGATCTGCGTGCAGTGTGCCGGCAGAACCCTGGAGGCTATCGCCCCGCGAGCGTGCCCGGTCTGCAGCCAAAGGCTCGAGGGTGACAGCCCATGCCGTAACAGTCTGTGCCGCGACCCTCAGCGCCGCGTGGAGCGGATCGATGCGATCGCCTACATGACTGGGCCTTTGAAGGACAAGATCCACAGCTACAAATACGCGAGCCTGGCCGGCTGGGAGGTGATCTTCGCCCGGCTGCTTGTGGGCTGGCTCGAGGCCAACGCAGCCTACGACCCTCCCGACTTGATCGTTGCGAACCCGACCTACACCGATCCTGCTCATGTTCACCCCGGTCACATCGAGAAGATCATCGCGGCCGCATCCATCGAAGACTACGAACGCCGCTGGATCTTCGACACTGGCGGCCCTCCGGCGATCATCAAGACCCGGCCCACGGGAAAGTCGGCCGGCCAGACCGCCGCAGTTAAGCGAGCCGCCGCTGACGCCCTGCGCGCTGCCCTGGTGATCCCCGATCCTGCCCGCACGCAGGGACGGCACATCCTCGTCTTCGACGATGTCTGTACCACCGGCAGTCAGCTCAACGCTGTTGCCGACTGCCTGCTAACCGATGGACGTGCAGCACGGGTCAGAGCACTGGTCCTTGCCCGGGCGCCCTGGAGATGACAGCGGCGCGGCGCTCTTGTAGCCGACGCGGCGGACTCCCTCAAACCTGACCGGGACCCAACAGAATCCGGGGCCGACGCAGGCGAGAAGAGCCCTTAGGGCGGAGGGGTTGATCGCCGTTGCATGTCGGCGATGAGCGTGGTAAGGCGGGCTTCTTCGCTGACTCGTTCGCGACGCTGGCGCATCGCGTCGGCGAGCGCTGGGTCCCAGGGGGTGTGTGGAACCTGGTCGGGAGTGAACAGCTCGCCTTCCGCCGGTGCTGTGAGGTAGTCGGCGGCTGTAAGGCGCCACGGCCGACCGGCGCCATGGAGGTAGCGCAGTAGCGTGATCGCGCCGTGCAGACCGCGTGGTTCGAAGTCGGACGAGACAGCGACAGTCCAGCCGACGTTGGCGGCGGCGCTGATGAGCCGGGTAACAGCGACGCTGGGGGTGCCACCACGGCAGACGACGCTAGCAGGGACGCGCTGTGCGGCGGCAGCCGCGAGGGTGCTGATGCCCTCCACCACACAAAGGGTTCCGTCGGCCAGAGGTGGGGAAATGAGGGGGGCCTGGGAAGAGGAGATGAGCCCAAGGGTGAGCACTGCGGGCTCACCGGCACCTTTATAAGCGGCAGCCACTGCTGCGCCGGGGTGCGCTGGATGGATAGGCAGGTTCCAGCCCGCGACTTGGCTGGAGACTCGGTCAACCCATACCCCAACGGCTTCCCATGCTTCCCGCATCTCGGCGGTGTTTGTCGGCTGGGCAAGACCTGCGATGACGGCAGCGAGGCGGGCCCCGAGACGGCCGAGACTAGTGCTTGGGTCCAGTCCGTGGGTGCTGTGTACGGCATCGTCTGCGAGCACAGACAGAGGTACTCCGTCAGCTGGCAAATGCTTGGCGAGGGCGCACAGGTTCTCAGCCAGCCTCGCCCGGGCCGGGGCGGATCCTGCCGCTGTGGCGATGAGCCGGGGCGCCTCTTCAGCGGCCCAGGCCTTGGCTACAGCTGGGACGGCATCGATGAGTTTCTTCGACAGCATCTGGTCGTGAGCGCTAAGGCTTGCCAGCCAGCGGTCAACGGCAGGCTTAGCCTCGGGTCGCGGCGCGATGCCTATCAGCCGACCGAGACGGGTGCGCGCCTGGGACATGTCGAGCTCGTAGAGCAGCCGGAACAGGCCGGAGGCTGCGGCCGCTTCGGCCAGCGTTTCCGCACGGCGGCCGCGCCGCAGGTACGAGCCGCTGGTAAGCCAGCGCAGATCCCGCTCAGCCAAGTGCAAGCTACCGACGGTGGCCGGTGCTTGCGATGGGGCGCGGACCCATACCTTGTCGTATCGCAGCTGACCGCGGCGGTCGACTCGGTCGCGCCTGCCGCCGTCGGCAGCAGGCACCTGCTCGACGGCCGCGTATGCGGCTAGGCCGGGGACAGGTAGGTCCTCGACTGTTACCTGGTGAGCTTCAGCTAGCATCGCGCAGGTAGCGCTCCGTCTCTACAGCGGCCGCTTGGGCTGCGTCATAGACGGCTAGCAGCGCCGACCAGCCCGGTCCGCGTGCTTCGGTTAGGGCGTCGGCCAGCGCCCGCAGTCCGTGCCCTGCGCCGCCATGCCGGTCTCCGGCGAACATATAGGTGGGCTCATTAAGCAGGTCGGAGTCAGAGGGATAGCGGAGTAGCAGGACTTCTGAGCAGCGGGCGAATGCCTCATCCTGGATGTCGTCTTGCACGGTGGCTAGGACGGTGATGCCGGTTTCCTCGGCGGCCCGGCGCAGTGCGTCGAGGACCCGTTCGCGATGGGTCTCGCCGAGCCCATCGCCCAGTTCGTCCAGGATCAGTAGGCGACCTACGGGGTCTTCGTTGGCCAGCAAAGCGGCCAGCACGAGTTGGACAGTGGCCAGTTTGTATTGCGCGGTGTTGGCCTGCTCGTGGTACGGCACGTGTTCGGCGATGCCGCCGTCGGGCGGTCGCCGCGCCCATCGCGGGGTGGCAGCCAGGAGCCATCCCACCTGGGCGGCGCGATCGCCGGGCGTGGTGTCTCGGGGAACGTCGAGGCTGGGCGGGGTGATCTGGAAATCCAAGACGCCGCCGTGAAAACCGTCCCGGTAGCGGATCTCGTTGAACCGGTGGGAGATCCTGTTGAACAGGCCCCGTACCTGGTGTTCCAGGCTCCGTTAAATGTTGCGGAGGTTGGCGTCGGTGGCGTGGACCTCGTCATACCCGTTCTCATATTCATCGCGGAGCCGGGTGTGTTCCGCCTCGGCGCGCCTTAGTGCTGTGCCGAGCACCTGTTCCTGCCGTTCAATAGCGGCCCGGAGCGTAGTGATGGCACGGTCGAGCGCGGTCACTTCCCGTTCTTCACTGTCGCGAGCGCGACGGCGATCCACGGTTGCCGCCTGCTCGTGGTAGTCGACCAAAGCCGCATGGGTGACGACGTCGAGGTTTCCTCCATCAAGCTCCGCGCGGGTCTGCTCGTTGCGTGCTGATACGACCTTGGGGGTAATGCCAAGGTCAGCCTCCAAGCGGGCCAGGATTTCGCGGTGACTTCCGGCCTGTGGCGGGGCAAGAACCTCTTGTGCTCGCTGTCGAACCATGGCCGTGAACCCCGGGGGGATTACTAGGGGATGGTGCCCGGCTGCCTGTGCGGCCAGGGTTGCCTGCGCCTCTGGGGCGCACGTGTCCAGGTGCCTGATCCAGGCCGTGACCAGAACTCTGTCGGCGGCAGCGGCAATCTCATCAAGACGCCCCTCCTGCTCAGCGAGCTGCCTGCGGCACGTGGCCAAGTGAGAAGCGACCTCGGTTCGCCGTCGGTCAAGCGTTCGCTGCTCTGCCTGGGCGTCACGGTGTGCGGCGTCAGCGCGCTCGGTCTCAGCGTTCAGCGGCGTGAGCTGATCAGCGATGACGGCCGCTTCGGCGCGGAGCGCGTCACGCTCCGCGGTTAGGCTTTGCCGGCGTTCTTCTGCTTGGGCCGCTGCCAGCTCCACTGTGAGTTTCTGATGTGCAGTGGCTGCTTCCCCTGCCTTCGTTTCCGCCGTTTCCGCCGCGGAGATGGCGGCCGTCGCGGCGGCAAGAGCGGCGGCCTCCCGGGCTTTGCGGCCAGTCCTGGGCGCAGCGAAGCCGCCTACCACGGTCACGATGCCGGGAAGGCCCGCTGCGTTGGCTGCCAGCTTGCCGTGCGTCGCTAGCCATGCCAGAAGCCCGGCTGCTCCCGGCGGGGCGCTGATCACACCGTCGGGAAGTGCTGCGTGACCAGAAACCAGCATGCAACCAGGTAGGCCCGACAACGCCGCAAGTGCATCCGCGTGGTCATCCGGGTGCACGCAGATCGCGCCGGCGAAAGGCACCAGGAGGGGGTCGAAGAAGGGCCGGGCATGTTCGGTTATCTCGATCGCGTCGTCGAGCAAATGCCAGCCGATGTCTGCCTGATCCAGCCGCTCACCTGCCGGGCCGGCCTGCCCAAGCCGGACCGCATCCAAGTGCGCGGCAGCTTCCTCTCGGTGCTGGAGGGCGAGGCCTGCTTGCGTGCGTGCGTCATCGGCGGCGGCCTTTGCGCTGGTGCAGTCGGCTTCGACGGCGGCAGCGCCGCGGCCGGACCACCCGGCCGCAGCAGCTGCGACTTGCCGTAGATCGCGCTCGACGAACTCAATGTTCAGGCGCAACCGGTCAGCATGGTCCGCGGCCGGCTGACGGGCGCCGCGGGCGGTGGCAAGTTCGTCGGCCGTTCGGGCCAGCCGACGGGCGACGGCCGCAGGGTCTTGCTTGGAGTCGCTGGGCGACCTCAGCCACGTCACGTTTTGTCTTCTCGACGTCGGCGGCTGCCGCGTCCCGGCCCGCTTGGAACTTGGCAAGATCATCGAGGGCTTGCAGCACCGTACGAGCCACATGCTGGTCCCGCGCGGCGGTGGCCTCGTCAAGCATCTGATGGCGGCGGCTGATTGCCTCGGATTGCCGGGTGTAAGCGGTGACAGCATCCCGCGCCTGTGTTACCTCCTGCTCTTTCGCTTTGAGTTGCTGAGATAGGCGGAAGAACTCCTCGCGCTGAGCTGCCTCGTTGTCGAATAGGTGACGCATGGCAGCAAGATTGATTAGCTCCCGGGCAATCTGTTCGGGGGTCAGTTGGGAGATGTCGGACCCGAGCAGCGTCGTCCTCTGCTCGCTGCGGCCGCCGCGGGTTGAAACATATGACAGGCAACTGACGCCAGGGCCGTACAGCGCTCGGGCATACACCTGGGGTCCCCATTTGGGTCCGCGCACGCTGGCCCACACTCGTTTCGCGTCCTCAATACGCTCGGCGTGGCTGCCGCCCCGGGCGAGCCGCACCCCCGGGGTGACCGCCGCCTCGAAGGCAGGGTCGTCATGGCGCCTGATCCTCACCCAGACTGTGAGAGGGTTGTCTTCCTCGTTCATGTCTGTGGTGGGTCGGTCGAGCTCGGCGAACACCGCAGCGATGAACCCGACATCAGCGCGCACTCGGGTGCCCGCTGGGGCGTTCGGCGGGTTGAACAACAGTTCTGCTGCATACCCGGAGAATTGGGGTGAGGTCTGCCGCCAGCCCGGGTCACCGTGCACCAAGCTCAGCGCTGCCTCGAAGGTGGTCTTCGACGATTCGTTGGAGTCGACAGGGCCTTGGCCGGTGACTGCTATGAATCCGCCAGGAACGAGGAAGACCGGGTCGCTGGTGAGCCTGCCGATGTCGATGGTCTGAAGGCAAGTGAGCACGCGTCGGCCAACTGCACCGCGCGCTGCGACCTCCGAGTGTCTCATGACGGCCCGCCCTGTGATCGCTGCCGATTGAGAGCAGCGACGACCGGATCCCCTGGAGCGGCAAGAATCAAGAGGTCTTCCTCAATGCGCCGACGTTGGCTAGCGGTAAGCCTGTCGAAGGCGGGTCCCGGCCGGATCCCGGCGGCCCGCCCGTTTACTAGGACATGCTGGTCGTGGAGCCGGTTGACGGCCTCGGTGATCACGGTGTTCCCCAGAAACCTGTTGTCGTGCAGCCGGGCCAGCTTGACCGGGGTTGCCGCTGACCAGCGCCGGGGAGCTTGGCCCCGCGCAGCGGGCATCGCCACGCACCGAAGCAGCACAAGGGCAACGATTGCCCGGTCAAGCGGTGGGAGGACGCCTAGGCCCTCGGCTGCAAGCTGCTCAGCGATGTCATCGGTATATCCGCTGCTGTACCCTTCGATTTCGCCGTCCGCATCGCGGTGCTCGATAACTACCCGTCCTACCTCGTCAAGCTGTGCGTCGACGATGGGCCGCAGATCAGGGTGGGCCAGTACCGGAAGAGAGGCTGCGCCGACGACTCCATGCGACTGCTCCAACACCGCGACCGCTTGGGTGACGGTCACGATCTCAGGCTGGGCCAACCGGTCCAGGTTCATTTCGGCCTCCTGTGCTCGCCCAAGTGACCGACTAGCGTCATCAACTCGCTGACCCAAGGGCCGGACCACAGGGCAACGGCGGGCCCAACGCGCACTGGTACTCCCAGGTCGGCTGTGACCACCTCTGCACCAGGCCGTCCGAGCTGCGCCAGCCGCCAAGCATGCAGCTTGTTGAGTGCCCCTTTCGCGTGCGCGATCGCCTGTGGGCCCATACCTGGGCCTCCGAGTACGGCTAGTACGCCATCGACACTGGCAACCGCACCGGGATAGGGATGGGCTGCACCGGTCGCGGTCACGATCAGGACAGCGAGCAGCGTCTTCGCCTGGGTGCGGGACAGCCGCACCACTGGCAGGCCGGTTAGGGCGGCAGCGTGCAGTTGCAGATCGTCGGTCAAGGTCAGCACCGGCCCGGCAGACGTCTGCACGACTCGCCACAGGCTGGGATCCAGGCCAGCTAGCACTGGCATTTCGTCCGCGCGAACGGTATCTCTGGCCAGGGCCCGCGCAGCCGTCAGCCTCATGCCGCTCACGACGCCACCAACCTGTCCATCTCCTCTGCACGGTTGTGCCGCTGGTTGGGTATGTCATCAGGCTGCTCGTCTAGCTGGCCGAGGCGGCGCATCCGTACCGGGTGCCGCAGTATGACTTCCGCAGCGGGTTCGATCAGGGGTGGGTCGCCGACGTCAGCTGCAACCGGAACTTCAGGGTCGCGAGACAGGGCCATCAGGTCAGCTAGCAGCCTGGCGGCATGGGGCCATGTTGTGGCATGCGAGGTTATGTCGACCTCACTGTCGTCCGCGATCAGTCCCTGGGCCCAGGCCCTGCGCGCCTCTTTACGCGACTTTGCCTTCTCCCGGCGCGCCGCGAGTGCAGTTCGCGGGTCAGCTGCCGGGTCCGGGAGTGGTGGTTCGGGAACCGAGCGGGCTCGGTTCCCGGTCGAGTTCCGCCGCCGCGTCAGCAAGATCGGCTAGATGGACGAGCGGTGGCGTTGTCTGCAAAGGGATACTTGCCGCGACCGTGGCGAGCTGTTCGCAGGCGCAGTGGATCGCAGCATCCCGGTAGGTTTCATAGCCCGCCAGGCCCAAGACGCCGCCCTCAACCATGCTGACCACTTCCACCAGTCTGCTGGTGAGCTGTTCGGAGGCAGCGACGAACCGCTGACCGGCAGCCAGCAGCTGGTTGGACTCATAGAACAAGTGGCTATAGGGGCTACCATCGCGGTTGACAGCCCGGCAGATTCGCTCGATCTGGGTCATCTGCCGGCCAGTCGATGAACCCGTCCTCGCCTGGATCAGCTCTTCGTAGGTTCCGGCGGTGAGCGCAGTCTCCATGCGTAGCGCATATGCGTGGAGAAGCGCCGACAGCTTCCTGATCAGCGCCGCGACTTCCTGCGCGCTCGGTGCGCGAGCATTGCCCGGGCGATCTTGGAAGGCTGCCTCAAGCCGATCGGCTGCTGCCACGAGCATGCTGTGCAATTCCTCAGCACCGTGGTCCTGGCCGAGGCGGGCCAAGATCTCAGCGGCCAGCAGCGCGACCGGGTCGGGCAGATAACGAGTCTGATGCTTCTTGTCGCCGCGCAGATGCTGGAGCGCGCCGGCGCGGGACAGCAAGTCAAGCCTGGCGCTGAACCGCTGGTCCTCAGCGTCAACTCCGGCTCGGGCTGCGATCTCTGAACGTGTCAGACCGACGCCATCAGCTGACTCGGCGGCGATCAAAATGGCCTCAGCCATCTCGACGTCGGCAGGATTGTTGGTTACCCCATCAATCCGAGCAAGGACCGGCGCCAGCAGTATCAGGTAAGCGTTCAATCGAGCATCGGCCACGGCCGCCTCCCTGCCAGGAGCGTGTCTGTTGCAGTGTGACGGGCAGGTCTGACAGTTCTCCTGCGCCGCGATCTCGTCATGGAACTGGCGGAGTAACCAGGCTGCGACACGGTCTCCGCAATGTTGGAGGCGGCTCTTCGCGAGGCGAGTATGTAGCTCAAGGACACTTCGTAGCCAGCTCAATAGCGTCCGTGACCTTGGTACCGAGCCGGGTCAGTGCCATTGGATGGCCGCGCTGGGCGCGTATCACCAGCTGGCCGCCCAGGTCATGCTCAAGGCGCTTGATCTGGGATGTCAGGGCGCCTGGGTCGAGGTCAAGGGCGACGGCTGCAGAGCCGATGGTGGCGTGGGCAGCAACGGCGGCGAAGCGATGCAGCCGCTGCCAGCCACCTTTTTCCTGTAGCGCAGGACGGAGGACCGCGGGGGCGGCCATGGCTTCGTCAGGAGCGCGCAGGTTTCGCTGGTGGCAGGGGCCTCCGCCACCTCGGAGGGGGATCTGGTGGATGTGGGCCCAACGGTTCATGCTGGTGGCACTCATGCCGGCCTCGCGGGCCAGGTCATTAAGCGTGCGCCGGTGGATGAGGTATTGCTCGTACAGCCAGGTGCGGTCGATGATGGTGCGAGCACGCCGCCCTTTCCGGAGGCTTATGCCGTACTCGTGGGCGAGGCGAGAGATGGTTTGAGGGCTAGCGCCCACACGGCGGCCTATCTCGTCCAAGCTCAGCCGTTGATTGAGGTACAACTCGGCGAGTTCGTGCTTGGGCAACGCCATCCGCGTGGCCGCTCGCACCTGTCTGCTAGCTCGGAGGTCTCTGGGGGCGGGGTGTTTTTCCAGAAGGTGCCGGAGGGCGTCGATTGTGGTGCCGAGCTGTTCGGCCGTTCGCTGGAGTGTTGCCTCGCCTTGGCGGATGCCCTGGTGAACTTCAGAGATTTCCATGTGACCCAGGTCCGGGCCAGGCAATTCCAAGCCGGACAGCAGCGTGATGGGTGGGTGCCAGCTCACTGGTTCGTCATGGATCTGGTGGTGATGCAAGAAAGCGCGTGCCGCGTCGTGGAGTCCGGCGACGAGCTGGGGGTGAGGTGAGCTGGAAACGATGCCACGCTGGAGCGGAAGGCGTCATTGTCAACGGCAAAGGGCGCTCGGCGGGCAGGCAGCCCGCTTATTCGTTCAAATAGCACGCAGCGAGCCACCACGGCTTTACGGGTTCCCGCCGGTGTCCCGGTGTCGCGGCACAGACGGGACCATGCGTCTGTGGGCAGCAGGTCCTCGTAGGACAGTTCGCGCCGGCGCTGGTAGTTGATGGGGGCGTCGTGAGTGTCGAGGTAGTCAGCTATCCGCGTGATGCCAGTGAAAATGCCCGCCGAGTGCGGATTGGCGCCGAGGAGCTGGATGATCCTGGAAGCGCGCCGGCCATGGGTGACCGCGCCCAGACGGTCAGCTGCCTGCGAAGTGTGGATTTGGGTGCCTGTCACGAGCAAGCCGCAGGACAAGGCGGCCCGCAGGTGCTGCTGGTGACAGTGTGGCAGCGCGAAACGCAGCGACAACTCCGGCCAGAAGAGGGCTGGTGTATGGCGGGCACGCTGGTCGGCGGCCCGTGTACCCGGAAGTGGGCGTCGTGGGTTGCCTGTTGCGGTGCGGTACCGTAGCCGGTCGCTGGGGTTGAGCAGTGGGTCCAACGCCGAAAGCTGCACCGCAGCAAGGACGGCGCTGGTACCTCTGCCCCAGTTGCTGGTGGCCGTGGGGCTCATCGTCACACCACGCTGGCGGGATCCTTCCACGAGCCAGCGCAACGCGGCGCCGGCTGCGGGGATACTGGGCGCGCCTAGCACCGTAATCGCGGCCGTGACACCGACAGCTGCGACCGCAGCGTCGCGAGGCGCCATGAAGCCTGGACGGCTCTGCGACTGCTGCGGCTCGGCAGTTGCGCGGCGGTATGCGGCGAGCAGGTCGGCTGGCACGATAGCAGCAAGGTCGTCGGCTGTCGCGTAAGTCAAGATCCGGCAGGCCAAGGCCCGGACGTCAGCCAGCGCGGCTCTTGTCGGCTGCGGATCGCTGGCGTAGATCCCGAATGCGGCAGCCCCAGAACTGATCACTTCAAGCAGCAGCTGCTGGGCAGCGAGCGCGGGATGGCCATTGGGAAAGCCAGCGGTGATGGCACTTGTGAGATCGGCTGAGCAGCATGGTGCAGCACGGCCGCTTCCGCCAAAAGCTGGGTGCGCACAGCGGCCGGGTTGTGGGATCACGTGCGCGGGATGCGGCCGCAGCCGCTGTGCCTGCCCGCACACGGGGCACGTATCAGCCAGTAGCCGCCGGTGCGCAGGGCAGGCGAAACTCCAGCCTAGCCGCCACAGCAGCGACCACCGCCCGCCCGAGCTGGCGAGGCATTCGGGGCAGTACCGGGACCCGCTGCCTCGTCCCCACAGGTGATGGCGGTTCACCTTGCGGTTCGGCCGGTCGATCCGCAGGGCGGTGCCGTCGTAGCGGGCGAGCGTCATTGCCTCAACCTGCGGCTGTGGGATACCGGTGGCCGCCGCGATGCCAGCCACCTCGTCCGGTCCGAGCAGGATTGTCCAGTCTCGGGCACCGTTAACCAGCTCAGGACTGCGGTCACGCCGACAGACCGTGCCGGCGCTGGCCAGCAGATCTCCCAGGTGCGCGTGCATGCGGTGTGCCAGGGCCTCCAGCCACGAGTCCAGCGCCTCCCCCGGCAGCGGCGGCAGGCGGATCGGGAAGGCGCGTACCACGGTTATCTGGTCCTGCGCGCAGGTTTGGTGGTGATGCGGCGGGCGGCGAGAGCCGCTTGGAGTTCCCGGCGGGCCTTCTCGGCCGCGGCGTCGTTCTTCACTTCATCGAGCAGGTCCTCGTCGAGGTGCTCGGTGCCGGTGCGTACCGCGCGCTGGCAGCCCCGGTTGATCAGCGTCATAAGCGAGCCGATGTGGCCGGTGCTGCGGGCGAACAAGTAGTCCGACAGGTCGTCGGCGAGCATGCCGGGCCGCTTGCCGACCAGTACCAGCCGGTGCTCAAGGGCTACCAGCATGTGCCGCCACTCGCGGCGGCCGCGCTCGGTGTTCACCGTAAAGGGGCGCATGTCCAGGGCAGTGGTCCGCCGCCCGGTCTGGGCCAAGACTGCGTCGGAGTAAGACGAGCCTTCGGAGAACAGGCCGCGTTCGGCCAAGCCGACGCCAACGAACAGCAGGGTTACCGGGAATTCGTTGGCGATGTACTTGAAGTGATTGCTGACCTCGATCGCGGGCGTAGCACGCCACCTCAGGAAGTGCAGGTCGTCGATGATCAGCAGCCTGACCTGGCAGGACAAGATGCAGTCCAGGGCGCGGTGGGCGAAGTCGGCCGCGGTGCCCCGCGTGGACCCGGGGTGAGCGAAGAACTCCAGCATGGCCCGGTTGAAGTCGCGCATGCCGGTATTTCCGGTCAACCCGACCCGGCAGACCGGCCAGCGGTCATGCCCGTCCGGGGTGTGTGTGCCCTGGGTTGTGATCTCCCGCTGGTGAAAATACTTGGCGAAGGCAAGCACTGCCGTGGTCTTGCCCAGCCCGGGGAACGCGTCGATCGCGACAGCCCCCTTGGCCTTGTCGCCGTCTTGGGCGTTGCTGTCGACGATGTCCCACAGGTCTTCGTGCAAGGCAGCGAGCTGCGGTGTTTTCAGCGGTCCAAGGTTGGCATGCCAGTCACGGCGGCGCTGGTTGTACCCCTGCCGCGCGGCCTCACCGAGAGCGCCGATCCCATTGCGCGTCAGGTGTTCCGGCTGCACCCGCGGGGCGGCGTAGACGAACTGCTGCCAGCCTTCTTTCCGTGCCAGAGTCAGGTTGTCCAGCCGACCCTGGGTATTGCCGGATGGGGCCGGTGCCTGTACCGGGGTCACATCCTCCAAGACGTCGGCATACAGATCGTCTTCGCCAAGAGCTTCTAGATCGCTGGTCTCGTCATCGCCGGTCTCCGCAACCTGTTCACTGAGCCCAGGCGGCTCATCCGCGGCGGAGGATGCCAGCACGCGCGCCACCGACGGCAGGTCAGACACCGCAGGCTGAGCTGGCTCGCCGCCGGCGATGAGAGCGGACTGGTCGCGGGACAGCCGTAGCGCCATCCGCCGTTCCGCCGGGGTGGCCCCCAGCCCCAGATTCCACCGTTCCAGCAGGTCAGCGACGGCGATCTTGTCGTCGGGGTAGGTGTACCTGGCCGCGGCCAGGCGGCGGGCGAACCGCAGCGCGTCCTCGCTCAGCGGCATCTCCAGCGAGGACGCGTGCTCCCACCACAGGGTGTGCCAGTGCCGGGTGTGCGGGTCGCGGAAGTAGGCGCGGGTGACGTCGTCGGGGTCGGTATGGACCGGCCAGCGGCCGTTGGTCCCGGGGTAGGGGCTGGTCATGTTCCGGTAGGGGTTCAGCGCGGGGCCGTTGTAGCGGCGGCCACCGACCTCGGCGCCGTAATGCTGGATCGTCCGCCACTCGGTTTTCAGGAACTCATACGCCAGGTCCGGGTCCCGGGGCGCCTCGATGTACCCCGCCCGCTCCACGCCGTGCTCGAACATTTGCGCCGGGGACATCCGCAGCGCGGGCAGGTGCGGGTCCACCAGGCTGTCATGCGGGCGGTGGTGGTACACGGCCGCGGCCCACTCCCGGATGATCGCTTCCAGCTCATCCAGGTAGAAGAACGCCTCCGATTCGGGGTCCAGGCCACGGGAATGCACGTCGGGGCCCTTGTACCCGGGCAGGACCTGCAGCAGGTCCTCGCGCAAGGTGCGGAAGAACCGTTCCACCGGGCCCTTGTCCCGTCCGGTGCGCAGCCGCGCAGGCTGGATCGAGATGCCCAGCCGATTGCACACGCTGGTCAAATGATCCGAGACGTAGATCTTGCCGTGGTCGACCACTAGCGTCTCCGGGACGATCGCGGGCCCGGCGGCGGCCGCGGCCGGGCCGGTGATCGCGGCCCGGTCGATCAGCACCGACCGGGGCACGCCATGCTCGGGCCACACCGCGTGCGCGGGCCAGTCCTTGCCCGCTGGCCGGGGCCGGTACGCCTGATACAAGGTGGCCGCCGCGCCCACCGCTTTGGTCGACACCGGGGTGAGGCGCAGCCCGGTGGTGCACCGGGTGTACCAGTCCATGGCTACGGTCAGCTCGGCCTGCACCCACCGCAATGTCACCGGATCCAGGGCGAACACATCCAGCCGGGTGGTGTCCATCAGCAGGTACTCACCGGGGCGGGCCGGCCGCAGCTTCCCGTAAGCCCTGGCGAGCCGGGCGGCGATGTCCCGGTTCCGTTTGGTGCTCAGCCGGAACGTCGGATGCCGCCGCTCCAGCTCCCCCAGCACCCGGAACGCCGTGGCCCGGCTGGGGATCTGCACCACGCCCGGCCCGAACCGGGCTGCCACCCGGGCGCTGGCCCGGGCGATCACCATCGTCCGGGACGGCCGGGACTGATCGGCGTGCTCGGCCATCACCTCCAGTGCGGTGTCCACCCACCGGTCATCGACCGTGCCCAGCGGTCTTACCCGCTTGGCGCTTTTGCGGGCCAGCCCGGCCTCGCCGCCGCTGCGGAAGTCCGCCACCCACTGCTTGATGGTGCGCAAGCTCACACCAAGTTCAGCCGCTTTCGCCTCATATCGCCTGGTCAGCGGCAGCTCCGGGGCGAACAGCGCACGGGGCTCCCAGTCAGCGGCCAGGTCGGCGCTGCCTGACCGGTACCCAGTCAGCACCTCCCGCACATGGGCGGCCCGGCGGGACGTTTCGTTCCGTTCCGCCGCGGTCAGCATGGCCAGGGTGGTGCTGGCGGGCACTTCCAGGTCGGCGGCCGATGGGCCGGGCCCATCCGGGACCACCCGGGCCCGGGCCGAGGTGAGCAGTTCCCTGACCGCGGCCCGCCAGAACTGCCCGCTCCTGGTGGCCTTCAGCACCACCTCGGTGCCCGCCTGCGTGGTGGCCATGTCCACCACTTCGGCAAGCTCCCCGTCGTAGATGAACCGGGTCCCCACCCCCACCCGGACCGTGGCGCCGGTCACCATGCCCTCCTCAACAGCTGACCGGCGCTCAGCGGCCGATCCAGATCGGTCACCAGCTCCTGCCGCCACAACAGGTGCAGCACCGCCGCCCGCACCAGCGGCGCCGGCCGCGCGGGCAGGCAACGGCACGCCGCACCCAGCGTGACCCCTTCCAGGTCCCTCGCCCGCACCTCATCGAGCAAGGCGGCGCCGAACAGCCAGTCCCGGCGGTAGCCGGCCAGGAACCGGACGTTGGCCAGCTCCGACGCCGGTGGCTCGCCGAACACCTCAAACCGCCACCCCCGGTCGGCCACCACCGACCTGGTCCATGCCAGTGTGAGCGCGATGACCGGATCCTCGTGCCGGGCCCGGGGCTTGACGTCCACCACGACTGGCCCGTCACCGGTGACCAGCAGATAGTCCGGAATGTGTCGACGCGCCACACCGTCCACGCAGGCCCGCAGCAGGAACGGCTGGGCGACGATATGCCGCACACCGATGTCGAAGTCGGCAAACATCAGGCGGGCCAGTTCCAGCCGGGACTCGTAAATCACGTGACCGTGTTCGGTCGCCGACCAGTAGGTCCCCGAATAATGTCTCTGCCCGTGATGCCAGCGGAAGGTCCGCCACGGTGCCGCCGCGGCCAGCGCTTCCGCGCTCACCTCCCCCCATGGCCGGGGCCCCTGCACCTCCCCGGACACGGCCCGGAAGCAGATCGTGGCGCTCTCGGCGCTCGCCAGGCCGACGGTGTCACTGGCGTGAGCTTCCACAACATCCTCGCAGCTTCCTGTTCGCGCTGGGTGACCGCAAGGCCACTCACCAGACAGTGTGCAGGCCGGCCTTGCCGCGCGAATTGCGCGCACAAAACCCGGGTGTGTCGGCCTGGCAACCACCAGCCGACACGCGCCCTGGATAACCCCTCACCTGGGCGGCTGGCCGATATGCTCGAACCGAATTACGCGCAAATTTCCGCGTGGAGGCGCTGTGGAAGCCGGCACAACCAGGGCACGCCCCGGCAGTCGGCCAGCCCGCGAGCCAGAACCGGAAGCTGTGATCGACTACTGCTGGCGGCCCAGCTGCCGCGAGCCGTTCCTGCGCCCTGCTGGGCCGGGGCGCCGTAAGGCGTACTGCTCCGATACCTGCCGCAGGGCAGCGCGCAACGAACTGCGGCAAGCACGATCCCGGCTGGCTCACTTCGAAGCGCTTGTCGAGAAGCTCCGCATCGACGTCGCCGCCTTCGGAAAACCCGACCCCGGCGAGGCCGCCGATGATGAGCAGCCGCTGTCCTTGGACGCCCGCCAGGCAGCAGAGCACGCCGTGCGCCGGGCCGCTGGTGCGCTGGTGTTCGCAAACCGCGATGACCCTGCCGTGCGCGAGCTCAAGATGCTCTACGACGCCGTCGCCCCCCTTGTCCTGCCAACCCGGGCGGCAGGGTGACCTCACCGCCATGGACCCGCCGAGGCGGCAACGGCTGAGGCCCGGCGGCGCTGGCCGGACCCGGCTTGCTACGGACAGTTCGCGTCCTGCGCCGGGTAACCGGGCCGGCTCCGCAGCGCTGGCGGGCCAGGGCAGGTTCTCGTGCTTGACGATCTTGGCGAGTGCCTGGGCATAGCCGACCCTGGCGGGCAGGGTGTCGTGTTCCAGTCCGCCGGGCGGCCAGGATGGCGAGCAGGCCGACCGCCTTGACGTCGGCCACCAGCCGACGCCGAGCACGCCGGAGGCGGTGAGCCCTGCCAGCCTGGGTCCACCGGGCCTCCGCGCATCAGGCGTGGCAGTTCACTGTCCGGCCTCCGGGCTGGTGATCTCGTCCGGGACAGCGCCCGCAGTTGGAGGACGGCGACGCACCAACCACGGCCCGTCCTGGTGCTGACCACGGCCCGCTCACTCTCACCCCCACCACGCAGGGGCGCACCGCGTCCCATCTCACCGCAAGGACCAGCAGTGGAACTCAAACCCGTCAGCCCCACCGTCAAGGCCCCGGCCCAGAACTTCACCGGCGACGTCTACGTCAACCAGGTCAAGAAGCCCGACGAACCATCACGGCTGATCGTCGGCTACGTCCGCTTCACCCCCGGCGCACGCACCAACTGGCACTTCCACGCCCTCGGCCAGACCCTGCACTGCACCGACGGCATCGGCCTGGTCGCCACCCGCGACGGCACCGTCATCCAGATGCGCCCCGGCGACACCGTCTGGACGCCACTCGGCGAAGAACGCTGGCACGGCGCCACCACCACCAACATGATGTGCCACTTCGCCCTACTCGAAGGCGACGGCACCACCGACGGCACCACCTGGCTCGAACCCGTCACCGATCAGCAATACCAAGCCGCGCACCAGGCTTAGGCCACCCCGGGCAGCGGGATCACCGGGGTTCTGCCAGACCATGATCAGCTGGCCGCCGCGACCCGGCAGGGCCAGCCGAGGCCAGGCCGGTCTGCCGCCAGTCCGGAAGGCGCGGCGGCGTGCCCCGGTCCGGCGCCCGTCCGTGGCACCCGGCTCCCTATGCCATCCTCGTGGGGTGACCGGTACGAACCAGCATTACCTGCCCGCTGTCTTGATCGGCGGGTTCGGCCGCCTGCCCGCGGGGACTGGGCCGCTTCGCGAAGCCGAGGTCGCCGTTCGTGACCGGGCAACCGGCGCTGTCGACAGCCGACTGAGGAAGGCGAAAACGCTCGCCGCTCGGCCCGGGATGTACCGCCTCACTTCGCCGCCCGCCGGCGTCGACCCCGACATCGTCGACACCGTCTGGAACGGCGTGGAGAACGCCCTGCGCGGCCTCGTGGGCCGACTCACCAACCGGTGCCTTCAGCCGGGGGACGACCAGCTGCTCTTCGCGTACGCGGCGGAGGCCGGGGTGCGCCATCCCACGTTCGAGGCCCTTGCCGCCCACCATCACGTGGGCCACGGCCTGGCCGCTCCCCGCGGCGATGACCTGCAGTACGCGCGGCTGGTCGGCCTGGGTAAACAGATTCCGCCGATGCCGGACTGGCGGTGGCGAGTACTGCACAGCCCGCACGATTGCCGACGGTTCATGCTGACAGACCGGGGCTGGATCTACGTCGAGGAACCGGAGGAGGCCAGCTACGGCCTGTTCTTTCCGATGGGCCCGCGAGTCGGGATCCTCGGCTACCTCGATGAGCCTCACCTCCCGCCCCGCCGGCCGCCGTTCGCCGAACACCTCGACCTGTGCGACAGCATGATCGAGTGGTTCAACGCCGCCTCCCGCGACGACCCCTACATCGAGGCTCTGTTCGCCCATCCCGCTGACCGTGACCGGCTCGCCCGGCTTCCCGACCACCGTGACCTGCGGCCGAACGCGTATGGGCCGTTCCGCAACCGGAAGTCCCGCAGCCTGTTCGACTAGGTTCCCCGCGCACTGCCAGGCCAGGTGCCCACCGTCTGATGACCACCGGGGGATAGTGTGCCCGCGTTCAACGGCGAAGGTGACGGCCACCAGACTGGCGGGCGTTGCGGCCCCGGGTGAGCTGGACGGTGAGCCCGACATCGCCGAAGCGCAGGGCTTCAGCCGGTGCGTGTACCAAGATCATGCAGGAAAGGTTCGGCCTCTAGCCCGATGTGATTCACATCCCGCTCTCCGGGCACGACCGGTGGCCACCTGCCCTAGTCCGGGCGCGCCGAAATGTCACTGACGTCGGGAAGACTTGGTCGCTGTGAAGCTCCATGGGTACTTTGCTGGCCGGCCTCATCGCGCTTCCGCATGCTCCCGAACCGGGCCCACATCACCACTTCATCGAGGCGTAAGACCCGGGTGCAGACCTTGCCTTACGGGCCGACCGGATTGATGCAGGCACCCTCGGTGAGCACAGCCAGCCTGCCGCCCGGTAGTGCGCGGGACGGCGGCCAAGCACTGCTCGTCAGAGCGCCCTGTTAGGAGGCGGTCAGGCCGACCCTTAGCGGACGGCGGCACAGTCCCAGGCCACCCGAGGTGAGCAAGATTCATCGGCATGAGGAACGTTCGGTGTTACCGGACAACCAGCCCAGAGCCCCTGGACCAAGCTCGGTGAGACAGGACATGTCTCAATAATCTGCACAAGTGCAGCCGAGGTGCAGCCGTCCATGAGAAAGTGCAGCCGAAAATGAGACCCTACAAGGCACAATCAGCCCGGCGCCATGTCGACGAAACGGCTGTAGTGGCCCTGGAATGCGACCGTCACGGTGGCCGTCGGCCCGTTGCGGTGCTTGGCGACGATGAAATCTGCCTCGCCCGCCCGCGGTGACTCCCGTTCGTAGGCGTCCTCCCGGTGCAGCAGGATCACCATGTCGGAGTCCTGCTCGATTGATCCACTTTCGCGCAGGTCAGCGAGTAGCGGCTTCTTGTCGGTGCGCTGCTCTGGCCCGCGGTTGAGCTGGGCGACGGCCACGACGGGGACGTCGAGTTCCTTGGCCAGCAGCTTCAGGGAGCGCGACATCTCCGACACTTCCTGCTGGCGGTTCTCCACCTTCCTCGGCGAGCTCATCAGCTGCAGGTAGTCGATGATCACCAGCCGGAGGTCGTGCCGCTGCTTGAGCCGGCGGCACTTGGCCCTGATCTCCATCATCGACATGTTCGGGGAGTCGTCGATGAACAGCGGTGCCTCAACGACCTCGCTCATCCGCCTGGCCAGCCTGGTCCAGTCCTCGTCGCCCATCTGGCCGGTCCGCATGGAGTGCAGCGGCACTCGCGCCTCCGCCGAGAGCAGCCGCATGGTGATCTCGTTGCGGCTCATCTCCAGGCTGAAGATCACCGACGCCAGCCCGTGCCGCACCGAAGCCGCCCGAGCAAGATCCAGTGCAAGAGTCGAGTTGTGCGTCGGGATCATGCCGCGACCAGCCAGATAGAGCTGGTCAGGGCTGTCCACCTGCACGCACCGAACTGGCAGCGAAAGCACTCGGCGCACGTTAACGATGTACCGGCCGGCCTGCTCTCGCTTCCACTCACAGCGTGCCCTGAGCGCCTTACGCGGAAGCCGCGCCAGTGGCAGCTGGGCTGGCACAATTACTTCCCATGACTCCTGAGAGAGTCGCCCGGCTCGAGCACGGCAACTGCGGTGGTGCACGGAGGGCACGCAGCCCAAGCTAGCTACAAGTTCTACGAAGTCCTCGACCAGTCGCCTGTTGGTATTAGTGAACCGGTAGGCCCCGTGGCCGTCGACATACCCATCCGAGTCAACAAGGCCTTGCACCAGCGCGAGGCGCTGCGCGAACGATGCTCGCAAGTAAGCATTCGGGATGTGTTTGCCTGCCGCTAGGTTAAGGGAGCGCCATTTCTGGCCGATGCCGCCGACGCCGAAATGGCCTGGGTCGGCATGCTCCTTGATCTGATAGCCAGCGGCTCGAAACTCCTCTGCAAGCCACGCCCGGTCTCGTGGATCGCACGCAACCCGGCCACTTCCGTTGGTGTCGCCATCGCCGAGAAGGTAGCCGAGGACGTATGGCTCAATGGGCACGGCGACAGCAGGCAAGATGAGCGGCTTGGCAGCTGGGATGGCATGATTGTGCCGTCCCCGTATTCGCAACGTGGCAGCTATCTGCTCAGTCGTAACCGGGGTTGCCCTGACCGCGCGCTCGTTAGTGCTATCCATGCGGTTCCATTGCTGCTGGACAGCTCCGGGTGTGTGGCTAACCCGAGAAGCGACCTGCGCCAGCGACAGGCCAGCCGCATGCAACTCCCGCATTTCCTCCCGATCCTCGGGGCTATATCTGCGCTGAGAGCCACGCGTCGAGTCCCAGGTCGGCCAGTCGTCAGGGTAAGGAAGGCTGCTTGGATGCCTCTGGTAGTCATAGGCTTTGCGGGTGCGGAGATCCCAGGTAAGCCATTGATGCTGAGTATCGGCGACGATGACCTCGCCAGTTGAGAACTCGACCTCATAACAAGGCCGCCCGTGCATCGCCTCGGTAGCAGCGAGCACACGGGTCGGCTTGCCATCAGCGCCAATGAGGAGGTCGCCGACCTGGACCTCTCCCATCGTCGTCCAGCCCGTCGGTGTCGGCAGCGGCGTGTCCAGGGCGAGGGCCTTGCCTAGGGCAGGTCGTGCAGCGATCACGATCATCTGACCCGGGTGCAGCCCGTTGGTGAGCGCGTCCAGGTCGGTGAACCCGGTCGGCACGCCGGTCAGCGCGCCGCCCCGGCTGCCGATCGCCTCGATCTCGTCCAGGGCTCCTGGCATGATCTCGGACAGCGCGAGGTAGTCCTCGCTGACCCGCCGGTCGGCCACCCCGTAGACCTCAGCCTCGGCACGGTCAAGCAGCTCGTCCGCGTCGCCGTCGCCGGAATAGCCGAGCTGGACGATCCTGGTGCCCACCTCCACCAGGCGGCGCAGGATCGCCCGCTCCCGCACGATCCTCGCGTAGTACCCGGCGTTCGCCGCGGTCGGCACCGAGGCAATCAAAGTGTGCAGGTAGGGGGCGCCGCCCATCCGCCCGATGTCCCCGCGCTTGGTCAGCTCAGCGGCAACGGTGACGGCGTCGGCGGGCTCGCCCCGGCCGTACAGGTCGAGTATCACCTCGTGCACGAGCTGATGAGCGGGCCGGTAATGGTCGTGCGGCCTGATCACTTCGAGGACGTCAGAGATCGCGTCCTTGGACAGCAGCATCCCGCCCAGCACGCACTGCTCCGCGGCGATGTCGTGCGGGGGGGTCCGCTCGAATTCCCCGTCCCGTGGCGCGATCTCTGTAACGCTCATGAGATGCCACCTCCCCCTTGCCGGTGAGCAGCCCCGCTCCGGCCGCGCGGGCGATCACGTCCGTTGTACCGGACGGCTCCGACAGTCTGCCGGCAGCTGGTCCGGGCGTCCAGTCGCGCTGTGCACAGGCCTGTGGACAGCCTGTGCAGACACGCCGCATGCACTGTGCGCAGCATGGGGATATAGCTGTGGAAATGGCCGGGCGGTGAGCTCATCCGGCGCATCTGCCTGCGCCTATGCCGTCCACCCCTTGTGCGCAAGAAATAGTCGCGCGCGGCGTGGCAATCCACAAACACCGGAAGTTATCCACACAGGGGATTTGACGTCTTACGTTACGTGTCAGCCATGACCGCGCGACCGTACGGACAGTCCGCCGCCGATCGCACGGGGTAGCCCGCCGCCGCCGTCAGTGACGGCGGAACGCCAGTGCGCCACATCGGCCCGCCAGTCCCGCCCGCCCGGCGCGCCAAGTGCCCGGGCGCCGGCCGGCAGCGCCCAGTTTCATGATCACCAGCGTGAGGGGCTCTTTGCCATGCGGCTGGGGACCTGGGTTGGGTGTTCCCGCGTAACCGTTGCTGCCGGGCTGGCGGCTGGCCGGGCGGGCGGCTGTCTTCGGAGGATCCGGATACCGGCACCCCGGGATCTTCCGCGATAATGAACCGCCCACCTGGCGGCATTGGGGGATCGGTTAATTGGGGGGCGCAAGCCGTCCCCACCGCCTACTGTTCGAGGGTGTGTTCGACAACAAGCGAGCAGCTGGCCAAGATCGGCAAGGCGATCGACGAGCTGGCTGCCGATTCCCGGGCGCCGCAGGGCGCGAGGTCGGACGCAAGCTTCGAGGACCGGCTTGCCGGGATCTGGGCCATGGTCGCCGAACTCGATCCTGAACTCGCCAGGCGGATGCCCAGCTACGACCCGGCCCGCAGGGCTGACCCCACCCGCGCCAGCGGTCCCGGCCCCGATCCCGGCGCCAGCGGCGGCACGACCAGGGAATGACACCGCAGCGGCCAGCTCAGGCACGACGGCCAGCCACAGCGCGACGGCCAGCCACAGCGCAGATCCCCACGAAGGGTAAAGAACCCGCGGCGCAGGGCTTCTATGGTGCGCGATCACGAGATCTATCACCGGCGTGCACCGGGCGAGACGCCGCTCAGCTAGCCGCGACCTCGACGTCAAGCGTCGCCCTGACCTCGGGATGCAGCCGGATCGCCACCTGGTGCGCGCCCACGGTCTTGATCGGGTTCTTGATCTCGATCCGGCGCTTGTCGATCTGCGGACCGCCAGCGGCAAGCACCGCGGCCGCGATGTCGGCCGGCGAGATCGAGCCGAACAGCCGCCCGCCGCTGCCCGCCCGCCGCTCCAGCCGAACGGTCAGCGACCCGAGCGTGCTCGCCGCGTCCCGTGCGTCGTCCAGGCCCTTGATCTCGTGGACCGACCTGGCCCGCTTGATCAGTTCGATCTGCTTCTCCGCGCCGCGCGTCCAGCGCATCGCCAGCCCGCGCGGGACGAGGTAGTT
>Ga0137374_10001350_pt1 | contig 27745 bp, 21 predicted proteins | sample SagtaG_20_FD_104811 | JGI IMG/M metagenome (GOLD analysis project Ga0137374, IMG submission 104811) | Vadose zone soil microbial communities from Sagehorn Ranch, Mendocino, California, USA - Sage1_R_100_16 metaG | ecosystem: Environmental > Terrestrial > Soil > Vadose zone | place: USA... | reverse complement strand
GGGGAGCGTCTTCTTCGTCTTGATGAACGTGCCGCCCTTCGAGATGTTCTTCGTGTAGTCGGCGAAGAAGCTGTTGAGCTTCTTGTAGTCGACCTTGAGCTCGATCGGCGCGCGGCCGTACTCGCGGTTCTCCGGCATCGCGGCGCATGTTATCCCGGTGCGTTCGCCGGGCGGTAGTTCGTGACCGATATCGAGGCCTCGTTGGCAGGTTCGCTCGAGATTGCGCGTTCGCTCGCCCGGCGCCCCGCCGTGCGCGCGGGCGCGGTGCTCCTCGTCGCGGCAGGGCTCGCGGCCGGGTCGCTGCCGCTCGTCGACGCGCCCGGGTACGAGCTCGGCGAGGCGGCGGCGCTCGTCGCCGCGCTGCTCGCGCCACTCGTCGGCGTCGCCGCGGCGCGCGCCGCCCTCGCGCGCCCTGACCCTTCTCCGCTCGCCGCGTGGGGCGCGACGTCGCTCGTCCTCGGCGCACTCGTCGCGCTCCTCCTCGCGGGCGCCCTCGCCCGCGCCGCGCTCGGCCCGTGCGCCGCGCTCGGGCCGGCCGTGACGTTCGTGCCGCTCCTCGCCGCGCCGACCGTCCTTCTCGGCGCCGCGCTCGCGGTCGCGGTCGCGTTCGTCGCGGGCGGCCGGAGGGCGCTCGCGGGCGCGCTGTACGCGCTCGCCGCGGCGGCGTCGCTCGCGGTCTCGCTCCGCGCGGCGTACCGCGGGCCCGCAGCGTTCGTCTTCGACCCGCTCCTCGGCGCCTGGCCGGGGCCCATCTACGACGAGGCGCTCGTCCCCGATCTGCGCGCCGTGCTCCTCCGCGCCGCGGCGGCCGCGGAGGCGATCGCCGTCGCCGCGCTCGCCGAGGCGTTCGTCCGCGCGGGCCGCGCCGGGCTGCGCGCGGCGCGTGGGCCGCTCACCTGGGCGGTCGTCCTCGCGCTCTCCGCGGCGAGCGCCCACGCGGCGCTCGAGTCGCTCGGCCTCTCCGGCTCGCGCGCCGCGCTCTCGCGCGCGCTCGGCGCCCGGCGCGCGGGGCCGCGCTGCACGCTCGTCCTGCCCGCCGAGAAGCCCGCGGCCGCGGCGGACGCCCTCCTCGCGGAATGCGAGTTCCAGGTGGCGGACGTCGCCCGCGCGCTCGGCGTCGCGCCGCCCGCTCGGATCGTCGCCTACGTCTACCGGTCCGCCGAGGAGAAGCGACGGCTCGTCGGCGCCGGGGCGACGGAGTACGCGAAGCCGTGGCTCGGCGAGGTCCACCTCGTGGACGCGCCGCTCCCGCACCCGCTGCTGCGCCACGAGCTCGTCCACGCGGTCGCCGCTTCCGTCGCGGGCGGGCCGCTCGGCGTGCCGGCGCGCGCCGTCGTCCTCGTATCGGCGGGGCTCGTCGAGGGGCTCGCGGCCGCGCTGGAGACGCCGCGCGGGCGCTTCACCGTGCATGAGTGGTCGCGCGCCGCGAAGGACCTCGGCTTGCTCCCCGACGTCGCCGGGATCGTGGGCCCCGCCGGGTTCTACGCGCAGCCGCCGGCGCGGGCGTACGCGGCGGCGGGGAGCTTCCTCGCGTTCCTGCTCGAGCGGTACGGCGCCGCGCGCGTGCGCGAGGCCTACCGCACGGGCGACGTCGCGGCCGCGACGGGCGTCCCGCTGCGCGCGCTCGCCGACGGGTGGTCGAGGTTCCTCGACGGGATCGAGCCGCCGCCGGGCCTGATCACCCAGGCGCGGGCGCAGCTCGGGCGGCGGAGCCTGTTCGCGCGGCCGTGCGCGCGCGAGGTCGCGACGCTCGAGGCGCGCGCCGCCACGGCCGCTGCGGCCGGGCGGAGCGCCGACGCGTGCGCGCTCTACGAGGCCGCCGCCGCCCGCTCGGGAAGCGCTGCGAGCCTGAAGGCCGTAGGCGACGTGCGCGCCCGCGCGGGCGACCTCCCCGCCGCGGCGGAGGCGTACCGCGCCGCGACCGTCGCGGCCGGCGAGGACGAGGGCGCGCTCCGGAGCGCGATCGCGACCGCGGAGGGCGACCTCGCCTGGCGAAAGGACGAGCTCGCGGCCGCGGTCGCCGCCTGGTCGGCGGCGCTCGCGACGCATCCCGACCGCGCCGAGGCACGATTGCTCGAGGCGAAGCTCCTCGCCGCTCCCGACCGCGAGCTCGGCCCCGCGGCGCGACCGTACCTGCTCGGCGACGGCGATCCCGCCGTGGCGCTCGCGCGCGTCGCCCGCGTCGCGCACCCGCTCGCCGCGTACCTGACCGGGCGCGCGCTCGCGACGCGCGGCGAGGCGACCGCTGCGCTCCCGGAGCTCGAGCGCGCCGCAGCGGCGCGGCTCCCCGCCGCGCTCGCGGGCGAGGCGGCGCTCCTGCTCGGGGAGGCGCGCTGCGCGGCAGGCCGGCGCGCCGAGGGTGAGTCGGCGCTGCGCGCGCTCGCGGCGCCGCCCGCACCCGCTGCGGACCGCGCTCGGGCGGAGGAGTCGCTCCGGCGCTGCGCGTCGTTCGTGCCGTAGCTACCGCGCGCCCCGCAGCCGATCGATCGCCAGCTTCGGGTTCTTCACGCCGTTCCGGATGAGCCACCAGGTGACCTTCAGGCCGCCGATGGCGAGGACGCCGAGGTAGCCGTGCCCGAGGAGACGCGAGGTGGGCGCGTCGATCGAGACCCTCACCTTGAGCGCGGGATCGCGCTCGATGATGAGCTTGAAGAACTCGATCCCGAACTCGCCGACGTCTTCGCTGGCGAGCCCGGTGATGCGCGACACGGCGCCTTCCGGGAGCGTGAGGGTGAAGTCGGGGTCCGGCGCCGGCGCGTCGCGCACCTCCGGCGCGCCGGTCTCCATCGTGAAGCTCGCGGGCCCGCTCGCGAGGGCGAGGTTCACCCGCGCGCCGCGGGCGAGCGGCCGCGTCGCCTTCTTCGCCGCGGGGGCGCTCTCGAAGAACCTCTTCAGGGTGTCGAAGCTCTGGCCAGGCATGCGGCCGAATATAGGCACGGCCGCGCGCGACCGGAGAGCAGCCGGATGAGGCTGCCCCGGACGTCCCGCGCGGAGACGAGCGGAGGGGCAGCCGAGTGAGGCTGCCCCGGAGCGAGTGTCCCTCCGCTAGAATTGACGCCGACCCGACCTCGGGACAGAGTCCCCCACATGACGATCCGGACGACGCTCCTCGCCCTCGCCGCCCTCGCGGCCGCCGCCTGCTCGCCGCATCGCATACCCGGCACGGAGATCAAGTCCACCGGCGACACGCGCGCCGTGTACGACGTCGTGCAGGCGTACCGGCAGGCGATGGAGAAGAAGGACTCGGCGGCGGTGCTCGCGCTCGTCGCGCCGAACTACTACGACACCGCCGGGACGCCGGACCCGGCGGACGACCTCGACCGCGCCGGTCTCGAGGCGTCGCTGCCGCAGACGCTCGCGGGGGCCGAGAGCGTGAAGCTCGACTTCACGCTGCGAAAGATCGAGATCCAGGGGGACGACGCGCAGGCGGAGCTGTTCTACGACGCGTTCTATCGGGTGAAGACGCCCGCGGTGACCGTCCCGCGCCGCGACTCCGACGTCCACCGGATCCGGCTCCACAAGTTCGAGGGCGCATGGAAGATCATCTCGGGGCTGTGACCGCTCTTCAGATCCCCACGAGCGCGCGGAAGCCGTCCTCGCGCATCGCGCGGAGCGCCGCGAGCCGGTCGCGGTAGCGCCGCCAGTCCTTGCGCACGAGCCGATCCGCGCCGAGGCGGGCGCGGTGATAGCCGTGGATCCTCGAGACCGCGAACCGGAGCGCGGCGAAGCGCGCCCACGCGTACCAGGCGTCGAGGGTCTCCGGCTCGACCTCGCGCCGTGCGCGGTAGCCGGCGACGAGCGCCGCAGCGCGCGACGGCTCGTACGCGTCCCCATAGCACCAGGCGGAGAGGGCGACCCCGAGGTCGTAGGCGAACGGATCCGTGCAGCTCATCTCCCAGTCGAGCACCGCGCTCACGCGGTCGCCGATCCAGAGCACGTTGTCCGTGAAGAGATCGCCGTGGACGAGCCCGCGCGGCGCGCCCGGCAGCGCCTCGGCCCGCGAAAGCTCGTCCTCCAGGAGCGGGCGCGCCGCGAGGACCTCCGCGTCGCCGCCGCCGTCCGGGCCAAGGGCGGCGAGCCACGCCGCGACGCGCGCGGGCCCGTACGGGTTCGGCCGCTCGCCCGGGAACCCGGCGGAGAGGTCGTGGAGCCGCGCGAGCTGCTCGCCGATGCGGCGACAGCGCTCCGGCGTCACCCCGTCGGGGAGGACCTCCTCGCCCGCCGCGTAGGCGAAGAGCATCGCGGGGCGGCCGGCGACCGAAACGAAGGGCCGTCCGTCGGCGGCGGGGAGGAGCGGCGCCACCGGGTAACGCGCCGCCTCGAGGAAGCGGAGCACCTCCGCCTCGAAGAGGACGTCCGCCTCGGCCTTCCCCTCGTTCACTCGCAGGAAGAAGCGCCGGCCGCCCGCCCAGACGTGGTAGTTCGTGTTGACCCCGCCCCTCGGCTCCGGCCGGACGCGCTCCGGCGCCGGGACGCCAAAGGCGCGCAGCGCCGCTGCGATCTCCTCGTCGGACAGCACCGTGTAGAGCGCCATGCACCCTTTCCCCCCGCGCCGGCCACGGAGCGCGGCGCGACGTCGATCCCTCCGGGGCGTCCAGCCGGCCGGCGGCGAGCCGGGCGCTCGTCCGTTCCGCGGGCGACGCGAGCGGACGCGGTTAGATCCCGGACCACCCAAGCCCCGCCGCGGGGCGACAGGCAGTAGACTCCACGACCGTGAGCCGGGACAAGAAGGACCACATCGCGCTTTCCGACGCGCACAACTCGCGAGGGATCGAGCTCGCCGACCGCGGCTGGCTCGACGAGGCCATCAAGGAGTTCCAGAAGGCGATCGAGCTCGACCCGAGCTCGGCCCACGCGCACGACAACCTCGCGACCGTCTTCTCGGAAAAGAAGCTCTTCCGGGAGGCGCTCCAGGAGTACCTCACCGCCATCCGGCTCGAGCCGGACAGCGCGACGGCGCACTACAACCTCGCCTGCTTCCTCGCCTCTCACGGCGCCGACATGGCGATCGCCGAGTACCAGGAGGCGATCCAGCAGGAGCCCGAGTACCCCGACGCGCACCTGAACCTCGCGCTCACCTACGCGGACCAGGACAAGCTCGAGGAGGCGACGAAGGAGCTGCGCCGCGCGATCGAGCTCGCCCCGAAGGACCCGTTTCCGCGCCACGAGCTCGCCGCGATCCAGATGGACGAGGGCGACTACCGCGCCGCGATCGGCCAGCTGAAGGAGGTCGTGCGGATCGAGCCGCAGAACTTCGAGGCGTGGCTCGACCTCGGCATCTGCTACGCGCAGAAGGGGTTCTACGCCGAGGCGGAGCGCGCGTACGAGAAGGCGCGGACGCTCCAGCCCGAGGACCTCCTCCTCGACTACAACACCGCCGCGCTCTACGCCCTCTGGGGAAAGTCGGCGGAGTCGCTCGCGGCGCTCGCGAAGGCGGTCGCGACGGATCCGGCGAAGGTGCGCGGCTGGCTCCAGTCCGATCCGATGTTCAAGGCCCTCGAGGGGACGACCGAGTTCGAGGCGCTCGCGCGCGGGTAGGCACCGAGCCGCTGCGTGTCGGAGCGACTGCGCCCGGGTAGGACATTTCGCTTCACGCTCCACTCTGGGTCCGCTAGGTTCCGGGCCATGCCCGAGCTCGCCTTCTTCCGCCACGGCGAGGAGCTCCTCCGCGTGGCGCTCGACCATCGCACCGCGATCGGTCGAGATCCCGGCTGCGACGTCACCCTCCCCGACCCCGCGCTGTCGCGCGTGCAGGTCGTGGTGGAGCGCCGCGGCGACGCGTGGCACCTCCTCGATCGCTCGGGGCGCGGGACGCGCGTCGCCGGCGCCGACGTCCCGGAGGCGGTCCTCACCGACGGCGCGGAGATCGCGCTCGGCACCTGGCGCGCGCTCTTCCGGTCCGCGGCGAGCGGCGCGAGCGACGACACGCGCGCCTCGGGCGGAACGCAGCTCCGCGCGGGCGAGGAGCGGGTCGGGCCGCCCCCGGCGCGGCTCCGGGTTCGCGCGGGGGGCCGCGAGCGGACCGTGCCCGTCACCTCGGCGGGGATCGTCGTCGGGAAGGACCCGACCTGCGACGCCCCCATCGACGACGCGTTCGTCTCGACGCGCCACCTGCGGATCGAGCCCCAGGGGAGCGCGTGGGCGCTCGTCGACCTCGGCTCGACGAACGGGACGTTCATCTCGGGCGCCCGCGTCGCGCGCGCCGAGCTGCCCCTCGGCGTGCCCATCCAGCTCGGCGACGCCGAGATCGTGCTCGAGCCGCGCGAGACGCAGGAGGCGCCGCGCGCCGAGGCGTTCGAGGGGATGATCTCCCGCGACCCGTCGATGCGGCAGGTGTTCGAGCTCATGGAGCGGGTCGGGGCCTCGGACGCCGCCGTCACGATCCTCGGCGAGACCGGCACCGGGAAGGAGCTCGTCGCCCGCGGCCTGCACGCGCGCTCGGGGCGGCGGGACGGGCCGTTCATCCCCGTCAACTGCTCGGCGATCGCCGAGTCCCTCATCGAGTCCGAGCTGTTCGGCCACGAGAAGGGAGCCTTCTCGGGCGCCGAGCGGACGCGGAAAGGGGCGTTCGAGGAGGCGGACCGCGGCACGATCTTCCTCGACGAGATCGGCGAGCTGCCGCTCGACCTGCAGCCGAAGCTGCTGCGCGTCCTCGAGCTCGGCGAGGTGAAGCGGGTCGGGGCGTCTCGCCCGATCACCGTGAACGTGCGGATCGTCGCGGCGACCCACCGCGACCTGCGCGCGCAGGTGCGCGCGGGGAAGTTCCGCGAGGACCTCTTCTACCGGCTGTGCGTCGTGCCGATCACCGTGCCGCCGCTCCGGCAGCGCAAGGGCGACGTGCGCGCCCTCGCCGACACGTTCCTCGAGCGCGCATCGCCGCGGAGCCTCGTCCTGCGCTGGTCGCCGGAGGCGATGGCGCGGCTCGAGGCGTACGACTGGCCCGGCAACGTCCGGCAGCTCCGGAACGTCGTGCAGCGGGCGCTCCTGTTCCGCGGCGAGGGGCTCGTCGTGCAGCCCGCGGCGGTCACCTTCGAGGACACCCGCACGACGCCCGCCGACACCGGCGACGACGACACGATGTACGTGCGAGGCCTCACGCTCGAGGAGATCGAGCGCGAGGCGATCCGGCTGTCGCTCCGGCGCAACCGCGGAAAGCGCGCAGCGGTCGTGAAGGAGCTGCAGATCGCGAAGAGCACGGTGATGAAGCGGATCGGCCAGTGGGGGCTGCAGACCGAGGGCCGCGCCGTGGGCGCGGCGCCCGAGCCGGACGACGCCGACGACCAGAGCCCGTGAAGAGATCCCCAGCCGTCGCGAGGCGCGCGACGGCATCCGGCTCTACTGAGCCGGGCCGCCGCCGCCGTCGCCGCGCGGCGGAGCGCGGTACGCCGTGAGCGGGCTCGTGTCGGCCGGCAGGTCGATCGCGTCGGCGCGGCCGCCGAACGTCTGCGCCGCGGCGGTGCGCGGCGCGATCCCGAAGTGGCGCTCGATGGCGCGGTCGAGGTCGGCCTCGCCTGCGAGCGCCGGCTTCACCTCGAGCCCGGTGATGAACGCGATCTCGTCGATGACGCCGAGGTCGGCCGGGTCCGCGAGCGCGACGACGAGCGGACCGCGCCGCGTCTCCGCCCGGAGCTCGAGCGGCAGGACGCGCCGCGCCGCGACGAGCTTGCGTGGGACGACCGCGAGCACCTTCGGCGGGATCTCGCGCTCGCCCACCTCCACGAACGGGACCCCGAGCTGGGCGCCGAGGACGTCGAGGAGCGCGCCCTCGCGGAGAAAGCCGAGCTGCACGATGGCGTGGCCGATCCGCCCACCCCACTGCCGCTGGTGCGCGAGCGCCGCCTGCACCTGCGCGGTGTCGAGCCGTCCCATCTTCACGAGCATCTCGCCGATCCGGATCCGGGCCATGCGCTCCCCCTGTCTCCTCACCCCGGGGAGCCTGCGAGGGGCGTGCCGCCCCTGACGACCAGTGCGAACGGCACGTTGCGCGCGCCGGGGGCCGCCGGGAGACGTGAAGCGTGCCGGATCGATGACACGCCTCGTGAAGAGGCAGCATGTAGGGAAAAGGCGCGCCCTCACTTCTTCTTCGGGTCGGGCTTCCTCTTCTCGGCCGCGGGGCGCGCCTTCTCGGCGGCGGGCTTCTGCGCCTTCTCGGCCTTCTGCGCCTTCTCGGGCTTCTGCGACTTCTCGGGCGCGGGCGCGAGCTCCTGGAGCCGGGCGCGCGCCTTCGCCGCCGCGTCGGACTTCGGGTACTTCTCGATGAGCTGCCCGAGCACCGCCGCCGCCTCATCCTTCATGTCGAGCCGGGCCATCGACTCCGCCGCGCCGAGCATCGCGGTCGGCGCGCGCTCGGAGCGCGGGAAGTCCTCGGCCACGCGCCCGAACGAGAGCAGCGCCTCCCGGAACCGCTTCTGGCCGAAGAGGAGCTCGCCGGCGCGGAACCCAGCCTCCGCCGACTTCGGATCCGACGGCCACTTGCGCGCGTACTCCTCGTAGATCTCGCGCGCGACGCCCTTCTCGCCCTTCTCCTCCTGCTGCTGCGCGAGGGCGAACACGGCCGCCTTGTCTTCCTGCTTCGGGAGGCCGGCGAGCTTCTGCCGCGCCTCGTACGCGTCGAGCGCGCCCTGCCCCTTCAGCGCGGTGAAGCGGGCGTCGGTCTCGGCGCGCAGCCCGCCGACCGACCGGTCGAGCTCGCCGAGCCGGTGCTGCGCCACCTCGAGATCGCCCTTCACCCTCGCGAACTCCTCCTGGAGCTTCGCGAGCGTGACGCCGAGGTCGGCGCCGCTCCGCTTCGCGGCCTGGTTGAGCTCGTCGATCTTGGCCTGGACCTCGCGGATCTTCTGATCGGCCTTCTCGACCCGCTCCCTCACCGCCTGGCGCTGCTCCTCGAGCGTCCGCTGCTGCTCGACGTTCTGCACCTCGAGCCGCTGGATGCGCGCCTCCATCTGCCGCCCCGCCTCGAGCGGCACGAAGCAGGCGGCGAGCGGGAGCACGAGCAGCGCGACGAGCGCGACGCCCGCGCGGCGGAGAGGACGGGTCGTCACCGATCCACCTGGAACTCGTCGCGGCGGTTGCGGGCCCAGCACTCCTCGGTCGAGTCGCTGCAGACCGGCTTCTCCTTGCCGAAGCTGACGGTGTCGAGCTTCGTCGCGACGCCGAGGTCGGAGAGGTACTTGCGGGCGGACTCGGCGCGGCGCGCGCCGAGCGCGATGTTGTACTGGGTCGTGCCGCGCTCGTCGGCGTGGCCGGAGACCGTGATCTTCTTCGTGGGCGCACGCTTCACGCAGTCGGCGAGCTTCTGCAGCGTGCCCTGGGAGTCCGCGCCGAGCCCCGCCTGGTCGAACCCGAAGCGGATCGTGAACGCCGCGGTGTCGGCGCACTCGGGGGGCACCGCGCCCTTCTGCCGGTCCTCCTCCGCCTTGCGCCGCGCGGCTTCGGCCGCCTCGTCACGGCGCGGGACGCAGCGGTCCGCCTCGCAGCGCTGCCCCTCGGGGCAGTCGGCGTCCTTCGCGCACTGCGGCTTCGGCGCGCACTTGTTCTCGCGGCAGACGAAGCCCTCCTTGCAGTCGGAGTCCGCCGCGCACTCCTGGCAGCGGCCCTCGACGCAGACCTTCCCGAAGCCCTGCTGCTCGAGGCAGTCCTGGCTCGACTTGCACTCGCCGCTCTTGGGCTTCGAGGGGCAGCCCGTGAGCGACGCGAGACCGGCGGTCGTGAGTGCAATGAGCAGTACGCGGCGCATGAGTCCTCCCGAGGGATCCCGCGCGCTTGCGCGGCGGGGTCTTAAGTGGCCCCGTTCGTAACAGGTGTCAAAGCTTTTCCTTCCCGTTCGCCATCCAGGATACACGGTGCGGCGACCCGGAGGGCGCCGCTGTAACATCCGCCCATGCCTGCCACGGTCCTCGTCGTCGACGACGAGCGGAACATCCAGCTCACGTTGTCGCGCGCCCTCTCGATGGAAGGGTACGCGGTCGAGGTCGCCGGCGGCGGCCGCGAGGCGCTCGAGAAGATCGCCGCCCTGCCCGTCGACGTCGTCCTGATGGACGTCCGGATGCCCGACCTGGATGGGTTGTCCGTGCTCGAGAAGGCACGCGAGACCCGGCCCGAGCTGCCGTTCGTGATCATGTCGGGGCACGGCTCGATCGAGACGGTGCGGAGCGCGTTCAAGCTCGGCGCGTTCGACTACCTCGAGAAGCCCATCACCGAGAAGGAGAAGCTCGTCGTCGCCGTCCGGAACGCGCTCGCGATGCGGAGCCTGCGCGAGGAGAACGCGGCCCTCCGGCGCGAGGCGGGCCCGCTCGAGATGGTCGGCGGCGGCCCCGCGATGAAGAAGCTGTTCGACGTCATCCGGCGGACCGCGCCTTCGGAGGGGCGGGTCCTCGTCACCGGCGAGAACGGTACGGGCAAGGAGCTCGTCGCGCGGGCGCTGCACGAGCACTCGCGCCGGAAGGCGGGCCCGTTCGTGAAGCTGAACTGCGCGGCGGTGCCGGCGGAGCTCATCGAGAGCGAGCTGTTCGGGCACGAGCGCGGCGCGTTCACGGGTGCGATCGCGGCGCGCCGCGGCCGGTTCGAGCAGGCGGACGGCGGCACGCTGTTCCTCGACGAGGTCGGGGACATGCCGCCCTCGATGCAGGCGAAGGTGCTGCGCGTCCTGCAGGAGGGCGAGTTCGAGCGCGTCGGCGGGCAGCAGACGCTCCGCTGCGACGTGCGCGTCGTCGCCGCGACGAACAAGGACCTCGTCGCGGAGGTGAAGGCTGGGCGGTTCCGCGAGGACCTCTACTACCGGCTCAACGTCGTGCCGATCAACGCGCCGCCCCTCCGCGAGCGGCGCGAGGACGTGCCGGAGCTCGCCACGCGCTTCCTCGCCGAGGCTTGCGAGCGGAACGGCCGCCGGCCGATGCGGCTCGCGCGCGAGGCCCTGCTCGCGCTGCAGGCGCACGAGTGGCCGGGGAACGTTCGCGAGCTGAAGAACCTCGTCGAGCGGCTCGCGATCCTCTCGGACGGCCCGGAGATCGGCGCCGGCGACGTCGCCGCCGTGCTCCCCGACGCGCGCCGCCCGCGCGCCGATCGCTTCCGGGCCGGCGCGGCGTTCCACGACCTCGTCGAGGAGGCGGAGCGGGAGATCATCCTCTCTGCCCTCGACGCCCACGCGGACAACGTGTCCGACACGGCGCGCGCGCTCGGGCTCGAGCGGAGCCACCTCTACAAGAAGATGAGGGGGCTCGGGATCAAGAGGGGCGAGGCGGAGAAGAGCTAGGCGACCTCCACGTCCACGGTTCCCGTGTCCCTTCGTACACGCCGCCGGGAATCAGCAGCCAGTCCGCGTGTTTCCCGGTGGCACGGCGCCTGCTCCCTCCCCCGCAAGACTCCCATGACCCCCGACGAAACGACCGCTTTGCCGGACGAGGCCCCGGGCGCTATCGTTCGCCTCCCCATCGTGCGCCGCCTCTCCAAAAAGACCCGCCGCGCCCTGCGTCTCCTGGCGCTCGGCGTCCTCGCCGCCGCCCTCGTCGTCGCCGTCCTCGGCTTCGCCTGGACGCGCGAGCTGCCCGCGTTCGACGGCCTCAAGGACTACGCGCCGCTCGTCTCGACCCGCGTGTACGGCGCCGACGGCTCCGAGGTCTTCACCTTCGCGCGCGAGCGGCGGACGGTCGTGCCGCTCGAGCAGATCCCGCCCGTGCTCCGCAAGGCGGTGCTCGCCGCGGAGGACGCCCACTTCTACGAGCACGAGGGCGTGAACTACCTCGCCATCGCGCGCTGCGCGGTGAAGGGGCTCCTGTTCGGGGGCGTGAAGTGTGGCGGCTCCACCATCACCCAGCAGGTGGTGAAGACGTTCCTGCTCTCGAGCGACTGGCGGGTGAAGCGGAAGGTGAAGGAGCTCATCCTCGCGCCGCGCCTCGAGCAGAACCTCTCGAAGGACGAGATCCTCTACCTCTACCTGAACCAGATCTACCTCGGGCACGTGCGCTACGGCGTCGAGGAGGCGAGCCGCTTCTACTTCGGCAAGGGCGTGAAGGACCTCTCGCTCGGCGAGGCGGCGACCCTCGCCGGAGTCATCCAGTCGCCGATGCGCCTGTCGCCCGTGAACCACCCCGCCGCCGCGAAGCGGCGCCAGGAGTACGTGCTCCGGCGCATGCACGACGAGGGGTGGATCACGGACAAGCAGTACGAGGCGGAGCTCACGCGCCCTATCGCCGTCCACCCGCCGCAGCAGAACCCGCCCGGCGAGTGGTACGCGGACGCCGTTCGCAAGGTCCTCGACGAGCGGTACGGCGCCGAGGTCGTCGAGACGGAGGGGCTGCAGGTGGACGTCGCGATGGACCCCACGCTGCAGCGCTACGCCGAGGCGGCGCTCGAGGCGGGGCTGCGCGCCGTAGACAAGCGGCAGGGGTTCCGCGGACCGGTGCTCCACCTCGAGAAGGCGCAGCTCGAGGCGGCGCTCCCGCTCTGGCGGGCGCGGCTCGCGCGCGCCGAGCCCCGCCCGGGCGAGGTGCTCGTCTGGGATCTCGGGCGCGTCCACGCGAAGGAGATCGACCCGGAAGAGGCGGAGGAGAAGGGCGTCGGCCGGATGGCGCGCGCGCGCCCGCTCGAGGCCGGCGAGGTGTACGCGGGCCTCGTCACGGCCGCGGACGAGAAGAGCGCCGCGGTCGACCTCGGCAACGCGACCGGGACCCTCGCGCTCGCCGACGTCCAGTGGGCGCGCAAGTGGAACCCGACGCAGGCGACCGCCGCGCCGAAGAAGGTCTCGCAGGTGGTCGCACCGGGGGACGTCGTCCTCGTCCGCGTGCTCTCGGGCAAGCTCCCCGTCGAGCGGGCCGCCCGCGAGAAGAAGCTCATCGCGCTCGCCCTCGAGCAGACGCCGCTCGTCCAGGGGGCGCTCGTCGCGATCGACCCCGTGACGCGCGGCGTCCGCGCGCTCGTCGGCGGCTATGACTTCCAGTCCTCCCAGTTCAACCGCGCGACCCAGGCGAAGCGCCAGCCGGGCTCGGCGTTCAAGCCGTTCGTCTGGGGGGCGGCGATCGAATCGCGGAGGTTCACGCCCGCGACGATCGTCTACGACACGCCCGACCTCTACCGCGACCCGTGGACCGGCAAGGAGTGGAAGCCGAGAAACTTCGAGAAGGACTCGTTCGACGGGCCGATGCTGCTCGGGGCCGCGCTCGCTCACTCGAAGAACACCGTCTCGGTGAAGCTCGTGGACGCGGTGGGCGCCGACACGGTCGCCGCGTTCGCCCAGCGGATGGGGATCTCGACGGACCTGCCGCGGAACCTGACGATCGGCCTCGGCACGGGCGAGGTGATCCCGATCGAGCTCGTGAACGCGTACGCGTCCATCGCCGCGCGCGGGTTCGTCGCGAAGCCGCTCGTCGTCCTGCGCGTCCGCGACCGGTCCGGGAAGGTGCTCGAGGAGACCCGCCCGCCGCAGCCGTGGGAGGCCGCGCCCGACGGGAGCCCCGCGCCGGTGATGGATGCCTCGGCCTCGTCGAGCTCCAGCCTCACCGCGACCGCGGCGCCGCCTCCGATCGCGGTCCCCACCCCGACGCCGACCGCGGCCATCCCGAGCGACGGAAGCCTCACCGCGACCGAGCCGGCTCCGCCGCCGAGCTTCAAGCTCCCCGAGTCGGGGACGCGTCCCGACGTCGCCTTCGTGCTCGCCTCGATGATGCGGCAGGTCGTCGAGAACGGGACCGGCGCCGCGGCGAAGGCGCTCGGCAGGCCCACGGCCGCGAAGACCGGCACCGCGCAGGAGCACCGCGACGCCTGGTTCGTCGGGTTCACGCCCGAGCTCGTCGCGGGGGTCTGGGTGGGATTCGACGACCATACGCCGCTCGGGCCACGCGAGACCGGCGCCGGAGCGGCGCTGCCGTCGTGGCTCTCGTTCATGCAGGCCGCGCTCGGAGCGCGGCCACCCGCCGAGTTCCGCGCCGTCCCCGGGGTGGAGCTCGTTCGGATCGACCCGGCGACCGGCCGGCTCGCGTCGGACCGACAGGCCGACGCGCCGTTCGCGGCGTTCCTCTCCGGGACTGCGCCGGGCGCCGCCGCGGTCGCGGGCTCCGCGCCGCAGAACTTCTTCATGGACGATCGCTGAGGTCGGCGATGTCGGCGACGGCCGTACCGATCCGCCTCGCGCTCCTCGTTCTCGCGGTCTGCGCCGCGCCCGCCCGCGCGGCCTCGCCGCCTGCGCTCGACGCCGTCGCCGGCGCGCTCGCGCGCGAGGTCGGCCCGCCCGTCGAGGGCCGCCGCGCGCTCCTCCTCGACGTGGAGACCCGCGCGCCCGCCCTCGCGGCGCCGCTCGAGACGGCGCTCGACGCCGCGCTGTCGTCGCTCGGCTACGCGGTCACCCCGCTCGGCGGCGGCGCCCAGCCCGAGCGGAGCGCCCGAGCGGCCGGGCAAGACTGGCTCCTGCGTGTTCGCGCCGGGCTCGTCCCGGGCCGCCGCGAGGTCGCGCTCATCGGAGAGCTCATCCCCGCGTGGGCGTCGTTCTTCCTGCAGCGCCGCCCGGACGCGCGGGCGATCCCGCCGCGGATCGTCCAGGCGCGCGTCGCGGCGGATCCGGAGACGCTCCTCCTCGCCCGCGAGGCCGCCCCCACCGGCGCGCCGTTCGCGACGGTGAGGACCCTCGCGCGCCTCCCCGGGCGCGTGCTCGCGCTCGCGATCGGCGAGCCGGGCGAGCCGGGGCACGCCGCGATCGTCGCCGTCACGCCGGAGGCGGTGGTCGTCCTCTCCCCGGCCGGCGAGCGGATCGCGGAGCGGCTCGATCTCCCCGGCGCCGCCCGGCCGGTGCGGGATCCCGCCGCGACGGTGGCAGTCGGGGACTTCGGCGGCGGCCGCATCGCGCTCCAGCGGGCCGGCGCGGCGCGGGGCGAGGTGCTCGCGCTCCGCGGCGCCTCGCTCGAGCCCGCCGGGGCGCTCGACGCGGCGCCGCTCTGCGCGGGCGAGGCGGGGCGGCTCTTCGGCGGCTTCGAGCCCGGGACGGGCGTCCTGCGCGACGTGCTCGGCCCGCTCGTCGATCCCGCGACGGCGCCGCGGTCGCCGCGCACGCTCTACGGCGCCGCCTGCGCCCCGCGCGGCGGGCCCCTCTCCTACGCGATCGTCGGCACGGACCTCGCGGTCGAGCTCCTCGGGCCGGCCCTGCGGCCGGTCGCGCCGCGCGCGCCCGTCTCGACGGGCTGCGGCTTCGCGCTCGCCGATCTCGACGGCGACGGGACGGCGGAGCTCGTCGTCTCCGCGGCGGATCCCGCCGGCCCCGAGCGGCTCCGCGTGCTCGCGCCGCTCGCCGAGGCGCCGCTCCTCCTGGAGTCGCCGACCGTCGCGGGCGCAGTGCTCGCGGGCGCGGGCGGCGACGTCACGGGCGACGGCGTCGACGACGCGGTGCTCGCCGCGATCGTCCAGGACGGCGGTTCGGTCGCCACGGAGCTCCTCCTCGTCACCTCCGACCCGCGGGAGGCGCGATGATGCGCGCGCTCGTCCTCGCCCTGTGCCTCGCGCCCGCGCTCGCGGCCGCCGGGGTCCGCCCCTCCTACGGCGGCACGATCCGGATCGGCGTCGGGACGGCGCCGCGCCTCGGAGACGGGGCGCAGGGGCCCGGCGACGCGTTCGTCGAGCGCGCCACGGCGGCGCCGCTCCTCGAGCTCGACGCGGCCGGGGCGCTCGCGCCCGGGGCGCTCGCCGAGGTGCCGCTCCCGGAGGCGGGCGGGCGGGCGTTCCGGCTGCGGCTGCGGCCCGGGCTCGCCGACGCGTCGGGCCGGCCGCTCGGCGCGGCCGACGTCGCCGCCCGGCTCGCGGCGCTCCTCTCGCCGGACGCGCCGTCGCCCGACGCGTGGGTCGCCCTGCCCGTCCTCGGCGCCGACGCGCTCGCGGAGCGACGCGCCTCCCTCCTCGCCGGGGTGCAGGTGCTCTCCCCGACCGAGCTCCTCGTGACGCTCGCGTTCCCGCTGCCCGAGTTCCCGTGGCTGCTCGCGGCGGCGCCGCTCGCGCTCCGCGGCGCGGGACCGTTCGTGGCGCAGCCGCGGCGCGCGCCGCAGGATCCGCTCGTGCTCGTGCGAAACGATCGGCACCACCTCGGCCGTCCGTTCGCCGACGAGGTCCGCGTCGTGGCGGTCGATCCGCGCGGCGCGGCGCGGCTCGTCGAGCAGGGCGGGCTCGACCTCGTGCTCCGCCCGGAGGCTGCGGGGGGGCGGGCGGGCCCGGTCCTCCGGGCGCTCGCGGCGACGGTCGCGCTCGTGAACCCGGCGCGGCTCGGTCCGGGCGCCGATGCGGCGCGGAGCGCCCTCCGCGCGCTCGACCGGACGGAGCTCGCGCGCCGGTTCGTGCGCGGGCCCGCGGAGCCGCTCCGGACGCTCGTCCCGCCCGCGATCCTCCCGGGCGCGCCCCACGACGACGCGCCACCTGCGGTGGGCGCGGCGCTCCCGGCGCGCCTCGCCCTGCTCGCCGACTCCTCCGCCCCGGACCAGCGCGCGCTCGCCGAGCGGATCCAGGTGAAGCTCTTCGATCGGGGGATCCGCGCGTCGGTGGACCTCGCGGACGGCGGGCGCTTCCGCGCGCGGCTCGCCGCGGGCGACTACGACGTCGCGCTCCTCGTCGTGCCGGTGCAGGCGGTCCGCCCGGCGCTCGCGGCGGGGCAGATCGCCTTCGCCGCGCGCGGCGCACGGGCGGCCCGGCGCACGATGGCTGCGCTCGCGGGGCTCGAGGGCGACGATGCGCTCGCGGCGGCCGCCCGGGTCGCGCGCGAGCTCGACCTCGTCCCGCTCGTCGCGTCCGGCGTGCGCGCCTCGCCTGCGGCCGCGCTCCAGGGGCTCGCCCCCCGCCCGGACGGCGCGATCGACGCGGGCGCCCTCTGGCTCCTGCGGCGAGGCGCGCCGTGACGCTCCGGGCGAAGCTCTCCGTCGCCTTCGCGCTCTTCGCCGCGGTGCCGCTCGCCATGACGCTCTGGCCCGTGTCGCGGGCGCTCTCGCGCGCGCTCGAGGCGGAGCACGCGGCCCGGCTCGAGAGCGCGGCCCACGCGGTCGAGGGCGAGCTCGCGCGGCTCGCCGGCCAGGCGTCCGTCACGATCGCCGACCTCGCTGCGAGCCCCGAGGCGGAGGCGTTCGCCCGCGAGCACGGCGCCGGGGGCGCCCCCGCGGAGGAGGCGACGCGCGCCGCGGACTGGAGCGTCGCCCGCGGGTTGTCGATCCTCGCGGTCACCGAGCCCGACGGACGCGTCGTCTCGTCGGCGCATCTTCCGGGGCGGGCGAGCGACCTCGACCCCGAGCTCGCGGCGCTCTACGCGGCCGCGCCGGCGGGTCGGGCCGTCGCGCGGGTCGTCTCGCGCGCCGGGCCCGACGGCGTAGAGCCGGTGCTCGCGCTCGTCGCGTGGCGCGACCTCCCGGGCGGCGCCGCGCCGCTCCGGGTCGCGGGCGGCCCCGCGCTCGGGCGGGAGCTCGCGGGGCGGCTCGCCGCGCTCACGGGCGGCGCCGTCGCGGTGCGCGGCGCGGACGGGGCGCTCCTCGCCGAGGCGCGCCCGGAGGATCGCGCCGGCGGGTGGGCCGAGCCGGGCGTGGCCTCTCCGCGGCTCCTCTCGCGGCTCCTCGGGCGCCTCGGCGCCGCCTCGCGCACGATCCCGCTCGGACCGCCCGAGACCCCCGTCGCGCAGGTCGAGGTCTCGGTCGCGTCCGAGGGGCTCGCCCGCGCCCGCGCGACCGTGCTCCTCGCCTTCGTCGCCGCGCTCGCCGCGGGCAGCGTCGCCGCGGCGGCGGCCGGGCGGCTCCTCGCGTCCCGCGTCACCCGGCCGGTCGAGGCGCTCCGCGACGCCGCCGCGCGCGTCGCCGGGGGCGAGCTCGGCGCGCGCGTGGACGTCCGCGCGACCGGCGAGGTCGGCGACCTCGTCCGCGCGTTCAACGAGATGACCTCCGACCTCGCGCAGAGCCGGACGCGGCTCGCGCAGGCGGAGCGGGTCGCGGCCTGGCGCGAGGTCGCGCGGCGGCTCGCCCACGAGATCAAGAACCCGCTCACGCCCATCGCCATGAGCGTCGAGACGCTGCGCGACGCGCTCGAGAAGCAGCGGCCCGACTTCCGGGAGATCTTCGAGGAGGGGACCCGCGCCATCTCGGACGAGGTCCGGCGGCTGAAGAAGATCGTGGACGAGTTCAGCCGCTTCGCGCGGCTGCCGGCGCCGGAGCGCGAGCCCGTCGCGCCCGAGGAGCTCGTCCAGTCGGTCCTCGCGCTCTTCCCCGAGGCGCCTCCCGGCGTGACGTTGAGCCGCGAGGTCGAGCCGGGGCTGCCGCCCGTGCTCGCGGATCGCGACCAGGTCCTGCAGGTGCTCCTGAACCTCGTCCGGAACGGGCTCGACGCGCTCGCGGCCGGCGGCGCGCTCCGTGTGCGGGCCGCACCCGCGGCGGGCGCCGTCGCGTTCACCGTGAGCGACAGCGGCCCGGGGATCGCGCGCGACGACCTCGCGCGGGTGTTCGAGCCCTACTTCACGACGAAGGAGGGCGGCACGGGCCTCGGGCTCGCGATCGCCCACCGCATCGCGGAGGAGCACGGCGGACGGCTCGAGGTGGTCTCGGAGCCCGGGGAGGGCGCCGCGTTCACGCTGACGCTCCCCTGCGCTCGCTAGTTCACTTCACCGGCGTCGCCTTGAGCGCCGCCTTGCCGTCCTTCACGTAGACCTGGAAGCGGACGGTCTTGCAGCCGTACTTCGAGACGAGCTGCGCCTTGTTCCCCTCGAGCTTCTGGCGGAACTTGTCGTAGGTGAGCGCCTCCGACGGCTCGCCGCACGTGGCGCGGGTCCGGAGGAAGCTCTGGAAGACCTGCTGCCAGTCGGTCTCCTCGTCCATCTCGAACGCGGGCGCGGCGGCCGGCGCGACCGCGACCGCGGCCGCGCTGCGGGCCGGTGCGGCGGGCATCGCCACCGCCGTCGGCGCGCGGAGCGGCGTCCCCTGCACCGGGCGCGCGGGGCCCTGGAACCACTCGTCGCTCGAGGCGGGCGCCGGCTGCGCACCCTTCGCGGCATGGGCGGGGCCGGCGAGCTCGGCGGCCCGGTTGAGCGCGGCGGCGAGGGTGCCGAGCTTCCCGGCGAGCTGCGGGGCGCGCGCGGCGAAGTCACCCTTCTCGATCCGCGCGGCGGCGGCGAGGAGCGCCCCGGGGACCTGCGGCGCCGGCTCGGTCGAGCGAACGAAGAAGCCGAGGACGAGGCCCACGCCGAGCACGAGCAGGAGCCCGAGCATCGCGCGCCAGTGGAAGGCCGCGGCGGCGTCGAGCGTCGCGGCCGCGGGGATCGAGACGATCGCGAACGCGCCCTTCAGTCCCTCGAGCGGGACCGCGCGGCCGCGCAGCGGCGCGCCGCCCGCGACCGGCTGGGGTAGCTTCGGGAGCCGGACCGGCCCGAGCGATACCTCCACGAGGCCGAGCCGCCCGACGTCCCCGGCGCCGGCGAGCTTGGTCGCCGCCTGGAGGAGCGGCAGATCGGTGGAGCGCGCGGTGCTGACCGGCTTCACGTCGGGGACGGAGAGCGTGACGTCCGCGCCGGCGCCCGTCGCGAGCCCCTTCGCCCACGTCTCGTCGAGCGGCACGAGCAGGAGGACGCCCGCGCCGTCCCCGGCGGGGCGGGCGGCGCCGAACCAGAGCGCGCCGTTCAGCCGGACGAAGCCCCGCCGCGTCTGGCCGGAGATCGCGCCGCGCAGGAACCCCATCGCCTCGCCCTCCGCGGTGCTCGGCTCGCCCTTGCGGGCGACCCACTCGCGGTTTCCGGCGGTGACGACGGTGCCGGCGGGCAGGTCGAACCCGAAGGTCTTCTCGGCGGCGTCGAGCGCGGCGCGCGCCGCCTCCCGGAGCTTCACCTCCTCGAGGTCGAGGTCGGGGGCGCGCGGTGGCGGCGCCTTCGCCCGCCTTCCCCTCGCGGGCGGTGGCGGCGCCGGCGGGGCGCCCTCCTTCGCGTGGAGCGCCTGGACGAGCGGCTCGTCGCGCGCGACGAACGCGGCGGCGGCGCTCGCCTCGCGTGCGAGCGCGTGCGCGGAGTCGGTCACGTGGGCGGCGGCGCTCGCGAGGCGGGCGTCCAGCGCGGCGACGGCGTCGGCACGGCGGGAGACGGTGGCGTCTCGCAGGCCGAGGTACGCGAGGGCGACGACGAGGAGCGTGAACACCCAGAGCTTGACGCGGTTCATCGCCGGTCGCTTGTACCACGATCGGCCGCGAGCCGCGCCGCGAACCGGCCGCGCCGCCGGGTGAACGTCGCGCGCATCGGGCCGCACCGGAGTCGCGAGTGGGGCGGGCGGCCGAGCGCCTCCCCGCCCGCCGTCTTTCGCTGCGCGGAGCGCGCGATCCGCGCGAAGATGCCGTGCCGTGTCCGAAGCCCTGGAGCCGACCTCATGACGGGACGCCTCGCCGCGCTGATCGCCCTCGCCGCCCCGCTCCTCGCTCCCGCGCGCGCCGCCGGCGACGAGGGGATGTGGACGTTCGACGCGTTTCCGGCGGAGAAGGTCCAGCGCGCCTACGGGTTCGCGCCGAAGCCCGCGTGGCTCGACCACATGAGGCTCTCGTCCGCGCGCCTCGCGCTCGGCTGCTCCGGGAGCTTCGTGTCGGAGCAGGGGCTCGTGATGACGAACCACCACTGCGCCCACCCATGCATCGAGCAGCTCTCGACGGCGGGGAAGGACCTCGTGAAGGAGGGGTTCCTCGCGCGCACCGCGGCGGACGAGCGGCGCTGCCCCGACCTCCAGGTCGATCAGCTCGTGTCGATCTCAGACGTGACTGCCCGCGTGCGCGGGGCGACGAAGGGGCTCGAGGGGCAGGCCTACCAGCGCGCGCTGCGCGGCGAGTCCGCCCGCATCGAGAAGGAGTGCCAGACCTCCGACGCGCTCCGCTGCGACGTGGTGGCCCTCTACCAGGGCGGGCTCTACCACCTCTACACGTATCGCCGCTTCCAGGACGTGCGGCTCGTCTTCGCGCCCGAGCTCGCCGTCGCGTTCTTCGGCGGCGACCCCGACAACTTCATGTTCCCGCGCTACGACCTCGACGTCGCCTTCCTGCGCGTCTACGACGGCGGGAAGCCCGCGCGCATGAAGGACTGGTTCCACTGGTCCGCGGCGGGGGCCGAGACGGGGGACCTCACCTTCGTCACCGGCCACCCCGGCGGCACCGACCGCTCCCTCACCGCCTCGCAGCTGCGCTACCAGCGGGACGTCTCCCTCCCCGACCGGCTCCTCAGGCTCGCGGAGACGCGCGGCCTCGTCACCGGGTTCCAGCTCCTCGGCGAGGAGCAGAGGCGGATCTCGACGGAGTACCTCTTCTACGTCGAGAACTCCTACAAGGCGCTGCGCGGGCGGCTCGAGGCGCTGCAGGATCCCGTCTTCTTCCAGGCGAAGGTCGCGGCGGAGGAGGCGCTCCGGGCGGAGATCGCGAAGGACCCGGCGCGGGCGGCGCTCGTCCTCCCCGCGTTCGCGGCGATCGATGCGGCGCAGCAGCGGCTCCGAGACGTGCACAAGGAGCTCGGCGCGCTCGAGCACGCCGGCGCGGGCGACCTGTTCTCCGTCGCGCGCACCCTCCTGCGCGCGGCCGAGGAGCGGTCGAAGCCGAACGAGGCGCGGCTGCGCGAGTACCGTGACTCCAACCTGCCGGCGCTCACGGAGAAGGTGCTCTCCGAGGCGCCCATCCACCCGCAGTTCGAGCGGCTGCTCCTCGATCACGCGCTCACGAAGCTGCGCGAGGAGCTCGGACCCGACCACCCGGCGGTCCGCAGGGTCCTCGGGAAGAGCTCGCCGGCGGAGATCGCGGCGCGGGCGGTCGACGGGTCGAGGCTCCGCGAGCTTGCGGTGCGGCGGCGCCTCTGGGAGGAGGGGGCGGCGGCGGTGAACGCCTCGGACGACGCGATGATCGCGCTCGCGCGCACGATCGATCCCGACGCGCGCGCGATCCGGCGGATGTACGAGGACGAGATCGACTCGGTCGTGAAGAAGTCTCAGGAGGCGATCGCGGAAGCGCGCTTCGCGGTGCAGGGGCGCACCACCTACCCCGACGCGACGTTCACGCTGCGGCTCTCCTACGGCCAGGTGAAGGGCTGGAGGGAGGGGACCCGCGAGGTGCCGCCCTTCACCACCTTCGCGGGCGCGTTCGAGCGCGACACTGGCAAGGACCCCTTCGCGCTCCCGCCGAGCTGGCACGCCGCGAAGGACCGGCTCGACCTCGGCACGCGCTTTGACTTCGTCACGACGAACGACATCATCGGCGGCAACTCCGGCTCGCCGGTCGTGAACGCGCGCGCGGAGATCGTCGGTCTCGTCTTCGACGGCAACATCCACTCGCTCGGCGGCGAGTACGGCTTCGACGAGGCGGTGAACCGCACCGTGGCCGTCCACTCGAGCGCACTCCTCGAGGCGCTCGAGAAGATCTACGGCGCGCGGCGGCTCGTCGAGGAGCTGCGGCCGCGCCCGGCGACCACCGGCAAGGCGGCGAAGGGCGCGAAGGGACCGCGGCGGTGAGGACCGGTTCTCCCTCGCCCCCCGGCGCGAGCCGGGCGCGAGCCGGGGGAGAGGGTTGGGGTCGAGGGGGCGAGGGAGACTACGCGTCCCGCGGGACCGCGATCATCCGCTCGAGCGCCCGGCGCGCGCCCTCGGCGACGTCGGCGGGCACGTCGATCTCGTGCTTCCCGCGGGCGAGCGCGTCCCGGATCATGACGAGATCGATCATCTTCATGTACGGGCAGTGCATGCGGCAGCCGATGCACCCGTCCGCGATGATGAACTCCTTGTCCGGGTAGCGCTTCTTCAGCTGGTAGACGATGCCGTGCTCGGTCGCGACGATGAACGTCTTCGCGTCCGGGTGCTTCTCGACCGCCGAGAGCATCGCGGTGGTCGAGCAGACCTCGTCCGCGAGCTCCACCACGTCCGCCCTGCACTCCGGGTGGGCGATGACGACGGCCTCGGGCTTCGCCGACTTCACGCGGGTCACGTTCGCCGCGCGGAGGACGTCGTGGATCGGGCAGCACCCGTCGTAGACCACGACCTCCTTCTCCGGCACCTTCGACGCGACCCATTTCCCGAGGTTCTTGTCGGGGGTGAAGAGGATCTTCTTCTGTGGCAGCGAGCGGACGACCGAGGCCGCGTTCGCGCTCGTGCAGCAGATGTCGGAGAGCGCCTTCACCTCGGCGCTCGAGTTCACGTAGGTGACGACCGCGTGGCCCGGGTAGCGCTCCTTCCAGTCCTCGAGCGACTCGGCGGTGATCGAGTCGGCGAGGGAGCAGCCGGCGGAGAGGTTCGGCAGGAGGACGCGCTTGCCGGGCGCGAGGAGCTTCGCGGACTCCGCCATGAAGTGGACGCCGCAGAAGAGGATCGTGCTCTGCGGCACCTGCTTGCCGATCACCGCGAGGCCGAGCGAGTCGCCGACGTGGTCGGCGACCCTCTGCACCTCGGGGAGCTGGTAGTTGTGGGCGAGGATGACCGCGTCCTTCTCCTTCGCGAGGGCGCGGATCTCCTTCTCGAGCGCGGCCACCTCGCTCGCGCTGAGCTCGCTGCCGCACTGGGGGTTCGCGACGGGGTCGTGCATGGGGGCGACGGGCAGGGTCATGCTTTCACGCGGGCGCCGCGCGCGGGCTTGATCTCGCCCGTGCCGGCGGGGAAGAGGCGCCAGAACTCCCGGCGCACGAGGCCGACGAGCGTCGCCGACTTTGAGAACCCGTGGTACTCGGCCACGGCCTCGAGCATCGCCACGTCGTCATCGGTGGCGGAGAAGCTGCGGACCTTGGCCGCGCGGCCGGGGATCTTCTTCACGGTCGAATTCTTATATAGTCCTTCGGACGGCGACCGCAACCCGATCCTGGAGCGCTCGCGCAGGGTGCGCGCGGCGTCGCGATTCAGGGGCAGCGGAGTCTCGAGCGTGCCTCGCGAGCCACCGCCGAGGCCCAGGGGTTCCCGGGAAGGACGGCGGCCCGACCATACGCAGCGCACGCAGCATCCACGTTGCCGGAGCGCTCCTCCACCTCGCCGAGCGAGGAGTGGACCATCGGGTCGATCGCCTGGGTCGCGGCGGCTTCCTGCAATGCTCGTCTCGCGGTGACGAGGTCGCCGCCCTTCAGCTGGATGATCCCGAGACACTTCAGCGCGGTGGCGTTCGACGGGTCCATCGCCAGCGCCGCCAGCGCGGCGCGTACGGACTCCGCGTCGCGCCTGCTCACGAGCTCGACCCACGCGAGGAGACCCAGCGCCACGGGATCGCGAGGAAAGCGCGCGAGCACACGGTCGACCTCGGCTCGTGCCTCGTCGATCCGCTTGAGGGTGAGGAACGTCTGGACGATGTCGGTGAGCAACGCCTCGCCGCTCACCGTGTGATCGCGCAGAAGATCACGGGCTCGGAGATAGCTCGCGAGGGCATCGGCCTGGCGGTTCGCGTCGAAGAGCGCCTGCCCCAGGTTGAGGTGTATGCGCGCCTTCTGCGGCGCCTTCTCCACGGCGTCGCTCCACAGGAGGACGCGGGTGCTCCAGACGGCGCTCCGGCGTGCGGTGGCGATGCCTGCCGCGGTCGAGAGCAGGAGCGCGATGGCGGCGCCCGCGGGTACGACGCGCACGCGCGGAACGCGTCGCATCGCAAAGGTGACCCCGGCCGCGCCTGCGAGGACGATCCCGAGCGTACCGAGGTAGACGCGATGCTCGGCGAGAGGATCGAGGAGGGGGACGACGCTCGATGAGGGCGCGATCGCGACGAGGAAGAAGAGCGCGCCGAAGCTCGCGACGCGCGCAGCCGCCGGGCCGTCTCCCGTCGCGTCGCGGAAGCGCACCGCCGCGAAGATCGCGAGGGCGACTACCGCGCCGAGAAGTGCGGCGCCGCCGAGGACGGCGGGCTCGAGGAAGCTCCGGCTTGCCGGGAAGTACCAGTCGGCGCACTGGCCGGCCGGCCAGAAGAGGAGCCGCAGGTACGTCGGGATCACCCGGAGCTCGGTCGCGAGATAGACCCCGGGCGAGAGCCCGGGGACGCCGAACCCGGCGTGCACCTCACCGGCGACGCTCTGCGCCATCGCGATCGCGGCTGCCGCGGAGAGCGCGAAGAGGGGCAGCGCCGCAGGGATGCGGCGCCACGCCCGGCGCCACGCAGGCGTCACCACCTCGCCGCCCGCGGGCAGCAGCGCAGAGTGAAGGAGCCATGCCACCGGCAGTGTCGCGAGGATCGGCTTCACACCCAGGAGCCCGATCGCGTGAAGCGCGATGGCGCCCGCGAGGAACGCGCCGCGGCGGAGTGGCGCCCGCGCCTCGTCGCGCAGGAGCAGGAGGAGGAAGGCCGCGAGGTAGACGCCCGACGCGAGCGCCTCCGAGCGCTGCGTGAGGTACGCGACGGACTCGGTCTGGAGAGGATGCAGCGCGAACAGGGCGGCTGCCGCCAGCGCGGGCAGCTCGGGCCGCGAGAGCCCTGCCCGGGCGAGGGTGATGCGCGCGAACAGGCAGGCGAGGACGACCACCCCGAGGTGGATCGCGACGTTCGTGAGGTGCCAGCCGCGCGGGTCCAGCCCCACCGCCAGGTGATTGAGCGCGAAGGTGAGACTCGTGACCTGGCGACCCGGTGCGAGCCAGCTCGAGACGGCACTGCCGAACGGGTCCGTGACGAGCGGGTTCTCGAGGATGCCGACGTAGTCGTCGAACACGAACTCGCCGTCGATCGACGGCAGGTACGCTGCGGCGGTCGTGGCGAGGACGAGTGCGAGGAGTGCGAGCCGGGTCCTCATGCCTGCGCATTCGTCCCATGCGGCGCGAGGGGCCGTCAACCGCGCCTCACGGCGAGGGCCGATCCGTCGCGGACGGGTCGGTCCCGCTTGCTCCTCGCGGTCCTTCCCGGCATTCGTTCTCGCGTGCGTCTCGCCGTCACGACCCCGCTCCGCCCCTCCCCTGCCGAGGAGGCGGAGGCCCGCGCGTCCGCGGCGCGGCACCGGCTCCCCTTCGTTGCGCGCGGCCGGCGCGCGACCTCCGAGGCGCTGCGCGAGGCGGGCGCGGACGCGCTGCTCGTCCTCTCCGAGCGCGGCGCGCTCCTCGTCGCGGAGGGCACGGAGCGCCGCTGGTCGGCCGGCATGGGCTTCCTCCGCGCGAAGCGGCTCGTCGCGGGGGGCGCCACCGATCCGACCGCGCGCGATCCCTTCCTCGACGCCGCCGACCTCCGCGAGGGCGACCTCGTCCTCGACTGCACCGTCGGGCTCGGCGCGGATGCGCTCGTCGCGGCGACCGCCGTCGGCGCGAGCGGCCGCGTCGTCGGGCTCGAGGCCTCTCCGGCGCTCGCCGCCTGGGTCGCGGAGGGGCTGCGCCGCCTCGACCACCCCGCGGCGGGACGGATCGAGATCCGCGCGGCGGACCACGCCCTGGCGCTCGCCGCGATGCCGGACCGGTCCTTCGACGTCGTCCTGTTCGATCCGATGTTCCGGCACGCCCGGGCGGAGCCCGCGGACTTCGACGTGGTCCGGCGGCTCGCCGATCCACGTCCGCTCTCCGCCGAGGCGCTCGCCCGCGCGCGGCGCGTCGCGCGCCGCTCCGTCGTCGTGAAGGACGGCGCGCCCGGCTGGGACCTCGCGCGGCTCGGGCTCGTGCCCCTCCCCTCGGCGCGCGGCGCGCACCGGTACTACGCCCGCGTCGCGGCGGGGTGACGCCCGCTAAAGGCGGTGCGCCCAGGTGATCATCAACGTCTCGCGCGAGGACGTGAGATCGGAGCCGATCGTCCCGGAGAGCCCCGCGTTCGGACCGGCGTAGAAGCGCTGGAACTGCGTCCCGCTCACGCTGAAGCGGACGAGCGAGACCTGGGCCTGGAGCGCGTCCGCCGATCCGAGCGCGAACCGGGCGCCGAGACCCGCCTGCCACGCGGTGCCGGTCGCGTCGGTCGTCGAGAGCTTGGAGCGGATCTTGTGATCGTCGCGGTCCTCGGCGCTCGCGATCGGGCTGTACCAGAGCTCCGCCGTCGCCGAGAACCGGCCACGCTCGAGCTCCCCGCGCGCTCCGGCGTAGACCGCGCGGTAGCTGACCTCGTAGTCGAGGACCGGGCCGAGGACCGTGCCGCTGAACCCGGCTTGGTACGGGCCGTAGCCGACCTGCACGACGTCGCGGACGTCGTAGGTGAACCGCTGATAGAGCACCCCGACGAGCGGCGCGAGGTGGAACCCGGGCGACGGCTCGAGCTCGTAGGCAGCCCGCGCCTCGAGCACGAGCGCGTGCAGGTCGGCCGTCGACTCGGAGTAGATGTCCTTGCCCGCGTGCGGCGTCAGCCCGAGGCCGTCGGGAGCCGGTGCGGTCTCGACCGATCCGTCGAGCCAGTCGGAGTCCTTGAGGGTGCCCGCCGACCCGGCGGGCGACAGCATCGCGGACGCCTCGAAGATCCAGCGCCGCCGGCTCGCGTCGCGGTGGGATGCGAGTTGGCCGCGCAGCGCGGCGAGGACGCCGCCGAGCGGGAACTCGAGCTCGCTCTCCACGCTGCCGGTCGAATCCGACGCCGAGATCCGGTACGTCGTGTGGCCGCCGATCGCGGCGACGGCCGCGGAGAGCTCGCTGTCCCAGCCCGGGCCGGACGGCTCGCCGGTCGCGGGGCGCTGCTCGTCCGGGCGCGGGCCGGACGGCTCCTGGGCGTAGCCGACGGACGCGACGAGGGCGGCGGCGAGCGCGCCCGCGCGCAGGAGACGCAACGGCATGTGGGGTTCCTCCCGGCTGGGGTCCCCGCGACGGGGGCCGGCCGACAGGAAACCTCGTCCTGCGCCGGCAGTAAAGCCCCGAGGTCGGCGGCGCCGACGCCTTCGCCTGGCCTGACCCTGTCCCCCCGC
>Ga0137374_10001343_pt1 | contig 27793 bp, 26 predicted proteins | sample SagtaG_20_FD_104811 | JGI IMG/M metagenome (GOLD analysis project Ga0137374, IMG submission 104811) | Vadose zone soil microbial communities from Sagehorn Ranch, Mendocino, California, USA - Sage1_R_100_16 metaG | ecosystem: Environmental > Terrestrial > Soil > Vadose zone | place: USA... | reverse complement strand
GGCCGCGCGAGCCTGGGAGCGTGGGCGGCGTACGGGCTGGGCACGGAGAATCAGAACCTGCCGGCGTTTGTCGTGCTGCCGGACCCGGGCGGCTGGCCCAAGGGCGGCGCCCCGGCGTGGAGCAATGGTTACCTGCCCGCCGCCTATCAAGGCACCCTGCTGCGCGGCGGTCCCTCGCCGATTCTACACCTTGAAACTCCGTCCGGCATTTCGGCCGCGCAGCAACGAGACACCATCGACTTCATCAACGGCCTGAACCGCGCCGCACTCCGCCCCGGCGAAGAATCGTCCGAACTCGCCGCGCGCATCGCCGCCTACGAACTGGCCTTTCGCATGCAAAGCCACGCGCCGGCCGTCGTGGACATTTCCGGCGAGAGCGCCGCAACGCGTCGGATTTACGGCATGGACAACAAAACGACCGCCGAGTTCGGCGCCCGCTGCCTGCTGGCGCGGCGGCTGGTCGAAGCGGGCGTCCGATTCGTGCAGGTTTACTGCGGCGACACCAACGGCTGGGATGGCCATTCCGACATGGAGGGAAACCACTCGAAGCTTTGCGCGCAAAGCGACCTGCCCATCGCCGGCTTGTTGAAGGATCTCAAGGCCCGCGGCCTGCTCGGCAGCACGCTCGTCGTCTGGGGCGGCGAATTCGGCCGCATGCCGATGAGCGAAGGCAGCAACGGCCGCGACCATAACCCGCACGGCTTCTCCATGTGGCTAGCCGGCGGCGGCGTCAAGGGGGGGCAGGTCATTGGCGCCACCGACGCGGTCGGCTTGCGCGCCGCGGAAGACAAGACGCACGTCCACGACCTGCACGCGACCCTGCTGCACCTGCTGGGCCTCGACCACGAACGGCTCACCTTCCGCCACCAAGGCCGCGACGAACGCTTGACCGACGTGGCGGGGAAACTCATCGAGCGGGCGCTGGCGTGAGCCGGGCCGCGAGTTCCTCGCAGCGATTACTTCTCCAGCAGGTAAGCCCGTTGCTGGCCTTCGATTTCGAGCACCACGGTGTCGCGGGTGATGGCGACGACTTTCGCGCCCTGAACCTGATCGCCGATGTAATAGGTCTTGCCACCAATCAACGCCGAGGGCCGATCAGGTTCGAAGATGATTCCCCGGACGCGCACCGCCGGGAACGTGACAGGCTTGACGGGCTGTACGACGGGCGGCGGTGCATTGGTCGGGACCGGTTTGGCGAGGGGACGCGGCGTCGGTTCGGTGGCACGGACGGGTACCGTCTCAGGAGTGGACTGTATCGGGAGGATGAAGACCGTGGCCACGCCAAGCATCACAGACATCAAGCCGACGTAGCGCGCGTCGAGCGAGCTGATGTGCTGCGTGGCGTTGGCCGGTTCGGGGGCGTCTTCCAGCGTCTCGCCGTCCTCCGTCACGGGCTGCTGGGCTATGCTGCGGCGCTTCCAGTAACCCGCGATGAGAAATGTCGCGCCGACCGTGCTGATCACGATGCCCACGTGATGGTGGTAGTGCTCGTAAAGGGCGGTTTTTCGGACAATGCCGATGACGAGGACGCAATATACCGCCACGATGGCGACCCCGGTTCCGAGTGCGAGTTTGAAGTTCATACGAGCGGCCCCGGTTGGTTGCCACCTTCGGCAACCCCACCACACCTCGGGGGATGCTGTTTACGGTCTGTTACGGGTTTTGGTTGTTCGGACCATTCGGCCCGCTGTCATAAGTACGCGCTTACTCAGCCGATCTTTCAATAAATCGGCTGGGAGAATGAAAAATGAAGTGGAACGAATCGGGATACAGACCCAAGTCCTGGCCAAAAGCAATCGAAAGCCTCAACTTCCCTGCCCCAATTCGCCTGCCTTTCCCGATCTCCAGCCCTCGATCCCAGAGTGGGCAGAGGACAGCCTCAGCCATTGATGCCGACGAGTGGCGAGGCATGTTTTTCGGCGAATGCCCGCATCTGCTCCCAAACGCGGCCCATCGTGCTTCGGCGATTCGGCGTGAGATAGTGCGGGATGCCGACCGCGCCGAGAAAGACCGGCGGATGCTTCAAAATCTCCGCCGGCGTGTGCCCGCTGTAAAAGTCGCACAACAGCCCGGCGACGGACTTCACGACCAGCGAATCGGATTCGCAGCGAAACCAGCACCGACCGTCGCGGAAATCCTTTATGAACCAAAGCTTGGACATGCAGCCTGCGACCAGATTGGCATCGAGCCGACACTCGATTGGGAGCATCGGCCGTTGGCGGGCGCGTTCGACCAGCCAAGCGAGCCGCGCAGGCGCATCCTGCAGCGGGGCCAATTCTTCGGCCAGCCGGCGTTGCTTCTCATCGAACGTCACAACGCCACTCTGCCACGGGCCGGCCCCGGCGTGAAGCCGCGTTCCGGCTCGAATGCGGCCAGGCGCAGGGCGGCCGGTGCGGATTCAAGCAGGGAGAGCGGGCGGCCATCTCTGCATGGAGTCCCGGCTTTAGCCGGTTGATTTCCCGGCCAAGCCCTGCCGGCCTTACGTTCGGTCGCGCAACCGGCTAAAGCCGGGACTCCATGCCTACTGCGCCGTGGGCACGTTAAACACTTACCGGCGCAGCGTGCCGTCCCTACCTTACAAGCCATAGCAGTGTCCAGATGCGCCCGGGGGGGCCGGGCGCTTGAGGAAAAAACTTGCCCGCTCCAAAAGCCGTCCCTCAATATCCGCCCAACATTCGCGACATCAATCAATCCAACCATCCGTAACTGTTATGGGCCGCATCTACAACAACATCATCGAAACCGTCGGGCGCACGCCCCTCGTCCGCCTCAACCGCGTCACCACCGGCTGCCCCGCCACCGTGCTGGTCAAGTGCGAGTTCTTCAACCCGCTCGGCTCCGTCAAGGACCGCATCGGCATGTCCATGATCGAGGACGCCGAGAAGCGAGGTGTTCTCAAGAAGGAAACGGTCATCATCGAGCCGACCAGCGGCAACACCGGCATCTCGCTGGCGTTCGTTGCCGCGGCTAAGGGCTACAAGCTCGTGCTCACAATGCCGGAGACGATGTCGCTCGAACGGCGCACGCTCCTGGCGATGCTCGGCGCCAAGCTGGTGCTCCCACCGGGCACCGAGAGCATGAAGGGAGCCATTGCCCGCGCCGAACAGATCGCCAAGGAAACGCCGCACTCGTGGATTCCCCAGCAATTTGAAAATCCGTCGAACCCTGAAATCCACCGCAAGACCACCGCCGAGGAACTCTGGAGCGACACGGATGGCCAGATCGACATTCTCGTGGCCGCCGTGGGCACCGGCGGCACCATTTCCGGCTGTTACGAAGTCATCCATCCCCGCCGACCCAGCTTCCAGGCCATCGCCGTCGAGCCGAAGGATTCGCCGGTTATTTCGCAGACCCTCTCGGGCCAGCCGGTCAAGCCCGGCCCCCATAAAATTCAAGGCACCGGCGCCGGGTTCGTGCCGAAAAACCTTCACCTGAAGGATGAGAAAGGCCGCCCGCAAATCACCGAGTGCATCCAGGTCAGCAACGACGACTCCTTTGCGATGGCCCGCCGGCTGGCGAAGGAAGAGGGCCTTCTCGTCGGCATTTCCTCCGGCGCGAACGTCGTCGCCGCACTCGAAGTCGCCAAGCGCCCCGAAAACAAAGGCAAGATCATCGTCACCATCCTGCCGTCCACGGGCGAACGCTACCTGAGCACGGCGCTGGCTGCCGAGGCGAAGGCGGAGGTGGGGGGATAGTTGCCCGCTTCCTCGTATGGGTCGCCAATGGTTGCACGCCAAACGCGCCGTCGCCTCGCTCAAGAAAGGGCAGAAGACGGGCAAACTCGTCCGCGAAATCATGGTCGCCGCCAAAATGGGCGGGACGGATCCTGAGTTGAATGCCCGCCTGGCCGCCGCGGTGGAAAAGGCGCGCAAAGAGAGTGTGTCGCGCGACGTGATCGAGCGCGCCGTCCGCAAAGGCGCGGGCACGGGCGAGGAGAAACTCGTCATGGAGCACGTCGTCTTCGAGGGCTACGCGCCTCACAAGGTGCCGGTCCTGATCGAGATTTACACTGACAACGTCAACCGCACTGCGCCCGAGGTCCGAAACCTGTTCAAAAAGGGCCAGCTCGGCAATGCCGGCAGCAACAAGTTTCTCTTCGATCAAGTCGGGCTGATTGAAGCGCACCATCCCAATGCCGCCGCAGACATCGAAGCCGCCGCCATCGAAGCCGGCGCCAACGAGGTCGAGCCACTCACACGCGAGCAGAATGATGACGTGCCCGAAGGCGCCGCGGGCGCCCGCTTCATCGCCGACCGCGCCGCCGTGCACACCGTGTCGAAGTGGCTGTCGCAAAACGGGTGGACAGTCGTCACGAGCGAGTTCGGTTACGTGCCAAAGAATTTTCCAGAACTTACCGAGGCGCAGAGGGCCGAAGTCGGCGCGTTTCTTCAGGAGTTCGAGGATCACGACGACGTCCACCGCGTCTGGGCGGCGTTGAGGTAGAGCCACAGCCGGTTAGCCTGGCCGCCGTTTTCAATATGCTCAAACGCACGCCCTTGTTCTCCGCCCACCAGCGGCTCGGCGGACGGCTCGTCGAGTTCGGCGGTTGGGAGATGCCCGTCCAGTACTCCAGCATCGTGGAGGAACACCTGGCCGTGCGCCGCGCGGGCGGGCTGTTCGACATTAGCCACATGGGGGAAGTCGCCGTGAGCGGACCGGGCGCGCTGGCTTTTCTCAATCAACTCCTCACCAACAACGCCGCCAAACTCGAAGCCGGCCAGGGGCAATACACACTGATGTGCAACGAACGGGGCGGCGTGATCGACGATCTTTACACGTATCATACCGTCGCACAGCACTTCCTGCTCGTTATCAATGCCTCGCGCATCGCTGCTGACGTGGCTTGGATGCAGAAGCAACTCGCGCTTTGGCCTGGACGGGCGGACGTGATCCTGCAGGATCTTTCGGACAGTCTCGGCGCGGTGGCATTGCAAGGTCCACGGGTGCGGAGTTTCATCGATCAGGCGTTTCCCGGGCCGTTCACGGACGGCGCGCGTGTCGCAAAGGCAAGCGATCTGAAAAAGAATGAAATCGCCCTGACCCGCTTCTCCGGCAGGCAAGTCCACCTCGGCTGCACGGGCTACACGGGCGAGGACGGCTTCGAGATTATCGCACCCGCCGAAGGGATCGAAGAAATCTGGACGCGGTTGCTGGAAGTGGGCCGCGCGCAGGGTCTCCAGCCGGCCGGGCTGGGGGCCCGGGACACGTTGCGCACGGAAATGTGTTACCCGCTCTACGGGCACGAACTGGACGAGAACACGACGCCCATCGAAGCAGGGTTGGGGTTCTTCGTCGCGCTCGACAAGGGCGGGTTCGTCGGCCGCGCCAGGCTCGCCGAGCAAAAGGCCGGCGGCACGACCCGGAAATGCGCCGCGTTCCGCATGACCGACAAATCCGCCCCGCCCCGGCCCGGTTACCCAATCTGGAGCAAAGGGGAAAACGCCAGGAAGCTTGGCGCAGTGGTGAGCGGCACGCAAAGCCCTTCGCTCAACGTGGGCATCGGATTGGGCTACGTGCCGCCGGAGTTCGCCAAACCGGGGACTGAGGTTGACATCGAGATTCGCGGGCGGCGCAGTCCCGCGGTGGTGGTCGCCAAGCCGATTTACAAGAAAGCGAAGGATTGACCCCACTCGTAGCCGCCGACGTGAGGAGGCGGAGGGACCCCAAGCCAAACAACGACTCCGCCTCCTCACGTCGGCGGCTACAGGCTATTCCTGCAACTTCTCCCGCCCCGCGTAACCGGCGTCCAGGTCGTGCCAATACTCGATGTCGTCCTCGTCCTGCTCCCAGCAGAGAAACACCTCGCGCCCTTCCCGGACTGCGGGGAAATCGATGAGGCCGCGCTCGGGATCCTTTAATTGGATCTCCCGCTTGTGGAACTGGATCAGCAGTGTCTGAAGCCGCGCCAGGTTTCGAAACCAGTCGTTGACGGATTCGCCGCCCAGGTCGGCGCCGGCGGCAAGTTCGCCAACGACGCGCTCGTCATGGCAGGAGAGGCGCTGGCGGGCGGTGTTGAGTTCAGACAGCCACTTGCGAACTTGCGGCAGCAACGCGCGCGCCTCCGCGAGGGTGTAGTGCTTCTTGAACCGCATGGATCAATGCGGAGCCTCGCCGGGCGCGGTGACGGCGTTGAGCTTGCGCTGAATCTCGTCGCTCGGTTCGATGGCGTAAGCCTTCTGCCAGGCTTCGCGGGCCTGGTCCTGTTTCTTGAGCGCCGCAAAGATGTCGCCCAGGTGATCGAAGAGGGTGGCGTCGGGTTCCTCGGCGTGTTCGATGGCCTTCTGGATCCATTTGAGCGCGTCTTGCGGCTGGTCGAGCCGGAAGAGCACCCAACCGAGGCTGTCGAGGAACGCCGCGTTCTTCGGCTCAAGCTTCACGGCCTTCTCAATCATCTCGTGGGCCTCCCTCAGATTCTCCCCGCGCTCGGCCCACATGTACCCCAGGTAATTGAGCGCTTCGGGGAAATCCGGCGATAGTTCGAGGCACTTGCGGAAATAGGTCTCGGCTTCCTTGAACTTATGGTTCCGCTCGTAGGCCGCGCCGAGCTCGAAGAAGAACCCATGAGTCAGGCGGTTGGTCTCCCTGGCGCGGGCGATGGTTTCGGCGGCAGTGAGGAATTTGAGCGCGTTCGTGTAATCTTTCATCCGCGAATAGGCGAGGGCCGAGTAGTATTCGCAGCCGAATTGCTTCGGGAAGCGCTTGCGGGCCTTATCCAGTGTTTCGAGGGCCGCCTTGGGTTGGTCGGCGCTGATCTGTGTGCCTGCCAGTTCGTAGAAGAACTCCTCAGTCAGACGGTTGGTATCTTTCGCGCCGGCGACGATTTCTGCGGCGGTGAAGAATTTGAACGCGTTGGTGTAGTCTTTCATCCGCGAGCAGGCGAGGGCCGAGTAGAATTCGCAGATGAAGTTTTGCGGAAAGCGTTTGCGGGCCCGGTTCAGGGTTTCGAGGGCCGCCTTGGGTTCGTCCGCATTGATCTGCGCTTCTGCCAATTCGTAAAAGTAGTCGGGATCCGCGCCCGCGTTGAGCCGCAGGGCCTGGCCGAGGTACTCGACGGCCTCCTTCGGCTTGCGGTCAAACAGCAACAGCCGGCCGAGCATCGAATTGATCGGCAGGCTGCCCGGGTTGGCGCCCACCAGTATGCGGAGGTGCTTGATCGCGTTGGTCCGGTCGTTGGAGCGCACCAGTAAATCAACCAGCCTTTCGCGCAGCCCTGGCATTTGTGGGAGGCGCTCGACCAACGGAGCGAGAGTCTCCGCCGCCCGCTCCGGCGCGCCAAACTCGAAGAATCCCTCCGCCAGGCGCTGGACGAGCACGGACTTCGCCGGCTTCAATGCGGCGGCGCGCTTGAGCACCTCGAGTGCGCGAGACTTCACCTTGTCGGTCCTCCCCGGACGTTGGAAAAGCATGCCGTAGGTTTCGGCCAACTCGATGAGGTAGGCGGCATCGGCCCTGGGTTGCCGGCCGGCCTCGTCGAGCACGTTCATGGCCTGGTCCTCCTGCTTGTTCTGGAGGTAGAGGTGCGCCAGATACTGGTAACCGGCGAGCAGCTCGGGGTTCTTCTTGATCGCCTTGCGATTGGCGTCGATGGCCAGGTCGCGCTTGCCGGCCATCGCATACGCGCGGCCGAGCCGGGCGTACACGGCGCCACTGGCCCCGGCTCGCGCCGTCGCATTGGTGAGCAGTTCAATGGCTCGATCCGCTTTTCTCAAATCCAGAAGCCGCGAACTGGCTTCAACCGTGAGCGCATCGTTGGACAAGTCCGCCATCGCCGCCTTGAAGAACTCTTCGCCGGCCCGCTCGGGTTGTTCGTCCAGAGAGTAGAGAATCGCCGCGGCGTAATGAGCGTGCGCCGTGGTCCGCGCCTGGACAGCCGAGGGCGAATAATCGTCCACAGGCCCAGTCCAATTCCCTTCCGCGGTCTTCGCAGAGGCCGCCTCCCGTCGAGAGGTCGACGGCAAGGCGCACCCGGCCAGGCCAAGCACGACGGCCCCGAGGACCGCGCTTCTTTGCATGCGCAACAACATGAGACAGGATACTAGCGAACAAGCCTGGCGCAACACGAGGGAATTGCCGGCGTAACGGCGGGGCGCAGCTTGCCAGTACCGCCAACGTAGGGCAGGCGTCCCGCCTGCCCGGCCGAGCGAAGCGAGGCCTTGGTGGGGCGAAAACCGCGCCGTTCGGCGCGGCCGGGCAGGCGGGACGTCTGCCCTACCTTCCCGACACGGCCCCGCGCCGGCTGGAAGTATTCGCCCGCCCGGCAGGCCTACTTCTGCCACGTGCGCTTCTTGTGACGATGGGCGCGGAGCTTCTTGCGCCGTTTGTGTTTGTTGATTTTCGCTTTGCGCCGTTTTTTCAGTGAACCCATAGGTGTTTGGGATTGGGGTAATGGGGTAATGGAGTATTGGAGTATTGGAGTGTTGGAGTATTGGGAGCCGACGCCCGGCCCCGAACTCCATCACTCCATCACTCCATCACTCCATCACCCCATCACCCCATATGCTCTTCCGTCGGTCAGTATACGACTTTGTTGAGCGGGTATTCAATGATTCCTTCCGCGCCAGCCGCCTTGAGCTGCGGGATGAGTTCGCGGACGACGTGCTCATCGATGATCGTCTCGACCGCCACCCAGCCAGCCTGGCTGAGGCTCGAAATGGTCGGACGCCGCAATGCCGGCAGGCTCTCCAGCAGGGACGCGAGGTTCCTCTGCTCGAGGTTCATCTTGAGGCCGACCTTCGCCTCGGCTTCGAGCGCGCCCTTGAGCATGAGGGCCATCGTCTCGATCTTCCGCCGCTTCCACCGATCCTTCCACGAACCGTGATTGGCAATGAGCCGCGGCGTGGAAACCATCAGCTCATCGACGATCCGCAGCTTGTTGGCCCGGAGGGACGAGCCGGTCTCGGTGATCTCGACGATGGCATCGACCAACTCATGCGCCTTCACCTCGGTCGCGCCCCAGGAAAACTCCACCGCCGCTTTCACGCCGTGCCTGCGGAGGTATTTCCTGGTCAGGTTCACGACTTCGGTGGCGATTCGCTTGCCCTGGAGATCCTTCACCGATTTGATGGGTGAATTCTCCGGCACGGCCAGCACCCAGCGCGTCGGCTGGCGCGTCGCCTTGCTGAACAGGAATTCGCCCACCTCATGCACGCGCGAGCCGTTCTCATGGACCCAATCGAGCCCCGTGATGCCGCAATCGAGATAACCCAGCTCGACATAGCGGCTGATTTCCTGCGCTCGAATCATCCGGATTTCCAGCTCCGTGTCGTCCACGTAGGGGACATACGAGCGGCTGCTGACGGAAATGTTCCAGCCGGCCTTGGCCATCTTTTCGATGGTGGCCTCCTGCAAACTGCCCTTGGGCAGCCCGAACTTCAGTTTCTTCTGCTTCTTGTTGCTCATCCGTCGTCCTGCAAGCACTTCGCTCCAACGCGCGCGGGCCGCCCGGTGCGGATGCCTTCCCGCGCGCAGCCCGGTTGATCTGCCACGAACGCCCCGGCAAGGCGATGGTTTTTTTCCAGCGCGCCTCGGCGTGGGCGCATCCGGCACCGCCACTGCGCGGCACGGCGCGTTGGATTTCATTAAAGAAGCACGCAGAGGAAGCAGAGTCTTCGTCTTCCACGCTTAGCAGCCCGTCCAAAACTGTAGCGGCGCTCTATGAGCGCCGAACCAAGGGCAGGTTTTGGCTCAAAGTCGGCGGTCGCAGACCGCCGCTACAGCCGCACCGGGAGTTCTTGAATGGGCTATTAGCGAGCTGCATTAGAATTCTCTGCTGCCTCTGCTTGCTCTTGCCAGAGTTTTGCATTCCCGCCCCAAACACCACACCGCTCTTCAGGATCATTCCTGCTCCAAACCTGTCGAGACACCGGCCATGCCGTGATTCCCTTCCCGAGACTCCTTCGCCGCCGCGCGTTTCATCGTATCGGCCATGAATGTGTAAATCGCGCTCCAGGCTTCCTTCACTTCAGGCGTGAAGGCGGCGCCGAGAAGCACAGCCAGGGTACCCATCAGCGCGGCGCCCACGGTTTCATAATGGCGATCCTCGACGCCATAGTAAACGTGGCGCCGCCCGAGCGATTCGAGCACGGGCTGCAACTCGCGTGGCTGTTCGACCGAGGCGATCGCGAATCTGAGCGCCTGCATCAGCTTGACGGCCTGCTCGTTGATATCGTGCGTGAACAAGGCGCGAAGTGACGGGTTTAGCGTAAACAGCCGTTGGTAGAACACCAAGCCGGCAATCGCCGCGCGCGGTTCTATCACCGCGTACGTTTCACGGATGAGCTGGATTTGGCGCGGAGTCATTCGAGCAGCATAGCCGCCGGCATCATCCTCTCAAACCTCTCTGGAGGCAAGTGTGCCGACCTGATTCGGCTTGGACGGTAGGGACGGCGCGCTGCGCCGTCCGCGCCGCGTAGAGCGGCGCAACTGGGAGCCGAAGGGTGTTCGTTCCGCCCGCTCTGCGCGGGCGGGCCATCGCAGCGCGATGGCCCTACCAGTCATAGCAGTGTCCGGATGCGCGCGCCCCCTGGGACGTCGCTGAATCGTTCTTGAAATCGCGCTTCCTGCGGATAACCTCCCGTCACAGCAGATTCAAACCGCCGCACCCCGCAATAAGTCCATGTACGCATTTCCTCTCCGTCCGCAACGAATGGTTTTGACCGCCGGGCAACTGGTCCTCGGGATCCTTATCCTGGGCGCGACAGAGCGATTGGCTGCGGCGACCTACCATCTGGATTGTCAGAATGGCCGCGATCAAAACGACGGGCTGAGCCCTGCGACGGCCTGGCAATCGCTCACTCGGGCCAACCAGCAGACTTACGGGCCGGGCGACAATCTCTTGCTCAAACGAGGCTGCCTGTGGCAGGGGCCCGGCTTCAAGGCGCGCGGCAACGGGACCGCGCTGACGCCCATCACGCTTGCGGACTATGGCGCCACCAACTTGCCGCTCCCCAAAATCGACGGCGTCGGGCCGCACGAATCCGCCGTGCTGCTTCAGAATGTGCATCACTGGACCGTCCGCAACCTGGATCTGACGCAGCACGGACAAACGCCGCAGAACCTCGACGCGAACAATGAGCATGGCAAAGACGCCGACCAGTATTCCGATGAATACATGCGCGCGGTCGTCCACGTGCTTGGACTTGGCCCGCCGGATGACCCGAATTGCGGCGAAGGCTGCACCGTGCGGAACATTCGCCTCGAAAACCTGGTCGTTCACGACGGCAGTTGGAATGGTATCTACGTGAGCGGCGGTTTCTATCAGCTCCGTTCGGCCCGGTTCGGCTTTGTGGACAACCTGGTCATCCAGGGCGTCGAGTCGTTCAATCACCACAAGTCCGGCGTCGAGATCACGTGCACCTATTACCAGACGCGCATTTACGCCACGAGCAACGTGTGGGTGCTCGACTCGCATCTGCACGATAACGGCGGCGACGGCGCGATGGTGGGCCCGGTGCGCAATGGGCTGCTCGATGGCAATCTGTGCGAGTACAACGGGCGCATCCGCAACGCGCGCGTCGGGTGCTGGACCTGGGATTCGGAGAACACGACGATTCAATTCAACGAGTCGCATCACAACATGACGCCGTTGAACAACAACAAGGCGCGCGACGGTTCGGGCTTCGATCTCGATTTGGGCACGGAGAATGGAGTGATTCAGTACAACTGGTCCCACGACAATCAGGGCGAAGGCTACCTGTTGCTCGCCTATCCCATTGGCTTCGGCTATTCGCGCGGGGAATCCCACAACGCCCAGATGCGTTACAACATCGGCGAGCGCGACGGCAGGAAGCTCGCCGGCGGCATCACTGTGTTTGGAGGCGTGGACCCGCTTGTGGTCCACAATAACACGATTTACTACGAGCCCGACCGCCTCGCTGGCACGGACATGTTCAATGGCGAAGGCGGCGCGGTGACGACCTCGATCTTCGGCCGGTCGGGAAAGCCCAATATGAAGGTCTACAACAACGTGTTCATCACCAATGGAAGGCGCAACCCGGCGGCGGTCAGCAACAATCTCTGGTCGGACGGCACGGGAACCTTCGCCTTCGATAACAATCTTTGGTGGCGCGTGGAAGGAGGCGTCCGTTTTCAGTGGGCCTCCTCGGCAGCAACCACCTGGACCGCCTGGCGAGCGAACGGATTTGATGCCAACAGCCTGAACGTCGATCCGCTGGTCGCCGGTCCGCTGGGCGGCGGGCCGGGCGCGTATCGATTGGTGGCCGGTTCACCCGCGATCGATCGAGGGCGGGTCGTCACGGACGCCCCGCGCGGCATGGGGACGCAGGACGCGTTCGGCGCGTCCACGCCGCAAGGCGCGGCGTACGACATCGGCGCGCAGGAATACAGAGTGACCGTTCCCGATCCGGCCGCTGGCCGGCTGATTCGGGTCTTGCGGCAAGCCGATGGAAGCTGGCGGCTGGAGTTTGCAGGTTCGGCCGGGCGCAGTTACCGCGTCGAATCCTCGGCCAATTTGCAAACCTGGAGCCGCGCTGGAACGGCTACGGAGATTTCTCCCCGTCTGTTCCAATTCATCGATCGGAGCGATGGCGCAGTGCGCTTCTATCGGGCGGTCGCTCGCGGTGTGCCGGGCGCTTAGCCCGGCTATTTCATTGGTCGCATGAAACCCCCACAGCTCGTAGCCGCCGACGTGAGGAGGCGGACTCGTTTACCCGTTGCAGCCATCCGCCTCCTCACGTCGGCGGCTACGGCGCGTAGGAATTATCCGGGCGAGCTCGGCATGGCCCCAATCGAACACCCGGCTTGTGAGAAGTCATCCATGAGTTCGAGGCTGCTAAGAAGACTACTCGTGCTGTGGCTGGGCCTCGCGAGCGTCGCAGGGTCCGCACTCGCAGCCACCACCGGACCTGTTGCCATCGAATTAAAAACAGCCAACCTTGCCTGCGGCGACACTCTTAATATTCACCCGCCTGATTCAACAGCGGCGGCCCCCGATCCTGTTATCGACCGCCTCATCGATTTCCACCAATACCGATTCGGGGTTCCGCCGCCTGACTTTGATTACGAAACAGCCGGGCCATTGGCCGAGACGTCGGGGTCGGGCAGGCCTTCGTGGCGCACGTTCGTGGACCCCTCCGCGCCTGTGCCGAAAATGGTCCTCATCCAATCTCCAGTGCAGGCCCGGGCCAAAGACTTTCCGATGGCGGTCCTGCGCGATGTGACGGCCGAGAACGTGAATCTGGCGGTGAGCTTCAAACTCCTTGGCGGTGACACCGCCCGAAGCGCTGGTCTGATGTGGCGGGCACAGAACACGAATGACTGCCGTTCGGTGCTCGTGAGCGCCCTCCATCGCGAGATTCGCCTCCTCAGCATGGAGAACGGTCGGACCGCCGAGCTGGCGAGGGCGACAGCAACCTTCGACGAGAAGGACTGGAGCTTCCTGGAAGTTTCCGTGCAAGGCGACCGGGTCACGGTGTGGCTCAACGAGCGCAACGCCCTGGAAGCGCGCGACGCGACGCCTGCGACATCGGGCCGCGTAGGCCTGATTACGCGCGGCGACACGGTGGCTCTCTTTGATGATTTCCACGTGCAGAATGGGCAAGAGCGAGTCGCTCGCAAAACGCGTCTCGCACCCGTGCTCCCTCCGGCGCCAGTCCTGCACGTGACCGATATTCTCACGACTGAAGCGGATTTCAAAACGCCGTGCCGTTCGTTTCGACCTGGCGCCCAAATACGATGGCGGGTTCATGTGGCGGACGCGCGTGAGAAGCCCCGCGCGGCCGTGATTGTCGAATGTGAACTGGTGAGCCCGGACGGCAAGGCTCTCGACCGCGACAAAGCCATGACGGGCACGGATGGCGTCTCGCTCTTCACTCGCGCCCTCGCGAAGGATGCCGCTCCCGGGGTTTACACAATCCGCGTCAGCGGCATTACGCACGCTGACTTGCCGGAGGCCACGTATTCGGCACGTGCGAATCTCAAGTCCGCCGCGCCGTTCGTAGTGCGCCCGTAACGTAGGGCGGGCGTCTCGCCTGCCCGGGCCGCGCAGCGGCCAAACAGGGTCGCGCCTACGGCGCTGGGCAGGCGAGACGCCTGCCCTACGTTGGCGGTTGTGAGCATGGACGCCGACAGCCTGGCGTCACCCCACCGTAACTCCTCGGGATTGGTGGTTCGTTAGTTCCCCGATTGCAGCCGGCGAGGACTGCGACAGATTAGCACCCATGAATCGTATGTTCAGTCGCATTCGCCTCGCTCTCCTTGCTGTTTACGCGATTTGTATCGCGATCGCCGCCACTGTGGTCTGGGCCGGGCCGCCCGCCGGGATTCTCGATCAGACCCACGCCAGCGTGAAAGCCGTCATGGCCCTCCAGTCAGCGGTGACGCCCGACCTCATGAAATTGCCGGACGTGCTGGGCAGCGCCGTCGGCCTCGACGACGCCGGCCAGCCGGCGCTGGTGGTTTTCGTAAATCGGGATGGCGCGTCCCGGGCGGACGTTGTCCGCGCGTTGCCGCCTGCCCTCCGTGGCATCGCGGTGCGCGCGGAACTCACTGACGCCTTTCGCGCGTTTGCCGGCAAACCCGGCGGCGGAGGAGGGGTCAGTCACCGCGCCGGACAGGGATTGCCGATCCAACTCGGCACTTCCGGCGGCTGGAGCTTTGACCTGGCCAATGGCTATTGCTGCGGCGGCACGCTCGGTTCGCTCATTCAAGTCAACGGCGTTCAATTCATCCTCAGCAATTATCACGTCCTGGAATCCGATATCGTCGGTGGGGGAAACAACCTGGTCGCCTCCACCGGGAACCCGGTCATCCAGCCCGGCTTGATCGACGTGGGCTGCAACGCCAACAATGCGCAAGCCGTGGGCACGCTCGTCAAGATCAACTCCCTGCCCAACTCCAACGTGGACGCCTCGATCGCTCAAATCACCGAGGGCATGGTTCGCTCCGACGGCGCCATTCTCGAAATCGGCCCCCTTTCCTCTCAGACCACAGCCGCCTCCCTGAACCAGGGCGTCAAAAAGAGCGGTCGCACCACGGGGCTCACGCGCAGCAAGGTGACGGGCCTGAACGCCACCATCCGCGTGACCTACGAGAACGAATGTGCCGGCACGACCGCCTTCACGAAAACCTTCACCGGACAGATCGTGATTTCCAACAGCGGAAGCAAGTTTCTCAACAGCGGCGACTCAGGGTCGCTCCTGGTCGAGGATGTCTCCACGCGGCCGCGCGCCGCGGGCTTGCTTTACGCGGGGAGCAGCACCAGCGCCATCGCCAACCCGATTGGCGAAGTCTTGCAATACATCGGCGCAACGCTCGGCGGCACCGCCACCATGGTAGGGAACTGACGGATGGAAAGGAAAGACCTCCAAATACGCAGCGTGGCGAAGGTGCAACCAATGCGGAGCGCGGCTCTGTGAGCCGCAGCCCTGCCCCGAGTCCAACAAACGTTGAAGCTTGCGAAGGACGAACTGCATCCGGACATGCTGCGGCTCACAGAGCCGCGCTCCGAATTATTTGCCGCCGGCGAGGATTTTGACGCATTGCAGTGGAGAGGGGGGGCTGAAGTGCAATTAGTCTTATTTATATAATCAGGCCGACGACGGAGTCCGGCTGGATTGGGTTTGACTGGGCTTCACCGAATGAGACCGGGTATGACTGGGCCTGACTTGGCTTGACTGAGTTCGAATGAGTTTGACTGGATTTGACCGCTGCGACCGCCAGCGTGCAAGCCGGCCCTTTCCAAGAAAAGTCCAAATGCACAAAGGTTTGGGAGAATTATTGCGCGCGCAGGCGAGGCGGCAACCTGCGAGCGGAGACCGCTTTCGCGCCAACGGGCGAGTCTGGAACCGCCCGCCGATTGGCCGGTCAGCCGACCGGACCGGCCGCGACGGCACTTGGTCAAGTACATAAGCATTGATTATCCAAAATCGGGCTGCATCTTCAAGCGGAAAAGTTCTATAACCTTTTACGAGGCCGCCTTTTGGCCATGCAGTTTTGCCGTTGCGCGGGTGCGCGAGGCTCCGTTAGAGTACCCGCCATCGGTGCGCCTTCACCGACCCGGCACGGGGTGCCGGGATATATGAGATCCATTCAATCGAATAAGTCCGTGACCAAGCCCGTTCGTCCCGTCCGCAACTCCGCGGCCTCCACCGCCAAGTCGAAGACGGCATCCAAATCCGCGCCGAAGTCCGCGCCCGTCCGCCGCAAACCGGTCCGGAAAAAGCCGGCGGTTGAAATTCCTCCCATCCTGCTCGAAGGCGACGAACCACCGGTGGCGGCACACAGCGGGCCAGGCGAACGGTATGTGTTGGGTTCGGCGCCGGCCGGACCGGCCGGCCCTGAGTCGGGCGAACTGCCCGAGTCGTACGGGACCCAGCGGCTGCTGCTCACGGCAAGGGATCCGCGGTGGATTTACACCGCCTGGGATCTGAGCGCCGAACAATTGCGCCGCTACAACGCCCGCTCGGTCGACCGGCACCTCATCCTGCGGGTCTTCAAGGGCGAACCCGGCGGACAGCCGCACCGGGAAATTCACGTTCACCCGGAGTCGCGCAACTGGTTCGCCAGCGTCGGCGAGGGCGGCGCCCGCTACTACGCCGAACTCGGCTATTACCGGCCGGGCGATCAGTGGGTCAGCGTCGCGACCAGCGGCGCCACACTGACGCCGCCGGACAATCTGTCGGACGACACGACGGTGTGGTTCGCGACGATACCGACCGACCTGCGTTCCGAACAAATCCTGGGTGTCATCAAGGCCGCGCTCCGCGCGAATGTCCCGCTTGCGGAGGCGATTCTTCAGCTTCGCGCCTCAGGTTTGTCGGATCTGCCGGATGCGTCGAGCATGGCCGCCGGGCAGTGGACCGCCGCGCAGGAGCAAGCCCTGGCGCAACTCCTCTCGGTGGACGCCGTGCGGCGGGTGTGGATTGGTTCACTGGAGATCACGGAGTTGGTCCGCCGCCAGTTGGCTCGCGAGTGGTCGTCGATGGCGGCCGCACAATTCAGCGCGCCCAGTTCGTGGAGCGGGGCCGTGTCGAGCTTCTCCAGCCCGCTGGGTGGCATGGAGCGGCAAAAAGGATTTTGGTTCAACGTCAACGCCGAACTCATCATCTACGGGGCGACGGAGCCGAGCGCGACGGTGACCATTGGCGGGCGGCAAATCCGGCTGCGGCCCGACGGCTCGTTCAGCTATCGGTTCGCGTTGCCGGATGGCAATTATGAGTTGCCAGCCGTGGCGACCTCGGCCGACGGCTCGGACAGCCGGGAGGCGGGACTGAAGTTCGCCCGCGGCACGGAATACCGCGGCGACGTGGGCCGGCATCCACAGGATCCAGCGCTCAAACCGCCGCGAGCGGAGCACGTCTCGTGACCACGTCCGAGCAGGACAACGAACATCTCCGGCTGCTCTCCGTCTTCCACTACGTCCTTGCAGCATGACCCTCGGCTCGCTCTCGCTCGTCCTGCACGCGCACCTGCCCTTCGTGCGGCATCCCGAGCATGACCGCTTTCTGGAGGAGAACTGGCTCTTCGAGGCGGTCGTCGAAACCTATCTGCCCCTCGTGCAAGTGATGGACGGCTGGTTGCGCGACGGGATGCAAACGCGGCTGACGCTCACGTTGTCGCCGACGCTCTGCTCCATGCTGCGGGACCCGTTGCTCCAGGACCGCACCGTGCGCCACTTGGACAGTTTGCTCGATTTGGCCGAGCGCGAAGTCCATCGCACGCACTGGGACCGTGCCTTCCAGCCCCTGGCGGAGATGTACCACCAGCGGTTCGCCGCGCTGCGCCAGACTTACTTCGGCTATGGACGCGATCTGGTCGGCGCCTTCCGCAAGTTCCAGGAGGCCGGACGCCTGGAAATCATCACGACGGCGGCGACCCACGCGGTGCTGCCGCTGTTGGCGGACGATCCGCCGTCCCTGCGCGCGCAGATCCTGGTCGCCCGAGATCATTACCGGAGTTGCTTCGGCTGCGACCCGCGCGGCATCTGGCTGCCCGAGTGCGCCTACACCGAGGCGGTGGACGCCTCATTGCGCGAAGCCGGCATCCAGTGGTTCATCGTCGAAACGCACGGCCTGCTCTACGCCCGGCCGCGTCCGCGCTACAGCGTGTTTGCGCCCGTCATCACGCCGACGGGCCTGGCGGCGTTCGGGCGCGATCTGGAGTCGGCGCGGCAGGTCTGGAGCCAGCGCGAAGGCTATCCTGGCGACGCCAACTACCGCGATTTCTACCGCGATATTGGCTTCGACCTCGACTACGACTACGTCAAAAGCGTCCTGCCGGTGCCGGGGGCGCGAACGTTTACCGGGATCAAGTACCACGCGATCACTGGCGGAACAGACAAGCGGGTGTACGACCGGCGTGCCGCGCTCGAAACCGCCGCGCGCCATGCGCAGCATTTCCTCGAATCGCGCGTCCGCCAGTTCGAGCATCTGGCGGGCATCCTGGATCGGCCGGCGCACGTGCTCTGCCCGTATGACGCCGAGCTGTTCGGCCACTGGTGGTACGAGGGGCCGGAGTTCCTCGACTACTTTGTCCGCAAGGCCTACTACGACCAGTCGGCCTTCCACCTGACGACGCCCCGCGAGTATCTTCAGCAGTTCCCGGTGCAGCAGGTTGCCCAGCCCGCCGCTTCGAGTTGGGGCGAGGAAGGCTACCTGCGTGTCTGGCTCAACGAATCCAACGAGTGGATCTACCCGCACCTGCACATTGCCCAGCAACGGATGTCCGATCTGGCCGCCCGCTTCCCCGCGGCGACCGGCCTGAAACGGCGCGCGCTTCGGCAGACGGCGCGCGAGCTGCTCCTGGCCCAGTCCAGCGACTGGCCGTTCATCCTGCGGACCGGCACCAGCCCCCACTACGCCCGGCGCCGGGTGAAGGATCACCTCTTGCGTTTCATCGCCCTGCACGAACAGCTCACCACGACCCGCATCGACGAACTCTGGCTGGGCCAAATTGAGGCGATGGATAATTTGTTTCCGGATGTGGATTACCGTTATTGGGCTGCGCAGAGCGCCAGCTCGGGACGAGAGAATTCTCCATAATTTTCGGTGGCACCCAATTTGTCGGGTTCGCCCGCTTATGGTGGCAGCTTCCTCAACACGATCTTTGCTGGCCAGGTCGTCGTAAGCGGAACAGAACTCGTTGTGTAGCCCATTTTGAATGCGGCGAAGCCAGTCGCCCCATCCGCGTAGTAGCTCACATAACCGAGCCCGTTCGTTTCTGTCGTGGCCTCGGTGGTGAACGCCTTGCCCCCGTTGGAAATTGCACCTTGCACGAATACCGTCGCTCCCACGAGTGGTTGTCTGGACTCATCGAGCACGTACACATGTCCCAACTCCAAACTGTGATGCGGAATCGAACACCGGGCCGGTTCCAACACCTTACCAATGGTGTAAGTCCCTCCTTGCTCACAAACTGGAACGTCATGCATGTATAGCGTCGGCCCAAAGAGGTCCGTGGCCGACGCTTCGTCTGTGCTGGACTTGTGGTTCTCCAGCCCCCACGTTGCCTTGGCCCCTTCGATCTGTTTCAGGTTGGCGATGCAGGAGCTCTTCGCCGAAACGGTGTGTCGCTTTACGTAATCCGGGACCAACACAAACACGACCGCCGCGAGGACGCCGATGCCGCCTCCGATGATTATCCAATTTCGTTGCATGGACTTGTCGGGGTCATCGGGGCGAGTTCCGCCCGGCGACCGTCTTGCCCCTCAGAGCAACCTCCGCGCCACGCAAACGTCTGTTCATGCGGCGCGGACTTACAACGGGCGCTGGCTCGTCGTTCAATTCGACAAGGCGAATGCTGCCATCCTGCTGGGCAGAAGCGACTTGACGAGACAGTTGCTTAAAAGCTACATTACGCCGGTGTTCGTGACACCGAAAGAAGTCGTCGCGTTCCGCGCGCGGGACGGACAGGTGCCATTCGAGAAATGGCTGAACGAACTGAACGATAAAACGGCTGTGGCGCGGGTTCTCGCCCGGCTGGCGCGCTTGCGCCAAGGCAATCCGGGGGATTGCAAATCGGTGGGCGAAGGTGTGTCGGAGCTGCGTGTGGACTATGGGCCGGGTTACCGGGTCTATTTCGGCCAGAAAGGGCGCACGCTGGTCGTGCTGCTCTGCGGCGGCGACAAACGAACGCAAGACCGGGACATCCGGTCGGCCAAACGGCACTGGCGGGAGTTCAATGACAGTCAATCATGAAAACTGTGAGTTACAAAAAGATTCTGCATAAAAAACTGGAAGACCCTGAACAGGCGGCCGAGTATCTCACTGCTTGTTACGAAGAGGGGCCGGAGGTGTTTCTGGTCGGTCTTCGCGATGTGGTCGAAGCTCAAGGCGGGGTCGCTCGCGCGGCAGAGTTGAGCAAGCTAAACCGGGAAAATCTGTATCGCCTTTTTTCCCGCGATGGCAATCCGCGTTTGTCGAGCCTCAACTCCGTGCTTTCCGCACTGGGTCTGAAAGTCAGGTTTTCGGCGGCCTGAACAAAACTTGTTAATGGAATGGTGTCCTCAAGCTTCGACTTCCGTCGAGGGCGTTGCCGCGATTGCTGCCCGAGCGGGTCGAGGGTCGAGAACAGCGCGACACTCAGGCGCGGGAGAGAGCATTTTCGCTGACGAACAGGTTACGGGAGCGGAAGGCGGGCGGGCTTTCCAGCAGCAGCACGTCGCGCAATGAGGCCAGCGGCGTGGCGAAGTAGGGGTGGTGCAGTCGGCGGGCTTCTCCCGACGTCCAAGAGGGGAACGGGAGGCCAAACCGCCGCGCCAATTCCTCGGCGGTGGCCGCAAGGTAGGCGTCCTGCACGCGGCCGGTGTCACCGAATTGCGGAGCAAGGAGCGCGGGCGTGTCGGCGAGCGCGGCGGCGTTCGGGGCGATATAGAATTCGTCGAGGAAATTCGCCAGGCACCGATCGAAGGAGTCTCCTTGTGCGGCGAGCGTGGCGACTTCGGCGAGGGACTTCGGTCTCATGACTTCGAACATTGACGCTCCAGCGGACGCCGGCGGTTCACTTCCCCTTTTCCGACTCCAGGCTGATGAACTTGACGGTGTCCTTGAGGGGCCCTTTCTCAGTCACGATGGTAACACCCGGGACCACCCCTTTGCGCGCAAACCAGCCTTGCTTCATCTCCAGCACGTAAAGGACACGAGCGGTGTGGGCGTAAATGGGTGTTTCGTCCAATGGCCGGAGGTCGTGAAGCTCGAGGATTCTTCCATCAACGTCGATGTAGGCGACGGTGAGAGGGACCCGTGTATTCTTCATGTAGAAGCTGGCTTGCTGCGCAAAGGGCAGCACGAAGAGCATGCCTTCGTCTTCCAGCATGTTTGTGCGAAACATCATGCCGGTCATGATTTCGAGCGGCCTGCGGCAGAGTTCGGCGGTGACGATTTGGTTGCCGACCTGAAGTTTGAGCGTGGGGAGTCGGGGCTGGGCGTTGGTCGCCGGCCAGCCAGGAATGCTAGCCGCGGGAGGCGGAGTGGACGAAGGCATGGGCATCGAGGCCGGAGGTTTCTGGCCGCAACTCGCCAGGGTTAGCGACAGCCAAAACAGCACAGGCGGCGAAACGAACTTCATGGGCGAAGGCTGTGGGAGCGCCCTGAAGTTTTCAACGATTTGTTCGGCTCCTGCGCGGTACACAGAAAGTGCCGGGAGTCCATTCCCGGCACTTTCGAGGAGGCCACCGACGCCGTCCTGGGGTCGGAGGGGGGCGGCAATAAACTTTCAACCGGCGCCCGGTCACGAATCGCGTGACGGGCGCCGGCGGCTCCGCACAGGAGTACTTTTAACCCGGAGTACGTTCCAATCCCCATGCGTCGCAAAGCAAAGGGCCCTCCGGCGTAACGTGGAATTCCGGAGGGCTTGTTGGAGGGCCGGCGTCCAAGGGGCTTTACGCGCGGTTCCCTCAAGATGGTCGTTCGAGTGCATCCCGGTGAAGGGTGGGCGCCAGGGCTACAGCGGCCAGTCACTCAACGCGGTCGAGCCGATCGGCGACAGGAGTTCGTCAAACTGGTCAAAGGGCTCTTCAAACGCCTGTTCCGCCACGGAAATGGGGTGCGGGCTGGCGGCCTTAGGTGCCGCCAGCCCGTTTGGGGATGTTTGGGGGTGGGAAAGCTTCCGGTCTGCCGGCGCTGCCTCGTATTCCGCCGGGACAGCCAAATCGGCGACAGGCTCCGCACTGAGCGGGAGCCGGACGCTGTCGCCGAGGATGATTTTCATCGATGGACTTGGAAACCACTTGTTGTGCCAACAGGCCCGGACTGTCGGCCGTGTGTGTAATTGATTTCTCCGACTGAGCGAAATCAGCCGGGCTGGGCGAAATCAGCCCGCTATCAAGGTGAAAGCCCTCCTCGGGCCACGGGGGGAGCCACAGCGGGCGCCGGTGCCCGGGAATTACCTGCCGGGTGGCGGAAAATTTTGCCGACAGTTATTGCCGGGTTTCCTCCCGAGGTCATTCCGTCCGCGATTCCGGTTCCGCCTTCCTCAACCGCGGTTCAGGGCCAACATTTCGTTGATTGGCCCGTGGATACATTCAGCCGGTCAGCCGCGTGCAACTACCGAGGCGCAGGTTCAAGCCCAAGGATTCAAGTGAGTATCAGGTATGGAAAGGATTTGAGCGAAAACGTCCAAAAAACTGGCTTTTCAGTGAGGCGTGTCGACACGCCCGGCCCCAAAAAAGCGAAAGAGCCACGCTTGCCGCGTGGCTCACTCTTTCAATGGCTGTGTTGCCTGTTCAACTCGGATTTTCTTCGGCCAGGTCCCACTGTTTGATGAACTCCTTAATCTTGCGCCGCTCGTAGCGGTGTTTTTGGGCCTTCACGGGACGGTCGTCGGCTTTGCGAAACGCGTGTTTGGGGTTGCGGATGATTTCAGCGAGTGCATCGATCGATTTGATCATACTCTGGTTTCCTTTCGTCGAATTTGCTTCAAGCGGGAACAATGCCAGGGGACGGCGGGGAGGGAACTGTCGGGAACGACAGCCTGTGGGTTCCACGGTCATGAAGCTCATGACGCAAGTTTGACTCCAAATCGTGGCGCGAAGTTCAAACTTCCGGCGAACTTTTTCGCTGGCGCCCTCCTCGATTCCTAAATCGCCCATCGGAGCCCTGAACCGTGTAGGGACGCGCAGCCGCGCGTCCAAGCCGAGCGGCAGGTCGGCCCTGCCAGGTTCAAGCGCGCACGAAAACGCCTGACTGCCACTCGTTTTCCCGGCGGCTGGCATTGAGCCGAAGCCCCAGCCGACCGTATGCGCGGGCCACTGCCGGAAATTGCGTTAGCAGTATGCCTGCCAACAAGAGCGCACCGCCGGGACGCACCCGGTTCACGATTCGATCGCGCTCCGACAGCAGCAGGTCGAGGATGAGATTGGCACAAACCATGTCGAATTTCTGGACAATCCGAAGCGGTTCGCGGGTCAGGTCGCGTTGCGCGAGTTGAAGCCGGCGCGCGACGCCGTTCTGGCGGGCGTTGGCCCGGGCGACGCGCACAGCCTCCGCATCGGCATCGTACGCCACTACCGGCCGGTAACCCAGTTTCACCGCCGCAATGGCGAGTATGCCCGAGCCGGTTCCGATGTCCAAAAGCGACTGCGCCTTGCCCGGCGTACGGCCCGCGACGATTTGTTCCAGGCAAAACCCCGTTGTCGGATGCTGGCCGGTCCCGAAACTCAACCCTGGATCGAGCACAACCACTTGCTGCCCGGCGCGCGGCCGGCGGCGAACCCAACTCGGCTTCACCAGCAGCGCGCGGCCGAACTCCATCGCCCGGAAGTGACGCTTCCAGGACTCGGCCCAGTCCTCGTGGCGCAGGCGGGTCGCCTGGATTCGCGCTTTGCCCAAGGCCACCCCGTGCTGCCGGATGCGCGCCAGACCGGTCTCGAGTTGTGCGCGAGCTTGGTTGGACCAATCGGATGGCGTGTCCACGTAGGCTGAAACGACCGTCCGTCCCGTTCTGGCGTCGTGCCACGCGACCGGTGGCGCCCCGAACACGCTTTCGAGCAACTCGCTTACCGCCTCCTCCGCCTCCGCTTGAACGGGAACGGAGATTCTCCAAAGCGACGCCTGTTTCATTTGGCGCGGGGGGAGGAGGCGGCGGGCATTGGGAAATGGTATTGGTGAGGGGCCTGTGGACGGAGCGTGGTGCGTGTTGCGTCAAGAATGAGGCTGGACGCCTGGACAATTCTTGACGCACCACGCATCACGCACCACGTGCGCCTCATCCCAGCGCCATCTGCTGCAACTCCAGCAAGCGCCCGATGCCCCCCTTGCCGAGCTGGAGCAACGCGGCCAGTTCTGCCTCGCTGAACGTCGCCTCCTCGCCGTTGCCTTGAAGTTCGATGAACTCGCCCGCCGCGTTCATCACGAGGTTCAGGTCCACGGCGGCGGCGACGTCCTCCGTGTAGCACAAATCGAGCATCGGCAGGCCGCCGACGATCCCGGCGCTGACGGCGGCGACCGGTTGCAACAGGGGGTTGCGCTCGAGCCGGCCCTCGCCCATCAGCTTCTTCACCGCCAGCGAGAGCGCCACGAACGCGCCGGTGATCGCCGCCGTGCGCGTTCCGCCATCGGCCTGGAGCACGTCGCAATCGGCCCAGATCGTGCGCGGGCCGACTTTTTCCAAATCAATCGCCGCGCGCAACGAACGGCCGATGAGCCGCTGAATCTCCTGCGAGCGGCCGTCGATTTTCCCTTTCGAACTGTCGCGCGCCTTTCGTTGCAACGTCGAATAAGGCAGCATGGAATACTCCGCCGTGATCCAGCCGCCCGCCACGCCCTGGTCCTTCATCCACTTGGGCACGGTTTCCTCGACGGTGACCCCGCAGATCACGCGGGTGTTCCCCCACTCGATGAGCGTCGAGCCGGTCGCGTGCGGCGCGATGTGGTTCTGGAAGCGGATCGGCCGCAATTCGTCCGGCTTCCGGCCGTCGGCCCGGGTCGCTGGCAGGTCGGTCATACGTCGCGAAGACTAAAGGGTCATCCGCCGAAGTTCAAATCAACTCTCGGGGAAGGGAGAAGGTATGAGGTATGAGGTATGACGTATGAATTTGCCGATGGCCGCCCCTGCTGATTTCATACCTCATACCTCATACCTCATACCTCATACCTTACTCAGGCCGCCGCCAAACACTCCTTGAATGCCCGATTCCCCCCGGTCGTCATGGATAAACCTTTATGAACGAAACGCAAACGCATCTGACGACCCGCCGCACTTTTCTCAAGAACACCGGCACAATCGCCGCCGCCTCCGCGCTCGCGGGCGTCGCCATCCCCCACGTCCATGCCGCTCCCAATAATACGACGCAACTCGCCCTGGTCGGCTGCGGCGGGCGGGGCACCGGCGCTGTTGCCAACGCTCTCGGCACCAAAGGCGGCCCCGTCACGCTCGCCGCAATGGCGGACGTCTTCGAGCACAGACTCACCGGCTCGTACGACACGCTCAAGAAACAATTCAACGACCTGATCGACGTGCCCGAGGACAAAAAGTTCATCGGGTTCGACGCTTACAAGCACGCGATGGACTCGCTCAAGCCCGGCGACGTCGTCATCCTGACCACGCCGTGCGGCTTCCGCTGGGTTCACTTCGCTTACGCCATCCAAAAGGGCCTCAATGTTTTCATGGAGAAACCCGTCACCACCGACGGTCCCGCCTGCCGCAAGATGCTCGTGCTTGCGGAGCAGGCGACGGCGAAAAACTTGAAGGTGGGAGTGGGCTTGATGTCGCGTCACAGCCGGGCGCTTCAGGAATTGCAAAAGCGCATTCAGGACGGGGAAATCGGCGAACTCAACATGCTGCGCGGTTATCGGATGGCTGGACCGCTCGTGACGGCCTTTTCGGAAAAGTGGCCCGGCAAACCGAGCGAACTGCTCTGGCAGATTTCACGCTTTCACAGTTTCCTGTGGTTGAGCGGCGGGTGCTTCAGCGACTTTTACATCCACCACATCGATCACCTTTGCATGATGAAGAACGCCTGGCCGATCAAGGCGCAAGCCCTGGGCGGACGGCACTATCGCAACAGCCCCGAGGGGCATCTTTACATCGATCAAAACTTCGATTCGTACGCCGTGGAATACACCTTCGAGGACGGCGCGAAGCTGTATATGGACGGCCGTTGCGTCATCGGCGCCGAAAACATCTACTCCAGCTACGTCCATGGCAGCGGCGGCATGGCCGTTGTTTCAAAGAATGGCGATTGCGGGATGCCCTCGAGCACTTACAAGTCGCAAACCCAGCAGCGCGAAAGCATGATCTGGACCTCCAAAGTGGATCCCAAGGAGACGGATCCCTATCTGAACGAATGGAACGATCTCATGGCGGCCATCCGCAACGACCAGCCGTACAACGAAGCCAGGCGAGGCGTTGAAGCCAGCCTCGTCACCAGCATGGGCCGCATGGCCGCGCACACTGCGCAGGAAGTGACCTACGAACAGATGCTCAACTGCGAGCACGAATTCGCCCCCGGCATCGACACGCTCACGATGGACAGCCCCACCCCACTCCCGTCCGACGCCAACGGCAAGTATCCCATCCCCCGGCCTGGCCTCGTAAAGAACCGCGAGTATTGAAAGGGCACTTCGGCTCCCTTTCCCCCATCGTATGTGTTTAGCGTGCCTGCGGCGCTGAAGGCATGGAGTCCCGGCTTTAGCCGGTTGGGCATCCGGCTAGAACCAGCCCGCCATAACTTCGGTCGCGCTGCCGGCTAAAGCCGGGACTCCATGCGGGGAGTGCCGCCCGCCGCTAAACAGGTACAAGGGGGAGAAGGAGTCTAGCAAGATGCCGGCGCTCCCAGTGGCAGGCGCTCTCCGTAAAAACCTCGACTTCCCAAAAACTTGACCCGTGGCTACGGTCGCGGCGTGAAAACAAATGCACGCCACCAGGCCGCACAACGATCCGCCTTGCGCAAAGCGCCGAAGATCAGTTACGCGCGCCTTCAGCACCTCAGACACGAAACGCTCGAACACGATTCCAAGCGCGTCACCAGCGGCCGGGCTGCGCCCGAAGAGATCCAGCTCGAAAGCCGTCTGTTCACCGATGAGGAAATAAAAACCTTCAAGCTGGCCAATCTGGAGCAAGTGCTCGCAAAAACCCAATGACTTCACTCACCCCTGCCCTGCCCTCGGGCCATTTCAAAAGCCTCCTCGCCGCCGCTTCCGGGGTCGGGTTGCGTCCGCTCGTCACCGGCGAACACGCCGCGTATTTCTGGGGCCGTTATTTCGCTTCGCAAGAGCCGGCCATGAAACATTTGCTCCCCGAGACGGGCAAATCGCTCGTGCTGCTCGGTGATGCCAGCAGTCTCGTCGCCCTGGCTCAGGCCTTGCAGGCGCCCTTCCACCGCGTCCGGGCCGGCGGCCCGCGGCCCGTGCTGGGCGTCATCCCATTGACCGCCTCCAACGGCAGCCAGCTCCAGGTCGAGTTTGTCCAGCGGCTCGCGGGCGTGACGCCGCAGGAGGTCCAGCGGGGCGCCGCCGAAATGGCCAGCCCCGACTTGGGTGTGTCGCTGCGTTTGCCCTCGCCCTTCACGTGCCTCAAAGTGAAGTGCCAGGAGATGACGGCGCACCTGGCTGACAATTCCAAGGACTTGAACCATCTGAGCACTCTGGTCCTCTCCAATCGCGCCCTGCTCCGGGAAGGCGTCAAAGCCGCCGAAAACGAAACCATCGCCGAAACCAAACTGCTTGCGGCGATGAAGACGATCTTCCAGTTCACGCAATCACGCCAGGCCCGGCACACCGGTGAAACGCTCAAACTGGATTGGCTCCAGCTTTTCCCCGTGGTCGAGTTGATGAAAACGACGCGCGCGCGGATGCGAAAATTCTTCCAATCCCGGCTGCAAGCCACTTTCCCCTCCTGC
>Ga0137374_10001332_pt1 | contig 27896 bp, 24 predicted proteins | sample SagtaG_20_FD_104811 | JGI IMG/M metagenome (GOLD analysis project Ga0137374, IMG submission 104811) | Vadose zone soil microbial communities from Sagehorn Ranch, Mendocino, California, USA - Sage1_R_100_16 metaG | ecosystem: Environmental > Terrestrial > Soil > Vadose zone | place: USA... | reverse complement strand
TGCGTCATGGACGTCGAAGACCGGTCCGCCTTCGCCAGGAACTGTTCCGGCGTCAAATCAATCTCCAGTGACCAGACGGAAGCGGACAAGGCGGGTTCGCCTTCCATAACGGTGCCAAAAGTGTTCACCGCCGCCTGGTTGGCTTGACGAACAATTCCGGAATCGTCCACCAGGAAGGCGGGCCACCCGGCATTGTCCAACGCGAACCCTGAATCGAGCTTCATGAGAGGTGACGACTGCCCGGCGACAACCTACTTTTTCGGGCTGCTGGTCTCAACCACAATTTTGTCGCCCGTGCGAGCCAGGGCAACCACCACACGGGCGGGACGCCCGTGCCGCTCCTTTACCCGGAAAATCGTTCGCTTCGCGCGTAGGACACTGCAAACGCGGTCAGCAAACGCGCCGCCTTGTGACTCATCTGCTCGGCCTGGACGAGCACCTCCGCATGCGAGAGCGGCTGCCGACCTCTGCCCGCCGCCGGATTGGTGATGCCCGAAATGGCGGCAACCCGCAAGCCGCATTGCCGCGCCACCATTGCCTCCGGCACCGTGCTCATCCCGACGGCATCCGCGCCGAGCCGCGCGAACGCGCGAATTTCAGCCGGCGTCTCGTAACTCGGCCCGGACACAGCCAGATAAACGCCCGCGCGCAAGGTGATCCCGGCCTTCCGCGCCGCTTGCTTGAGCAAACCGTTCAATTGCGTGTCGTACGTTCGAGTCAAATCAACAAAGCGCGACTTGTCGTTCGCCCCGGTTCCGCGCAGCGGATTGGCGCCCATGAAATTGATGTGGTCGGTCAGCATCATGAAATCCCCGGCGCGCAAACGGCGATTGATTCCGCCCGCCGCATTGGTCAGCAGCACGGCCTGGATTCCGAATGCCGCCAGCGCGCGGATCGGGAACGTCACCTGCCCCATCGTGTAACCTTCGTAGTAATGCGTCCGGCCGCTCAACACCAGCACCGGTGTTCCGGCGAGTCGCCCCAACACCAGCTTGCCCGCGTGGCCGCCGACGCCTGTTCGCTGGAAGCCGGGCAACCGGGCGTAGGAAATTTCCGCTTCGATTTCCACCTTTTCGGCGACCCGGTGGAAACCGCTGCCCAACATAATCGCCAGCGCAGGCCGAAGCGCGCACAGCTTTCGCATCCTGGCCGCAGCCGCCTGGGGATGGGGAACGTTCATGACTTCGTTGGCAGAAAACTCCGGGCTGCAAACACAAACCTTCCGGGTGGCTCCCGGCCCGACGCTTCAATTCCGGGACCGCCGTCGCCGACGGGGATTTGGAACTCGAACCTGCTTTGGAGCCTGGATTTTGGAGCTTTTCATCCCGCTTTGCCTCTCCTGCCGACTTGCGTTATTCTTTATCGACACGTAGCCTCGCTGCTCTTAATTCGATTCGATTTATGCAACTGAGCAATGACGAAATCCGCCGTTACTCGCGGCATCTGATTCTTCCCGAAGTCGGTCTGTCGGGCCAAAAGAAAATATGTTCCACCAGCGTCCTCTGCATCGGCGCGGGCGGACTCGGCTCGCCCATCGCCATGTATCTGGCCGCCGCGGGCATCGGCAAACTCGGCATCGTTGACTTCGACAACGTGGATTTTTCCAATCTCCAGCGCCAGATTCTGCACACCGACGCCGACGTGGGCCGGCCCAAATCGCAATCGGCCAGGGAGACAATCAACGGCATCAATCCCGGCGTCGAAGTCATCCTCCACAACACCCGGCTCACCAGCGAAAACGCCTTCGAGATCATCAAGCCCTACGACATCGTGGTGGACGGCACCGACAATTTCCCGACGCGTTATCTGACCAACGACGCCTGCGTGCTGCTGAAGAAGCCGAACGTTTACGGTTCCATTTTCCGTTTCGAGGGCCAGGCCAGTGTCTTCGCGCCGCACCTCGGCGGGCCGTGCTACCGCTGCCTGTATCCCGAACCGCCGCCGCCCGGGATGGTCCCCAGTTGCGCGGAAGGCGGCGTGCTCGGCGTGTTGCCCGGCGTCATCGGCTGCATTCAAGCCACCGAGATTCTGAAAATCGCGCTGGGCAAAGGCAGTTCGCTCGTCGGTCGCCTGCTCCTGTTCAACGCGCTCGACATGACGTTCCGCGAGCTGAAGCTGCGTCGCGACCCCCAATGCCCCCTCTGCGGCGAGAACCCCACCATCACCGGCCTCATCGACTACGAAATGTTTTGCGGCATCACGCCTGAATCGCAATCGCCGGCGCAAAACCCGGACGAAGTCACCGTGCACGACATGAAGAAGGCGCTCGAAGATGCAAAACTCGGCATCGAGGTCATCGACGTGCGCGAGCCGGACGAATACCAGATCGCGCACATCGACGGCGTGCCGCTGTTTCCCCTCAGCACACTGCCGCAACGATTCACCGAGTTGGACCCGAACCGGCAGTATTACATCCATTGCAAGAGCGGCGTCCGCTCGCTGAAAGCGCTGAAGTTTTTGAAGGAGCAAGGTTTCAAGTATTTGAAGAGTGTCAAAGGCGGTATCAGCGCCTGGGCCGACGAAATCGATCACCACGTGCCGAAGTATTGAAAATGAAAGAGAAACGCAGCGGCACCGGCCCGAAAACTCAGGCGGCACACTTCGTTTTGTCGCCCGTCCTGCCGACCGCACAGTAATTATGTCCAACGTCACCATCCGCTACTGCAAAACCTGAAGCTCGTACAAACCCAGGGCCGTCCGGGTGGCGGCCATGTTGGAACGGGAACTGGGTGTCAAAGCCGAACTGGTCGAAGGCGGCCTTGGCGAATTCATCGTCAGCGTCGGCGATAACGTCGTCGCCGTGAAGGGCCTCATTTTTTTCCCGCCTGACAAAAAGGTGCTCGCCGCGGTCCGCAAGGCGCTGGCGGTTTAGTCCGCATACTTCGTCGCCCGGCAAAGGCAGCCGCAAGCAACTGGAAGCGAACATCGAACTTTGAACATTGAACTTCGGGAATCCTGACCCACGCCTTGGAAGGAGCCGCTCGGGGAAGCAATGTGACCCGAAACCCTGCGACATTAAATGATGCGACCGCATCATTTAATGTCGCAGGGGCCAAAAGCAGGTTCAGGCGTTTTCCACGGGGTCAGGAGTCCTGAACATTGAACTTTGAACGAACAGCCGCAGGAAGCATCCGCTTGGTTCGAAGGGACTCTCCGCGCAGTCATCGCCCCATGCCGATCAACAGCGGTTTGAGATGCCGTTCATAAAGGTTCTCCGTCACGTTCCGGGCGATCGTCGGTTCGCATTGTTCCAACAAGTTCAGGTATCGGTCGCCCATCCGGGCGGCGACTTTGTAGCCGACGTGCAGCAGTTGGCGCAAATGCGGATTGAACGCCGGACATTGGGGATCGTGGCGCAGCGCGTTGACGAATTGTTCCGGATTCCAACCCTGCACGGTTTCGTTCGATGGCAGCTTCTTTGCGTTGATGTCGATCACCGCCGCGTACGGCGCGCAGAGTTCCTCCACGTGGGCGAGTGCTTCCGCGTAAATCTCCTTTGCCAGCGCCAGACCCTCACCGCCGGCTTCGGCCAGACCGATGATTTCCTCCAGCCACGTTGTGCCGGCGGTCTTGAGGTGCAGACCGGCATCGAAGCGGGCCAGCGCCTGGCGGATCGGCGCGTAGATCGAAAACTTGTCGCTGCCGGAGTGAACGCTCAGTTTCAAATTGGCCGGCAGACCATATTCTTTGATGGCGAACGCAAGGACTGCGAGGTCGTCGTTGAACTCCTTCTCGAATTGCGCCAGGTCGCCGATGTAGTCCACGCCTTTATTGAATCGGCCGGTGAATTTCGGCGCGAGGGTCTGAACGGGGATGCCTTCGTCCGCGATGGCAGCCAGAATTACCAGCAATTCCGGCGGCGTCTGCGGGCTGTCCGTTTCGTCCATGGAAATTTCGGTGATGAAGTAGTCCCGGCCTTTGGCCCGCTCGATGCGGCGATAAATGCAGCCCGCTTCCTGCACCGCGAACAGGAACCGGTGGGCGACCGACTCGATGGCGGCGCGCGACATTTCCAGCGCCTGGCCAATGCCGGGTATCTCCGTTTTTCCGGCCAGCTCGCCGTGTCGGTCAACGAACGCATTCACCGCGGATGGCTCGGCGGGGCGGCCGATGAAATCAGCCACGTCGATGGTGAAGAAATCCGAGTGCGGAACAAACCGGTCCACCGTGTCTCGGCGGATATGGTCGGCATCGACGTGATAGGGCCTGTGCCAGTTCAACTCGCGCACGGCGGCATCGGCTGCGGCGCGGACGCTGGTAGGTTCCGAACCGATGGTCAGGTGCTCGCGATTCGATTTGTTCCAGACCGGGATGACTTCCACCCCCTTTTCGGCCGCCTTCAGGCACGCCCGCAACTGGGCCCTCGCCTGATGGGCAAACCGGTCGCCGACACCTAACGAATATTTTCCGAGAGTCAGCATTCTGCCTTTGGTCACGTTGCGGTTGGTGACAATAGGAACCGCCTCCGCGCCTGGCCAGAACTTTCCCGGCGGTCCGCCGTGCAGCCGCCGGCATCAGGAGGCGAAAATTGGCAGAACGAACTTCGACGGTGAGTTCCGAACCCAGGCCCGTTTCGCAGTCCTCATACCAAAGGGCGGCGTCCGTAACGTCCGCCTCAGCTTCGGGCCGGACGATAAGGCGGCGGCTCATGCTTTGAGCCGGGCGCGAATGCGTGCCTCCACTTCCTCCCACGAACTGCCGACATCCGAATGTTCTTCATACGCGGCCAGCCGCGCGTCGAGCAGCGCTTTTTCGGCGTCGGTTAATGGATCGGCTGCGTCGATCCATTGCGCGCCATCGAGCGCGGCGAGTTTAAGACGAACCTCCTGGCGCTCCGCCGGCGTCAGCTTGGGCAATTCTTCAAGAATCTCGGCTTTGCACACGCTGAAAGAGTAGTCCAGCTGCGCCGTGGTGTCAGTCCGATATTTGAGACCGTGTTCAATCCTCTCGCGTGTGGGGGTCGTGACGATACGTGAACCAACAGACCAGGATGCCGGCAAATCCGTCACGGGCTTGATTTCAGCGAAAGCTTGGAGGTGAAGAATGGCGTGACCGACGCATAGCGTGACCGGAACTCGGCGCTTCAGCTTCATCTACTTGATTCGAGTGTCACGAAGTATCTTAGGAGGCCAAGACTTCTCCGTCCGAGCCGTGCAAGAGGCCCACACATCTTGGAATTTATCGGCTGGTGATCTGCCAAGATCGCCTCTAAACTCAATGAAAATCGAAGTGAAGGAACCGACAGTTTTGAATTGCCGCCAAACACAATGAAGACCGGGAAGCTGATCGTATTCGAGGGAGCCGACGAGGTCGGGAAAACAACACTTGCGTCAATGCTTGCCGAAGAGTTGGTTTCCAGAGGCGTTCCATGTGAGTTGGTGGGATTCCCTGGAAGTAAAGTCGGCACGCTCGGTCGCCATATCAACGAATTACATCATAACCCTAAGCGATTTCATATCGAATGTATTGATCCCACAAGCCTTCAATTATTGCATGTTGCCGCGCACATTGACGCAATCGACTGCCAGATTCTTCCCGCTCTCAAAAAGAATCGGACCGTAATTTTGGATCGCTTCTGGTGGTCGACGTGGGTTTACGGCGCAGTTGGCCGTGCAAACAGAGACTCGTTGAAATCAGCGATTGACACCGAAGCAATCCATTGGAAAGGAATCCAACCTTCCCGCGTCTTTCTGGTTACATGCTCTATTCCTTTCGAGCGACAAGCCAGCATCGGAAAATGGAAGCAGATCAACGCGTTTTACAAACGATTTGCCTCGCAGCAAAGACGGAAGCATCCGGTAACTGTAATTCAGAATGAATCGACTCCCGAAGCAGCTTTCGCACAAGTGCAGAAATACGTGGCCACGGTTTGAGATAAGGAACTGAACCGCGGGACAACCATGTCTCAATTGAATATCTTCACCAGGTTGTCCCCTGCAAGGCCGACTCTAGTATATGATACTTATTGGAGATTCGCCGCCAGACGGCAGGAAGTCTTTTTCCGCAGATTTCATGGCACAACGCCACCGTGGACAAGCGATCCAATTCTCGCAGAATACAAATTCACGAATGCATATCGAGCCTGCGATCGGACCAGCCAGTATCTGATCAGCAACGTCTTATATCGGGGCGATCAATCTCCTAGAGAAGTCTTCTTTCGATGCATCCTATTCAAAATCTTCAACCGCCAAAGCACGTGGGAATTCTTAGAGTCTGCCCTCGGTGAAGTTCGTTTTTCGACGTTTTCAATCACGCGTTACGATGAATTGCTAAGGGAAGCTAGGGAGCACGGGATTCGCATATTCTCAGCGGCCTACATCATGCCTTCCAGGGCAGCAGAATTCTCGGAGTCAGCGAAGCACCGGAATTATTTGGGGCTGCTTACAAGGATGATGACTGACGATGTGCCGGATAAGTTGGGGCAGTTAACGTCCATGGCTGACGCGTTCGGCCTCTTCCGTTCGTATCCGTTATTTGGAAATTTCTTGGCTTATCAATTCGTAACGGACATAAACTACAGCACACTGACGAACTTCAGCGAAATGGAGTTCGTTATGCCAGGACCCGGTGCCAGAGACGGAATAAGGAAATGCTTCGCGACGCTGGGCGATCTCGGTGAAAGCGACATCGTTCGGTTCGTAGCTGATCGACAGGATCGAGAGTTCTCGCGACTGGGTTTGGATTTTCAATCTTTGTGGGGGAGACCACTGCAATTGATCGATTGTCAAAATCTGTTTTGCGAAGTCGACAAGTATGCTCGTCTCGCACACCCCGAAATAAAGGGCATCAGTGGTCGCACTCGCATAAAACAGAAATTCGCTCCTAATTCACAGCCTGTTCACATTTGGTTTCCGCCGAAATGGGGACTGAACGAACTCGTCGTAAAGGACGTCAAAGACCCGATGGTGTCTGAGGCGGTAGTTGTGCACAAGGATCCTGTTCGGCGCAGTTGTGAATAAAATCGCAGTCGAAAACTGTGAACAGCGGGGGTTTGGTCGAAATCTTTTTTCGCGAGAGACTTGCGACAGTTTGTCGCCCGCCTGATTCTCTTCTACGCCATCACGGCCATGGCCGTGGATATCGAACCCGTTTCAATGATGCATCTGTTCGAAGGAACAACTGCGGACGAAGTCTGGCTCATGGCCGCCTCAAAGTTTCAAGATTCCGAGGCGGCTCGTGAGCAGTCGAGTCGTGCCGGCGACACGAAGGAACTCCTTGGAGCAGTCTTTGCGATCAAAAAGCCCCGCCAGCGGTGGGTTCTTTCTAGGCAACCCGCAATAAACCCAGCGTTTGCTATCGCAGAGGTTGTTTGGATTGTGAGCGGACGCCGCGATGCCGCCTTCCTCAATCACTGGAATCCCAAACTTCCTCAGTTCGCCGGAGAAGGTAAGAATTACCATGGCGCTTACGGCTTTCGGCTCCGGCGGCACTTCGGACTCGACCAGTTGGAGAGGGCATATAAGGCGCTACGAAATAACCCCGACTCACGCCAGGTAGTTCTTCAAATCTGGGACTCGTCCGTCGATTTCCCGCTGGCGGACGGCACTCCTTCAAGCCCAGACATACCGTGCAATGTCTGCTCGTTCGCGAAAATCCGGGACGGTAAACTGGAATGGACGCAAATCCTCCGCAGCAACGATCTCTTTCTTGGCGTTCCCCATAATTTTGTTCAATTCACATCACTTCAGGAGGTCCTCGCAGCGTGGCTTGGGATTGATGTCGGCCATTACCGCCACGTCTCTGATTGTCTTCACATCTACGTCCGAGACCAGGAACACATCTCTGACTCTAATCCAATTGCCGCAGAAGAGAACACGGACGCTCTGAGCTTCAGCAAATCAGATTCCGACGCCCTCTTCGTGGAAATGAGCAAAAGAATGGACCGCATGATCGGCAGCCTGTTGACGCAAGGAAAATTACGGAGTCTTGCGCGAGCGGGTCATTTTCCTAAGCCGCTGCAGAACTGGCTTTGGGTCGTCGCCGCAGACTGCGCACGGCGGAAAAAGTGGATCAATCTTTCTTACGAGTTGATGTCCGAATGCTCAAACCCAGTACTTAAGCAGCTGTGGGACGGTTGGCTGGCGCGCTGGTGGAAGGTTCGGCAGGAAGAGGCAGTGTCTCCTGACGCGGTGATTTATGCTCAACCGTGGCTCCCGCTTCAACTCGCTTGACCCCGCTCAACGTCAGATAGATCCTCGAGTAATTGGCGAGCGCGGGCAATTACTTGTTCCGGTGTGAGATGGACCGTTGGCACACTGACTACGTTGGGAAAGCGAGGCCACAGATCCCGGAAGCACTCTCTGACTCTAGCAAACCATGCGAGGGGGGGAGCTAGCGATTCTCCAACACGCCGAACAACACGCGCCCGAAGCACCTCGGCCGGCGCGTCAATACACAAAACGACACGCGGACATTTCCAGCGTTGGAGTTTGTTCTCAATCCTCAGCAGGTCTTCCATCAGCGAGGTATACTGGGTAGTGGTCATTATGCTTTCCTCGTGAAACATTCTTGAGTACGCCAACACGATGGCGGCTGGATCCTGATCCAACACGATTTGCCTGTCATGAGCGGCGTCGATGAATTGTTCCATCCGATCCAAAAACCAATGTTGATTCGCTGCTGCATCAAAATCTTTGCTCCCTTCTATCAGCTTGTGCAGATGGGGATTATTTTGACCATCCTCGATGTATACCTGATAGAAGCCCTTGAGCGCTCGACAGATCGTTGTTTTTCCAGAACCCGACGGGCCACAAATTGAAAGCAGCTTCGGAGCTGTGGAGCCCTGCTGAGATGTTCGTAGCACAGAAGCCCACCTAGCCTGTAAAGTTTCTAGGCTCACGCAGAGCGTAGTTTGAAGGTGAATCAACGCAGCTTCATCCCACTACCAAATTCCGGATCGAAGTTCTCATTTCTTGGACCAACCTGGTCGCACGCTGTTCCCATTGACGATACTTTTGCCGCGCCTCTTCCTCGTTCTGGTACAGGGTGTCCACAAATGCCTCGTTGCGTTCTTGCAGGTCCCTCATTGCTTTCACGAGCTTCCGCGCGTGAGCATTTGAATGGTGAGAGGCGAACAGGTCGATCGTTGTCAAAAGAAATTTTAAGCCTTCGAGTGGCACAGGAACGCCATCGGGATCAAAACCTCCTTCAGGCACAAGCTCTCTCAGTACCTTTTCCCATTCACCTTCGAACTTTCTCCGTTCGATCTTGTCCGGCCAAAAAAGGGCGTAGCTCATTGTCCACAACAATTCTCGGTTCTGATCGAAATTGCGATCCACAATCGGAACCGCCACTTGCGGAGGCCTTTTCCCGATCCGGGCGATCGAGGCGAACGTGGTGATGCTTCCGAGTTGAAGATGCTCGAAGTCGCCAGTCTTGGGAATGTCGTCAAAAACTTTTTTCTGAAGCCGTGCAAGTTCAGCGACATTAACCGGCCACCAGTATTTCATCTCTTGCTTTCGGAAGTATCCGACGCAGTCCAACATAGGGTTTTGCCTGGTAGTCTCCCGAACCAAGAATTGCACCAAGCAGAACGACGGGAACTTGATCTTATGTTCGTGGATAGAATCAGTTTGCGGTCGACAAAGTGTCACGACAGCTCGGCTCGACCGGGGTCTATTGGTGAGAAGAGTGATGACGTTCTCGATCTGGTCCACACCGCGATAGATCCGATCACCATGAGTGAAATGGAGGGTTTTGCTCAGGGTCGGCTGTCGAAGTTGCCACCAATCGACCAGCTTGTCGAACCACTGCTGTTTTTGCTCGTGCGGAACTGCGTCAATGTCTGGATAACCACGCGGCATTCTGTCTGCAGTTCGACCGTCGGCGATTTGGCACACCAGATTGTAGCGATGCTTTTCCGTAATTGAGCTTACGAAATCGGCAAGAACCCGATTGTAAACCTCATCAGCGTCTTTCCCTACGATTCGTCTCAGAGGGACGCACTGACTGAGTTCACGACGCCCCCCTTCCCACAAGGAGACCGGCTCAAACTGGAGATTATCGATGTTGTCGCCGGGGACCAGGCCGCGAATGCGTGCAATTGAGAGTGTGCGGGCGTTTTCTGGCCCACAAAGTCGAATCAGTCGGCACACGTCGTCCTCAGCATGGTATGTCTCTCCAAGAGTACCACCGGAGATCACCAACAATTGATACGCCAAGAGGCTGGGGGCGAACGGAATGTGATCCCAATACCATTTTGCGATGTGCTTATGTCCATGAAGGACCAAATCGAACTTGTGCTTTGCCAAGAAGTGCCGCAGCAACCCAAGATTGGTGATTGATTCAAATTTCTTGATCTCTTCGACTGTCGAAACTGGTAACAGATGGTGATGAAGAATCGCTATTCTCAAGTACAAATCGGGGTCGTCACCGGTATCAGAGACGATCTCGTTGATCTTGTTCAATAGTTCTTCGAGCGCGTCAAATTGATCGATCGAAACACGTGCCACGTCATTAAGCCGTAAGTTCTCTAGTGCTTTCTGAACCGCCTTTTGTCCTGGTTTTTTGAGGAGGCCCTTTTCAAAGCTTGCCCACTCAGGTTCGAGATCTGGAGCGATTGGCTCGATCATTTGACAATAATTAGAGCTGTTGACGGGCATGACTATCCACTTGTTCTTTCGATCCACAATGAAGTGTCGCCTAATTTGGGAAGGCAGTCCTCCAGTAGATGAGATATCGATGCCATCGAGAAGTGGAGTGATGAAGCGGTTTGCGCGGATATGCTTTCTAAAAAGGTTGTAGCGACTGCTGCAACTTGGCAGCGTGCCTCTCGCCACATCGTGGTTTCCCGGGACAACTGCGATTCGCGTCGTCGGAGGGATTTCGCCCAGCTCTTGCAAAACACTCCGAAAGTCCTCAAATCCCTTTTCATCACCGCCATAGGTGATGTCGCCAGTCACGAGTATTGTGTCAAGGTGTTCACCCGATTCCTTAAGATGCCGACCGAGCCTTTTGAGAGTACGTCGAATTGTTTTTTGGCGGGTATCGCGCTCACTCTTGGAAATGAGTTCTGTTTTCGCATCATCAAACGCCGGGTCTCTTGCGCCGAGATGCAAATCCGACAAATGCAGAATCAGCGGCATTGGTTCACCTTCCTTTTCTTTCACTCGAGCGGTCAGTCTTCGTCATCTTCAACAAAGCAATCGGTGGTGCCCGAAGGAAGCCCTCGACCTCCCGCAACGAATCGTTGCTCTGCAGGGAACTGCTGTCCTTCCTGTGGGCATGGTCGGAGATTAGAACAACCTGGGATTTGAAGGAAGCACCAAAATCAGCGGTGTGTCTTTCGCTTCGGTGTTCCGCAAGACCCGCAGGCGTTGGGTTGGGAGGTCAAGCCTTCATGTTGCAGGTCCGGTGCCCCCACTGGGCGATTTGCGACGTCGAAACGGGTCCTACTAACGCCTAGCTACCCGACGGCATCGTCGAAAGATTCATCTATCGGCTCCTGGAGCGCTCGTCTTCGTTTGACCGGACCGCGGCTGAGTTGGTAAGCATGGCCAACGCATGCGCTCCGCCGTCACCATCTCGCTCGTTCCGGAAGCGCGCGGTGGTCCGTTTGTTTTCCGGGACGACCTGGCTGCGGGCTGTCAAAAAGCCGCGGCGCTGGGATTTGATGCGATCGAGGTCTTCCCGCGGTCGCCCCGGGAGTTCGATGTGTGTCTAGTCGGGCAACTCCTGGCGCAACACAATCTCAAGCTCGCGGCCGTCGGCACGGGCGCCGGTTGGGTGGCTCACCAGTTGCGCCTGACCGATCCCGACCCGGCGACGAGACTTCGCTCCCGGGAATTTGCCGCGGCGATGATCGACCTGGCCGGAGGTTTCAAGGCGCCGGCGATCATCGGCTCGATGCAAGGCCGTTGGGAGGGCAGTGTCACGCGCGAACAGGCCCTGGCGTGGCTCGCCGAGGCTCTCGAAGAACTCGCGCCGCGCATCACGGCGTGCCCCTGCTCTTTGAACCGTTGAACCGCTACGAAACCAACTTGCTGAACCGGGTTGACGAGTCGCTGACTTTCTTGAACCAACTCCGGGCGCAGAACGTGAACCTCCTTTGCGATCTGTTCCACATGAACATCGAGGAGGCGGACATCGCCACCGCGCTCCGGCTCGCCGGCCCGCGTCTTGGCCATGTTCACTTTGCCGATAGCAACCGGCTCGCCGTTGGTTCCGGCCACACCGATATCGCGCCGGTGGTGGCGGCGCTGCGGGAGATCGGTTACACCGGATATTTATCAGGCGAAATTCTGCCGCTGCCCGACAGTGACACCGCCGCCCGGCAGACCATGAAAGCGTTCCGCCAATACGCGCTATGAAAAATTGAATCACGCCATGTTGAAACACCAGCTCATTCATCCGAAACTTAACGAAGTGCTCGCCCGGGCCGGTCACCACGCGAAAATCCTGATCGCCGACGGCAATTATCCGGTCTCCACCAAACACGGACCGAACGCGGAATTGGTGTGCCTGAATCTTTCTCCCGGGGTCCTGACGGTAGTCCAGGTCTTGCGGGCGTTGCTGAGCGCCGTGCCGGTGGATCGCGTCAACACAATGGGGATTCCGCCCGACGATCCCTACGCCCGGAAAGGCGAGCCGCGTGTCTGGAACGAATTTCGCGGGGCGATCAAAGAAGCGCGGCTCAAACTCACGCTGGAGCCGATCCCGAAATGGGATTTCTACAAAACGGTCGAATCACCCGATCACGTGCTCACCGTCCAGACCGGCGACCAGGCGCTGTGGGCGAACGTGCTGCTCACCATGGGCTGTCGCACGGGTTGACCGCCGGTCTTCCGCCCGGCTCAGCCTAATTTCCCACGCAGGGTCCCGGCCACCTTGACGAATGCCTGACCGTAAGGCGCGTCGGGGCTGGAAACGACGACCGGCACACCGCGGTCGCCGCCGCTGCGGATTTCAGTGTAAATCGGAATCTCGCCGAGGAACGGGATGTTTTGTCGCCGCGCTTCCGCCTGGCCGCCGCCGTGGCCGAAGATTTCAATGCGTTCGCCGTTGGGCGCGGTGAAATAACTCATGTTCTCGATGATCCCGAGGATGGGCACGTTGACTTTCTCGAGCATGGCGATGCCTTTGCGCACCACACCCAGCGACGCTTCCTGCGGCGTGGTCACAATCACGCCGCCGTCGAGCGGAACGGTTTGGCAGAGCGAAAGCTGGGCATCGCCGGTTCCGGGCGGAAGATCGACCAGCAGATAATCCAGTTGGCCCCAATCCACCTGCATGACGAATTGCTGTATTGTTTTCATGATCATCGGCCCGCGCCAGATGACCGGCTGGTCGCCTTCGAGCAAAAAGCCCATGCTCATCAACTTCACGCCATGATTGGCAGGCGGCACCAGCTTCTCCTCGGGACTGATGGTCGGTCGCTGATTGATGCCCATCATCAGAGGGATACTGGGCCCGTAGATGTCGCAGTCCATCAGACCGACTTGCGCGCCGAGATGCCGGAGCGCGCAGGCGAGATTGACCGAAACCGTGGACTTGCCGACGCCGCCCTTGCCGCTGGCCACGGCCACCACGCGGTTGATGCCGGGAATCTTGTTTTGATTGGCCCAGGCATTCGCCCCGGCAGCCGCCGGTTGACCGGCAGGTTGTTTCACCTCGACAAATACGCGCTGCGCGTCCGGCAATGCTTTAAGCGCAGTCTCGCAGTCGGCCTTGATCTGTTGAGCGACCTGCGCATTGCCTCCGGTCAACTGCACCACCACGCTGACCGCGCCATTGCCGGCGGCGACCTGTTTCACCAGCCCGAACGACACAATGTCCCTTGAGTAACCGGGATACTTCACGCCTTTCAGCGCGTTTATGACGACTTCTTCGTTCAACATAATTCAATGGCCAAACCACGATTCCTGATGACCACCAGAAATGCAAGAGCCGGCCGTCAGCGGGGTTCAATTCGAACCCCATCAGCGAGAGGGTCCGTCGGTCGCGGCCGTCGCGGTCTGTGCCGATGGCCGGCCGTTTTTGCGCGGGTTGATGAGCGAATCGACCAACCCGCGTTGAAATTCGTCCCACATCGGCGACAGGCCGCGCAGCCTGGCGGCGACCTGGGTGAAGGTTTCGATGACGTAATCGATTTCCCCGGCGGTGTTGTCTTTGCCGAGCGAAAAAATGATGTTCCCCTGAGCCAACGAATAGTCGAGACCAATGGCGGTGAGGACCGGCGAGACTTTCAACGATTTGCTGACGCAACTCGGGCCGCTGGCCGCCGCGATGCCCTGCATGTCGAGCATCAAGACCAACCCCTCGCCTTCCAGGAACTCGACGCTGATATTCAAGTTCGTGCTGAGGCGACGGGGACCGGGTTCGGGTCCGTTGAGCTTTACGAAGGGAACGCTGCGGCGGATTCCGTTCCAGAGCCGGTTCTGCAATTGGGCCGTGTGCGCGATGCGCCGCGGCAGTTCGCGCGAGGCGATCCCGGCCGCCACTCCGGCGCCGACGATCGCCGGAACGTTTTCCGTCCCGGCGCGAAGACCGCCCTCCTGCACGCCGCCATGAACGATGCTCGCCAGGCGCGCCCGCCGGTTCCGGTAGAGCACGCCAATGCCTTTCGGTCCGTAGAAACGATGCGGCGAGAGCGAAAGCAACTGGATTCCCATCGCCTGAACATCGATGGGCAGCCAGCCGCCGCTCGCTGCCGCGTCCACGAACAGCGGGATTCCCTTTTCGCCGGTGATCCCGGCGATGTCACGAATCGGTTCGACCGTGCCGATGTCGTGGTTGACCTGATGGATACAAACTAAAATCGTTTTGTCGGTGATCGCAGCGCGAACATCCGCCGGGTCCACGAAACCGTTGGCGTCCACTTTCACCCGCGAGGAGGTGAACCCGTGCTGTTTCAGAAACTCCACCGAGTTCATGACGGACGGGTGTTCGATTTCGCTGAGGACGATGTGGTTGCCCCGGCGCTGATTGGCGTAGGCCGTGCCTTTGGCCGCAAGGTTGGCTGACTCCGTGCCGCCCGAAGTGAAGATGATGTCGTCGGGCGATTCGGCGTGGATAAGCTCGGCCACCTGCGCCCGCGCTGCGGCCAGGGCGTCCCGGGCGCGCAACCCCAGTTCATGAAGCGCCGACGGGCTGCCGAAAGCCTCGGTGAAAAGCGGTTTCATCGCCTCGAACACTTCCGGCAGAATCGGCGTGGTCGATTGATGATCGAGAAAGACGCGGCGCATCGGTCGGTTTTTTTCAACTGGAAGCTAACCGTTCGCCCGGCAAAAGTCATTCAATTCGTTTTATCGTCGGTTTCGGGGGTGTCCTGATTTGGTGGCGATGGTGCTGCACCGCTGTGCGCCATCGCCGCGGCACATCCACTCGGATCAAATCAGGACACCGGCGCTTCCGGGGGGGCGCGATTGGAACTGACGGTCGAATGCCTGAATGGATCGCGGCTGTGCGGAGCACCAGCCGCAGCCGCCCCAGCTATCGGGCGCGTTGGATTGGTCCACAGCGCCGCGGCTGGCGTGGCCGCTGTGGTTGGGTCTTCGGCCACAGCCGCGGTCCGGACCGCCGGTTGGGATCGCACCGTTTCGGCGCCGGCGCGTGGAGCTTTACTCGCTGTTGACCCGGTGTTAGTTTGCGCGCCATGCGCGTTTTAACGCTGCGGCCGATCTTGAGTCTCCCTCCTTTATGATCGAAGTCGAGGGCCTGACCAAATTGTACGACGAGTTTCCCGCCGTCACCGACCTCTCATTCACCGTGCGACCGGGCGAAGTGCTGGGTCTGGTCGGCCCGAACGGTGCGGGCAAAACCACCACCCTGCGTTGTTTGTCCGGCATCATCCCGCCCACGCGCGGCACCCTCCGCATTGCGGGCGAAGACCTGGCCCGGAATCCCATCGGCGCCAAACGGCAGCTTGCCTTTTTCTCCGATGAACCGCGCTTGTTCGATTACCTGACGGTCTGGCAGCACCTGGTGTTCACCGCGCGCATCTACCAGGTTGCCGACTACCCGGAAATCGGCCGGCGCCTGTTGCAGGAACTGGAGATGGACGACAAAGTCGATTTGCTGCCCGGCGAATTGTCGCGCGGCATGAAACAGAAACTGGCCATCGCCTGCGGTCTGTTACACTCGCCGAAAGTGATCTTCTTCGACGAACCGCTGACCGGACTTGATCCCCTCGGCATCCGCCGGATGAAGGACTCGATATTGAAACGGGCGCGGGAGGGGACCACTCTCATCATCAGCTCGCATTTGCTGCATCTGCTGCAGGAAGTCTGCTCGCACGTCCTGATTTTGAAGAGCGGCAGAAAAGTGATCGATGGCACGATGGAGGAAATCCGGCAGAGATTCTCCGAACAGTCGAGAGACGCCAATCTCGAAGAGGTCTTCTTCCGCGCCACGGGCGAGGCCAGGGAAACCCCATGATCGGCGCGCTGATTTATGTCCAGTGGCAGTCGATCAAGAACCGGCTGTGGATGCGGCTGCGGCGATTGAAAAAGCCGAAGTATCTGGCCGGCGCGGTGGTGGGCGGCGCCTATTTTTACTTTTTTTTCTTTCGCAATTTGTTTGCGGGACGACGCCGCGGGACGGTGGCGCCAGAGGTCCTCTCGCCGGAATCTGTGTTGCTCTTTGAGCTGCTGGGCGCGCTCGCCTTGGGGGCCATGGTGCTGGCGGCCTGGCTGTTTCCGCACCAGCGGGCGGCGCTGGCGTTTACCGAAGCGGAAATTGCATTCCTGTTTCCGGCGCCCGTTACCCGCAAGACCTTGATCCACTTCAAACTGTTGCGCTCCCAGGCGGCCATCCTGTTCACCACCCTGTTGCTGACGTTCATTACCCGACGCTTTGGCGGCGGCGGCACCGCCTGGGTCCACGCCGCCGGTTGGTGGGTGATTCTGTCCACGCTCAACTTGCACACGCTGGGCGCTTCCTTTGCCCGAACCCGGTTGCTGGATCACGGCATGTCCAATCTGCGCCGGCGAATCCTCGTGTTGTCCGCTCTCGCCCTCCTGTTGGCGGCCACGGTTCTCTGGGTGAAGCGCACGATTCCTCCTCCGGAGACGGCGGACCTCGCCGGCCTGGACGCGATCAAATATTATGTCCGGCGCACGCTGACATCCGGGCCGGCTGTTCTTGTCCTTTATCCGTTTCGGCTGGTCGTGCGGCCCTATCTGGCGACGGATGGCTCGTCTTTCCTGCTCGCGTTTGGCCCGGCGTTCGCGCTGTTGTTGCTGCATTACCTCTGGGTGGCCAGGTCGGATGTGGCCTTTGAGGAAGCGTCGCTGGCGCTGGCCCGGAAGCGCGCGGAAATGGTCGCCGCCGTCCGCGCCGGCAGTTGGCACTCGGCCGCCAAAATGAAGAGAAGGAAGCGTCCGCCATTCGGGCTGCGCCCGACCGGGACCGCCGCCGTGGCGTTTCTCTGGAAGAATCTCATCAGCGCGGGCCAGGGCTTCAGCCTGCGCACGTGGCTTTTTCTGGGGTTCTTCGCCGTGTGCATCGGCGGGGCCGTCAGTGTCAGCCAGCAAGGCCACGGCTGGCTGTTGTCCACGGTTGGAATTATGTCCGTCATCCTGGGCGGATATTCGCTGTTCCTCGGCCCGGCGTTCCTGCGCCAGGATTTGCGCCAGGACCTGGTGAACGCGGACATCCTGAAAACCTATCCGTTGCGCGGCTGGCAAGTGGTGCTCGGCGAACTGCTCACGCCGGCAACGATCTTGACCGGCGTGCAGTGGTGCCTGGTGCTGCTCTCGGTGACGATGTTCTCCCGGGTTCCCGGTGGCGACGCCATTCCGCTGGCGAACCGGCTGTCGTTGGGAGCCGGCGCGGCAATTATTGCGCCGATGCTGAACCTGATTTCGCTGGTGATTCCCAATGCGTCGGTGCTGCTTTTTCCCGCCTGGATGCAAATCGGCCGGGAACACGTCGGAGGCGTTGAAGTCATAGGGCAGCGGTTGATTTTTATGGTCGGTTCGGTGCTGGTCTTCGCGTTTGCTTTGATGCCGGCTGCGATATTATTTGGATTGGTGTTCTTTCTTGCGAAGCTGCTCGTCGGTATGTTCGTGGCCGTGCCGCTGGCGGCGGTGGCGGCAGCCATCGTGCTGGCGGCCGAGGCCGCCCTGGCCATCTGGTGGATGGGCCGATTGTTCGAACGATTTGATTTGTCAACGGAACCGACGAGTTGAGCTTCCCGTCCGTTTGCGGTAAAAAGCGTCCGGGCGACTTGAGCGTTTCGATGCCGCCCGACGCACCCGGCTCCGGCGGAGTGTGAACGAAAATCGGATCAACATGCTGCGGCATCATGACCGGCACAAAACCAACCAAAGGCAAGATCATCGTCTTCGGGATACTGTTCTGGTATCCGCTGGCCGGTGTCACGTTTCAGTTCCTGCATTACTTGATCGGCCTGCGGCGGCTGGGCTACGACCCGTATTACATCGAGGACTCCGGACGCTGGATTTACGACCCCCGCCTCAATGACCTTTCGCCGGAGGCGTGGGGAAACATCGCCGCGGTGTTGCCCGCGCTGAAGGCACATGGCTTCGGAGACCGCTGGGCGTTTCGCGGGAATTATCCCGACGGCAAATGCTACGGCATGACCGAGCGGCAAATTCTCCAGCTTTACAAGGAGGCCGACGCCTTTCTGAACGTGACCGGCGCGCAGGAAATCCGCGAGGAACATTTCGCCTGCCGGCGCCGCATCTACGTCGAATCCGATCCGTTTGCCTCGCAGGTCAAAGTGGCCAAGGGCGACCCGGGGATGATCGCCGCGTTGACGGCGCATGACCTGCTGTTCAGCTTTGGCGAAAACCTCGCTGCGCCGGACTGCGCTGTGCCCGTCGAAAAGTTCCGCTGGCTGCCGACGCGCCAGCCCGTGGCGCTGGAACTTTGGGAGAATGCCCACCCGCCGAATCCGAAGAGCGCCTATAACACGATCACCACCTGGCACAATCAGGGCAAAGACATCCACTGGCGCGACGACATCTGGTACTGGACCAAAGACCGCGAGTTTGAAAAGTTTATCGACCTGCCACGGCACCGACCCGACGTCGCCTTTGAACTCGCCGCCGGCGTGGACGACCCGGTGCGCCGCCGGCTGATCGATCATGGCTGGCGCCAGGTCAGTTCGATCGGGATTTCCAAAGACATTGATATTTATCGCAATTACATCGAGCAATCGCGCGGCGAATTCACCGTGGCGCGCGACCAGTACGTTCGGCCCAACACCGGGTGGTTCAGCGACCGCAGCGCCTGTTATCTGGCCGCGGGCCGGCCGGTCATCACTCAGGAGACCGGCTTCAGCAGGTTCCTTTCGAGCGGCAAAGGATTGTTCGGCTTCAAAACGAAGGAGGATATATTGAAAGCCGTGGACGCCGTCGAAAGCGATTACGAAGGCAACTGCCGCGCCGCGCGCGAGATCGCCGTGGAATATTTTGCGGCAGAGAAAGTGGTGGGCAGCCTGATGAAAAGAGCCGGGTTGTAAAGCCCGAATAACAAATGACGAATGACCAAAGAAGCCCTATTTGTATGAAGATCATTTTCGCAGGCACGATCGGTCGCTCTGGCCTGGGCGGACAGGCCTGGGCCAGCCTCCAATACCTGCTCGGTTTCCGCGCCCTCGGGCACGAGGTTTTTTACCTCGAAGACTGCGGCGATTGTTCCTGGGTTTACGATTGGCAGAAAGCGGAATGGACCTTCGATCTCGCCTATCCGGCCGCTTACGTCGGCGAATGCCTGGAGCCTTTCGGCCTCAAGGAGAACTGGATTTATCGCACGAACGGCGGCTCCCTGGGCGCGCCGCTGGAACGATTTCTGGCGTTCTGCGCGGACGCCGACCTGCTGGCAATGCGTGCCGTGCCACTCTGGGTCTGGCGAAAGGAATATGACCGGCCGCGCCGGCGCATTTTCCTGGACGTGGACCCCGGTTTTACCCAGATCAGCGTTGCCAATGGCGACCAGGGATTGCTCGAGGGCATCGTCCGGTGCGAGCGACGTTTCACTCTCGGACAGCGCCTCGGCGCCGCGGACTGCCCGATTCCGACCGCCGCCGGCCCGTGGTTGAAAACCTTGCCGCCGGTTTTTCTGCCGGAATGGCCGTTCGCGGGAACAAACGCTTCGCATTTCACCTCCATCATGCGCTGGCAGGGTTTCCGCGAAGCGACTTACCACGGCGTTTCCTATGGGCAGCGCGACAAGGAATTTCCCGGCTTCCTGCGCCTGCCGCGATTGACGCCGCAGAAATTTCGCCTCGCGCAAATGGGCATCGAACCGGAACTGCTGGTAAGCCACGGCTGGGAAGTCGCGCCGGGGGAAATTATTTCGCGAACACCGGCTTCTTACCGCGCCTTCATCCAGGATTCCCGCGCGGAGTTCAGCGTGCCGAAGAATGGTTACGTCAAAATGCGCGGCGGCTGGTTCAGCGACCGGAGCGTTTGTTACCTCGCCTCCGGTCGGCCGGTGCTGGTCGAGGACACCGGTCTGAGCGACTGGCTCCCGGTGGGTGAAGGAGTGGTGACCTTCGGCAGTTTGGACGAAGCTGCCGCCGGCGTGAGGGGCATCAACACCGACTACGAGCGGCACCGCCGCGCCGCGCGCCAACTGGCTGAAAATGTCTTCGCGACCGAACGCGTGTTGCCCGGGATGCTCGAAGCGGCCATGAATTGACATGCGCATCGCTCAAATCGCCACCTTGTCGGCCCCCGTCCGCCGCGAAACCGGCGGTAGTGTCGAGTCGTTGATCTGGCTGCTGACACGCGAACTGATTCGCCTCGGCCACCAGGTGACCGTCTTCGGAACCGCCGATTCGGAAGTGGATGGCGAACTGGTCGCCACGCTTCCGGGGCCCTACGGCGCGGCGGGTGCGCTGGACGACTGGTATCTTTGTGAGTGGGTGAATCTCTGCCGCGCGGTCGAACAGTCGGAGCGATTCGATGTCCTGCACAGCCACGCTTATCTGTGGGGCATCCCGCTCCAACCCCTTTCGCGCTCGCCGATGCTGCACACAACCCACATCGTCCCGGACGACAATACCGCCCGGCTTTGGGCGATGGCGCCCCACTCCTGCGTCACCGCCATCTCGAAGCATCAATGGAGCGCCTCTCCCAATCTGCAGCCCCTGGCGGTCATTGGCCATGGTGTCGAAGCTTCGCAATTCACCTTTCGCGACGAACCCGCCGACTATGTCTGCTACCTGGGGCGGTTCACCTCGGGCAAAGGACCGCTCCAGGCCATCGAGACCGCGCGCTCACTCGGGCTGCGCCTGGTCATGGCCGGTCCGGAAAACAAATATTTTCGCGAACACATCCGGCCGCTGATCGATGGGCGCGCGGTCGAATTTGCCGGCTACGTCCGCGGCGCGGAACGGGACCAATTGCTCGGCGGAGCAAAAATGTTGCTCTACCCGATCCAATACCCCGAGGCCTTTGGTCTGGTACTGGCGGAAGCGATGCTTTGCGGTACGCCGGTGGCGGCGATGCGTCTCGGCGCCGTGCCGGAAATTGTGGACGAAGGAATCACCGGCAACACGGCCGGGTCCAGGGAAGAATTTCTTCAGGCCGCAACGAAGTGCCTGAAATTGGACCGAAGGCGTATCCGCCGGCAGGCGGAGCGGCGTTTTTCCGTCGAACGCATGGCGGGCGAGTATGCCCGGGTCTATGAAAAAGTCGCCGCCAGGAAATGAGGCCATGAAGGTCATGGTCATCGCGCCGCATCCCGATGACGAGTCCATCGGTTGCGGCGGCACGCTGTGTCTGCACGCCCGGCGTGGCGACCCGATCGCGGTGGTTTATCTGACTTCGGGGGAGTTGGGGTTGAAACACCTGCCGCGGAACAAGGCCTGGCTCACGCGAGAACAGGAAGCGGTCAAGGCGGCGCGGATTTTGGGAGTCGCGAGGCGCTTCTTTTTACGTCTGCCGGACTGGTTCGTTGGCGAGAACCTCGACCGGGCAGCCAGGAAACTCAGTCCGCTGCTGAAGCGTTGGCGGCCCGACCTGGTTTACCTGCCTCACGCCAAAGAGTGGCATCCGGATCACCAGGCGGCTTTACCCATCGTGCGGGCGGCGTTGAAAGCCGCACGGACTGCCCGGCCCACATTGCGCGCGTACGAAGTCTGGACTCCTCTGGCCGACTACGACCATGTGGAAAACATCAGCGCCGTAATGTCACGAAAACTCCGGGCGCTGCGCGCGCATCGGTCGCAACTGAATGAGTTCGACTACGTGCGAGCCGTCACCGGCCTGAATCAATTTCGTGGCGAACTGGGGGCTAAATCCCGTTTCGCCGAGGTCTTTCAGACCGTGGACTGGCAGTCCGAAAAATGAGCCGTTCGCTGCGCATCGCCCTGTTTGTCGGCAGCTTTCCCGTGGTTTCCGAAACCTTCATCCTGCGGCAGATTGCCGGATTGCTCGACCTCGGTCACGAGGTGGATATTTACGCGGACACGCGGGCCGAGGCCAATGCCCCCGTCCATTCCGAAGTCGCCAGGTATCGGTTGCTCGAGCGGACGACGTTCATGGACATGCCGCCGGAAACCGCCCCGTGGGAAATGCCGGTCTGGCCTGTCGCCCGACGCACCTGGCTGCCGGGATCCGAAACGTCCGTTCACAACGCGGTCCGCCTCGGCCGGGCCTTGCCGAAATTCTTCCGCTGTCTGACACATTCGCCGCGTCTCACGTTACAGGTATTGAGCCCCCGGGAATACCGGTATCAGGCGGCGAGCCTCTCCGCGCTCTACCGACTGGCAGCGCTTTGCCCGCAGAAAAAGAAATACGACGTGCTGCACGCGCACTTCGGTCCCGCGGGAAACAGCTTCCGCTTTGCCAGGACACTGTGGCAGGCGCCGATGATCGTGAGCTTCCACGGTTACGACTATTCCACGCTGCCGCGCAAAGAGGGAACGGACATGTATCGCAGGCTTTTCCAGACCGCCGATGCGATCACGGTGAACAGCGAATACACGGGGCGGCAGGTCGAGAAGCTGGGCTGTCCGGCCGCCAAACTCCACCGGCTTCCCGTCGGCCTCGATCCGGAGGAATTTCCGTTCCGCGAACGGACCCTTCACGATGGCGGCCCCATTCGCATTTTGACCGTGGCGCGCCTGATCGAGATCAAAGGGCACGAATATGTCATTCGCGCCCTGGCAAAAGTGCGCGAACGCCATCCGGCGATTTGTTATGACGTCGTCGGAGACGGCCCCTTGCGCAGGAACCTGGGGGATCTGGCCGCGCGGCTGGGAGTGCAAGACCGCGTTGTTTTTCACGGCGCGCTCGACAGCGCGGGGGTACGCAGATTGCTGGCCGAAGCGCAGCTCTTCGTGCTGGCAAGCGTGAATGTCGCAGGCGACCAGGAGGGCCAGGGCCTCGTGTTGCAGGAAGCGCAGGCGGCCGGTTTGCCGGTCGTTGCCACTCAACACGGCGGCTTGCCCGAGGGAATCCTGCCGGATCAATCCGGTTTTCTGGTGGCCGAACGGGACGTTGACGGGCTGGCGGAACGGCTGAATTTTCTGGTGGAGCACCCCGAAATATGGCCTATGATGGGACGCGCGGGACGACGGTTTGTGGAAACGCGCTATGACATTCGCAAGTTGAATTCTCTGTTGGAAAGGATTTACTTCGGAACTATCGGCGCCTCGGAAGGCCGGGCGACGTTTATTGAAACGCATCAAGGCAACGATCACGGATGCAGATGAACGAAGACTTCAACGTCAATGCCTATTGGCTGGAGCGCGGAAAGCAGAACGACGCCGAGGAAGCGCGTTATGCCGAATATCATCGGCTGCAGGAACATTTTCTGTTCGAAATATTCCGCAAAGGCCAGGTTCCGTTGCAGAACGTGCTCGAATTGGGCTGCGGGTCCGGTCGCATTACCCGGCTGCTGGCGAAAAACTATCCGGCCGCGAGCATCACTGCGCTGGATTTGAGCCCTGACCGGATTGAGAGGGCCCGACGTCATTGCGCCGGCGTCGGCGACATCCGCTTTGGACAGTACGACTTTTATTCGGGCGCGCCGCTTCCCGGTTCCGGTTACGATGCCGCTCTGGCCATCGAAGTGTTCCTGCATCACCCCAGGACGCTGGTGCGTTCCGTGGTGCAAACGCTCTCCGACATTTCGCGGCACGTCATGAACATCGACTGGAGCGAAGCGTGGCCGTGGAAGCTGCCCGAACACGTCTGGATCCATGATTATCAAGCCGTGTATGCCGAGGCGGGATTGTATTGCGCTACGTTTGTCCTGCCGCAAAAAATTGACGGCATGCAACAGAAGCTCTTTATCGCCTCGAAAAAAATGACCCATGAAATGGTCCGCCTTCTGGAAATGGCCGAAGAAGCCATGGCGGCGCAATATGCGGCACAGACGGCGACGGCTCTTTCCAGCGCGGCGGAATGGGCCGAGCGATTGCAGCGCGCGACGGCCGAGGTCTTCGAACTGGTCCCCGTCGGAAACGCTTTCATCCTCGTCAATGACGACCAATGGGGCAATGAGGCCGAATTCACCGGCCGGCGAGTCATCCCATTCCTCGAGCATGAGGGCCGCTATTGGGGACCGCCGGACAACGACCAGACGGCGATTCGCGAACTCGAACGGTTGCGGCAGGCCGGCGCCAGTCACATCGTCTTTGCCTGGCCGTCATTCTGGTGGCTGGACTACTACACGGGCTTGAGAAACCATTTGCAAACCCACTTCCCTTGTTTGCTGGCAAACGAACGGCTGGTGGTGTTCAGTTTGAAATTGCCGGCGCCAGCGTGACGCCCCATGCCCAGCAGCCGGCCCAACACCATTCCCACCGTCATCCATCTGGTCCGCCAGCTCAAACCGAAATCCATTCTCGATGTCGGCATTGGCTTCGGCAAATGGGGCCATCTCTTCCGCGAATACACGGACATCAACGAATCGGAACATGACCCGGCACGCTACCAGCGCAAGCATTGGCGCGTGCGCATTGACGGCATCGAAGGCCATGCCGCCTACCTCACGCCCATGCATCGTTTTCTTTACAACAACATCCACCTCGGCGACGCCTGCGTCCTGATGAAACAACTTCCCCGCTACGACCTCATCTTTATGGGCGATGTTATTGAACACCTTGAAAAGGGAGTCGGCTTCAAGTTGCTGCAGGACGCGCTCGACCAGACCCGAAAATGTCTCATCGTCAGCACGCCCAAGTACGAGACCGGCCAGGCTGATTCATGCGGCAACGAGCTGGAACGGCATCGCAGCCTCTGGTCGGCGAAGGATTTCGTCCGGTTCGATCGTTCCGTCGTCAAGACCGTTGACCGCGCGACCCTGTTGGCTGTTGTGGTCAAACAGGGAACGCCGATGCCGGTTTGTTCGCCGCCCATGCCGATGAAACGGGGCGACGCGCGCCGGCTGCAGAACTGCAAAAACAAACTCATCGAGCTGATTCCTGCGGCGCAGCCGTTCATTCTCGTGGATGACGAACAACTGCGTGGCGACCTGCCCCACGCTCGCGCGATCCCTTTTCTGGAGAGAAACGGGGAATACTGGGGCCCGCCCGAAGATGATGAAACGGCCATTCGGGAACTGGAGCGGTTGCGGCGAGCCGCCGGCGCCAGATACATCGCCTTTGCCTGGCCGGCGTTCTGGTGGCTGGATCACTACGCTAAATTCGCCGCGCACGTCCGCAAAAGCTGTCGTCGTGTCCTGAAAGACGACAAGCTGGCGGTTTTTGAATTGCCGGATTAAATCAGCGGACCCGCTGCGCGGCAAATGGATGCTCGCGCCGGGCCGTCATTCAGCGCCCCTCCGTTTTCCGGCATACCAAAATATTTCCGGTTCTCCCGTTTGCTTGGCATTGGTATTGCTTAAAAAACGGTATGCTAGTTGAGAACAGCGTTTCGGGATTCGCCGGGTTGTTGGATCGGGCAATGGTGCCGATCAAATCCGCTTTCGCAACGGCCGTGGTGCCGGAGCGCCCCGCCTTGGACGCCGGCATTCGAAGAATCGGGCTGAGGGAAGAAGCCGCGTGCGGGATTTCCATAGAAAAACTGCTGTTCAGCGGTCCAGTCGAAGCCGCCCGATCCAAAGCGGTCGAAATGATCAGGGCAGGCCGCAAAATCATTCTGGAAGGATTCCCGTTGGAAGAGATCGCGGCGTGGTGTTTCACGCACAACTACCGGTGGCGACTGCACCGCAATTCCTCTTCGTCAGACGCTTTTATTCTCGAACCGGGAAAGAGTTTCCATTCGGACGCCAAAGAAGCTGGGGCAACCACCTGAACCCAAACGACCAGGTCAACGCCGCGGATCGCATGTCCGGCGCCGTTTCAGAGTCGTTTGGCCAGCCGCTCGGCCAATCGTTGCAAAGCCGGCGAACGGTCGAGCGGCTCCAGCCTCACCTCCAATAAACAGAAACCATCCGTGTGACGTTCGGCCGCGCGCAGCGCCTGGTCGAGTTGTTCTTCGGTTTCGATTTCAAAGCCGCGACCGGCCCCGAGGATTTCAGGGATCCGGCTGTAATTCCAGGGCCAAAGGTCGTTGTAAGGACCGTCGTGAATGTGCCGTTCGGTGCCATAACCGCGATTGTTCAACACAACAACGATCGGGTTGAGGTGGTAGCGCGCCGCTGTGGCCAGTTCCATGCCGGTCATTTGAAACGCCCCGTCTCCAACCAGCACCAACGGGCGCAGCTTGGGATTGGCGAGCTGCGCGCCAATCCCCGCCGGCACGGCGAAACCCATCGAAGCATAATAAGCCGGCCCTAAAAATTCGGTGCGATGGCGAATGAACAAATCCACTGCGCCAAACAACGCGTCGCCCACGTCCGCTACCACCACCGTTTTCTCCGTAATAAAGGCGTTCAGCCGCTGGAACAGGCTCTTGACGCTCACCCTGCTTTTGCCCCGGGCAGTTTCAGGGGTTGTCAGCGGTTGCGGACGCGGAATTTTCGCCGCGGCGCGTCGGCGCAGACGGGCCCCGGTCAGTCCGCGCATGAAATCTTTGAACCGGACACCTTCAAACGTATGATAGCGAATCGAAAGTTTTTCACTCGTGGCATAAATCGAGCGGGCCGGATCCAATTGCGCCGTGTAGATACCCAGATTGATGTCGGTCATGAACGCGCCAAGCATAATGACGCAGTCGCTGCTTTCGACGTAGCGCCGGACATCGTCGCGGCCCATGGCCCCCTCATACACGCCCATGTAAAACGAATGCTGCTCGCCGATGACCGATTTGCCCATGATGGTGGCCGCCACGGGAATCCTCGTCTTTGCGGCCAGCCTGAGCAGCGCGTTCTGCAGTCCGAACCGGTGCACTTCGACGTCGGCAAGGATGACCGGCTTGGCCGCGGAATTGATCATTTCGACGGCTTCCACGAGCGCTTCCCGAAGCGTCCGCAGATCACTTTCCTCGTGGAACTCGCGCGGGGTGTGGTGAGGAATGCCGGGCACGGAAACAAGGTCACGCGGCAGTTCGAGGTAAACCGGCCGTTTGTAGCGCAGCGCGCCATGCAGCACCCGGTCAATTTCCTGAAACGCCGTCTGCGGATCGCTCAATACCGCCGAGGCAATGGTGAGCTGCTCGAAGACTTTTTTCTGCGTGTCGAATTCGCGGACTTTGTGATGCAGCAGCGGATTCTTCTCGCGCTCTTTCATCCCCGGCGCGCCGCTGATGACGACGACCGGAGATTTTTCGGCAAACGCCCCGGCGGTGCTGTTGGCCACCTTCAGTCCGCCGACGCAGTAGGTGATGCACACCGCGCCCAGGCCCCGCACGCGGGCGTACGCGTCTGCGGCGAAGCCGGCGCCCTGCTCGTCGCAGGTGTTGACGATCCGGATCGGGCTGCGCAGCAATTGCTCGTAAAAGCCGAGAACGTAATCGCCGGGAATACCAAAAACGTGCCGCACACCGTGCGCGTAAAGTCGCTGAATCAAATATTCGCCAATGCTCTTCGCCTTTTTCATGCCGGCCTCCGCGGCCAAGCTAACACGCGCGCGC
>Ga0137374_10001327_pt1 | contig 27966 bp, 33 predicted proteins | sample SagtaG_20_FD_104811 | JGI IMG/M metagenome (GOLD analysis project Ga0137374, IMG submission 104811) | Vadose zone soil microbial communities from Sagehorn Ranch, Mendocino, California, USA - Sage1_R_100_16 metaG | ecosystem: Environmental > Terrestrial > Soil > Vadose zone | place: USA... | reverse complement strand
TATCAGGTATCAGGTATCAGGTATCAGGTATCACGGGTCACGGGTCGGGCCCGCGAAGAACGAAGAACACCATGAAACACGCGATCGGAATCTTCACCGTGCTCTTGACGCTCGCGGCCTCCGCGGCGGCGCAGGACGGCCCTCCGGGGCTGCGTCCGGAGGCGGCGACGCCGTCGAGCCAGATGCCGGGCATCCTGAAGAACGTGACGTTCGATCAGCGGCTCAACGAGCGGCTGCCGCTCGACACCTTTCTCCGAGACGAGGCGGGTCGCGCGGTCAGGCTTGGCGACTACTTCGGCGAGAGACCCGTGGTGCTGGCGTTTGCCTATTACGAATGTCCAATGCTGTGCACGCAGGTGCTGAACGGCCTGACCAACGCGTTAACCGTGCTCACCGAAACCGTGGGCCGGGAGTTCGACGTGGTGGTCGTGAGTTTCGATCCACGTGATACGCCGGTGCTCGCAGCAGGGAAAAAGAAGGCGCATGTCGATCGGTACAAGCGCGCGGGAAGCGAACCCGGATGGCACTTTCTCACGGGTGATGAGGCGTCCGTCAAGAGAGTGACAGATGCCGCCGGCTTTCATTACGTCTGGGACGATCGCACCCAGCAGTTTGCGCATCCCAGCGGCATCGTGGTTACGACACCTGACGGCCGTCTGTCCCGCTATTTCTTCGGCATCGACTTCGCGCCGCGCGATGTGAAGTTCGCGCTCATCGAATCGTCGGCCGGGCGGATCGGCAACGCGGTCGATAAGCTGCTGCTGTACTGCTACCACTACGATCCTTCGACGGGATCGTACGGGTTCATTGCGATGCGAGCGGTGCGGATCGGCGGCGCGGTCACGCTCGTGGCGCTCGTCGGGTTCGTACTGGTGGCGCTCGGCCGCGAGCAGCGCGAAGAACGGCCGGTTCAGTGACATGGGCAATGGATTCAGTCTCTTTCCGGCTCAGGCATCGACCTTCGCACCTGACGTCGACGCGCTGTACTTCTTCGTGCTCGCCGTTTCGGCGTTCTTTGCCCTGGCCATCGCCGTTGCCGTCATCGTGCTCGGCGTCAAATATCGTCGCCGACACGTCGGAGAAGTGGGTGCGCGCGTCGAAGGCAATCTGGTGCTCGAGCTGCTGTGGAGCATCATCCCGACGATGATCACGATGGTGATGTTCGGCTGGGGCGCATCGGTGTACTACCACCTTCGCCGCGCCCCAGACGAAGCGCTGCAGGTGTACGCGGTTGGGAAGCAGTGGATGTGGAAATTCCAGCACCTCGAAGGCCAGCGTGAGATCAACGAGCTTCACGTGCCGCTCGGGCGTGCGGTCAAGGTAACCATCGCGTCCGAGGATGTCCTGCACAGCCTGTACTTCCCGAGTTTCCGGCAGAAGATGGACGCCATTCCGGGCCGCTATACAACGCTCTGGTTCGAGGCCAGCCAAGTCGGCACCTACCACATCTTCTGCGCCGAGTACTGCGGCACGAACCACTCACGGATGATTGGACAAGTCGTGGTGATGGAACCGGCCGCGTATCAGTCGTGGTTGTCGGGCGGAGGCGAGGGCTCGCTGGCCCAGCGCGGCGCGGCGCTCTTCCAGCAGCTGGCGTGCAACTCGTGCCATCTCGACTCGGGGCAGGGCCGCGGCCCGTCGCTCAAAGACATTTTCGGCAAGCCAGTCGAGTTCCAGGATGGTTCATCGACCATTGTCAACGAAGCCTACCTGCGCGAATCGATTCTGACCTCACAGGCGAAAATCGTCAAAGGATTTCAGCCGCTGATGCCGACGTTCCAGGGGCTGATCAGCGAAGAAGGGCTCGTGGCGCTCATCGAGCACGTGAAATCGCTCTCGCCGAACGCGTCCACCGCGCCACCGGCGGCCGCTCCCGCGCCGGCTGCGCCGCCTGCCCCTGCGACGCCGCCGCGACGTTAGGAAAGAAATGGAAGCCACACCGACACTGCCCGCGCTGCATTACCTGAACAACGGCTACGGCCTCAAATCGTGGCTGCTGACGAAGGATCACAAACGGATCGCGATCCTGTACCTCATCTCGATCTCGGTGTTTTTCTTCCTCGGCGGATTGATGGCGCTTCTCATTCGGCTCGAGCTCGCGACGCCTGAAGCTGATCTGCTCAGCTCCGATACCTACAACAAGGCGTTCACGTTGCACGGCGTGATCATGGTGTTCTTCTTCCTTATCCCTTCAATTCCGGCGACGCTTGGCAACTTTTTCATCCCGATGATGGTGGGTGCGAAAGATCTCGCATTTCCTCGGATCAACCTCCTCAGCTGGTACATCTACCTCGTTGGTGGCATCTTCACGTTTTATGCACTGGCCGCAGGCGGCGTCGACACGGGATGGACCTTCTACACGCCGTACAGCGCCGCGGTATCGAACACGCACGTCATCGCCACGGCACTCGGTGTCTTCATCGCGGGTTTCTCGTCCATCCTCACAGGGCTGAACTTTGTCGTGACGATTCATCGCATGCGTGCGCCCGGCATGACGTGGTTCCGTCTGCCGCTGTTCGTCTGGGCCCATTACGCAACGAGCCTCATTCAGATCCTCGGCACGCCGGTGATTGCCATCACGATGCTGATGGTATTCGTCGAGCGCGCATTCGGCTTTGGCATATTCGATCCGGCGCGCGGCGGCGACCCAGTGCTGTTCCAACACCTGTTCTGGTTCTACTCGCATCCGGCGGTCTACATCATGATTCTCCCGGCCCTGGGCGTGATGAGCGAGCTCATCGCCGCCTTCTCGCGCAAGAAGGTGTTCGGCTACAGCTTCGTCGCGTTTTCGAGCCTTGCCATCGCGGTCTTCAGCTTCATCGTCTGGGCGCACCATATGTTTGTCGCGGGCATCTCGGTGTACTCGGCGATGGTGTTCTCATTTTTGAGTTTCTCGGTTGCGATTCCGTCGGCCGTAAAGGTCTTCAACTGGACGGCGACGCTGTACAAGGCGTCGATTTCGTTTGAAACACCTATGCTGTACGCCTACGGATTCATGGGTCTCTTCACATTCGGCGGTCTGACGGGGCTCATCCTGGCTACGCTCGGCACCGACGTTCACCTGCACGACACCTACTTCGTCGTCGCGCACTTCCACTACATCATGGTCGGCGGCGCGATCATGGGGTACCTCGGTGGGCTGCACTACTGGTGGCCGAAGATGGTGGGACGCATGTACAACGAATTCCTGTCGCGCATCGCGGCCATTCTCGTGTTCGTCGGCTTCAACCTAACGTTCTTTCCCCAGTTCGTCCTCGGTTATCTGGGGATGCCGCGGCGCTATCACATGTATCCGCCGGAATTCCAGGTGCTCAACGTGCTGTCTTCTGCGGGCGCGAGCGTCCTGGGCCTTGGGTACGTGCTCCCGCTGTTGTATCTGCTCTACTCGCTGAAGAAGGGTGCGGTGGCTGGTCCGAATCCATGGGGCGCTGCGGGACTCGAGTGGCGGACGTCATCACCCCCGCCAACCGAGAATTTCCCGATCACGCCGCGTGTCACGACGGAGGCGTACGAGTTCGAGCCGCAGATGGCGCCGGAGTTCAAGCTTGTCTGACACGGTTGTTCATGCTGACGTCCACGGGCGTACCCACGCGCACGTTCACGACGCGCACCATCCTGAGCTACGGCATCACTTCGAGACGATGGAGCAGCAGAAGGAGGCCAGCACGCTTGGCATGTGGACCTTCCTGCTCACCGAGATTCTGTTCTTCGGCGGGCTCTTCATGGCCTACATGCTCTATCGGATCTGGTACCACGACGCGTTTGCGGCCGCGAGCCGGACACTGGATCTCCGCTGGGGCGGCCTCAACACGGTGGTCCTGATTGCCAGCTCGCTGACGATGGCGCTCGGCGTTCGCTCGGCGCAGCTCAACAGACGTAAACCTCTTCTGCTATGGCTGCTGGCGACGGTCGTTCTCGGGAGCGTGTTCCTGGGCGTGAAGGTGATCGAGTACTCGGATAAGTTCGAGCATCATCACGTGCCTGGACCGAACTTCGTGTGGGAATCGCACGAAGCCGCGCCCGCCGGCGAGCATCAGCTCGGGGGCGGCGGACCGGTGACCGAGCCGGGCCGCGCTGCCTCCGAGAGCGCAGGTCACGCCCCTGCGGCGTCCAATCCCCAGTTCCAGCAGTGGACACAGATTTATTTCAGCTTGTACTTCACGATGACCGGGCTGCACGCCCTGCACATGATTGTTGGCATTGTCCTCATGAGCGTGATCGCCTGGATGGCGTGGATGGGCCGTTTCGACGACCACTACTACACGCCGGTCGAAATGAGCGGGCTCTACTGGCACTTCGTCGACATCGTGTGGATTTATCTCTTCCCGCTGCTGTACCTCATCGATCGATCCTGACGCTGTCATGTCGCATATTGCTTCGGTCAAATCCTACGTCACGATTTTCCTGATTCTGATGGTGATGACGACGATCACCGTCGCCGTCGCATTCGTTCACCTTGGCTTCTTCAACAAGGTTGTCGCGGTTGGCATCGCAACGTTCAAAGCGACCCTGGTGATCCTGTACTTCATGCACGTGAAGTACAGCAGCCGGCTCACCAAGCTGGTTGTCGTGTCGGGGTTTTTCTTTCTGCTGATCCTGCTCGGACTCACGATGGCCGACTACGGCTCACGCGCGTGGATCCCGGTGCCGCCCACGCTGGAGTGAACCAGGCCACGGAAACACGGAAACACGGAATAGAAAGCCATGGAAGCACGAAAGCACGGAAGCACGGCGCGGCAAGCGTCGCAACCAAAAGCATCACCACGAAACCACGAAAGCCACGAAAGCAGGAAACGGACAATAAGGCTTCGTGTTTTCGTGGCAACGCTCTTGACGCCAGCCTTGAACGAGCGGAATCTTCTACTCAAGAAAACATATGAGCATGAAGCACTCTCCCGAGGGCACCGGCCCGCCACCCCGCCGCGGCCCCTCGGTCGACCTCGACCCGACCGGGATCGTCACGGGCAAGAGCCCCGACAGGCAACGCCGCCAGTTCCTGAACTATTCGTTCTACCGGCTCGACCCGGTGTTCCGGCGGCTCCCCACCGACGAGAAGCGAGTGGCGGCGGCCGGGTTCATTGAACTGGTGCGGAAGTGGGAGTCTGTGGACGACCTGATCCTCCGCACGTACTCACTCGTCGGCCTGCGCGCGGAAGTCGACTTCATGCTCTGGCGGATCGCGTTCGACCCGTTGTGCTTCCAGTCGATGGAAGCGGCGATCAGAGGGTCACAACTGGGCGCGTACCTGTCGCAGGCATATAGCTTCCTTTCACTGCAGCGCCGATCGCCGTACGTCAACCGGAGTACGGGCGCCGGCGAGGGTATCGAGCTAATGCCGGGCGAGGGGAAGTACCTGTTCGTGTATCCCTTCACGAAGACGCGGGCGTGGTACCGCCTTTCGCCGCATGCGCGGCAGGGGATGATGGACGAGCATATCGCCGCCTCCGCGCCGTTCAAGGGCGTCCGCCTGAACACGAGCTACAGCTACGGCATCGACGATCAGGACTTCGTGGTCGCGTTCGACTCGGACTACCCGCAAGAGTTCGTCGATCTCGTGGGGCGGCTGCGTTATACGGAGGCGAGCCTCTACACGCAGCGGGACACGCCGATGTTCCCGTGCGCGAAGGCGCCCATTGACGCGATCCTCGCGCAACTGGCGAACATGGATTAGAGACGCCCGCCTTCGCGCGCCCGGAAACTTGACTCATGGCGTCAAGTTTGGGCTCTCGAGAGTTCTTGCGCAGTGCGCGAGGAGGAAGCTCGATGTTCAGTCACCCCGATCCTGAAGTCCTCGTCGTCGGTGCCGGTCCGGTCGGTCTCGTCGCGGCCCTGTTCCTGCAACAGCACGGGGTCCGTGTGGAGATCGTCGACATGCACCAGCGGACGACCCAGCACAGCTACGCCCTCGCGATCCATCCGCGCACGCTCCGGATTCTCGACGAGGCAGGCCTCTCCAAAGAGCTGATCGACGCGGGGCGGAAGCTGACGAAGGTCGCCTATTACGAAGGACGGGAGAGGCGCGCCGAGATTGACTATTCGGCTCTCGCCTCCAAGCATCCCTATCTACTCGTCATCCGACAAAGCCTGCTGGAGAGGGCCGCTGAGGAGGCGCTGCGACGGAAGAAGCTCAAGGTCCTCTGGGGACACCGGCTCCAGGCCCTCACCGTGGACGGCGGGACCCTCCGGGCAGAGGTCGCGAAGCTCGACCAGGTCGCGACCGGCTACCCCGTCGCGCGAAGCGAGTGGCTCGTCGTGCGAAGCCAGACGATCCGGCCGGCCTATGTGATCGGCGCCGACGGGTACGACTCGGCCGTGCGCCGGATGTCTGGCATCGAGATGGAGGAACATGGCGCGGCCCAGATCTTCTCCGTCTACGAGATCGAGGCCACGGGGGAGCTTCCCGCGGAAGTGCGCGTGATTGTCGATCCAGACCTGACGAGCGTCTACTGGCCCCTCGAGGAGGGGCGGTGTCGGTGGGGATTCCAGATCCGGGACGCCTCGGAACACACAGCATCGATGGAGCGGCTCGAACAGCTGATCGCCACGAGGGCTCCCTGGTACACGGCGCGACCGACCCAGATTTACTGGTCGACGCTCGGCTTGTTCGAGCGCCGCCTGACACGGAGCTTCGGCAAGGGAGGCCTCTGGCTCGCCGGGGACGCCGCGCACCAGGCGGCTCCGGTCGGCGTGCACAGCATGAACTCGGGGCTCGTCGAAGCAGGCGAGCTGGCAACGCGCATATCAAGGATCCAGCGCGCCGGGGGAGCGCCATCGCTTCTGCAGGAGTTCGCGAGCGAGACGCACGAGGCGTGGCAATGGCTCCTCGGCGCCGGCCGCGAGGTGCGCGCGCTTCCGGGGGCAGACCCGTGGGTCCGGCAGACCGGGGCGAGGATCCTCGCCTGCATTCCTGCCTCGGGAGACGACCTCGAGCCGCTGCTCCGGCAGATCGGCCTCACGGCCGCGCCGTGAGCGCGCGAGCCGGTCCGGCGCTTCGATTTTTCGATCGAACCCGAATCGACGGAGGATGGTGCGAATTGGCGACGGACACTCAACAGCGCTTCGTCGAGCGCGCGCTTCGGCGCAAGAAGCTGTTTCTCGCGCTCTCGATCGTCGGGCTGGTGATCGCGGTCGTCCTGGCTGGCTACTACGGCTTTCGCCGGCTCAACGATCCGACCTTTCCCATCGGATCGCACGCGGTGATCGTTGTCCTGATCCTCCTCAACTCGCGCCAAAACCTCCGCCAATACCGGTTCGCATCGTTCATCGAAGAATTACAAAACAAAAAGGGTCCGACCCCTTGATGCGCCGCAACCTCTGGATCCGGGCGTTTCCAGCGGGGATTCGCGACCGAGACGCACGAGGCATGGCAATGGCTCCTCGGCGCCGGCCAGGCGGTGCGCGCGCTTCCCGGGGCAGACCCGTGGGTCCGGCAGACCGGCGCGGCGATCCTCGCCTGCATTCCTGCCTCGGGAGACGACCTCGAACCGCTGCTCAAGCAGATCGGCCTCACGGCCGCGCCGTGACGGCGTGACACCGTCTTGACTCGCGCAATGCGCGATGGTACAAACGCGCTGCTCTTCAAACTCGAGGCGGGGAACGCGTTGGCCCAGACGGAAGCAGAACTGCTCGACAACCCTGTCGCGGGCCAGCCGACGCTCATTCTCCGCTCGCCCGATTTCCACTCAATCACCGAGGCCGTCGCGGAGCCGGTCGAGCGGCGGACACCGATCGGCTGGTGGGTCTTCTTCATCCCGTCCTTCGCGCTCCTCGCGCTTCTGGGGGTGGCGGTCTCGTGGCTGTTCTGGGAGGGGATCGGCATCTGGGGACTCAACGTCCCCGTCGGCTGGGCATGGGACATCACGAACTTCGTGTTCTGGGTCGGGATAGGCCACGCCGGGACGCTCATCTCGGCAATCCTCTTCCTCTTCCGCCAGAAATGGCGCACCTCGATCAACCGCTCGGCGGAGGCGATGACCATCTTCGCGGTCATGTGCGCCCTGACGTTCCCGGGGATCCACGTGGGACGCGTCTGGGTCGCTTACTGGATGTTCCCGATCCCGAACCAGATGAGCATGTGGCCCAACTTCAGGAGCCCTCTTCTCTGGGACGTCTTTGCGGTCAGCGTGTACGGAACCGTCTCGGTCCTGTTCTGGTACGTCGGCTTGATCCCGGACCTGGCGACAATGCGCGATCGGGCGAAGACTCGCCCCCGGAAGCTCGCCTACGGCTTCTTCGCCCTCGGATGGCGGGGCTCCGTGCGGCAATGGCACCATTACGAAAGCGCCTACCTCGTTCTCGCGGCGCTCGCGACGCCGCTGGTCCTTTCGGTTCACTCGGTCGTCTCGATGGACTTCGCGGTCTCCGTCCTTCCCGGCTGGCATACAACGGTCTTCCCACCATACTTCGTTGCGGGCGCGATCTTCTCCGGGTTCGCGATGGTGGTGACGCTCATGGTGATCAGCCGCACGGCGTTTCACCTCGAGCACATCATCACCCTCAGGCACTTCGACTACATGGCGAAGATCATGCTCGTGACCGGGTCGATGGTCGGCTACGCCTATGCCACAGAGTTCTTCACCGCTTGGTACAGCGGGAACCCATACGAGATGTTCACGTTCCTGAACCGCGCCATGGGACCGTACGCCTGGGCCTACTGGATCATGGTCAGCTGCAACGTGATCAGCCCCCAGATCTTCTGGTTCAAGAAGCCGCGCACGAGCATCCCGATCCTGTTCGTCATGTCGATCGTCATCAACATCGGCATGTGGTTCGAGCGGTTCGTGATCATCGTGACGTCGCTGCACCGTGACTTCCTCCCCTCGGCCTGGGGCTACTTCAGGCCCACGGTCTGGGACGTGTCGTGCCTGCTCGGGAGCTTCGGCCTCTTCTTCACGATGTTCTGCCTGTTCGCGCGTTTTCTTCCGATCGTGGCAACCGCCGAGGTCAAGACCGTCCTGCCGCAGGCCGATCCGCATTACGAGTCCGGCCCCGAACGCGAGATCAAGGACCACCGGGCCGCGCGGCCGGCCCGTGGTGCGCCCGAGTCCGCTCCCGAGGGAGCCTCCTGATGCCCTTCGAGTCGCTTCGCGCGCTCAGGGCTATGCCGCTGGTCAACCAGCTCCCGAAGGGCCCCTACTACGGAATCCTGGCCGAATTCGCGACGCCGGCGGACCTCTATCACGCGTGCGAGCGGGTGCGAGACGCGGGCTTCACGCGGTGGGACGCGCACACGCCGTTCCCCGTCCACGGCCTCGAGGGAGCAATGGGGCTCCGGCGCTCCCCGCTTCCTTGGATCATCCTCGTCATGGGACTGACGGGGGCCGCGTTCGGGTTCGGCCTGCAGTGGTGGGTCCACGCCAGCGCCTACCCCCTGGTGATCAGCGGCAAACCGTTCTTCAGCTGGCCCGCCTTCATTCCGATCACGTTCGAGCTGGGAGTCCTCTTCGCCGCGTTCGGCGCCGTCTTCGGCATGCTCGGCCTGAACCGGCTCCCGATGCACTACCACCCGCTGTTCCGATCCAAGGTCTTCGAGCGCGTGACCGACGATGCCTTCTTCATCTCGATCGAATCGTGGGATCCCCGGTTCGATTCGTCGGCCACCGGGAAGCTGCTGGAGTCCCTGGGCGCACGAAGCGTCGAGCTCCTGGAGTCCTGAATGACCGCCGAACGCGATCACGTTGCGCTCCGGCCCGAGCAGGCCACGATCCCGCCGGGGCACTCGTGGAACCGCGTTCCTGTCATTGGCGTCGTCTGCGCCGTGGTGGGCGCGGTGGCCTGCGCGATTCTGGGGCCGTCGAATCCAAAGCAGTTCTTCTTCTCGTGGCTCGTATCGTTTCTGTTCTTTTTGAGCCTGACCCTCGGCGCGCTTTTCTTCGTGCTGATCCAGTACGCGACGCAGGGAGGGTGGGGAATCGTGCTACGACGGATCGGGGAGACGACCTTCGCCATGCTCCCCGTGATGGCGGCCCTTTTCGTCCCGGTGCTCCTCGGGCTGCAGGATCTCTACTCGTGGACCGTTCCTGGCGCAGCCGAGCACGATGCGCTGCTTCGCTGGAAGGCGCCATTCCTCAACGTGCCGTTCTTCCTGATCCGGGCGGCGCTCTACTTCGGAATCTGGTCCTTCATCGCCCTCCTGTATTACCGCGGCTCGCGCGGTCAGGACGCGACGGGGGATCCCGCGGTATCCGCCCGCCTGCGCCGCCTCGCCGGGCCCGGCATCATCGTCCTGGCGCTGACCCAGACCTTCGCCTCGATCGACTGGATCATGTCGCTCACGCCGCACTGGTACTCGACCATTTTCGGCGTCTATTTCTTCGCGGGTTCCTTCGTCGCGTTCATCGCGCTGCTTTCGGTCGTTGCCGTGGCGATGCGTCAGGCTGGGCTGCTCGACACGGTCATCAGCCCCGAACACCTGCACGATCTCGGGAAGCTCCTCTTCGCGTTCACGGCGTTCTGGGCCTACATCGCCTTCTCCCAGTTCTTCCTCATTTGGTACGCGAACCTCCCGGAGGAGACGATTTGGTACAAGGCGCGGATGCAGGGGTCGTGGCTGACCGTCTCGCTCTTCGTCATCATGGCGGGACACTTCGGGGTTCCCTTTTTTTACCTGATGGGTTACGCCGTCAAGCGGAGGGGATCGACTCTGGCCTTGGGTGGAGCGTGGCTTCTCGCCATGCACTTCGCGGACCTCTACTGGCAAGTCATGCCGACGCTTCATCCCGAAGGGGTCCGACCATCGGCGCTCGACGTGGCGGCGTTCCTCGTCGTCGGCGGGTGCTTCGTCGCGGCGGCGAGCTGGCTGATGCGACGCCAGGCGCTCGTACCGCTACGCGACCCGAGGCTCGCCGAATCGCTCGCGTTCGAGAACGTCTGAGGTCGCGCGAGAGTTTCGCGTCGAGGTTGCCCACATGGTAGGTTTGGTGTAGAGTCCGCTCGAACCGGAATTTCTGCGCCGACTGCTCGTTTTGATGACGAGCGGGAGGTGGTGTGGGCGGCGACGACAGATGCAGGATAGACGATAATGAAGGAGACAAGTATGCGCGGGATCGGGAACAGGTTGTGGCCGGCGGCTTGGCTGTTAGCGGCGGCGCTGTGGCCGGGAGTGGCTCTCGCCGCATCGACCATCACCGGAACCGTCACCTTCGACGGGAAAGTTCCCAATCTGAGGCCGCTCGCCATGGACGCCGAACCCGTGTGCGCCAAGAAGCACGGGGGGAAACCCGTGCCGAACGAGATGCTGGTCCTCGGTAGCGGCAACACCATGGGGAACATCATGGTCTGGGTCTCAAAGGGGCTCCCGGCGGGGAAGACCTGGCCCGCTCCCAAGACTCCGGTGACGCTCGATCAGAATGGCTGCGTGTACGCGCCGCACGTGATGGGGATCATGGTCGGACAGGCCTACAGGATTCTCAACTCCGACGGCATCCTCCACAACATCCACACGCTTCCCAAGATCAATTCGTCATTCAACCGGGCGATGCCGGCGACGGTCAAGGAGGCGAGCACCGCGTTCCCCAAGCCGGAGCCGATCTTCCACATCAAGTGCGACGTCCACCCATGGATGAGCGCCTACATCGGCGTCTACACCCATCCCTTTTTCTCGGTGACGAGCACGGACGGCAAGTACACAATCTCTGGCCTCGACCCGGGGACCTACGAGATCACCGCGTGGCAAGAAAAGCTGGGGACGCAGACGGCGTCGATCACAGTTGGCGCCAGCGATACGAAAACGCAGAACTTCAAGTTCGCCACTCCCGCCACGAAGTAGCGATCCGGAGAACGGCCGCATGACTCAACCAGCAGCTGTCGCCCCCCCCAAGTCGCACGCCGCGCACGAAGCCCATCACGAGGAGCTCGGCTTCTGGCGCAAGTACGTCTTTTCCACCGACCACAAGGTCATCGGCATTCAGTACGCCGTCACCGGTCTCTTGTTCCTCCTCTTCGGCTTTTCGCTGATCATGCTCCTCCGCTGGCAGCTCGCGTACCCGGAGGCCGCGCTGCCGCTCTTCGGCACGCTCCTCGGCGAGGCGCGCATGCCGGGCGGGGTCATGCTCCCTGAGTTCTACAACGAGCTCGGGGCGATGCACGGCACCATCATGGTCTTCCTCGGGGTGGTGCCCCTCGCCGTCGGAGGATTTGGGAACTTCGTGCTCCCGCTCCAGATTGGAGCCCCGGATATGGCGTTTCCGAGGATCAACATGGTGAGCTACCAGGCCTTCTTCCTCGGCGGCGTGACGATGCTGACCAGTTTTTTCGTCCCCGGGGGAGCCGCGCAGTCCGGGTGGACCTCCTATACACCTCTCGCCGACATTGCGACCACGGGCCAGACAATGTGGCTCATCGGGATGGTCTTCTTGATCACGTCGTCGCTGCTCGGAGCGATCAACTTCATCACGACCACTATCCAGCTCCGCGCCAAGGGGCTCGCCTTCATGCGATTCCCCTTCTTCGTGTGGGCCCAGTTCGTCACGGCCTTCCTCTTGCTCCTGGCCTTCCCGCCGCTCGAAGCCGCGGCGACCATGCAGCTGATGGATCGCCTGGCCGGCACGAGCTTCTTCCTCCCGAGCGGCCTCGTCGTGAGTGGCCAGGTCCTCCAAGTGGCCGGCGGAGGCAACCCGCTCCTCTGGCAGCACCTGTTCTGGTTCCTGGCGCACCCGGAAGTCTACGTCCTGATCCTTCCCGGGATGGGAATCGTGGCCGAGATCATCGCGAACAACACGCGGAAGCCCCTGTGGGGCTATCGTTCGATGGTCTACTCGCTGGTCTTCCTCGGCTTCATGTCGTTCATCGTCTGGGCGCACCACATGTTCATGACCGGTATGGGGACGGCGATGGCCGCGTTCTTCCAGACGACCACGATGATCATCTCGATCCCATCGGTCGTGATCCTCACGGCCCTGATCATCTCGCTCTGGGGCGGATCGATCCGCTTCAACACGCCCATGCTCTTCGCGGTCGCCTTTCTCCCGATGTTCGGCATCGGCGGGCTCACGGGGCTTCCGCTCGGCTTGAACGTCGCGGACATCCCGCTGCACGACACGTGGTACGTCATCGCCCACTTCCACTACGTCGTCGCTCCGGGGACGCTGTTTGCCCTCTTTGCGGGGCTCTACTACTGGTTTCCGAAGGCAACCGGGCGGAAGATGAACGAGACGCTCGGCAAGATCCATTTCTTCGGCTCGCTCGTCTTCATGAACGTCGTTTTCATGCCGATGTTCATCGTGGGATTGGCCGGCGTCTCGCGGCGACTGTTCGACGGTGGGGCGATCTACGCCTTTGCGCAGCCGGTCCTTCACTGGAACGTCGTTTCCTCCTGGGGCGCGTGGATGCTCGCGATCTTCCAGATTCCCTTTATTTTCAATTTCTTCTGGAGCATCTGGAAGGGGGAGAAGACCGACGAGAACCCATGGCAGGCCACGACGATCGAGTGGTCGGCGCCCTCGCCGCCCCCGCACGGTAATTTCCTCGTGGCCCCGGAAGCGTACCGGGGGCCTTACGAGTACAGCGTTCCCGGCGCGACCAAGGACTTCATGCTGCAGTGTGAGGCCCGCGACCAAGCAGTTGCTGCTCCAGTGTGAGGCCTGATCGAGATGGACATCCCCTACACCGTAGAGCTGCGCCGCGACACCGGTCTTACCAACGGCAAGATCGGCATCTGGCTTTTCCTGGCCTCGGAGGTCATGCTGTTCGGCGCCCTCTTTGCGAGCTACATCCTCATCCGGGCCGGGGCGCCGAGCTGGCCGCGGGGAGACACGTTTCTGAACGTCCCGCTCGCCACGCTCAACACGATCGTCCTGATTTCGTCCTCCGTCACGATGGTCATGGCCTGGGCATCGCTGATGCGCCGCCGCTTCGGGACCTTTCGGATCTACATGGGCGGGACGATCCTTCTCGGGTTGGTCTTCCTCGTGGTCAAGTACTTCGAATACAGTCACAAGTTCCACGACGGCCTCTTTCCCAGCACCAACAACTTCCTCGCCATCTATTTCACGCTGACCGGACTGCATGGGCTCCACGTGTTCGGCGGGATGGTGGTAAACGCGTATTTCTGGGGCCCCGGCTCGAAGCTCTGGAAGACGAATCCGGAGTGGTTCACCAACCGGGTCGAGCACTCGGGCCTCTTCTGGCATTTCGTGGATCTGGTCTGGATCTTCCTCTTCCCGACCCTGTATCTTCTGTAGGCGGCATCCGTGACGAGCGACCACGCAGCAGTTGACATCGACAGACACGTCAGGGTCTACATCACCGTCTTCGTCGCGCTCATGGCCCTGACTATCATCACGGTAGCGGTCTCCCGCCTCCACCTTGCCCTGCCGATTGCCGTGACTGTGGCGCTGCTCGTCGCGATCATCAAGGGATCGCTGGTGGCGTGCTACTTCATGCATCTGATCTCCGAGAAGAAGTTGATCTACGGGGTGCTCACGCTGACCGCTGTCTTCTTCCTCGCGCTGCTGGCCCTTCCTGCCGTGACCCACAGCAACGGCTACTGGATTCACTGATGAACCTCAGGTGGGTCCACGCGCTGCTGATCCTCCTCTCCGCGGCCCTCGCGGTGCTGTTCGGTGTCTGGTGTCTGGTGCGGTACGGGCGGGAGAACGGGGTCGGACCCCTGCTCGCGGCCGTGGCCGCTTTTGCCGTCTCGTTCGGCCTGATAGCCTACGACTCGTGGTTCCTGCGCAAGACGAGGTCGCTGCGATGAAAACGGAAACGACACGCTACTGGGGGATCCGACGGGCCTGCCTCGCCGTAGCAGCGCAGCTGCGAAGCCGGGTCTTCACGACAGCGGTGGCGGCGATGATCGGCGGAGGCTCGAGCGTCCTCGCCTGCCCGCAGTGCTTCGGGGCGGAGGAGACCTTGATGGTCGACGGGACGAAGCTCGGCGTCCTGTTGATGGTGGCGGTTACGCTTGCGGTGCAGGGCGGGTTCGTGGGCTTCTTTCTCTATCTCCGCAAGCGCGCGAAGCGCATCGCGGAGGTCGAGTTGGACACCGAATGGTCGGAGCTCCAAAGGTCATGACTTATTGGCTCGGACTCCCGGCGCTCGCCGCGACTCACGGCGCGCAGATCGACAGCCTGATCGGCTGGACGCACGTGTTCATGCTGGTCCTGTTCGTGGGTTGGGGAGGGTTCTTCGCCTACGCCCTGGTCCGTTTCCGGCGATCGCGGAATCCGGTGGCAAACTACACGGGGGTCAAGTCCCACGCGTCGAACTATTCCGAGATCGCCGTGGCCGTGGTCGAAGCGATTCTCCTGTTCGCATTCTCGGTCCCGATCTGGGCCGCGAGGGTCGACCGCATTCCCCCGGAGAGCGACGCGCTGGTCGTTCAGGTCACCGGCGAGCAGTTCGCCTGGAACGTCCACTATGCCGGCCCAGACAGGGTATTCGGTCGCACGGACATCAAGCTGATCGACCTCCAGTCGAACCCCCTGGGACTCGATCGCTCCGATCCCGCTGCGAAGGACGACATCACGACTGTGAATCAGCTCTATCTGCCCGTGAACAAGCCGATTATCGTGAAGCTCAGGAGCAAGGACGTCATCCACAGCTTCAACGTCCCCGAGTTTCGCGTGAAGCAGGACGCTGTGCCCGGCTTCACGATCCCCATCTGGTTCATCCCTGACATCACGACCGCCGATATGCGGACCCGGACGGGGAATCCCGAGTTCCAGTACGAGATTGCGTGCGCGCAGCTCTGCGGCCTGGGCCATTATAGGATGCGGGGTTTCGTCACCGTCCAGAGCGCCGAGGAGTTCCAAAAGTGGATGGAGGAACAGAGCCAGGCGCAGGCCGAGTCGGACCCGTTCCGATAGGCCGCCTCCGCTGAAGCTTCGGCGCGCCAACCAGACCACTCGCGATTCCTGTCGGCATCCCGCCTTCGCACTTCGTGCTACGGCGCGGCAGGCCGTTACAGGATTGACCGCGGGCGGGCCTCCGCCGCGGCACACGTCAGTACCGCAATCCTCGCGCCTCGTCTACACCCGGCTTCGTGTAGCGAACACCCAGATCAGGTCCGATATCGCTGTGGCCGCGTGGCTTGAACCACGTGAACCACGTGTGACCGTGCTGCTTACCCCGTCGTATTTCAAACACGAGGTACGGCACGAGGATCAACAGAAACAACCCGACTCCAACCAAGAGTCCGGTGGCGAGATCCATCGTCAATCCTCCTCCGCCGTATCCCGACTGCAAGGGTAGCGCCAAACAGGCGGGCTCCTCAGCCTCTCCTCAGCCTTTCCCTTAGCGCGGCTGTTCCTCAACCTGACCGAAGATCTTTGGGTCGGCATCCGCGACCGGATCCGGTCGAGCTCTTCGACGGTCACGCGGTCGAGGCCGTTTTTGCGGCAGGACTCCTCGACGGCTGTGACGACCATGCCCCGAACGAACGCGGGGGTCTTCTTCATGCGCGCGGCAGCCGCGTCGTCCCACGGGATTGTCGTCGGCCAGTGCGGTCGGCTGTGTGAGTCTGACGTGAAACCAGTCGGAGAGCCGGATGCGGGAAAACTGCACGTCCGGTTCGATGAGCGGGAGTCGGAGACGGAACGATGAGACGGATTGAGGCACCGGCGTGTTGGCGAAAGCCGTCGGCCCCAGCTACTCCCCGTCTCTAAGGTCACCGCGCCGATTCTCGACTCTACCCGTCTGTTGGGAGTCCGAGTGAATCCGAACTTCGTAGAGACCGTCCTCCCGTCAGCTATAACTGAATGGGCCGTGCCGCTTGCTTCCGAGAGAGGCGCCTATTGGTGCGCGTTCGGAACGGCGGTGATCGTCGCGCCGTACCTCGCGATCACCGCGAAGCATGTCATTGAGGATCACTGGCGCCGTCAACAGGGCCCAGTAGGTCCCTCGGGCGGCGGACATGGGGACTTCTCGATAGTGGCGTTCCAGGTGCCCAAGGCAGGGGAGCCGTGCCTGTGGGCGGTCCGCAAGATTTGGCCCTCGGCCCATACCGATGTGGTTTTCTTGAAACTCGAGCCGTGGAATGAGGGTGCGGCGTCTGGCGCTGGGTGACGATCAATGTTCTACCGCCAGCGATCGGCAGTACGCGCGGATCCTCCTCCGATCGGCATAGCCCGCATCGGCAAGAGCCCTGACGGGTACTTCATTGGCCCTGAGGGTCCCGGCGTTGTGCCCCACCAATGGCGGCAGTTACAAAGACGAGACAGGGCGCGTGAAGCGCAGTCGAGATAAGATATTTCCGTAGAAGACCACGTTGAAGTGTTCAGTCAGCGCCAAGCCGCCTATTGGCGCCTGAGTGACCCGATGACATATTGCAAACGTGCGATGGCAGTATTAGTGATGGTCGTCGCGCTCGCCTCTTCTGGCGAAGCCAGCCCGATCACGATCCATCAGTTTTTTGGTCCTGCGCAGTCCGACCTAGTCGTCAACGGGGTCACCCAAAGCGTCGCCGGAAACTGGGACTTTTACGTGAACACCGACACGTCCAGCCCCGACCTGGCGGGGACATCTGACTTGGGTCGGTGGGCCGCGAACGTGACGGTCAGCAATGCCGCGTTGGGTTTGGTCAACGTCCGCGTCCTGTCCCATTCCTTCTACTACGAAATTGACGGGATGCGGTCGGGCATCACGGATGCGGGGTTTTCTTCGGGCACGGTTCTGGTCGGCGCCGCCGGCGTGGTCGGCGACCCGAATGTGATCGAGCCGGGTTTGCTCACGTTTAATGCCAGCATTGCTCCTTTTCTACCACGTGACATTTCGTTCGTCTTTCCGTCAGCGGAGCCGCTGACGCTTGGAAACGGGATGACGATTAGCACAACGGTTAGCGTCAGGCTTATGGCCTTCGGCTCGCAGGCGGTGCCGGAAACGGCAACGTTGCTGCTGTTCGCGACGGGCGGCGGCGGAGTGCTCGTCCAGGTGCGCCGCCGGAAGCAGCGCAGCTAATCCAACCGGCGCGCGACTCCATTCGCATGGACAAGGCTCCGGGCGATGGAGCCCTTCTTTGTACGGTTACTGTCTTGAGAATCAAAAGCAGCGAAAGCTCTGCACTGTAATAGCAACACGGGATCTGCGCAGGCGCGATCACGCTGCTGTTCGCCTTCGACTGGCAGCCGTGATCAACGCCGGCTAACACCCGCTTGCAGCCGACGGCGACTGGCGCGATCATCCGCCGCCGCGGCTGAAGCGGCAAACGTTAGGCGGACAATCAGGCATGCGACGCACCGTTGATCGCCAAGCTGCAACAGCCGATCCGAACTTGATCTGGAACGCGTTTGTCGATCTGGTCGCGATGGAGGAGTACGCCTCCCTATCGGACGTTCAGCGTCAGGGTCACCTGGTCTTTTGGTACGAGTCCGAGGTCCAGAACGGGGGCCACCTCCAGTTTTTTGTAAACAGAGGCACGGACCTCCTTGAAGAAACGCTAGCGTCGTTGGACGCTACCGGACTGCGATGCCAAGTGGCGGTCCTGCGTCGTGCCGCCGACGGGTGGCTCATGGCCGAACGCCAAGCCCCGGAGTCTGTCGAGGAGTATGTGGAAGTAGCCCTTGAGGCTGAGTTCAGGAGTTCGACGAAGCGTTCGATCGGTGCAGCCCCAGCGTCCAGGAAGCACTCGAACGCCACTTGGAGCGTCATCGCGACGAGTACGTGGTTCTCGCGTAGCGGCAGCCGCCTAACCTGCGCGTGAAGCCGACGGCGCCGAACACCTGTGGCATCATCCGAGCACTTGGCCGCCGCGGCTGACGCGCCGGTCGTTAGACAGCCGGAACGAAACAATGGAATGGGAAGTTGTTCCAGCAACGTACGCGAACAAGCTGCTCCGATCGTCGAGGCGTTGTCTGGAATCTGTCGAATGTTGCTCCAAAGCGAGGCCTCGTTAGGGGTCGGCAGCCTTGTCGAAGTCACGCCGAGTGGTACACGAAACATCTTTGTCGAACTTGAGCCGGCCGTTCTGCGGATCACCGGAGGTATGGTGTCGATGCAAGTGATCCATGCCGATGGTTCAATTGAAGAACGGCGGCCATCAGATCCGGCACCGGCGTGGCTTGCGAACTTGCTCGAAGCGCCCGAGGCAGTGCGGGCGTTACGATTGCGTGACAAAGGCCAGTTGTCTTGGACCGACCTCTACCGATTGTTTGAAGTCATTGTCGACGGTGCTGGCGGAGCTGACGTGATCGTCACAGAAGGATGGGCGAGCCGAACGCAAATGCGGAGATTCAAGCATTCCGCGAACAATGTAAGTGTCGCTGGCGACGAAGCGCGACATGGCGTCGAGTCGGCAACGCCACCGGTCGATGCTATGTCAATCTCTGAGGCAAAATCGCTGGTGGACATTCTTTTGGCTAGGTGGCTTGGGAAACTGGCTGTCTAACACCCAAATGGAGCCGACGCGCCTAACGGTCCGTGTCATCATGTCGCCGCGGCGCGCGGCTCATTTGGCACGTTAGACCGACAGATCGAATCGACACATGGACTTGACGGTGCGCTCCATCAAGTTCAGCATCCTCGAGGCGCTGTCGGCGGTTCGGCATGAGCACAAGTTCAACCTCATCGGCAAGGGGTACCACCCAGGTCGCCTCGAATCCCTGCTGAACGCCCGGTTCGATCCTCAACAGCGCCACATGGCGGTCGTGGCTTTCGACGAACTCCGGGCCGCCGGCTTCATCAGGCCCACCTACTCGGACTTGGTGGACCCCGAAGCCTGGGTCGAGATCACAGATTCTGGTCGGCGCGTTCTTGAGCGGCGAGCGCTCGATTCCCTCGACATTGCACTCGCCCGAATTGCGTCGAACCTTGTGGAGTTGCGTGAGCGGGCATGGGCCGCCGCGGCAACTCCTCGGCCAGACTCGCTTCGGCAGGCTGCGCATTCGGCCCGGGAACTCGTGGACCAGGCGCTCAAGAGTGGCGCGCCGGACGATGCCGTACGCGGTATGAGTGGATTCACGCCTGACGGCTCCAGCCGCTCCGGAATCACGCGACGCCACCGCCTGAGATACCTGATGATCAGTAATCGCGGAGGGGCGTCGGATTCCGATCTGAAGATCGCAGAGCAGGCCTGCGATCTGGCTCTCGCGACCGACGAGAAGCTCAAGGCCTTGGCCCATTCGCGTGAACTCATCGTCGTTGACGACGTTCGAGACGCTCTCGTCGCGGCGGAAATGGCCCTACGCAAGGTCTTGATGCGCGACACTGATGCCGTCTAACCTCGCGTTGGAGCCGTCGGCGCGGAAAAGATTGCGAGCGCCGCGGCTCAACGCGAACGTTAGACCGACCAAACTGTAATACAAATGAATCTCTACATGTTCACGGGTCGCCTGTTCTACGCACTGGTCGGACTGTGGGTGGTTGCCGTGGTTGTGGGTGGCATTGTCCAACTGCCGTACGTCGCCAGGAAGTATGGCAGCGTGACTTTGCCGATTTATGGTGGGCTAGTAGCGGGGGCGGTGACGACATGCAATCTCGCGAGCGGAGCAATCTGGCGCGGACGTGCTCGACGAATCGAACGCAGGCAGGAACCAGTCGCCTATTGGATCAGCATCGGTGTGCTGGCGAGCGTCACTGGAATGTTATTTGTGGTGGGGATCTTCAACTGGATCTCGCAGTCGTGAGGGCGGGTCTAACGGCGGCTGCACCCGGCGGCGGCGTGGCGAACGAAGTGGAATCGAGATGACAAAGAGCCGCCGCGGGTGAGCCGCATAGCGTTCGGCCTCGGAATCACCAACAAGCTTGACGTGAAAAACTCAACGTGGGACTCTGATTTCGTGACCCACGCGACCCAAAAGCTGCTCGAGGAATTCGAAGCGCTCCCGGATCGGGATCGGTCCGAACTCGTGGCCGAACTCGCGCGTCGGGTGGCCTTGGCCCCGCATGACTTGCGGCAAGACGAGGATTTGATTGCGGCCGCCGATCAACTCTTCACCGAACTCGATCGTCGCGAGCAGCCTGAATGACGCCGCCGCGCCGGGGCGAGGTCTGGTTGGTGGACCTCGGCATGGCGGCGAACGTTCGGCCTGCGCTTGTCATCAGCGTACCCGCTGAGGACGCCGATCGGGCACTCGTCACGCTCGGTGCGCACACAACCCGTCCACGCCAGTCCAGATTTGAAGCGGCGGTCTCGGTTCCGTTTTTGCGGGCGGGCATGTTCGATGCGCAGAACCTCGTCACGATTCCGTACGCCAAGCGCATTCGACCATTGGGAAAACTCGGGACTGCTCATCTGGCCTCGGTCGAACGAGCGGTGTGTCTGTGGCTCGGGTTGCCCGCAACGAGCTCCGAGGCCTAACACCGCTTGCAGCCGACGGCGGCCGGCGGGACAATGAGCCGCTGCGGCTGAAGCATTGCCGTTAGGCCGCGAATCGCCAGAACTGCGCATCAATCGATCCGTGAATGATGCGCTGCCTCTCGTCCGTGGTAGCGTCGTCGCGTGAAGGTGCGCGAGGTGATTCGGCTTCTCGAAGATGATGGCTGGGCGCTTGTGAGCCAGGAAGGGAGTCACCGTCAATTCAAGCACGCGACCAAGACGGGTCGGGGTGACCGTCAGCGGCAATCTCGGCGACGATATGCCGAAAGGGAACGCTGGGGTCGGTGAAACGCCAAGCTGGATTGAAGGTACCGAAGTCATGAAAACGATGCAGTATCTCGTGCGGATCAACCGCGACCCCGGCAGCGATTGGGGCGCATCGGTTCCCGATCTGCCCGGGTGTGTTGCGACGGGTAAAACCATCGACACTGCGTTGCGTCGGATAGAACGAGCGATCGAGCTACACGTCCGCGGCCTCCGTGAAGACGGGCTGCCGGTTCCTCGCCCCAGCCATCGCAGCGTCACGCCGAGGCGGAGGCAACGCCAGATCGAGTTCTACGCCATGGTAGAAGTCGCGGCCTAACAACCGAATGGAGCCGACGCGCCCACGTCGTGCTGCTTGCGTGCATCGTGGTGGGCGGCTCATTCGGAGACGTTAGGCCGCTTGCTTGTTGACAATGACTAAACCGGGGGCGCGTGCCGATCATCTCGGCGTTCTACGGAATCGTGATCCGGATGTTCTACAAGGAACACGAACCGGCGCACTTTCATGCCGAGCACAGTGGCCAGCAGGCGAAGTTCGACCTCGGCGGGTCGCTCGTCGCAGGCGCCATTCGGTCTCGGCGAGCGCGCGAGCGGATTCGTGAATGGGCGGAACTTCACCGTGCGGAATTGGAAACAAACTGGGAGAATATGAAAGCCGGCCGTCCCTTGGAGAGTATTGAGCCGCTTCGTGAGGCGAAGTCATGAACTTTTTACCAGCGGTCGTTCACGCGGAGCACCGGGGTGGTTTTCGGCTACACGTCGTGTTCAACGACGCCTCTGAAAACACGATCGACTTTGAGCCGTGGCTGGAAGGCCCGATCTTCGAACCCGTGCGAGATCCTCAGTACTTCCAACGCTTCTTCATTGACGGTGGGACGGTCGTGTGGCCGAACGGCGCGGACATCGCGCCAGAAACGCTATACGAAGTTGCCGGTCGCCGACGGCGGCCTAACCGGCGCTTGCAGCCGGCGAAAGCGCGTCAACGAATGGCTGGGAAGCAACCTACTCGCACGCGCCTTCGCGGCTGAAGCGCGTGGCGTTAGGCAGCAAGACACGCGACGGAGCATAACTTCATGCCGGTCGCCGAGCTCGAACATGACGCATGGTACCAGGCCGTTGCCGCGATCGATGCGGGTGATGTCCAGCGGCTACAGTTCTTGATCGCTGCTCATCCGCGCCTGGTCACCGCTCGACTTGACGGGACGCCCGAGTGGCTGCGTGCTGCAGCTAGGCGACGCGGCGGATGGCCTCTTCAGCCGTCCTTATCTGCTGTGGTTCGTCACCGACGAGTGGCGTTGCAGGAGGTCCGATTCGCTGTCGAGGATGCCACACGGGGTCAAGACTTCGAACATCGGAGTGTTGACACGCTTTCCGTACGCCATCTACTTTCGCATCGACGCCGAACAAGGTCGTCATCCTGGCGATCCACGGTCGGCAAGATCCGGCGCGATGGCAGATTCGATCATAGGCCGAAACGCTGTGCGTCCCGAGTACGCGGTCTAACTAACAAACGTTTGCATCCGACGGCGGCTGGTGCGCTGATGAGCCGCCGCGGCTGAAACGCATGACGTTAGGCCGCTTCATTTTCTTGAGGAACGCTAAACTTTAGAATGCCGATTATCTCGGCCTTCTTCGGAACGTCATCCGGATGTTCTACAAGGAGCATGAACCCGCGCATTTTCATGCCGAGCACGCCGGGCAGAGAGAGAAGGTCGATTTTGAGGGCGTGATTGTCGCCGGCGAAATTCGTTCCCGGCTGGCGCGCGAGCGGATTCGAGCATGGGCACAGCAGCACCGCGCCGAACTCAAGGCAAATTGGGAGAAGATGAAGTCGGGGCCAACCTAGACCGGGACGCGGCCAATCCCGCACTGGACGATTTGGTGTTCCTCTGTCTCGAACATCACGATCAGTTCGATAGCAGGACGAGTCAGAGCAGGGGTCTCACCTCCGCGGAAGTGCGTCACTTTCGTGACGAACTCGTTGCGGCCATAAGCCACACCTGGCGACAACCCATCCAGATCGGCGACGGCTTGGTGGAAGTGCACCCGCAGGACGGAGTGTCCGGTCGGTGGGTGCGTGGAGATGACTTCGACTCTGCAGAACTCGCTGTCGAATTCGTCGGCAACGCTCGAATCCGAGTTTGCGGGTTCGCTCTTCATGGCAAGACCTGGGACATAGGACCGAACTTTGGCGATCTCGAGTTCGAGAGCGAACTGGTTCATGGAATCGCTTCGCACAGCAAAGAGCGCGGCAGTGGCCGAGAGTACGCTTTGAGTTTGCGTTTCACTGGAGCGAGTGTCATCGCGACCGAAGACGGCGCATTTGGCCACCTTGGGGCGGGAGCCCACTTTGGCGGCGAATATCGACGACCAGAGTTCGCGCAACGGCGGGACATAGCTGCCATCAGAAAAGCGCTCGGCTAGCCACGCGCTGGAGCCGACAGCGCGAACGTGACGGCAGCGCTCGCGCTGGGCTCAGCGCGGAACGTTAGGCGGACGAAATCGATGCCCAAACAGATCGTAATTCGCTGGGATGAGGCGAGCATCCGCGGATACAAGGACTTGCTACCAGCAGACGTTGTGCGTTCGCATAAGAACGGTTCGGTCATCGAGCACGAGGTAAGGGGGCCTCACGAAGGTCATTACGGATTTGCCAATGCAAAATCAGAGTCAGGCAGCGTGCGGTAGATCTTGATTACACTGCCTTCGACGAACTCAACATTCAACGCGGTATGGAACGCGGTGTCATGCGCCTGTTGTTTACTGATGGCAAGCGCCGTGTCGTCCGCCGAATTGAATGGCGGGATGGCGGCGCGAAGCAGTTCACATCTGCCGAGGCGTCGGTTGTGCCATCGCATGGGCTGACCTCGACGCAGGCACTCTATGAGGGTGCGGTCAAGAAGCTTCAGACAAGGAGCTTTGTTCGTGATCCGCGCCTGAGGCGCCGATGCATCGCCCACTATGTTCCACTTGTTTCGTCTGTGGTTTTGATTTGGCCAAGTTTATGGTTCCCACGCGTCTGGCTTCATCCATGTGCACCATCTGACCCCGCTTTCGAAACGTCGCGCGCGGCACAAGGTCGATCCAGTGAAACATTTGCGTCCGGTTTGTCCAAATTGCCATGCGGTGCTGCATCTCAATACGAACTGGGGAGTACAGCAACTGAAGAACAGGGTGATGACGTCGAAATAGCCGCCCAACTTCGTTTGCAGCCGGCGGCGGCCGATGCGATCATGAGCCGCCGCGGCTGAAACGCAGACGTTAGGCAGCCGATTCGCTTTTCGAATCTTGAATGCCGAAGACAAAGGTGCGACCCATGAAATGGGCTCTCGTTCTCGGGTTCGTCTCGGTATCTGTTCTTTTCGTGCTCGGATGAGACGGCCTTTGCGGCGACCGGCAAAGTCCGTCGGCGCTGCCTAACCAAAGAATTTCGGCGTCGGCATCCGGGCGCGGATGCGCTCCAGTTCCTCTGGCGTAACGCGACTGATGCCGTTTCTGCGGCAGGAATCCTCTACAGCCTTGACGACCATCCCCCGGACGAATGCCGGGATCTTCTTCATGCGCGCGGCAGCCGCATCGTCCCACGGGATTGTCGTCGGCGATTCGGACCCGTACTCGATCGCGGAAGCGCCGTGTGCCCCCGACACGGCGGCACGGCCCTGCACGGCGAGAAGCACGGGCGATCCCGCAAACTTCCCGGGCATGTGCGTGCAAAGCGGATCTTCGGCCATCAGGTCGCCGGTCACCCCGTAGGCCCGGGCGCGACAGCCCCCGCACTGGGCGTTCATCTCGCACGCGCCACACCGACCTTCGAGCGCCGAACGGCGGCGAATGCCAGCGAACAGCTCCGAGGAGATCCAGAGGTCCGCGAGAGGCGAGCTCCGAAGGTTCCCAGCGAAGACCGGGAGATAGGGACACGGCGTGACATCGCCGTTTGGCCGTATGCCCATGTAGTGCGTGCCCGCTGGGCAGCCGCCGGCCCCTCCGGAGTAGGTCCTGATCGGGGACGAACCGGGCCACGAGGGGCTGCCCTGAGCCGGGTCGAAGGGCGCCCTCGCCGATTCGGCTTGCCCGCCGTAGCCTTGGCGAAGGCGGGCATCCGTCGGGATCGGATCGGTCGCGCCGCCGGCATTCTCCAGAACGGTCTTGATGTAGTGCGGTGCGCACTTCGCGTTCACGAGCATCCGGCGGTCGTACTTCCTCTGAATCCGGTAGAGCGAGGCGAGAACCTCGTCGTACTGCGCGGGGGTGATGTCCGACACGAACTGCCCGCGCCCCGCGGGCACCAGGAAATAGAGGTTCCAGACCCTGGCGGCGAGGCGATCGTACGCGAAGTCGGCGATCGCTTCGAGCTCGCCGAGATTGTGCGAGCCAGCGGTCGTCTGCACGATGAAGGGGAGCCCGGTCCTGTTGAGGATCTCCGCTCCCTCCACCGTGTTTCGCCAGGCGCCACGCACCTTCCTGAAGCGGTCGTGACGATCGGGATCGAGAGCATCGAGCGAAAGGGACAGTCCCCGTGCTCCGGCCTCCGTCAGGCGCCGTGCCAGGTTCTCCGTGATGCTCACGCCGTTGGTGCCGACAACGACCCAAAGTCCACGCTCGGCCGCGCGCCGGACGATCTCGAGGATGTCGCGCCGTAAGAGCGGCTCGCCGCCCGTCAGGATCGTCAGGCATTCAGGCGCGAAAGTGCCGATTTCGTCGATGACCCTGAAGCATTCCTCGGTGCCGAGCTCGCTCCGATCGGCGAAGTTCTCCGTGCCGACCAGAGGCGTGCCGCCTGCGTCGAGATAGCAGTGCTCGCAGGCGAGGTTGCAGCGGTATGTGAGGTTCCACGAGACGACGTAGGGCCGGGTGAACCCTTCGACTGGACTCAGGGCAGGCGGGCTCGTGTTCGGATGCGGCATGTTCATCTCGATGTGTCGGGCGAGACGGCGCCTCACATGCCGAAGAACTCGCGGGCCGCGTCGAGGATCTTTTCGTCCACTTCGAGGGCCCCCCTCTCTCGCGCAAATCTCTCGATGCCGGTTCGTGCCATGGGACGCACAAACTCAGGAACGTTCGCGAGCCGGGCTTCCGCGGCGGCAGTCCACCGGACGGGGATCGGCTCGCCGGCCTGACCGGGTCGCGCACCTTCCGTCTCCCCGCCTTCGCCCAAGGGCTTCGGCGTGGCAGGCGGGAGCATTGCCGAGAACGGGCACTTGGTCGGCTCGGCCGCGCTCGTGCTTCCGGTGCTCGACGCTCCCGCACCGATATCCGGTCCGATCCGCACGCCGAGTGACTGAACGATCTGTGTTTCGTACGCATTGGTCAGCATCGCCATCTCGTAGCCACACTCGGGACACGAGTAGACGACCGACAGCGAGCCGCCCTCGGGCGGGCCGACGGCTTGCAGCTTCATCGGGCTATCGCAGGGGATGCAGAGGAACTTCATCGAGAATGCTCCCTGCCTGCCCGTACCTCACGCGAAGCATGAGCGGAGCCTGGCCTGTCTGGCCGAAGCTCACTCGATCCATGAGCGGAGGCCGGCCTGTCTGGCCGTAGCTCTTGGGCCGCATGAGCGGAGGCCGACGTTGTCGATTCGAGGCTGTCCAGAAGCTGCTGCGCGACATGTTCCAGGGCTCGGCCAACGGGTGTTTCGCGCAGCTCCGCGAGATCTATCCCCCGATCACAAAGCCGTGCAAGCTCGGGATCGAATGGGACGGTTCCGAGGCAGGGGATCTCCAGGTTCGTTGTCTCAGGTGAGACAAAGAGCGGCTTGATGGCGTTGCAGTCGCGGCAGTAGTAGCCGCTCATGTTCTCGACGTAACCGAGGAGGCGATTGGGTCCCTTCGACAGAGCTGCTACGGAGCGCGCGACTACGCCCCGTGCCACTTCGGAAGGGATCGTCACGAGCAGGAACGAGGTTCGCGAGCCGAGAAAATCGGCGTACTGGACGGTCCGTTCGGCTCCTGGCGGCAGATCGAACATCAACAGATCGAGCGCTCCCCACTCGAAGGCCCCGAGGATCTCGCCGAGGAGAGCGAACTCTCTCGTGGCGCGCCACGTATGGGACTCTCCGTGCGCCGCGCTCTCGAACTCGAGCGACTCCGACTCCGGGATCAGCGAGCCCATCGAGAAGACCCCGATGCCGTTCCTGGTCCGCGGGAGCGCGACCTTGTGGCTGCCGGGAACGAACAGCGCTCCCTCGACACCTGACATGCGCGCCTGTGAGGGGCCGTTGAAGTCCGCGTCCAGGATCGCAATCCGCAGCCCTCGGGCGCGCAGAGCGCCCGCGAGATGCAGCGTCAAGGTGCTCTTGCCGACTCCCCCCTTGCCAGAGCCCACGGCCACGAGATGACGCACCCCGGCGAGCCCGTCGGTGATACGGGTGCGCTGCTCGGCAACCTGCTCGAGGACTCTCGACCCTCCGTCGCCGACGATGTCGTGGTAGCCCTTCATCTATTAGACCG
>Ga0137374_10001311_pt1 | contig 28164 bp, 26 predicted proteins | sample SagtaG_20_FD_104811 | JGI IMG/M metagenome (GOLD analysis project Ga0137374, IMG submission 104811) | Vadose zone soil microbial communities from Sagehorn Ranch, Mendocino, California, USA - Sage1_R_100_16 metaG | ecosystem: Environmental > Terrestrial > Soil > Vadose zone | place: USA... | reverse complement strand
CCATTCTGAATCACCAAGATGGATTGGGGATCGGCGCCCGGCACATCACCGTCTCGACGGTGGGCATCCTCCCCAATCTCGCGCGTTTCGCCAAGCGCCCCGAACAGTTTCGCCTGGCCCTCTCCCTCCACGCCCCTGTGCCCGGGTTGCGCCGCGAGCTGATGCCGATCGAGAAGAAATACGCGCTCCCGGAAGTGATGAAAGCGCTGGCGCAGTTCACGCGGCGCGTCACGCTCGAGTACGTGCTGATCGGTGGCGTCAACGATTCACTCGAGACCGCCGATCACCTCGCGAACCTCGCCCGGCCGTTGGGTGCCCTCGTGAATCTGCTGCCCCTGCACCCCGGCGGCGCGCCGGGTCTTGCGCCGAGCCCGCACGCGCAAATGCTCGCCTTCGAGCGGCGGCTCAAGCGTCTCGGGGTGGCCGCGGTGCTCCGCCGCAGCCGCGGTCTCGATATCAGCGCGGCGTGCGGGCAGCTACGGGTGGAACTGGGACCGCGGCGGCGCAAAGTCGGCACCGAGGAGCACGCTGGCGTCGAGTAGCTTGGTCGAGTCGCGCTGGACGATGACGGTACCGGCGCGGAGCGCCTGGCGGACGCGCTCGCCGACATTGGCCGGACCCCGACGCACCAGGATGCGGGTGGAATCGAGCGTCCCGAGGGCGGCGGGGGCGTTGCCGTAGTACACAACGTCGAGCCCGGCCTCGCGCAGCACGCGAGTCGCCGTCCGGGCCAGCCCCGCCTTCCCGCTGGCATTCAGCACTTCGACGATGACGCGGTCGCCGTGATCGCCCGGAATGATCGCCGGGCCGCCGGAGGGCTGATGACCGCGACAACCGATCAAGAAGAGCAGCAACAGACCGCCTGACCGCCCGACCGCCTGACCGCCCTTCATACCAGCGCGTTCCAGAACCGCACCGTCTCCTCCCGCAGCGGCCACCCCGACCGCACCGTCCACTCGATGCGGCGGCGGGCCACCTCGCGCAGTACCGCGTCGCGCTCCGCCGGGACGCGGGCGGCCAGGTCCCGGCGCGCCTCGCGGTCGAACGTCCGCCCGGGCTCGAGGTAGTCGGCGAGGTAGAGCATGCGGCCGACCTCGTCCCAGCCGGCGTAGCCGATCGAGTGGTAGCGCACCGCGTCGAGGACCCCCTGGTCGCGTTCGCCGTCGCGTGCCGCGCACTCCGCCGCAAGCGGGCCGTGGTCCAGTTCCGACGCCGCGGGGGCGTCCCGCAGCGCATCGTGGAGCCAGCCCGCCCGGAGCCACCGGGCCCGCTCCTCCGGCGGCACTCTCATCGCTCGCGCCCATTCGTCGAGCAGCGCCACGACGCGCTCGATGTGCGCGCGCCGCTCCGGCGTGGCGACGGCCCAGGATGGCAGCGCCACCTCAGGCGCGCACGGCCGGGTCGGCCGCCAAGCCTTCCCCCAGCACCACGTTGTCGATGAGTCGCGTCGTGCCGATGCGCGCGGCCACGAGGACAATCGTCTTGGCCGTCACCCGCTCGACCGGCGCCAGCGCTTCGTCCACGAGGGCGAGGTACTCCGGCTGCACGCCCGGAGCCGCGAGCGTCTCCATTCCTTTCTTCTGGAGCGCGGCGGCCTCGGCCTGGCCCCCGCGCCACGCCTGCTCCACGGCGCGCAGCGCGCGGGACAGGGCGAGGGCCGAACGCCGCTCGTCGGGGGACAGGTAGCTGTTGCGCGACGACAGCGCGAGCCCGTCGAGCTCGCGCACCGTGGGTGCGACGTCGATCTCAATGGGGAAGTCCAGCTCCCGCACCATCAGGCGGACCAGGGTCGCCTGCTGAAAGTCCTTGCGGCCGAACACCGCGGCATCGGGCTCTACGAGGTGGAACAGCTTCGCCACCACGGTGAGCACGCCGCTGAAGTGCCCCGGGCGGATCTTGCCCTCGAGCACGTCGCCGACGGGACCCGGCGCGACGCGGGCCACGGGCTCGCCGGGATACATCGCGGAGGTGTCCGGCACGAAGAGGGTGTCCACGCCGCGCGCCGCGGCGAGTGAGCGGTCGCGCGCCAGGTCGCGCGGGTAGCGCGCGAGGTCTTCCGTGGGCCCGAACTGCAGCGGGTTCACGAAGATGCTCATCACGACGCCTTCGGCGAGCTCTTTGGCGCGATCGACGAGGCGCAGGTGGCCCTCGTGGAGGAAGCCCATCGTGGGGACGAACCCGACGCGGCGCCCGCGCGCCTGCTCGCCGCGGGTCCAGGCGCGCATGTCGGAGAGACTGGTGATTTCCTGCATCGCTACTTCTGGAAGGAATGCTCCGCGTCGGGATACTTGCCGTTGCGCACTTCCGCCGCGAATCCCTGGACGGCCTGCTTGACCTCCTCGGCGAGGTTCGCGTAGCGCTTGACGAACTTCGCCGCAAAGCGGTCGTTCAACCCGAGCAGGTCGTGGAGCACCAGCACCTGGCCGTCGCAGTCCTTCCCCGCCCCGATGCCGATCGTGGGAATCGTGAGCGCCTGCGTGATCTCAGCCGCGAGCGGCGCGGGCACCAGCTCCAGGACGATCGCGAACGCGCCCGCGTCCTCGAGGGTCTTGGCATCCTCCTTCAGGCGCTGCGCGGTCTTGTCGTCCCGTCCCTGCACCCGATGGCCGCCCAGCGCGTGCACCGACTGGGGGGTGAGCCCGAGGTGGCCCATGACCGGAATCCCGACGTCCACCACCGCGCGCACGGTGTCGGCGATCGCCCGGCCGCCCTCGACCTTGATCGCTTGACACCCGGTTTCCGCCATCACGCGGCCGCCGTTGCGGATCGCGTCTTCCTTCGTCACCTGGTAGGTGAGGAACGGCATGTCGCACACGACCATCGCGCGCTGCGTCCCGCGCCGCACGATCTTCGTGTGGTAGATCATCTGGTCCAGCGTCGCCGAGAGCGTGGAGTCGGCCCCGGCCAGCACCTGGTTGACCGAATCCCCCACCAGCAGCACGTCCACGCCGCTCGCGTCGAGCAGCCGCGCGAACAAGGCGTCGTAACACGTCAGCATCACGATGCGCTCGCCCTTCTCCTTCATCTGCAGGAGGGCGTGCGTGGTGACCGGCTTCAAGCCGGGGCCGTCAGGCATGGGCGGCGCTCAGCGCTTCCAGCTCCGCCACCTCGCGGCGCCAGAAGTCGCGGTTGGGGAGCTCGGGATGGGGCACGGTGAGACCGGGCTCGGTCACCACGCGATCGCCGTAGCGGACGAGGTCCAGGTCCAGCGTGCGGGGCCCCCAGCGATCGCCGCGCTCTCGGCCCCGCTCTCGCTCGATCTCCAGCAAGGCGCGCAGCAGGTCGCGCGGCTCGAGCATCGTCTCCAGCAGCACCATTTGATTGAGGAACGGGCCTTGCGGAACCGGCCCGAGCGGCGCCGTTTCCTCGACCCGCGTGGCGGCCACGAGCCGGGTGTCGGGCAGCGCGGCCAGGTGCTCCCGGGCGAACGCGAGATGCGCCGCGCGGTCGCCGACGTTCGACCCCAGGGCCACGAAGACCCGCTCGAGGGTGGAGGCTGGCACGGGGGAATCCTAAGCGCTCAGGCGACGCCGGCAAAGCCGCGCGTCAGCTCGCGCAGCATCCCGGCCACCTGCTCGAGCTCGCGCGTCGCCTGCTCCAGCTCGGCCAGCCCGCGCGCCGCCTCGCTGGCGCGCGTCGCCACGCCGTCCGCTTCGCCGCGGTTCTTGCCCGAGATCTCGGCCACCGCGTTGATGCGCTGGCGCAACCGCGCGAACGCCTCGTCCTGCTCGCCCGCGGCCGACGCGATGCGCTGGGCGTGCGTGGTCGCATCGGCGGTCGCGGCCACGATCGCGTCCAGGGCTTCCAGCGCTCCGGCGGACAGCTCCTCCACGCCGCCGACGTTGACCTGCCCGCGCCGCATCTGCTCTACCACCTCGCCCACCTGACGGTGGATGTCCTGCACGAGCTCGCCCGCCTCCAGCGCCGCCGCGGCGCTTTGCTCGGCGAGGCGCCGCACTTCCTCGGCCACCACGGCGAATCCTTTGCCGTGCTTGCCCGCCCGCGCCGCCTCGATCGCCGCGTTCAGGGCCAGCAGGTTCGTCATGTCGGCAAGCTCGCGGATCGACGCGATGAACCCGGTGATGCGCCGGCTCACCTGCCCCAGCTGCTGCACCTTCGACGAGCTCTCCCCCACAAACCCTTTCAAGGCCACCAGCCGCTCGATGGCGTCGCGGATTTGCTGGCGGTTCTTGCCGGCGACGTCGCTCGCCGCGCTGGACGCCCGCGCCGCCTCCGCGCCGTCGTTTGATACCCGGCGCGCCACTTGCGACAGCGTCTCCGTCGCCGCGAGCCCGCCCGAGACCTCGCCGGCTTCGGCCACGACCCCGCCGCGGATCACTTCGGTGGACACGGCCACGGCCTTCGCCGCTTCGCGCAACGCCACCGCCGCATGCGTCAGCGTCTGCAGCTGCTGCGTGACCCGCTCCACCGTCTCGACCAGCGGTCGCCGCAGCTCGGTGATGTGGATCGTCGTTGCGAGCTGATTGGCGAAGGTCGTGATCGCCAAGACGTCCTTGCGGCGGTACGCCTTGCGTTTGTGGTGCTCGAGCTCCAGGGTGCCGATCACCAGATCCCCGAACTTGAGGGGCACGATGACGAGGCTCTGCACTTGGAGCGGGGCGTCCGCAACGCGCCGGTCGCGCGAGACGTCGTCGATCACGACGGCTTCGCCCGCCCGCACCGTGGCCTCGCGCAGCTCCACGGTGTCCGACGACGGTTCACTGCGTTCACCGCGGCCGATGGCGCTGCGGTACGCCAGCGCCATCCCCCCGTCCTGGCGGCGGTAAATGCGGAAGTCCCCCCAGTCCACCAGGCGGTTGGCGAGCCGCTCGATGCGGCGGAACGAGTCCTCGAGGCTCAGGTTGCTCGTGATCACCGCCTCCATCGCGTGGATCTTGTTGAGCTCCTCGGCGGACACTGCTTCCTCCAGCATCATCTTGAGGAGCAGGCCCAGCCCCACCAGGACGGGCGCCACGAACACCCAGGCGATCGGCGGCCACGCCACGATCACGGAGACGACCGCCGCCGTCCCGATCAACGTCGCAAAGTACCCGAGCATCTCGTAACGCAGGATCATCATGCGCTCGCCGAGCTCGAGCTTGCCCCGGATCAGCAGACTCAGGTAGAAAAGGATCCGGGAGATCAGGAAGTAGGTGAGCGCGAAGGCGAACAGCGGCAGGATGACCGCGCTGTGCGGCTCCGGCGGGATTTCCGCGGCTTCCAGCACGAACGCGTAGACGCCGTACGCCGCGACCAGCGCGATCACTTCCCGGCCGAGATTGATCCAGGCCGCGTGCAGCGGCTTGCGGTGCCACGTCCAGTCGGTGATCACCGTGCCGCCGGCGACGGCAATCGCTGCGGCCGGAAGCCCCACGAGCAGGCTGCCCGCGAGCGCGGCGAGGCCTGTCTGGGTGAGGTAGGAGTACTTGCTCAGCGGGATGTGCAGGCCGCGCAGCCCGATGCAGGCGCCGAGCAGGAGGATGATCTCCGGGATTTGGTGCAGCCAGCGCGGGTCGGCCGCGAGGACCGCGGCAAGCAGCACCAGTCCCGCGTAGGCCAGGCCCCAGCTGTAGACCACGACGAACCGCTGGATCGTCACGACCGCTGCTCCGCGCCGGCGCGGACCGCTGTGGCGAGCTCGGCGAGCAGGCGCTCCGCCGAGCCGAGCCCGCCGTTGCCGAGCGCCTCGACCAACGCGCTGCCCACGACGACGCCGTCCGCCACGCGCGCTGCAGCCGCGGCCTGTGCGGCCGTGCCGATCCCGAACCCGATCGCGACCGGGAGCGGTGTCGTGGCCTTGACGCGCGCGACCTGGCGTTCCATGTCGGGCGGCACCGCGTCGCGCACGCCGGTGACGCCGAGGCGCGAGATGAGATAGATGAAGCCGGTCGCGCCGCGCACGGCGTCGGCGAGCCGTGCATCGGGCGTCGTAGGGGCGATGAGCCGGATCAGCGCCAGGCCGCCCGCCGCGGCGCGCCGCTCGAGGGCGGGGTCCGCGCCGGCGGGCAGGTCGGTGAGCAGCAGGCCCGACGCCCCGGCCGCTTGCGCCTCGGCCACGAATCGCTCCACGCCGAACGCCAGCACCGGGTTCAGGTACGTCATGAGGATGACAGGAATGCCGAGACGGGCCTCGCGCACCACGTCGAGCACGCCCGCCACGGTCATTCCCTGGTCGAGCGCGGCCTGGGTGGAGCGCTGGATGGTGGGTCCATCGGCCAGGGGATCACTGAACGGCACGCCGACCTCGACGAAATCCGCGCCGGCCCGCTCGGCTACGCGCAGCGCGTCGCGGCAGGTCGCCGGGGTGGGATACCCGGCGGTGACGTAGGGAATCAGCGCCGCGCGCCGCTCGGCGCGCACGGCCCGCCAGCGGGCGGCGATCGGGTGGTCAGACAAAGTAGTCGCTGACCTGGATGCCGTACTTCGCCGGATCGCTGACCTTGATGATGGATCGAGGGAAGTTGCCCTGTTCATCGCGTTGCGCGAGGTCGATCACGGTGCCCGGGTGCAGCAGCGCCCCGTCTGGGGTTGCCACGATGCGCACCACCGGCCGGTGCACCGCGGCGACGTCGGCGTTCGCCGACTGCACCAGCGCCACCTCGTAGGTGTCGAGGATGACGCACGTGCCCACGGGGTAGATGCCGATGAGGTTGATGAACGCTTTCACGACCACCGGGTCGTAGCCGCGGCGGGGATTCTCCCACATCTCCTTGAGCACCTGGTCGGGCTGGATCGGCACCGTCTGGTAGACGCGGCGGCTCGTGGCCGCGTCGAAGCCGTCCGCTACGGCGACGACCTTGGAGTAGATCGACAGCTCGCGCGACCGGACCGATTTGGGATACCCGGTCAGGTCCGTCTTCATGTGATGCTCGTAGGCGACGATCATGCCGCGGTACGGGATCTCCCCGTACCCGCGGAGTCCGAACAGCGTGAGCACGCCGAGCCAGGGGTGGGCCTGCATGATGCGCCATTCCTCGTCGCTCAGCCCACCCTGCTTGTTGAGCACCTCGAGCGGCACGCGCGACTTGCCCACGTCGTGGAACAGGGCGGCGATACCCAGATCGTACAGCTGCAGCTTGGTGAGGCCCAGTTTGCGGCCCAGGGCGACGGAGAAGATGCAGACGTTCACCGAATGGGTGAACGTGTACTCGTCGTAGTCGCGCAGGGTGGTGAGGCCCATGAGCGACGACTCGTTGTTCAGCACCTGGTCGACGATCGCCTGCACGGCGCGCTTGACCTTCTTGACGTTGGCCGTGCGTCCCAGACGGATGCTGTTGATGACCTCCTTCGTCACCGCCACCGACCGGGCGTAGGTCCGCTTCGCCGCCTCCTTCAGGCGCTCGGTCTCTTCGACGTCCTCTTCGGTCTCGAGCGGCGGCTCGACGGAGATGAAGGAGACGCCGCCGTCCTGGAGCTTTTGCGCCAGCTCGAAGACCTTGTTGGGGTTCGCCTCGCGGGCGGAATACGACAGCAACAGCGACACGAAGATCTGGAGCTGCTTGCGATCCACGCCCTCGTCCATCCGCACCGCACCGATGCCGCACTGGCGCAGCACGCCGAGGATGTGCGAGAATGACGCGTAGTTGTCGAGGTCGAGACGCAGCCGGGTGGAGTTCACGAAGATGAACTCGCCTTGCAGCCGCACCTCCAGCTCCCGCTCGACGTCGAGCAGGTGCTTGGTCGCGGCGACCAGATCGTCGAGCGCCCGCTGCACCTGCGCGTTCTCGATGGGATAGAGCTTGAGGGAGCGCAGGCCCGTGTACAGCATGATCAGGAACTCGCGGCCGGCCAGCCGCAGGAAGCCGTCGGTCGTGGCGACGGTCTCGACGATCGATGCGCGGCGGGCCGCTTGCGGGTCGCTCATCCGCCGACCTCCCGGAGCGCCCGGCTCACGGCGTTGCGCACCAACGCTTCCTTATCCTGGGCGGCCCGCTCCAGCACGGCGCGCGCATCGGGATGGCGGATCTTCCCCAGCGCCATCGCCGCGCACGCGCGCGTCTCGGGGTCCTCTTTCCTGGAAAGCATGCCCTTGGGGATCAGCATTTTCTCGAGCAGCGGCACGGCGGCGGCCCCCGCCAGCGTTCCGTACGCCTCGAAGAACGTCATCTTTTCAGTGAGATCGCTGCCCTTGAGCTTGTTCCCCGTGACCGCCCCCTCGATCCGCGCAAACGCGTTGCGATAGCCGCGGGCCGCGAGGAACTTGACCGCGGCGATGCGCACGTCGCGCTCGCCGTCCTCGACCGCCGTCTCCAGCAACCGCATCGCGGCGGGACTGCCGATGGCGGTGAGGGCTTCGACCACCGCGACCTTGAGCTCGCGATCGCCGGTCTCCAGCAGCTTGCCCATCCCCTCGGGGGCGCCCGGCAGCTTGAGCCGCGCCGCCAGCCGCACCATCTCCAGCTGCGACGCGCTGTCGTCGCTCGCCAGCGCCTTCAGGACTTCGCCCGCGTGCGCCTGCGCCAGCCGCTCCGCCGCCTTGTGCACCAGCTCCTTGACGCGCGCGTTGGTGAGCTTCGGCAGCCAGCCCATCAGCGTGACGAGAGCGTCGGAGCGCAGCTCCTGGAACAGCTCGCTCAATTCCTCTTCCGAGGGGTGGACCGCCGCCTCGTCGAGCGACTGCAGCAGCTGCGAGAGCGCCTCCGGCTGCGACAGCCGCGCCGGCAGGCCCTCGAGCGCCTGGCGGTGCTCGGGGATGAGTTCGCGCGCCCGCGGCAGGACGTTGCGGGCCTCGCGCAGCACGAACGCCACGGAGCGGAAGTCGCCCGCCCCGAGGAGGTAGGGGATGAAGTTCTCGACGATGGAAATCAGCTCGGCCCGGACCGTGCCGTACGTCTGCAGCTCGAGCAGGTCGAACAACATCGACAGCACGTTGCGGCGCAGGTCCTGCTGATACTCCCGCTCCACCTCCTTGTGGAGGTAGTCGATTTCCTTGTCGTCGAGGAAGTACAGCGTGGTATCGAAGTCGTCGACCGACACGAGCCCTTCGCGCTTCGGCGGGGCCTCCTCCTGGACGTGCTGGCGGACGTCGTTGGGACTGACCGTGGGGATCGTTTCGCCCGCCTCGATCGGCACCGCGTTGTCGCTGGCCAGCTCCCGGAACGTGTAGGTCAGGAACTGGAAGTCCTCCTGCCACAGCAGCGTCAGGAGGTCGTCGGCGGCTTCGGCCTGGAGACTGCGCGACTGTTGCAGCACGCGCAGGAACTTGACGATCTCCTCCTCCTCGATCCCCGGCTTCATCGCCAGCGAGCGCACGCCGTCCTTGTACAGCGTCCAGGCGATGCTTTCGTTCTTTTGATCGTTGGCGTAGACGATGTGCTCTTCCCAACGCAGCGAGGTCTCCAGCACGTCGAACACGAGGTCGCCGGTGGACTGCCAGATCTGGCGCAGCGCGCCGCGGACGTTCTCCACGGCGCGCTGATAGACGGGATTGTTCGGCAGGTACAGCTGGGTCGCCCGCATCCCCTTGCCGAGAAGCGACCAGAGCTCCTCGACCTGCGACGGCGGCAGGGCCAGCTCGGAGATCGGTGCGTTGCTCAGGTCCGGCCTCCCGTGAGGTCCGCGACCAGCGCGACGTCCTTGTCGCCCCGGCCGCTGAGGTTGAGTAGGACCACGTCCCCGGCCGACCACCGCCCGGGGTGGGCCAGCACCCAGGCTACCGCGTGGGCGCTCTCGAGGGCGGGCAGGATGCCCTCGAGCCGGCTCAGCCCCGCGAAGGCGTCCAGGGCTTGCCGGTCGGTCACGGTCTCATACAATACGCGGCCGGAGTCCTTGAGGTAAGCGTGTTCGGGCCCCACGCCGGGGTAGTCGAGTCCCGCGGAAACCGAATGGGCCGGTTGAACTTGTCCGTCCTCGTCCTGCAGCAGGTAGCTGAGGCTGCCGTGGAAGACGCCGGGACGCCCCCGGGTGAGCGACGCGGCGTGCCGGCCTCCCCCCTCGAGCCCCTCGCCGGCCGCTTCCACGCCCACCAGCTCCACATCCCGGTCCTCGAGGAACGCCACGAAGATACCGAGCGCGTTGGAGCCGCCCCCGACGCACGCCACGACCGCGCGAGGGAGCCGGCCGAACCGCTCCAGCACCTGCGCCCGCGCTTCCCGGCCGATGACAGCCTGGAAGTCCCGCACGATCCGGGGGAACGGGTCGGGACCCACGACCGAGCCGATGATGTAATGCGTCGTGGTGACGTTGGTGACCCAGTCGCGCAGCGCTTCATTGGTCGCGTCCTTCAGCGTGCGCGTGCCGCTCGTCACCGGGACGACGCGCGCCCCCATCAGCTCCATGCGATAGACGTTGAGCCGCTGGCGGCGCATGTCCTCTTCGCCCATGTACACGACGCACTCGAGGTCGAACCGCGCGCACACCGTAGCCGTCGCGACCCCGTGCTGGCCGGCGCCCGTTTCCGCGATGATGCGGCGCTTGCCCATGCGCCGCGCCAGCAGCGCCTGGCCGAGCGTGTTGTTGATCTTGTGGGCGCCGGTGTGATTGAGGTCTTCACGCTTCAGGACCACCCGCACGCCCGGCCCCACCTGCGCCGAGAGCCGCGGCACGTCGCTGAGCGGCGTCGGCCGCCCGACGTACTCCTTGAGCAGCGCGTTCAGCTCGACGGCGAACGTCGGGTCCGCCGTCGCCGTGTCGTACACGCGGGCCAGCTCGTCCAGCGCCGCCATCAATGTCTCCGGGACGTACCGCCCCCCGTAGGGGCCGAACCGTCCCACCCTTGGATCCGCCGTCATCGGGGCCGCCTCAACACGCCGCACAAGGCACGCACCGCTCCTTCGGGGTCGGCGGCCCGCGCGACCGCGGTGCCGACCAGCACCAGGTCCGCCCCGCACGCCGCGAGTCGTTCGACGTCGGCGCGGGTCTCGACGCCGCTTTCCCCCACCGCCGGCAGCCCGGCCGGCACGAGCGGCAACAGCCGCTCCGCCACGCTCAGGTCCACGGTGAACGTATCGAGATCGCGACTGTTCACGCCCACCGCCGTCGGTTCGGCGGCGACCGCGGCGTCCAGCTCGCCCTCGGAGTGCGCTTCGATGAGCGTTCCCAAGCCGAGCCCCTTGGCCTCGCGGGCCAGCGCGCGCAAGCGGTCGGGCGCCAAGGCGCGGACGATGAGCAGCGCGCCGCTCGCGCCGGCCGCCCGCGCCTCGAGCAGCTGGAGAACATCGAGGATGAAATCCTTGCACAGCGCCGGTACTGGGACGGCGCGCGCCACGCGTCCCAGGTCCTCGACGGCGCCGCCGAAATGTTTCTCGTCGGTCAGCACCGAGATGGCGGATGCGCCGCCGCGCACGTAGGCCCGAGCGTGCGCGACCGGATCGAGGTCTTCGCGGATTGCCCCCGCCGACGGTGAGCGCCGTTTGACCTCGCCGATGACCCCCACCGTCGCGCCGCGGAACGCCGAATCCAGCTCCGGCCCCGGCGGGGCCGCGGCCGCCGCGCGTTCCAGCTGGCGCGCCTTCGGCCGCAGCGTCGCGACGCGCTCCCGGGTCGCTTCAAGGATGCCGGCAAGAGTGGGTCTGGTCACGCTTGCATTCGGTCCGTCTTCGGGTAGATTATATTCGGTTTCCTTTCGGGGTCCTTATGCCGCTCACACGTCGCCAGCGCGAAATCCTCGACTACCTCTCGGGCTACATCACCGACCACGGGTACGCCCCCAGCTTCGAGGAAATCGCCCGCCAGTTCACGTTCGCTTCGCTCGCGACGGTCCACGAGCACCTCACCAACCTCGAGCGCAAAGGGTACATCCACCGCAACCACAACGAGAGTCGGGCGATCGAGATCGTCCCGCCGAAGGGCCAGACCGGCGCGACCGAGCTGCCGTTGCTGGGCCTGGTGGCGGCCGGGCAGCCGATCGAGGCGATCAGCGGCGACGACACGCTCGCCGTGCCTGATGAGCTCTTGCCGCGGCGCGGGCGCAGCTACGTGCTCCGCGTCCGGGGCAATTCGATGGTCGACGAGCACATCCAGGACGGCGACTTCGTCGTGGTCCAGGAGCGCAACCAGGCCGACAACGGTCAGACTGTCGTCGCCCTCGTGGACGGCTCGGGCGCGACCGTCAAGAAGTTCTATCGCGAGCCCGGCGGCTGGATCAGGCTGCAACCGGCCAACCCCGAGATGGCGCCGCTGCGTCTCAACGAGCGCGACGTGATCGTCCAGGGAGTCGTCATCGGCGTCATCCGGAAGTATTAGGGCTGGCCCGCCGGAGGCGCTCCAGCGCCTCGCGGGCGGCCCCCGATCGCACCGCTTCGCGCGCCTTGGCCACGCCCTCCGCGTACGTCCTGACCAACCCTGACACATAGACCGCCGCTCCGGCGTTGAGGAGCACCGCCGCCAGGCCCGGCGCGTCGTCCCCGTCGCACTCGAGGATGCGCCGCATCCGCGAGGCATTGGCGGGCGGATCACCGCCGCGAAGCGCGGTCGCGTCGGCCACGGCGAGGCCGTGGTCGGCGGGATCCAGCTCCCAGGTCCGGACGGCCCCCCCCTGCACCTCCCACACATCGGTCACACCGGTCGGAGCGATCTCGTCCATGCCGACGCGCCCGTGGACGACGAGCGCGTGCTCGGCACCGAGGTGGACGAGGGCGGCCGCGAGCAGCGGGGCGCGGTCGCGATCCGCGACGCCGACCACCTGACGCATGACGCCCGCCGGATTGGCGAGCGGGCCAAGGAGGTTCATGATCGACGGCACGCCGAGCTCCCGGCGCACCGGTCCGACGTGGCGCATCGCGGGGTGAAAGTTCGGGGCGAACAGGAACGCGAGGCGGGCGTCGCGCAACACGCGCGCTGCCCCGGCCGCGTCGAGGCCGATACCGATGCCCAGCGCTTCCAGCACGTCGGCCGAGCCGCAGCGCGACGTGAAGGAGCGATTGCCGTGTTTGGCGACCGTAGCGCCCGCACCGGCGGCCACGAACGCCGCGGCGGTCGAGATGTTGAACGTCGTCACGGTACCGCCGCCCGTGCCGCACGTGTCCACGAGATGCACGCCGTCGGCGTCGACGCGGACCATCGCCTCCCGCAACGCGCGGGCCGCGCCGGCCACCTCCTCGGCGGTCTCGCCTTTCACGCGCAGGCCTACGAGCAGGGCGGCGATTTGGACCGGCGACGCCTCCCCGCGCATGACCACCGAGAAGACTGTCGCGGCCAGGGATTGGCTGAGCGATTGCCGGTTGGCGAGGGCGACGAGGGCCTGCTGCAGAGGCGGAACGGCGGTTGTCGGGGCGTCGGGCATGGGGTGGGTCTGGGGTGCCAAAGGTACCCCGAAAAACGGGCTTTTGTCAAACAAGGACAATGGGTTGCGCCGCTTGATGCCCCCCCGCGTTTTCCCTATCTTTCGCGTCGTGACGAGCCGGCCCTTCCTCGCCGTGGTGCACTACGACGGGGCGCAGTTCGTGGGGTGGCAGCGCCAAGCGAAGGGCCGGACGGTGCAGGCGGAGTTCGAGGAGGTGCTGGCGCGCCTGCTCGGCCGTCGCACCACGGCGGTCGGCGCCGGGCGGACCGACACGGGCGTCCACGCACTCGGGCAGGGCGTCGGGTTCCTGGCGGACGATCGCTGGGCGGGAGACGGCGCGGGCCTGCGGCGGGCGCTCAACGCCCTGCTGCCGCGCGATGTCTGGGTCGAGCGCGTGCACGCGATGCGTGCCGGCTTCCACGCCCGCAACAGCGCCACGGCGCGGCGTTACCGATACGTGATCGGCACTGATGATGCGTGCCGCTCCCCGTTCCGCCGCCCCTACGAATGGGCCCTGGGGCGGCCGCTCGATCTCGATGGCCTGGCCCGGGCCGCGGCCCAGCTCCTCGGGGAGCATGACTTCCGCGGCCTCGCGATGACGGGGGCGTCGCCGCCCGACTACCGATGCCACGTGACGCTCGCCGGGTGGGCGCCGCGAATGGACGGAGCGGGAGTGACGTTCGAGATCGAAGCCGATCGGTTCATGCACCGCATGGTGCGGTTTCTGGTGGGGCTCATGGTGGACATCGCCCTCGGGCGCCGCCCGCCGTCGGATCTCTCCACTCTGCTCTCCGTGTCCGACAACCAGGCGGCCAGTCCACCCGCCCCGCCGCAGGGGCTGTACCTGGTGGCGGTGCGCTATCCCCCTGACCTCTACGCTGAGGCCTGAGCCATGAAGTTCTTCCTCGACACCGCCAGCCTGAAGGAGATCAGCTGGGCCGCGCAGGCGGGGCTGATCGACGGCGTCACCACCAACCCCTCACTGCTCGCGAAGCAGGCCGGGGATCTCGATCCTCGCGACGTGCTCAAGGAGATCTGCTCCCTGGTCGAGGGGCCGGTCTCCGCGGAAGTGGTGGCGGTCGAGACCGAGGGGATGCTGAAGGAGGGGCGGAGCCTCGCGAAGATCGCCGACAACATCGTGGTGAAGATCCCGATGCTCGAGGACGGCATGATCGCCGTGCGCCGGCTCGCCGCCGAGGGCATCAAGACCAATGTCACGCTGTGCTTCTCGAGCGTGCAGTGCCTGATCGCCGCGAAGGCGGGCGCAGCGTTCGTGAGCCCGTTCATCGGCCGTCTGGACGACGTGGGCCAGGAGGGGATGGACGTGATCCGCGAGGCGCGGGTGATCTTCGACAACTACGACCTCGCGACCGAGATCCTCGCCGCCTCGATCCGCCACCCGCGGCACGTCGTCGAGGCCGCGATGATCGGCGCCGACGTGGCGACCCTGCCCGCGGACGTGCTCAAGAAGCTGCTGCTGCACCCGCTGACCGATCGCGGTCTGGACCAGTTCCTCAACGACTGGAGCAAGCTGGCCGCGCGCGCCAAGGCCTCAGTGTGAACTACGTCTCGCCGCTCTCGACGCGCTACGCCTCGCCGGCGATGCAGGCGCTGTGGAGCGAGCGCCGGCGCATCGGCCTGTGGCGGCGGTTGTGGCTGGCATTGATGGAGGGGCAGCGCGAGCTGGGGCTTGCCATTCCCGCCGAGGCCCTCGAGCAGCTGCGCGCCCACCTGGACGACGCCGACCTCGATCGCGCGGCCGAGCACGAGAAACGCCTCCGCCACGACGTCATGGCGCACATCCACCACCTGGGCGAGCAGGCGCCGGCGGCGCGGGGCCACCTCCACCTCGGCGCCACGAGCGCCTTCGTCACGGACAACGCGGATCTGCTGGTGATGCGCGAGAGCCTGGAATTGCTGCTGGGGCGTCTCCAGGCGGTGCTGGTCGCGCTCGGCAAAGTGGCGCGGCGCTACCGCGCCCTCCCTTGCCTCGCCTACACGCATTTCCAGCCGGCGCAGCTCACCACCGTGGGCAAGCGGATCACGCTGTGGATGCAGGATTTCGTGCTCGACGCCGAGGAGGTGCTCCACCGGCTGGACACGCTGCAGTTCCGGGGCGTCAAGGGCACCACCGGGACCCAGGCGAGCTTCCTCGAGCTGTTCGACGGCGATCATGACAAGGTCGCGGAGCTGGATCGCGCGGTGGCCCGGAAGATAGGGTTCGCGCGCGTGTTCGCTGTCACGGGCCAGACCTACCCGCGCAAGCAGGACGCGCAGGTGCTGGCGGCGTTGTCCGGCATCGCCACGTCGGCCGCCAAGTTCGCGACCGACCTGCGCCTGCTGCAGCACGAGGGCGAGATCCTCGAGCCGTTCGAGAGCGAGCAGGTGGGATCGAGCGCGATGGCGTACAAGCGCAACCCGATGCGGGCCGAGCGCATGACGAGCCTTGCCCGCTTCGTCATCGAGCTCGAGGGCAACGCCTGGCACACCGCGGCGACGCAGTGGCTGGAGCGCACGCTCGACGACAGCGCCAACCGCCGGCTTGCCATCCCCGAGGCATTCCTCGCGACGGACGGCATCCTCGTGCTCGCCACCAACGTGGCCGCGGGGCTCGAGGTGCGCGAAGCCGTGATCGGCCGCCACGTCACGGCGACGATGCCGTTCCTCGCCACGGAGCGGCTCCTGATGAAGGGCGTGAAGGCCGGCGGCGACCGCCAGGCCCTGCACGAGGTGATCCGCACGCATAGCCTCGCCGTAGCCCAGGCGGTCGCCGAAGCCGGGGCCGCCAACGACCTGCTCGATCGGCTCGCCGCCGATCCCGCGTTCAAGCGGCTGAAGGTCAAGGCGGGCGCCGATGAGCTGCTCCCCGAGGCGTACGTCGGGCGCGCGCCGCAGCAGGTCGATGAGTTCCTGGACGAGGTGCTCCCCCCCGTGCTGCGGCGCATCGAGACGGCCGCCCCGGCCGCCGCCTCGGCTGAGGTGAAGGTATGACCGCGCCGATGGTGGAGAGCCGCCTGCCCCTTCCGATGCTGCGGCGGGGCAAAGTGCGCGAGGTGTACGAGGTGGATCGCGACGCGTTGCTGATGGTCGCGAGCGATCGGGTCAGCGCGTTCGACGTCGTGCTGAACGAGCCGGTGCCGCACAAAGGGGCCGTGCTCACGCAGCTGAGCGCGTTCTGGTTCCGCACGCTCGCGGGCGTGATGCCGCACCATCTGCTCACCGCCGCGCCCGACGAGATCGTCGCGCGCGTCCCCGCGCTGGTCGAGCACCGCGACGCCATCACCGGCCGGGCGATGCTGGTGCGGCGCACGACCCCGGTGCCGTTCGAGTGCGTGGTGCGCGGCTACCTGTCGGGATCGGCGTGGGCGGAGTACCGGAAGGCGGGCACGCTCGCCGGCGAGCCCCTCCCCCAGGGACTGGTCGAGAGCCAGCAGCTCGAGCCCGCGATCTTCTCGCCCGCGACGAAGGCCGAGCACGGCCACGACGAAAACGTGACGTTCGCCCACATGGCCAGGGCGCTCGGCCAGCCGATCGCCGAGCGGCTGCGGCGCGCCAGTCTGGCGCTGTACGAGGCGGGCCGCGTCTTCGCGGCGGGACGCGGCATCATCATCGCCGACACCAAACTCGAGTTCGGGACCACGGCCGACGGCGCGCTGCTGGTCATCGACGAGATTCTGACGCCGGACTCCTCGCGCTTCTGGCCCGCCGACCGGTACGCCCCGGGCGGCAGCCAGCCGAGCTTCGACAAGCAGCCGTTGCGCGATTACCTCGCCGAACTCAAGGCGCAGGGTCGCTGGGACGGCGATCCGCCGCCACCACCCCTTCCCGGTGAGGTCGTCGTCGCCACGAGCGCGCGCTATCTCGAGGCGTACCGGCGCCTCACCGGGGTGGAGTTGGAGACGGCCACGTGAGGATGGCGCCTGAGGGCCGGCCCTTCATCGCGGTGGGATGGAGCCTCACGGCGCTCGCCGCGTGGGCGACGTGGCGCTGGGGCGCCGCCTGGGCCGCGGTTTCGGTCGTCCTCGGGATCCTCTCGGTGTGGTTGCTGGTGTTCTTTCGCGATCCCGCCCGCGACGGTCCGCGCGGCGACGCGGTGGTGATCGCGCCGGCGGACGGGAAGATCGTGAGTGTGGTCGAAACCGACGAGCCGATGTACCTGAAAGGCCGGGCGCTGCGGGTGTCGATCTTCATGAGCGTGTTCGATGTGCACGTGAACCGCTACCCCGTGTCGGGCACCATCGAGCTGGCGCACTACAACCCCGGCAAGTTCCTGCACGCCGCGCGGGAGAAGGCGAGCCTCGACAACGAGCAGGCGTCGGTCGGGCTGCGCGGCCGCCGTGGGCCGGTGCTGGTCCGCCAGATCGCGGGGTCGATCGCGCGACGCATCGTCACCGACGGGCGCGTCGGCGATGCGGTCACACAGGGCGCGCGGCTCGGCATGATCCGCTTCGGATCACGGGTGGACGTGTTCCTGCCCCTCGCGGCGCGCCCGGCGGTCCGCGTCCAGCCTGGGGACCGCGTGGCGGCGGGCGCCACGGTCCTCGCGGAGTTGGGAGGGAAGGCGTGAGGCCGCCGGCGATCCGCCCCCCGAACATGCGGCGCGTCGTCATCGTCGTGCCGAGCCTGTTCACGCTCTTCAACCTGTTCTTCGGCATCTGGGCGATGGTGCTGGCGGCGCGCGGCGAATTCTATCGCGCCAGCTGGTTCATCGTGTTCGCGGGAGTCCTGGACACGCTGGACGGGCGCGTCGCCCGTCTCTCCAACACGGGCACGCGCTTCGGCGCCGAGCTCGACAGCCTCGTCGATATCGTGAGCTTCGGCGTCGCGCCCGCGTTCCTCATGTACGAGCAGCATTTCGCCGCCGCGGGGGCTGCGGCGTGGATCTTCTGCTACTTCTACGTGATGGGCGCGGCGATCCGGCTGGCGCGCTTCAACATCACCCAGGCGGGCCGCGCCAAGTCGCACTTCATCGGCCTGCCCTCGCCGGCGGCCGGGATGACGCTCGCCACGTATTATCCGTTCTCACAGACCGCCTTGTATCAGGAGCGGCTGGCCCACCTGCCGTGGCCGCTGTTGCTGACGTTCCTGATGATCCTGCTGACGATCCTGATGGTGAGCAACGTGCGCTACGCCACGCTCCCCCGCGCCGGCTTCCGCACCGCCCGCGGGCTCTTGGGACTGGCGGTCATTCTGAGTATTCTCATCTTCGGGATCTGGCGGCACGACGAGTTCCTCTTCCCGCTGGGGATCGCGTTCATGCTGTACGGGGTGCTGCGGGCGACGGTGCTGGGGCTCTTCGCCGGCCCCGAGGAGGACGAGGAGACGGAGATCGCCGGCCCCATCGTCCTCGGCGACACCGATCGGATCGGCGAAGCCTACGGGCCGCCGCGCCGCGGGATCTCGCCCCGGGGGGGCATCTGATGGCGCCGTTCCGCGTCGAGGTGCGGGTGATGCCGCGGGCGGCACTGCTCGATCCCCAGGGCCGGGCGGTCGAGCACGCGCTGCACGCGCTCGGGTTCCCGGAAGTGCGGCAGGCGCGCGTGGGCAAGCACCTGGTGCTGGAGGTGGAGGCGGCGACGCGCGAGGACGCGACCGCCCGCGCCCGGGCGATGTGCGACCGCCTGCTCGCCAATCCGGTGACGGAGGATTACCAGCTGGCCGTGGACGGCGAAGGAGGGGGGGGAACCGCGTGAGCAAGCGCGTGGCCGTGGTCGTGTTCCCGGGATCGAACTGCGACGCCGATACGCTCGCCGCCGCGCAGGCCGCGGGGTCGGACGCGTTCCCCGTCTGGCATCGCGACACCGACCTCACGCAGGCCGATGTCGTGATCCTGCCCGGGGGATTCAGCTACGGCGATTACCTCCGGTCCGGAGCGATCGCGCGCTTCTCACCGGTGATGCGCGCCGTCGAGGCGCACGCCCGCGCCGGCGGCCCGGTGCTCGGCATCTGCAACGGCTTCCAGATCCTGTGCGAGGCCGGGCTGCTGCCGGGAGGGCTGATGCGCAACGTCGGCCTCAAGTTCCTGTCGCGGCCGGTGCGGGTGCGGGTGGAGGTCACCGACACCCCCTTCACCTGCCTCGCCACGCCGGGCGAGGAGCTGGTGCTCCCGATCGCCCACGGCGACGGGCGCTATGTGGCGGACACGCGCACGGCGGCCGAGCTCGAAGCCGACGCGCGGGTGGTGTGGCGATACGTCGGGGATAACCCCAACGGCTCGACGAACGACATCGCGGGAATCTGCAACGTGGCGCGCAACGTGGTGGGCATCATGCCCCATCCGGAGCGCCGCAACGACCCACTGTTGGGCGGCCCGGACGGCGCCCGCGTCTTCCAGTCAATGGAGGCAGGTCATGCGACGCAGCACGCTGGCGCTCTTCGCGCTGTTAGCGGTCGCCACGACGGGATGTGACAAGATCAAGCTGGCGATAGACAAGATCCGAGGCCAGAAACCGACGACGACGGCCGCCCGCCCGGTGGTCCCCGCGGCGGACACCGCCAAGCGCCCCGCCCCCGCCCCCATCACCACCCCCGTTCCCGGGCGCCCGGCGGCCGGGCAGCCCGGCGCCCGCCCCGTCCGTGAGCCGCCGCAGACGGTGGCGTCCCGGCCGCCGCAGGCTCCGGTCGTTCCGCACCCCAATCGCGACGTCCCGTACTTCTCGGCAGACACAGGCACGATCGCGCCCGGGATGGGCGAGCGCGACATTTACTCGATCTGGGGCCAGCCCGTCGCGGTGCGGCGCGAGAGCGAGTACACCTACCTCTACTTCCAAAACGGGTGCGAGTGGACGTGTGGCATGCAGGACCTCGTGATCCTGCAGAACGGCAAAGTCGTGGACGCGGTGTTGCGCTGGCCCGGCCACGGCTACAGCGGCCAGTCCTCGTCGCCACCGGGCAAGAAGCCGGTCCCGAATCCCGGCGGCGACACGCTACGCGTCAAGCAGTGAGGGGCGATGGCCGAGAAACCGAGCAAGAACGAAGAGGAGTACTTCGCCAGGCGTGATGCCGAGCTGATGCGCCAGCAGCGCGCGACGGCCCAAAAAGCCGCCGCCGATGCGGAGCGTCGCTCGCACCACATGAAGTGCCCCAAGTGCGGCTACGATCTGATCACCGGCGAGTGGCACGGCATCGAGATCGATCAGTGCACGCACTGCCACGGCATCTGGTTCGACGCCGGGGAGGCGGAATCGCTGCTCACCCACGATGACCGTGGTATCTTCTCGCGCGTGTTCGGCGCGGTGTTGAAGGGCGTCTCCGGCGCCCGGGCCTCCGACACGTGAGCGGGGGGCTCCCCCCCACGCCCTTCCCGGGCGACCCCCCGATCACCCCTGCGCTGGTCCGCGAGCACAATCTCACCCCCGACGAATACGGCCGTATCGAGGCGCTGCTGGGTCGGACACCCACCTTCGCCGAGCTGGGCATCTTCTCCGCGCTGTGGAGCGAGCACTGCTCCTACAAGCACAGCAAGCCGGTCCTGAAGACATTGCCCGTTACCGGACCTCAGGTGGTTCAGGGACCCGGCGAGAACGCCGGCGTGCTCCGTCTGCCCCACGGGTGGGCGGTCGCGTTCAAGATCGAGTCGCATAATCACCCGTCCGCCGTCGAGCCCTACCAGGGCGCGGCCACGGGCGCCGGGGGCATCCTGCGCGACGTGTTCACCATGGGCGCCCGCCCGGTCGCGCTGCTGAACAGCCTGCGGTTTGGGCCCCTCGACGACGGGCGCAACCGCTACCTGTTCGCCGGCGTGGTGCGCGGCATCGGCGATTACGGCAACTGCGTCGGCATCCCGACGCTGGGCGGTGAGGTGGACTTCGGCCCGGGCTACGCCCGCAATCCGCTCGTCAACGCGATGTGTGTCGGGCTCCTCAAGGAGCGCGACCTGATCCGCGCGCGCGCCCACGGCGTGGGGAACGTGCTGCTGTGCGTGGGCTCGCGCACCGGTCGCGACGGCATCCACGGCGCGTCGTTCGCATCCGAAGAGCTGACCGAGGCGAGCGAGCAGCGGCGTCCCCAGGTGCAGGTCGGCGACCCGTTCACCGAGAAACTGTTGATGGAGGCGAGCCTCGAGCTGATCGCCTCGGGGCACATCGTGGCGATCCAGGACATGGGGGCGGCGGGGCTCACCTCGTCCTCGGCTGAGATGGCGGCGCGCGCCGGGGTGGGCGTCGAGATCGATCTGGCCCTCGTGCCGACGCGCGAGCCCGGGATGACGCCCTACGAGATCCTGCTCTCCGAGTCCCAGGAGCGGATGCTCGTCGTGGCGAAGCCCGACCGGGTTCCCGAGGTCCAAAGGATCGCCGCCAAATGGGAACTGGATGCCACCCCGATCGGCCGCGTGACCGACGACGGGATGTATCGCTGCCGCTGGCAGGGTCAGGTGGTGGTGGAGATTCCGGGCCAGCCGCTGGTGGAGGAGGCCCCGGTGTATCACCCTGAGGCGCGCGAGGACCAGGCCATCGTCCGCCTGCGGTCGGCGCGGCCCACTCCCCACACCCCACTTCCCACGCCTGAAGAGTGTCTGCTGCGTCTCTTGGACGATCCTTCCATCGCCTCGAAGCGCTGGGTGTTCGAGCAGTACGACTCGACCGTGCAGGCGAGCACCGTGATCGCCCCGGGGGGCGACGCGGGGGTGCTGCGGGTGCGCGGGGAAACGTTCGGGCTCGCCGTGAGCACGGATGGCAACTCGCGCTACGTGTTCCTGGACCCCTACGAGGGCGGTAAGGCCGCCGTCGTGGAGGCGGCGCGCAACGTCGCCTGCACGGGGGCGCGGCCCCTCGGCATCACCAACTGTCTGAACTTCGGCAGCCCCGAGCGGCCGGCGGTGTTCTTCCAGTTCAAGGAAGCGTGCCGCGGCATCGCGGACGCGTGCCGGGCGCTGGGGACGCCGGTCACCGGCGGCAACGTCTCCTTCTATAATGAAAGCCCCAGCGGCGCGGTGGATCCGACACCGGTGATCGGGATGGTGGGGCTGCTGACCAGGGTGGACCACGCCGTGCCCAGCTTCGCCGGCACTCCGGGCGACGCCGTGCTCATTCTTGGCGAGACACGGGCCGAGCTGGGCGGGTCGGCCCTCTGGGCGAGCGTCCTCGGGTTCGTCGGCGGCGAGCCGCCACGCGTCGATCTGGAGCAGGAGCGGCGCCTCGTCGACCTGCTCGCCACCGCCGCCGAGCGCGGGCTACTGGGCTCCGCCCACGATTGCTCCCACGGCGGGCTTGCGGTCGCGCTCGCCGAGGTGGCGATGGGCGGGCCGTACGCGGAGCATGGCTTCGGGCTGGACATCGATCTCACGTCGTATGCCGTACGCCTTAGTCCCTACGAACTGCTGTTTAGCGAATCCCAAGCACGAGCCGTAGTTACCTGCGCGCCGGATCGGTCGGCGGCGGTCACGGCCCTTGCCGAGGAACTTGGCGTCCCGGTGCACCGCGCCGGCACGGTTGGCGCCCCGGACAGCGCGTTCCGCGTGACGTGGCGCGACGGTCATATGACGCGTCCTGTCACCGCGCTGCGCAGGGTATATTACGAAGCAATCCCGCGCCGGATGGGAGGGGGAGACTAGCATGTGCGGCATCATCGGCGTTTCGGGTCTCGCGGAAGCGGCCCGGCTCGCCTACCTCGGCCTCTACAGCCTGCAGCACCGCGGCCAGGAGTCGGCCGGGGTCGTAGCGGTGGACGGCGAGGGTGTCGCCCGTGCCCACCGCGGCATGGGGCTGGTCGCCGAGATCTTCAACGAGCAGATCATTGCCGGCCTCCCCGGCGACGTCGCCATCGCGCACACCCGCTATTCCACGGCCGGCACATCGGTGCTCGCCAATGCCCAGCCGGTGCTGGCCGGGTACCGCGAGGGGCCGCTCGCGCTCGCCCACAACGGCAACCTCACCAACGCCGTGCAGCTGCGCAACGATCTCGTCGCCAAGGGCTCGATCTTCCAGACCAGCTCCGACAGTGAAGTGCTGGTCCATCTGGTCGCCCGCTCCGAGGCCCGCGAGCCGGAGGATCAGCTGCTCGACGCGCTGGAACGCGTCGAGGGCGCCTACTCGTTGGTGATCACCATCGGTCGCACGCTGTACGCCATCGTGGACCCGCGCGGGTTCCGCCCCTTGTGGCTCGGCCGCCTGGGCGCGGGGCACGTAGTCGCCTCGGAGACGTGCGCTCTTGACCTGATCGGCGCGAAGCGGGTGCGCGAGCTCGAGCCTGGTGACTTCGTGCGCATCCGCGACGGCCGGGTGGACCGGCTGCCGTCGTTGCCGCCGAAGCCGTCGCGCCGCTGCGTCTTCGAGCTGGTGTATTTCTCCCGGCCCGACAGCACGATCTTCGGCCGCTCGGTGGACCGCGTGCGCCGGGCGCTCGGGCGCGAGCTGGCCAAGGAGCATCCCACGCCGGGCGCCGACTGCGTGTTTTCCGTCCCCGACTCCGCGAACGCGATGGCCCTGGGCTATGCCGAGGAGGCGGGTTTGGAGCTCGAGCACGCGTTGATCCGCAATCACTACATCGGGCGGACGTTCATTCATCCCGCGCAGCAGATCCGCAGCTCCAAGGTCAAGATCAAGTTCAATCCGGTGCGCGAGGTACTCGAAGGGAAAAACGTCGTCGTGGTGGACGACTCCTTGGTGCGCGGCACCACGAGCAAGGAGCTGGTGCAGATGATCCGGCAGGCGGGCGCGCGCGAGGTGCATTTCCGCGTCGCCTCGGCGCCGATCACCGGCCCCTGCCACTACGGGATCGACACGCCGACGCGGGAGGAGCTGATCGCGGCCTCCCACTCCGTGGAGGAGATCCGCGCGCACCTCGGCGTCGAGAGTCTGGGCTACCTCTCCCTGGACGGCATGCTGCGGGCCGCGGGCGGCGACCCCGGCGAGTTCTGCCACGCCTGTTTCTCGGGCGACTATCCGACCGCCATCCCCGAGGACCTCGCGGCCAACCGTCACGCGGCCCCGCTCGCGACGGCGGTTACCCTGTAGGCCGTTGCCTTCCGTCGAGCGCTTCGTCTACTCGTTCGGCTCGGGCCGCGCCGACGGCTCGGCGGCGATGCGCGACATCCTGGGCGGCAAGGGCGCGGGGCTCGCCGAAATGGCGAACCTGGGCCTGCCGGTGCCCCCCGGCTTCACCCTCTCCGCCAAGCTGTGCCTCGCCTACATCGAAACCGGCGACCTCTCGGACGCCCTGCGCGATGAGGTCGCTCGAAACCTGAAGCAGCTGGAACGGGCCGCCGGCAAGAAGTTCGGGGACCGCCGCAACCCGCTCCTCGTGTCGGTACGCTCAGGCGCGGCGGTGTCGATGCCGGGGATGATGGAGACGATCCTCAACCTCGGCCTGAACGACGATACCGTGCAGGGGTTGCTGGAGGGATCGAAGAACCCGGGCTTCGCCTACGACTCGTACCGGCGGTTCGTCCAGATGTACGGCGACGTCGTGTTCGAGCTGGGCAAGGAGCCTTTCGCAGAGGTCCTCGACGAAATGAAGCGCCGCCGCCGCGTCGAGCGCGATATCGATCTGCCGCCCGCAGATCTGAAAGCCCTGGTGGAGGAGTTCAAGGCCATCATCCAGGCAAAGCGCGGCGTTCCCTTCCCCGAAGATCCCCAGCACCAGCTGTGGGGCGCCATCGAGGCCGTGTTCCGCAGCTGGAACACGCGCCGCGCCGTGGATTACCGCAAAGTCCACGGTATTCCCGATACGCTCGGCACCGCCGTGAACGTGGTCGCGATGGTATACGGTAACATGGGGGACGACAGCGGCACGGGCGTCGCCTTCACGCGCGACTGCCGCGGCGGGGAGGACACGCTCAACGGCGATTTCCTGGTGAACGCCCAGGGTGAGGACGTGGTCTCGGGCGCACGCACGCCGCAGCCGATCGCCAAAATGAATCGCGGGCGTCTGGTGAAGGTGTTCAAGGAGCTCACCCGCATCGCCACGAAGCTCGAGCAGCATTTCAAGGACGTCCAGGACATCGAGTTCACGTTCGAGCGCGGCAAGTTGTACATGCTGCAGACGCGCCGCGCGCAGCGCACCGGCCCCGCGGCAGTGCGCATCGCCGTGGAGATGGTCGAGCAGGGGCTGATCACGCAGGACGAGGCGATTCAGCGGGTCCCGCCCCAGGATCTCGACCAGCTGTTCCACCCCATGGTGGATCCCAAGTCCAGCGTGACAGTGCTCGCCAAGGGGCTGCCCGCGTCACCCGGTGCCGCCACGGGCGAGGCGGTCTTCGATGCCGACGAGGCGGAAGCACTGGCCAAGAAGGGCCGCAAGGTCATCCTCGTCCGCCCCGAGACGTCGCCAGAGGACTTTCACGGCATCGTGGCCGCGCAGGCCGTGCTCACGGCACGCGGCGGCATGACGAGTCACGCAGCGGTTGTGGCCCGCGGGATGGGCAAGACGTGCGTGGTGGGGGCGCAGGGGATCGACGTCGATCCGGCAGGCGGGCGCTTCCGCGCCAACGGACGGGTCGTGAAGCGCGGCCAGACGATCACCGTGGACGGCACGACCGGGCGCGTCATCCTCGGTGCCGCCAAGGTGGTGCAGCCCAAGATGGGCGCCCACTACGCGAAACTGATGAGCTGGGCCGACCAGCGCCGCCGGCTGCGGGTGCGCACCAACGCCGACACGCCGGCGGACGCCCGGCGCGCCCGCGAGTTCGGGGCCGAAGGCATCGGGCTGTGCCGCACGGAGCACATGTTCTTCGAGGGGGACCGCATCACCGCGATGCGCGAAATGATCGTCGCCCCCGACGAACCCGGCCGGCGCGCGGCGCTCGGCAAGTTGCTCCCGATGCAGCGCGAGGACTTCGCCGGGATCTTCGAAGCGATGGCGGGCTACCCGGTGACCATCAGGCTCCTGGACCCGCCGTTGCACGAGTTCCTGCCGCACACGCGTGAAGAGATCGCCGGCCTGGCCAAGGCGATGCGGTTGCCGCTGGCGCGGCTGCGACGGCTCGTCGCCTCACTTGTCGAAGCCAACCCGATGCTCGGCCACCGCGGCTGCCGACTGGGGATCACCTACCCCGAGATCACGGAAATGCAGGCGCGGGCGATCTTCGAAGCCGCGTGCCGGGTCGTGTCGCGCGGGAAGAAGGTGAACGTCGAGGTGATGGTGCCGCTGGTCGCCACGGTCGAGGAGCTGAGGCGCCAGGCGCAGATCATCCGCCGGGTGGCGCAGGAGGTGTTCCACGCCGAGGGACGGGCGGTGCCGTGTCTCGTCGGCACGATGATCGAGCTGCCCCGCGCGGCGCTCACCGCGGACGACATCGCCCGGGAGGCGGAGTTCTTCTCGTTCGGGACAAACGACCTCACCCAGACGACCTTCGGTCTCTCCCGCGACGACGCCGGGCGGTTCCTGCCGTTCTACATCGAGGCCGGCATTTTGCCCGACGACCCCTTCCAGGTGCTGGATCAGGAAGGGGTGGGCCGGTTGATGGAGCTGGCGGTACGGCTGGGACGCGGCGTGCGCCCCGAGCTGAAGGTGGGCATTTGCGGGGAGCACGGAGGCGAGCCGAGCTCGGTGAAGTTCTGCCACCGCGTGGGGATGAACTACGTCTCGTGCTCGCCCTTCCGCGTCCCCATCGCCCGCCTCGCGGCCGCCCAGGCGGCGCTGGAAGAAGCGGGCGTCACCAACCGTACGCGCGCGACGGTCTAACGCCTCAGCTGGTCTTGGGCGCGCACGTCACCGCGAAAAAGACGCCGACTAGCAGCGCAATCAGGAAACACACGATCGCTACCGTGTACGCCGAGCCCTTCGAGAGCTTGTGCGTGACCCGTACCCCGGTGGCCGTCAGCACCACGCCCCAGATCGAGAAGGGGTTGATACCCTTGAGCAGGTTCGAGGCGAACCGCCCGCCGGCGGGGATCAGCAGGTCGAGACCGATCGCGGGCTGCAGGTCCTCCATGCTCGTGATCGACTCCTTGCCCTTGACCATCATGATCACGAGCGTGATCAGCTGCGTCAGCACGAACGTGACCGATGCATAGGTCGCCACGCTGAGCAGCTTGCTGAACTTCGCCTCGCCGCCGAACAAGGAGACCACCACCCACAGCAGCCCGGCGTTGATGAGCATGAAGATCGCGTAAATGATCGGCCAGACCGCGACGCCGACGCCCGCGAACTTGCGTGCCGTCGCCGCGCGGTCAGGCGGCATGGCCTGGTACATCGGCTCCAGAGCGATCTTGGCATACGGAAGCAGAAGGATCTGGATGACGACCAGCGCGACGGCCAGCACGACGAACGGCTGCCAAAAGCGCGGCTTCTCGGCCACCCGAGTGAAGACCGCCTCTGGCTCGAACAGGACCCGACCGACATCGGCGAACGCAGTCATCTCACCTCCTGATCGATTGCGGATTGCGGATTGCGGATTCTAGGGTTCGACGTTCAATTCCGCAATCCGGAATCTGCAATCCACAATGCGGGGCGTGACCCTTTCCCTGCGGCTGGGGTACGGTGAAGACAAGGGGCCAATGGTTCTTCCGCTTGTTGTGAAGCTCGGGCTGCTCGCCCAGACGCCCGTCCTCTCCACCGCCGGCGCGCATGCCGCGCCGACCCTCACCGTCGCGCCCGTCCGTGTCTGGCTGTCCGACAGCAATTACCAGGTCGGCGGGCGCGCCCAGGTGTTCGTGAACCTCCGCGATCCGGGCTACCTGGTGGTCCTGCACGCCGACGCCGCGGGCCGCATCCGCGTGCTGTATCCCCTGAGTCCCGACGAGCCCGCTCGGGCGCCGGCGGGAGCCACGCTGGAGGTGTCGGGCTGGGATGATCGGGCGGCATTCGTGGTGCCGGCCGGCAGCGGCGTCGGGACGGTCGTCGCAGCGCGCTCGCGCACGCCGTTCCGGTTCGATGACCTGCGCAACGAAGCCGGGTGGGACTATGCGAACGCCCTGCTCTTCCAGCCGACGGCGGGGAACCCGCTCGCCGCCCTGCTGGACATCGCCGATCGCATGGCGGGGGGCGGCCGCTACCAGTAT
>Ga0137374_10001310_pt1 | contig 28175 bp, 27 predicted proteins | sample SagtaG_20_FD_104811 | JGI IMG/M metagenome (GOLD analysis project Ga0137374, IMG submission 104811) | Vadose zone soil microbial communities from Sagehorn Ranch, Mendocino, California, USA - Sage1_R_100_16 metaG | ecosystem: Environmental > Terrestrial > Soil > Vadose zone | place: USA... | reverse complement strand
TGGCGGTGCACCGGAAGGTGGACACCTACTTCAAGTACAAGGCGTCGGACACGCTCCGGATGCTGTTCGACCGGTTGAACTCCCGCGTGGGAATTTGCGTCGGCATGCTCAACGCGATGGTGTACGTGGTGCTGATTGGCGTGGTGATTTACACGTTGGGTTACTTCACGCTCCAGGTCGCCACGTCGGAGAAGGATTCTTTCTGGCTGAAGGCGATGAACCGGCTGGCAACAGACCTGCGGTCCACCAAACTGGACAAGGCCGTGGCGGGCTTCGTGCCGAAGTCAGAACGCTATTTCGACGGCGCCGACATCGCCGCGTCCATCTTCCTGAATCCATTACTCCAGAACCGGCTCTCGACGTATCCGGTGTTCTTGACCTTGAACGAAAAGCCCGAGTTCAAGCAGATTGGGAGCAGCACGGCGTTTCAGGATTTTTGGGCAAAGGGGCCGACGATCCAGGAGTTTCGGAGCCACAATTTGATCCAGCCGCTCGTCAGCAGCGGCGAGTGGTACAATAAGTTCGTCACGATGCTCGAGGGGGACTTCAAGGATCTCAAGACCTACCTCGAGACGGGCAAGTCGCCCAAGTACGAGGACGAGCACATTCTCGGGCGTTGGGAGTTCGACGGCAAGGCGTCGTTCGATCTGGCCAGGAAGCGCAAGCCAATCATGCCCTTGCAGGAGATCCGGTGGCTGCGGGTGGTGTTTGGCACGGTTTTCAAAGGGGCGATGCTCACCGCCACGGTTGACAAAAGGATTATCCTTAAGGTCCCGGGCGTGACCAGGCTCGCTGCCGGGCTCAAGCTCCCTGCCGCGGCCGCGCAAAACCTGAAGGACTCGGGGGAAGGCACATGGGAGCCGGGCAAAGGCGGCGGCTACGTGCTGTCGATCGCCGAGGGCGGAAAGACTCTCATGAAAGAGGATGCGCTGGTCGAAGGAAACCGGCTGACCTTTAACTTTTCCGTGCCAGGCCGTCAGGAGGTCGTCGGGCTGGTCTTCGAGAAGTAGCGATAGGCGGGGCCGAGCGACCGAGTGTGCCGGCGCCCCGTTACTTCCCCGTGTTGACGGGCGTGACCGGAGCGGGGCGAGGACGAGGCGGGATTCGTTGACCCGGTTCTGGCGCGACGGTGATAGGTTCGCCACCGCCACCAGATTGCTCCTGGCTGACGGACGGTGCGGCCATGAGTCCTGGGTTGTCCAGCCCCCCGGCGCTCCCATGAATGGGCCGCTGCCCTAGAGGATCCGTTGGATTACCTGGCGGCGGCGCCTTCATGCTGCGCGAAAGAATCAACCCGAACGCCAGGAGGCCGCAGATCGCCAGGCCCGACAGACAGATCAGAACCGGCTTGGTGTCGAAGTCCAGGCCGAGCCGCTGCATCAGCGTCGGTTCCGGCGGCGGCTCCGGATTTTGGAGTCGGTCCATGACCTTTTGGGAGAATCGCTTGAAGAATTGCCGCGGAGGCTGCTCGTGGCGCTTGAGCGCGAGCACGCGCTGCAGCTCCTCCTGGCTGGTGTTTTCCGGTTTCATATCATTTCAAGTAGTCGGACAAGAGGGCCTGCAACTGCTGCCGGGCGTAGAAGAGCCGCGAGCGCACCGTGCCGATGTTGCAATCCATGATCGTGGCGATTTCCTCGTGAGGCAGCCCCTGCACGTCATGCAGAGCGACCACCAGGCGGTGAACGGGCGAGAGCTTCTGCATCGCGGCATTGAGCTGCTCCTGAAGTTCGCTCAGCCCGGCTTCGCGCCGCGGGGTCTTGTCCGAAACCAGGCTGACCATGCCGGGATCGTGCTCGGCATGGAAGTCGAAGCCGTTGAGGCTGAGGTAGGACTTGTTCCGGCGTTGCTTGACGAAGTTAATCGTTTTGTTGACGGCGATCCGATAGACCCACGTGTAAAAGCTCGAATCGCCCTTGAACGTTTTCAGCGCCGCGTAACCTTTGATGAACGTCTCCTGCGCCAGGTCGCCGGCGTCCTCGTGATTGCCCGTCATGTGGTAAATGGTCGCGTAGACGCGCTCCTGGTAGCGGCGCACCAGTTCGTCGTAAGCCGGCATGTCGCCCTGTTGGGCGCGCTGGACCAGGACGAGGTCCGCCGCCTCCGAGTCGGGCGAAGGCGAATCGGCCGCCGGGACGACGCCCGGCCCCTCGTCGGCCAGAGCTTCCTCGGCCACCTCGGGCGCTTCCAATCGGGCAGGTTGGCTCATTGAGTCGTCCTTCAAGCAGGTAATGCCAGTGCGTCGGCCTGGTCGGCCAGATAGTCCACCAGCGCCGACAAACCCTGGCGGCTCTGAGAATCGGGCAAAGCGGCCAGCTTCTGGCGGGCGGTCGCGAGGTATTCGTGCACGACTTCGCAGGAGCCCTCGAGCGCGCCGCGGGTTTGAAGCACTCCCAGCAGCGTGGCGAACCGGCAGGGATCCCACTGCTGGAGCATCACGGTCAGCTCGGTGCGCTGCGGAGTGGGGGCGCGTTCCAGGGCGATCAGCACCGGCAGGGTGAGCTTGCCCTTGGCGAGGTCGGTGCCGAGGGACTTTCCCGCGACCGCCTCCGACCCGAAAAGGTCCAGGCAGTCATCGTAGATTTGATAGGCCGTGCCGATCGCCATTCCGTAATGGCGCAAGGCCGTCCGTGGCACGGCGCCGGCTCCGCTCAAGTACGCGCCTAGATCGCACGACAGAGCGAACAGCTCGCCGGTTTTCATCTGTATGGCTTTGAAATACTCCGCGCGGGAAAGTTCAAAATTTCTCCGGCGCTGGGTCTGCAATATTTCGCCCGAGCAGACGGTGTTGGTCGCCGCCGAGACGGCCCGGCACAGTTCGGGGGTCGGAAAACTGGCGGCCAGCTTGAGGGCGTGGGCGAAGAGGCAGTCCCCCAGGAGCACCGAAATTTCATTGCCCCAATGCGCCGCGAGCGTCGGGCGGCCCCGGCGGATGCGCGCCTCATCCATCACGTCGTCGTGCACCAGCGTCGCCAGGTGGACCATCTCGATGATGACCGCCGCCAGGACGTGTTGATCGTTGACCTTGCCCGTGGCGCCGCCGCTCATCGCGACCAGCGCCGGCCGGAGTTGCTTGCCCTGGTTGGTCAGCGCGTATTCGGCGTAAACGGCTATGTCGCGCTCGAAAGCGCTGATCTGTTCCCGGACGCGGTCCACCACGGCTTGAAGGAACGGCTCGGCCGGGCCGATGAGCCGTTTCCACGCCAGCCTGGATTCCGCGGACGGAGTGGCAGGGTTGGGGTCAGCGACCGCGCTCGGTTGGGTGGCCAGCATGCGACTAAAGTGTACTGCCCGCGAGAGGGGGAGTCAAACCGTTATCCCTGTGCTTCAGTGAAGGCCGCGGAGGAAACCCCAGGCGAACAGGGCAAGAAGGCCGACGGCCAGGAGCCACCACACCCAGTGGATGCCGCGCGGCTTGACCTGGCTTGCGCGTTTCTCGCCGAACTCCTCCTTCACGAACTCGTCGTAGTCGAACTCGTCATCCGGCAGGCCCAGTCGCTGGGCCTGGCTGCGCTCCGACCAGCCCGTCTGCTCGTCCGACCCGCATTCGGGGCAGGCTCGGGCGTTGGGCGGCACCAGGGCGCCGCATTCGGGGCAGACTTCGGGAGCGGGAGGCATTTGCGATTTACGATTTACGATTTGCGATTTACGGGTCGAACCCGTCCGGCCGAACTGTCTTCAACTCGTAAATCGCAAATCGTAAATCGTAAATTCGTTCAGCCCATCCCGGCGTACTCCTCATCGGTCTTGAGGTCCATCCCGAGCAGGAAATAATCGTGGGTCTGGCATTCCATGTCCTTCACGTAGTCGGAGAGCCGGCAGAGCGGCAGGAAGCCGAGCATGCCGAAGAGTTTCATCGCGCCGGTCTGCTCGCCAATGAACTCGGCTTCAATCTTCTCCAGGCCCTGGTGGCGGGCGAGGACCATGATCTCGGAGACAAGCGCGCGAGCCAGGCCGCGGCCGCGGAACTTCGGATGCACCAGCACGCTGATGCGGCCGACGTGGCGCTTCCAGCCGCCGAGTTGCTGGTGAAGTGTGGCGTCGGCGATGATTTGTCCCTCCAGCAACGCCAGCAACGGAAGGTTGCGGCCCAGGTCGATGTTTTGGCACCACTCGTGGATGACGCCGGGATCGGTAACGCGATGCTTGATGAACATGCGCTCCTGCGTGGGCACGGCGAGGAAGAATTCGTGGAAGGCCATTTCGTCCGTGCTTTCAAGCGGACGAACGACGCACTTGAAGCCGCCCTTCAACTCCATGTCCTTTGGATAATCCATCAAGGCTAGGTCGAGTGACATAATCGGGTGATTCAGACGCGGGGCCAAGAATAGCGAGCGCGGGCCGGAGGGCAAGCACGGACAGGCGGAAGGAATTTATGATTTACGATTTACGATTTACGATTTGGAGGGCGTTCGGCGCAAGTCGCGCCAACTCCACTTAGCGGCGGGCGGCCATCCCCGCATGGAGTCCCGGCTTTAGCCGGCAGTGCAACCGAAGCTATGCGGACAGTGCCTGGCCGGACGCGCAGCCGGCTAAAGCCGGGACTCCGTGCTTATAGCGCCACGGGCACGCTAAACACGTACGAGCCGGAGCTCGGCGCTCCGGATCAGGACGGGGCGCTTCGACCTGCAAAAAGCAGCCGCAGGCTGTTCAAAACGACCAGCACCGTGCTGCCTTCGTGCCCCACGACGCCAATCGTCAAGGGAATCGCCCCGGCCAGCGCAAAGCTCACGAGCACGACAACCGTGCCCAGGGAGAGCACCAGGTTTTGGCGAATGACCGCCCGCGCCCGACGGCTGAGCTGATAGGCGGTCAGAAAGTTCTCGAGCCGGTCGTGCATCAGCACCACCTCGGCCTGTTCGAGCGCGGCATCGCTGCCTCGGGCGCCCATCGCCACCCCCACGTCCGCGGCGGCCAGGCTGGGCGCGTCGTTTACGCCGTCGCCAATCATCGCCACCTTGCGTTTTTCGCGTGCGAACGCGGCAATCGCAGCCACCTTCTCCTCCGGTTTCAACTCCGCGCGCACTTCGTCCACGGCGAGCTGCTTTTGGAGTTGCTCGCCCGTCGCCTTGCGATCCCCGGTGAGCACCACGGTCCGCAGTCCAAGGGCACGCAACCGTTCCACGACCGGCCGCGCCGCCGGACGCAGATCATCCCGCAGCAGAAGCCGCCCGGCCAGGCCATCCGACGCAAGCCACACTTCGGAGTGGCCTGCCTCCGTGGCCGGCGCGGAGACGCCCGACCCCGCAGTTTCGGCAATCCACGAGCGTTTGCCCAGCCGCACGAGCCTTCCGCGTACATGGCCTTGCAAACCCGCTCCCGGGATCGACTCCACGCGTTCCGTTTCCAATAACTCCAGTCCGCGCTGTTTGCCGTGGCGCGTAATCGCCCGGGCCAGCGGATGGGTCGAAAACCGGTCGAGCGAGCACGCCAGCCGGGCGACGTCCTCTTCGCGGCCGGGAGGGAAGCTCTCCACCCGTTCGACTTGTAGTTCGCCTGTCGTCAGCGTCCCTGTCTTGTCCATCGCCACGACGTTCACATCCCCAAGGTTCTCCACGGCCGCGCCGCCGCGGAACAACACACCTCGGCGCGCGCCGAAGGCAATGGCCGCCAGCACCGCGGAGGGAATCGACAACACCAGGGCGCACGGTGACGCCACCACCAGCAGAGTCATCGTTTTGTAGAACGCGCTGCGCCCCGCCTCGCCCGAGACGAACGGCGCGTGACCGAAGCCAAGCCACCACACGAAAAACATCCCCAGCGACAGCCCCAGGATGCCCCAGGTGTAACCCGTTCCGAACTTGTCAGTGAGCCGCTGGGAAGGCGCCTTCAAGTGCTGCGCCTCTTTGATCAGCTTGATGATTTTTTGAAGCGCACTCTGGCTGGCGGGCCGCAGCACTGTGGCCTCGACCGCACCCCACAAGTTGAGTGTGCCGGCAAGCAGCGTGTCGCCCACCTTCTTTTCCACGGGCGTGGCCTCGCCAGTGAGGTTGGACTCGTCGGCGGCTGTCGCGCCCTTGACGACTTCAGCATCGACCGGGCACTGCTCGCCCGGCTTCAAGAGCAGCCGCATGCCGGCGCGGAGTTGGGAAACAGGCCAGGTCTGCTCGTGGCCAGTTTCGTCGAGAATCGTGGCGGTCTTCGGGGCCTCCTTGAACAGGGAGCGAATCTCGCGGCTCGTCCGGCCCATCGCGTAATGTTCCAGCGCGCCCGACAACGAAAAGAGAAACAGAAGCGTGGCTCCCTCGGCCCACGCGCCGACGCTCGCGCTGCCCGCCGCCACGGCGAGCATCAGGAAATGCACGTCCAGGTGCCCGTGTTTGAGGCGCTCCCAGACTTCGTGGAGGGTAAACCATCCCCCGGCCACGTAGGCGAGCGTGTAGGCCACGGTCGCCGCGTGCCCGCCCAATGCGAACTGCGCCAGCAGCCCGAAAACGCCGCATAACACCGCCAGGGCCAGTTGCCACTTCCAAACATGCTCGTGATCCTCCTCGTCGGGCAGCAGAACTTCCCGCGGGACGATCTTCGGGAACGGCACGGCCTTCCACCGCCAGAATTTCGGGGCGGTCGGACACGTGACGCGCGAAATCGTCGTGGTGTCCGACCCGTGCTCGACGGTCAGGCGCGGAAGCGCGGATGCAGGGACCGGCGTGAGACAACGGGCGCAATCGGGATCGCCGCGCAAGAGGCCGCAGTGGGCCTGGCCCTCGGCCTGCTTGATGCGCTCACTGACGGCTTTCTCGATGCCCGCCGTGTCCGGCTTGCCCAGCGTGGCCAGGGAAAGCGAATGCTCCGCGCGGTTGAATTTCACCGCCTCCAGCGCCGGCTCCGTCTCGAACACCTGCGCGACCGAACGCACCAGGCAGTGCTCGGCGGCGGCGGACGGGGGTTCGAGCGAAGACTGCTTCATGTGGCGCGCCGGTTCATTGGCCGGTGCAAGATAGGCTTGAGGGGCGGGGACGTAAAACGCAAAACGTGAAACGTGGTGCGTGATGCGTGGTGCGTGATGCGTGACGCGTGACGCGTGAGGCAAATACGGCCAGGCGTCGTGCGCTCGTGTGCCACTCGGGCGCCCTCAGCCCGCGATCCAACCACGCCGTGGTTGCAAACCTTTCTGATAAGCCTACGCTGTTATGGACTCACTTAAGAACCTCTTCCATTCCATGAAAATGATGCTGCCTCCCTTCATGCGGTCGGCGCCTGTCTGTCTCGTGGTTGGCCTCCTCGCGGCGCACCGCGGCGCAGCGCAACCTGGTTCGCTCGACCCCACCTTCAACGCCGGCACGAACATCGGCGCCATATTTTCTGTCGCCGTGCAATTGGATGGAAAGATCCTGATCGGGGGCGCTCCCACCGCCGGGCGGGATTCGATCACATTCGCGCGGTTACTGCCGGATGGTTCGGCCGATCCGGGTTTTCACACCGGAGCTGGAGTCGACGGATTCGTGCGCCGCATCGTGGTGCAGGACGACGGCCACATCCTCATCGCGGGCGGGTTCACTCGCTACGATGGCGTCGCCAGCCCCGGCGTCGCGCGGCTGAACCCCGACGGCACGTTCGACGCTTCGTTCACGGCCGGCACCGGAGCGAACGGGAGCGTCCACGGACTCGCCGTGCAGACGGACGGCCGCGTAATCATCGGTGGGGATTTTCTGGCGGTCGACGGAATTGCGCGCAACCAGACCGCCCGCCTGTTTAGCGACCGCCTCGTGGACCTGAGCTTCGCCGGACCCGAGTTGGCATTTGTACCGGGCGGGCCACAGGCGCCGGGCATTTTCGATCTGCTCCTCATGCCGGACGGCCAGGTCATCGTTGCGGGAGCATTCGGTTCGATTGGCGGGGTGGAGCAGAGCAGCGTGGCGCGATTGCAAGCGGACGGTTCGCTCGACACGAGCTTCGTGCCGGCGTTCTTTTCCTCCACCGTTTATTCTCTGGCACGGCAACGGGACGGGCGAATTCTGGCCACAGGAGATTTTTGGGCGCGTCCGAGCGTAAACCTGGCCCGTCTCCACCCGGATGGATCGTTGGATGAGGGCTTCAATCCGCAACTGTGCTGCGCGTCCGACGATCCGGTGGGGGTCGCGGTGGCGGTGCAGGAGGACGGAAGGATTCTCTATGCCGGCACGTCGTATCCGCCGGGCACGTACCCGCCGCAGACCGGGTTGAACCGCCTCAATGCCGATGGCTCGCTCGATCCAACCTTCCAGGCCGGCGCTGGGTTTGAATTGGAGGGTTATGTCCAGGCCATCGCCCTGCAAGCAGACGGAAAGGTGCTGATCGGGGGCGGATTCATTACGGTGAACGGCGTGCCGCGCATCGGCATCGCCCGATTGAACAACGATCCGGCGCCCGGGTTCATCCAGTTTCTGTCCCGCCATTTCCGGGTGCTCGAAGAGTTCGGCCCGGCCACCTTCACCGTGCGGCGCACTGGCGGCAGCCTCGGAGCCGTGTCGGTGCACTACGAAGTCCGCGCCGGGACGGCGAAGCCTGGCCAGGATTTCCAGCCGCGCTCCGGCCGAATTGTGTTCGCCGACGGGGAGACAGTGAAGACGATCTCGGTGTCCGTCGGCGATGACGCGCTGGTGGAGGGCGACGAGACGATCCAACTCCTGCTCAGCCATCCGCGCGGCGGCGCGCAACTGGCCGATCCCGCGGAAGCGGTTTTGACAATTGGAGAAAACGACCGGGAGCCCGACTGAACACAGGCGGGCGAAAGCAGCGTGGGTTGACCGAGTCAACGGCAGGGGCATGTCGTTTTCGCTCCTTCATCGGCGCCCTCGCGTTTCAAGCTTCACGCATCACGCTTCACGCATTACGATTGTCAGCGCAAGAATTCACCGAACCAAATCTTCACATTAATCGTTCAACCCCCTGGAAGCTCGAACGCCGGGCTTCTGTCGAAGTAAGAGTGAAGCGACCGGATTCCCAGACCCGAAGCTGATGGCAAAAAAACTGTTCTCATGGCCATCGCTCTTCTCTTCGACGGACGAGCAGGCGATGTGGCGCGTGCGCACCGACGATGATGCGGAGGCCTTCGCCAAGCTGGTCACCCGCTGGCAGGGGCCGATTCAAAACCTCTGCGCGCGCATGACCGGCGACGCCCATCGCGGCGAAGACCTGGCGCAGGACACCTTCGCCCGGCTCTACGCCCGGCGGAAAAACTATGAGCCGACCGCCCGGTTCTCGACCTTCCTGTGGCGGATGGCGCTGAACATTTGTTATGACGAACTGCGGAAAATCAAACGGCGGGGAGAGTTTTCCCTACACGAACACGATGACGACGACGGTCCGGCCTTCGACCCCGGCGCCGATGAACCCGCTCCCGATGTCCGTCTCGCCAACAGCGAGCGGGCCGAGACGGTCCGCCACGCGCTGCTCCAACTTGCGGAACCCTATCGTGTGGTCGTTGTTCTGCGCCATTACGAGGGCCTCAAGTTCCGCGAAATCGGCGACGTGCTCGGCATCCCCGAAGGCACCGTGAAATCGCGCATGGCCGAAGCCCTTTCCCAGCTCAGCAAACGATTGAACCCCTTGCTCACCGATGAACCTCAAACCGCTCCGCGACCCCGCGAGAAGCTCTTGATATGAACCACCCGAATCCCGATCACTGGATGGCCTTCCTCTACGGCGAGGCCACGGAAACCGAGCGTTACGACCTCGACGCCCACCTGCGCGCCTGCGCCGAGTGCGCCGCCAAAGTGAAAACCTGGCGCGCGGGCATGCACGCGCTCGACGAATGGAAGCTGCCGCAAGCCAGCCCCGCCCGGCATGAGCCCGCGTTCCGCTGGGCCGCGGCAGCCGCGGTGCTGGTCCTTGGGGTTGTGCTCGGGCGTTTCAGCATGGCCCGGGAGATGGACAATCGGCTCGCTGCCCTGCGCTCGGAAATTCGCCTGACTGCCGCCGAGTCCGCCGGCGCCGAGACGCAAAAGTGGCTGGCCGACTTCGCCAAGGAACTCGATGACCGCCGCGGCACCGATACCGCCTCGTACGTCGCCGCCCTGAGGCAGATCGACACGCAGCGCCGCGCCGAAATTGCCCGCCTGCGCCGTGACCTTGGCACAGTGGCCATCTACGCCGACGCCCGGTTGTCCGGCGCTGAGGAGCAGCTTTATCAACTCAACGGTTACACGCCGCCCGCCGATCCCGATCCCGATGACGAATAACCCTTAGCCCGACACTCCATGAAAACGATTCTCGCCCTTCTTATTGTTACCAGCCTGACATCGGCACGCGCGCAACAGGAGCCGCCAATCACGCCTGCCCAACCGCTGCCTCCTATGGCGCCGAAGCGGATTGAAAAGACCGTCAACGACACTCTCCGTGGCGCCCTCGGCATTGCCGAGGAGGCGGTCGCCAACAGCGCCAGGCTTGCCCAACGCGCCGCGACCGCCGCGGCTCAAAACGCGGAGGTGCAGCTTCAGGACCTCAACAACTTCACTGTCTACTCCACCGGATCCGGCACCAGCCGCGGCAATCGATCCCTCGTCATCCAATCCTCGGAGCCGGACCCCGTCGCGAACGCCAATGCCGAGGATGACCTCGCCATAATGTCTCGCATCCTCCGAAAGGCGGTGGGCAGCAGCCAGGAGGATGGACGACGCATGGTGATGAACATCCCCGTTGATGGCTCCGTTTTCGGCTCAGCCAGCGGCGCGCGGAATATTTACCTCGACGGCTACGGCGCGCTGTTCCTCCTGACCGTGCGTTATCCACTCATCGCGCCGACGGAAAAAACTGATGAGCCGAAAGCCAAGGACACAACTAGCGACGAATGGAAAGCAGCTTGGGAGGAGGAGATGGAGAGCCGTGGCCGTCCCGGCGGCTATGGAAGTGCCTCGGGAACTTTCAGCCAGTCGTGGAGCTTGAGTTCGGGACGCGGCCCGGCCGAGGACTTCGACGCGGACAAAGTCGAGAAGCTCAAGAGTTCGCTGCTCGAATCCCTCAAGAACGCCACGAATATCCGCGCGCTCAAGCCGAACGACTTCGTCACCGTCGTCGTCCAGGGCGCAGAGGCCACACGCGCTGAGGTCATGAAGCGAAAGCCGTCCACCACGGCGGTGGGGAAACCGTCTGCTTCGCCTGCGGATTCGGACGGCAAGGGGGGCGGGACGGGAGGCGGGGCTGGAGTTGGCCGCGGTTCCGGCACGGTCGTCACGAAGTCCGTCCGCAGCCGGAGCGGCCTGGGCGAAACGGTGATGACGATTCGCGTAAAGAAATCCGACGCGGACGCCTTCGCCCAAGGCAAGCTCGACCTCGACGCCTTTCGAAAGAAAGCCGCCATCCAGACCTATTTCCGCAGAACCGATTCCACCAGTGCGTCGGCTTTCGTTCCGCCAGCACGCTAGTCTCGGCGGAGAATTTTTTCACACCGCGCAACGATTCCGGATCCGCGGTGTCTAACTGATGTGACCATGAATGGACACAGCACACGAAGTTGGTCGGCGGCGGACCTGTTCCCTCTGATGCTCCTCGGCTTGATGGGCCTGAACATGATTCTCGCGGCCCCCGTCAAGCCGCCGTCTTCAAAAACAGTTCCCCAAACGCCGCGAAAGTCCCCCTCCAGGCCGCCACCGGCCAACACCGTGATGCTTGCTCTGGCGTGGGAGCGCTAGGCTGCTCCCTCGTTCAAAGTTCGACGTTCAGCGTTCAAAGTTGGAAGTTCAAAGTTGAACGTTCAACTTGGTGTACCTCCCTCGAGCTTTGAACTTCGAACTTCGAACTTTTTCATCCAGATCCCCATTGCCTTTTCCGCAGGCCTTTGCTGAATTCTCCGGCATGTCCAAAACGCACCTGACTCTCTCACTCGTTTGTTCACTGGTCGCCGCCGTCAACGCCGACGCCGCCGACGCCAAGAACCTCGGTTACACCAACACGCCGTTCATCCCGGGCACGCCCTGGCACGTTCACGACGGCACACGGCCGCAGCCGCGCATCGTCACGCCCGCGGAGACGTTCAGCCACCTGGCGCCGCCGCCGGGTGACGCCATCGTCTTGTTTGACGGGAAGGACCTCGCCCAATGGCAGCTCGGCAGTGGCGCCGCGGCACCCTGGAAGGTCGAGAACGGCTACATGGAAGTCGCGCCCAAAAGCGGCAGCATTCGCACGAAGGACCAGTTCGCCGACTTCCAGTTGCACCTCGAGTTCGCCACGCCCGCCAAGGTCGAGGGCAGCAGCCAGGGCCGCGGCAACAGCGGGATTCTTTTCAACGGCATCTACGAAGTGCAGGTGCTCGATTCCTACGACAACAAAACGTATCCCGACGGCCAGTGCGGCGCCCTTTACGGCCAAACCCCGCCACTCCTCAATGCCAGCAAGAAACCCGGCGAATGGCAGAGCTACGACATCATCTTCGAGTCCCCGCGCTGGGGCGACGACCGCAAGATCGCCAAGAAGGCGAACGTGACCGTCATCCACAACGGCGTCGTGCTGCACCACAAGCGGGAGTACCAGGGCAACACGCCGCACCAGAACAACGGCAATTACGACCAGCCGCACGTTCCCGAGGTTTACATCGAGTTGCAGGACCACAATAACCCGATGCGCTTCCGAAACATCTGGCTCCGCAAGCTCGGCGAGTACGACCGACCCTGACCACTGCCTGTTTCTGCCCTTCAACGGAGTTGGACACGCAAAGTTTCTTTGGCTATTTTGGCCCGATACTGCATGAGCATCGCCATGCCCAACTCGGAAGCCGCCATCTGGAGCCGCGCGCTCCATCCCGATCAGGGAGACCTGTCGCCGGAGGCGGCCCGCTCCATTCTACGCATTCACCTTTCGGCGACCGACCATTCGCGACTGAATGAACTGGCTGCAAAGGCCGCGGAAGGCACTCTGACAGAGGCTGAGGAACGGGAGTTGGACAGTTATCGTAATGTGGGCCGGCTGCTTGAACTCATGAAGTCGAAGGCTCGACGTTCGCTTCCACGTGACGGGACCGTCTCCTAAGTCCCGATGGATCGGCTGCTTCAGGACACGATCGAAGTGTTGCGCATTAGCCATCCTGACGCCATCACTCTGCGAGAATCGCTCATTGCAGAAGGCGCATTCCCGGGTCCCACGCCTCCGCGTATCTCCGGCTAACGAGTCGCGTTGCGGTTGCGCTCTTCCGAGAATTCCGGTAATCGTGGCGCGACCATGAAACCGCAGTTCCTTGCAATTGGTGTCATTGCGTTCCTTGCGACTCGATTCGAGTTGGCCGCGGACCAATGGCCCCAGTTCCGCGGCCCGCGCGGGGATGGCTCGTCCGACGCCCGAGGCCTGCCGCTGACCTGGAGCGAAACGAATCACATCAAATGGAAGACGCCCATTCACGGGCGCGCCTGGTCTTCGCCGGTGATTTGGGACCGGCAGGTCTGGCTCACCACCGCAACCGAGGACGGCCTTCAGCTATTTGCAATTTGCATTGATCGCGACACCGGAAACGCAGTCCACGACCTGAAGCTGTTCGATGTTGCCAGGCAAACGGACATCCGCAAATACAACACTTACGCCTCGCCCACGCCGGTCATCGAGCCAGGGCGCCTCTACGTCACGTTCGGCGCGGCGGCGACCGCGTGTCTGGACACGAAAACCGGCGGGGTGCTCTGGGCGCGGCGCGACCTGGAGTGCAACCATTACCGCGGGCCCGGCTCGTCGCCGATTCTGTTCGAGGACCTGCTCATCATGAATTTCGACGGGAGCGATCATCACTTCGTCATCGCGCTGAACAAGGAGACCGGCAAGACCGCGTGGCGCAAGGAACGGTCGATCGACTACAAGGACCTCGATGCGAACGGCAAGCCGCAGACCGAGGGCGATTTGCGGAAGGCGTTTTCGACGCCGCACGTGGCCACGCTCGAAGGCACGCCGATGCTGCTCAGCCAGGGCGCCAAGGCCGCTTACGGTTACGACCCGCGCACGGGCACGGAGCTTTGGCGCGTTGAGGAACGGACGAGTCATTCGGCGGCCGGCCGGCCACTCGTCGGACACGGACTGGTGTTCCTGACGACTGGCTTCTCGAAAGGCGAATTGCTGGCGATCCGGCCCGGCCGGAACGGGGAAGTGATCGATGCCCGGGGCGACGCCGTCTCGGATGCCAACACGCGGCTCGCGATCGCCTGGAAATCCCGGCGCAACGTTCCGCGCAAACCCTCGCTCATCCTCTCGGGCGATTTGCTTTTCGGAGTGGAGGACGACGGCGGCATGGCCAGTTGCTACGAGGCCAAGACCGGCGCCGAAGTCTGGCGCGAGCGGCTGGGAGGGAATTACACGGCGTCGCCGCTATTAGCGGCGGGCCGCATCTATTGCTTGAGCGAGGAGGGCAAGGCGGTGGTCATCGAAGCCGGCCGCGCGTTCCGAAAGGTGGCGGAAAACTCGCTGGCTGACGGCTGCAAAGCCTCTCCCGCCGTGAGCGGGAATGCGCTCTTCGTCCGCACGTTCACGCATCTCTACCGGATTGAGGAATGATCTCTCAGCTTATTTCGGCGGCGCAGTGGGCGCGGCGTTGGTCGCGGCTTTCATGATGTTTGTGCCGGAGCTGAGAAGCAAATGCGCGTTGGTCCCAAGCAGGTTCGTGTTGGCAGTGTTTGTCGAGGCCCCGGTGGTGGATGCTGGATTCTGCGGCGTAAGCTCGGCCCTTTCGGCGGGGGTCAGGCTGGACCGCGGATCCACGATCTTCGGGCGGGCGGCCTGCCCGTGAAGGATCCAGACCAGCAGGGTCAGGGCGAAGAAGATCCCGGCGACCCACTTGGTCATGTTCGTGAGCATGTTGCCGCTGCCGGGACCGAAGAGCGCGTCGGTGGCGCCGCTGCCGAAGGCCTGGCCCAGACCGGCCTCCTTTTTGGGCAGTTGCACGAGCACCAGCAGGCAGAGAAACAAACAAGTCAGGACCAGCAGGAAGGTCAACAACATGATCACGATGTTCATAGTTTTCTATCTTTCGTCAGTCGGGGACGGGTTTCAAATCGAGTTTTTGATGATGTCGGCAAAGCTCCGGTCTTCGAGCGAGGCACCGCCGACGAGGGCGCCGTCGACATCGGGCTGGCTCATGAGTTCGCGGGCGTTGGAAGCCTTGACGCTGCCGCCGTATTGGATGCGGACTTTGCGGGCCGTGGCGTCGTCGAAGAGCTTGGCGAGCAAGCCGCGAACGTAGGCCTGGGCTTCCTGTGCCTGCCCGGCGGTGGCCGTCTTGCCCGTGCCGATGGCCCAGACCGGCTCGTAGGCCAGGATTGTCTCTTCCATCTGGGCCTTCGAAAGATTCGCCAGGCTGCCGCGCACCTGTGTCTGGAGGACTTTCTCGGTCTGGCCGGACTCGCGCTCGGCGAGTGTTTCGCCGACGCACACAATCGGCTTCAGTGACGCCGCGTGGGCAGCGAGGGCCTTCTTGTTGACTAATTCGTCACTCTCTTTCTGGTACTGGCGGCGTTCCGAGTGGCCGAGAATGACGTAACGAACGGAGAATTCCTTGAGCATGCCGGCGGCGATCTCGCCTGTGTAAGCGCCGTAGTTGTGCTCGCTCATGTTCTGGGCGCCGAGGCGGACATTGGTGTTGAGGACCGCCTTGGAAACCTCGCTCAGCGCGGTGAAGGGCGGGCAGACGACGATGTCGACTTCCTTCACGTCCCGGCACTCGCGCCGGATGCCACCGACGAGGTCGAGGGCCTCGGCGACGGTTTTGTTCATCTTCCAGTTGCCGGCGATAATGAGTTTTCGTTCTTTGTCCATGTGTCAGAACGTTGTTCAGGAAGGAAAGAATATCATCGGTCATTGAGCGCCGCCACGCCGGGAAGCTCCTTGCCTTCGAGGAATTCCAGGCTGGCGCCGCCGCCGGTGCTCATGAAGGTGACCTTGCCGCCGAGGCCGGCCTGCTTCAGCGCCTTCACGCTGTCACCGCCGCCGATGATGCTGGTGGCGCCGGCCTGGGTCGCGCCGGCCACCGCTCGCGCAACGGCGTCGGTGCCGGCGGCAAATCGCTTGTCCTCGAACATGCCCATCGGGCCGTTCCAAAGGATCGTCTTGCCTCCTTGGATGGCCTCGGCGAAACGCCTGGCCGTCGCCTGACCAATGTCCAGGATTTGCGAGTCGTCAGGAATGTCGCCGCTCACCATGCGGGGGTTCGTGTAGTCGAAGCGGGGCCTGCCCTTGGAATCCAACTTGCCCGTATCGACCGGCGTGGCAATGACGGCGTCGGCCGGCAAGAGGAACTGGACGTTGCGTTTCCTGGCCTTGGCTTCGGCGTCGAGCGCGGTCTGCTTGTGCTCGGATTCGACGAGTGATTTGCCCAATTTCTGGCCGTGGGCCAACATGAACGTACAGGCCATCGCGCCGCCAATGAGCAGCGTGTCCGCCTTGTCGAGCAGACGGTCAATGACTCTGATTTTGTCGGACACCTTCGCGCCGCCGAGGATGACGGCGAAAGGCCTGGCGGGGTTTTCAAGCACTTCGCCGAGGAACTTGAGTTCGCGCTCCATCAGCAGGCCGGCCGCGCACGGGCGACCGCGGGCCGCGAGGACTTTTGCGACCGTTGCTGTCGACGCGTGCGCGCGATGGGCCGCGCCGAACGCATCGTTCACGTAAACGTCGGCCAGCCGCGCCAGATTTTCGGCGAACGGCAGCCGAACCGCTTCGTCCTTCGCCTCTTCCTCGGGGTGAAAACGGACGTTTTCCAAAAGCAGAATGCCCCCGTCCGGAAGCGCTTTCGCCATTTGCTCGACCTTCTCTCCGATGCAATCGTCCGCGAAGTTTACGTCGCAGCCCAGCAAGTCCGCCAGCTTCGCTGCGACGGGTCGCAAGGAGAAGACGTCCTCGCGCTTGCCTTTGGGACGGCCGAGATGAGCGGCCAGGATGATTCGGGCGCCGTTGTGGATGAGCAGGTCGAGCGTCGGCAGGGTTTCCTGGATTCGGGTGGCATCGGTGATCACCATCTGGCCGCCCCTCGCCTCCATGGGCACGTTGAAATCCACGCGCGTGAGCACGCGTTTGCCGCGGACATCGATCTCTCGGACGGTCAGCTTAGCCATAAGTCGACAAGGGGCGCGAGAATAGCCAAGTGCAGCGGTGAGTCAAAGGGATTTGCTGGCCAGGAGCGAGTGACTTTGCGGCTTGAAGTTCCGGGGACGGAAAAATAGAGTAATTTCATGCCATCGCCGGGCAAACAGGCCGCCAAAGCGAAGTTCGTGGGCTTTCTCGCGGGCAAACGCCTGCGCATGACCAGCCAGCGCCAGGCCATCATCGAAACGGTTTTCAACACCGAAGAGCATTTCACCGCGGAGCAACTGCTGGAGTGGGCGCGGCAGCGGGACAAAACCGTGTCCCGGGCGACAGTCTACCGCACGCTGCCGCTGCTGACCGAAAGTGGCCTGGTGCGCGCGATGGATTTTGGCAAGGACCAGACCTATTACGACCCCAACTACGCCGATCATCCCAACCACAGCCACATCATATGCAACGACTGCGACCGCATCGTCGAGTTCGACGACGAAAAGATCGCGGCGCTTGAATCGGAGATTAGCCACAAGCTCGGCTTCAGCATCAAAAGCCAGCGCCTGCAAATCAACGCCGCGTGCGACCAGATGAAGCGACTGGGGGTCTGCAAGAACAAAGGCCGCTGAACGCTCACCTGGTTCCCACCCGTTTTCGACTGGCACGGGCCTCTTCCAGGTATCGTGAGAGCAAATCGAATTGCTCGGGCTTCAGCTTCGACTTGCGGCGCATTTTTTCAATCCACTCGGCCCAGTCCGCCTGGCTGTAGTCGGCCGGCTCGTAGAACTTGTGGCATTTGGAGCACTTGACTGCGCTGAGCTTGCGCGCGGCGGCCAACTCTGCTGCGGAAAGCCTCTCCTCCGCGGCCAGCCCTCTGGCGGCCAGCATCGAGATCAGAAAGCAGACGGCGGCGGCACGCATTAGAAATCAAAGCCGAAGAGCAGCCGGATGTGGACGCGCTCGTTGTGCGCCAAATCCAGGTTATCGTAGCCGTCGCCGGAGTGGTCCCAGTCCCGGCCCCAGATTTGGGGCAGGACACTCAGCGCCGCCCACCAGTTCTCCTGCCGATAGCGGACCGTGGGACCGAGGTAGAGCGCGGTCGTCTCGAACTCCTCGTAACGAGGGATCCTGCTGATGCTGCGCAGCTCGATCGCGGCGGACCAACGCTTGCCCAAATCACGCCCCACGCCGAAGGTCGCCTCCAGTTCGCCCTCGATTTCGCTCAAGTTGTCCTCCCATTCGGTGGCATGGACCAGATTCAGCGCCCACTTCCAGTCACCGTGCCGTTGGCCAAGGATGAGCTTCTGCTCGATCTCCGCCGCTTCGCCCGAGTACGTCCCCTCCAGATAAAGTGAAAGGCCGATTGGCTTTGTCGCGGGGTTGAGCACGTTGTAAATGTTCTCGAGTGAGAGGCCCTCGAAGGTGAACTCCGAGACGTCGCCATCGACTTTCGATCGATAGCTGGTGTTGCGGCCGTTCAGATAGAGCGCCACCTGGTAATTGTCCGTCACGCCATACTCGAACTCTTCGCGGAAGTCCCATTGGTTGAAGTTTTCCTGGTCGACGTTTTTGGTGCGCTGCGTTCGGAGCGTGATCCATTGCTCAAACTCTTTCTCCCCTTGCGGCATCGTCTCTGGTTCGTAGGTGAAGGTGAATCGCCGGTCGGTGGCGCCCGCCGAAACAGCCAGGAGACCCGTGACCACGATGGCCAGCATGACGCGCGCCGGACGGACAATCCATTTGTGCTGGGTCGAGTTTTTCATGCGCGCGGAAGGCTTATTGAGATTGCGTCTCAATGTCAACAAGGTTTTTCTGCTCAAGGTTTTTCCGTTCGTCCGGCGGCTCCCCATTGTTGACGATTGAAATGACTTGCGGGTGCCTTCGCATGGCGCACATTCTGTGCGGCGCTCGATGAGCGTACCGCTTTCGGGCCCATAGCTCAGCGGTTAGAGCAGGCGACTCATAATCGCTTGGTCACAGGTTCAAATCCTGTTGGGCCCACCAAATCGGCAAGTCGCTCAGTCCTCGACGAAGCGGTAGCCGACGCCGCGGACGGTATCGAGGTGCTTGGCGGCCGGGCCGAGCTTTTCGCGAAGGCGGCGCATGTGGGTATCGACGGTGCGGCTGTCGATGATGGTGTCGTATTCCCACACGTCGCGCAGGAGGAGTTCGCGGGTCAGGACACGGCCACGGCGCTGGGCGAGCATGGTGAGAAGCTTGAATTCGGTCGCGGTGAGGTCGATGGGGCGGTTCTGGACACGGACGGAGTGACGCGCAATGTCGATGAGCATCGCGCCGATGCGGATTTGTTCGGCGGAGTCATCCCCGCCCTTGCCGCGGCGGAGGAGGGCCTTGACGCGCAGCACCAGTTCGCGCGGGCTGAACGGCTTGGTCACATAATCGTCGGCGCCGAGTTCGAGGCCGAGGACGCGGTCAATTTCTGCGGTTCTGGCCGTGAGCATGATAATGGGGATGTCCCGGGTGGCGTCGTCGCGCCGGAGGATTTTGCAAACTTCCAGGCCATCCACCTGCGGGAGCATGACGTCGAGCAGGATGAGGTCGGGGGAAAGGCTGCGGGCTTTCTTGAGGGCTTCGTCGCCATTTTCGGCCGTGGCGACGAAGAAGCCGGCGTTGCTGAGGTTGACTTTGACGAGTTCGAGCGCGTCCGGCTCGTCGTCGACGACCAGGATTTTGGTTTTCATGGAAATGGACCGCCGCACGGCGCCTGGACGACTATGGTGTTGGGCCTTCAACCGGGATCGTGCCCGCCCACGGCCCAACGGCTGCCCACAGGAGCGCGCAGGCCGTGAGAAGTTGAGTCGGGATGCGGAACGATTTCACCGCTCATGTCAGTTGCGTCGTTGAACCCTCAGACTGAGGCAAGACCGTTACGAACCGAGGACGGACCCGTAACATTTGAGCAACGATTGCGGATCAGCTGGCCGATTCCCCCTGAATGGCCGAGAGCGCGGGTGCCTTCGTCGTTCTGGCGGGGAATTCGAAGTCATTGGTCTCGCATTTCACGAGGCCGACGGATGCTTCGCGAAGGTAACCCGCAAGGAGAGGTTTATCCAGAACCGCCGGTTGCCGTGGGACGGAAGGGGCAAAATGCCTTGGCACTCAACCGGGCGGTGACCGATGATCGATGGGGTGACACGCGCCCGGCTGGCAGCAGGAGCCGGCCGGAGCGGGCTCAGAAATCCACCTGCGCGCGCATCTGGAAGATGTGCGAGCCCCCGGAGACAGCGCCGCGGTCGAGGTCGGCGTAGGTGTAGTTGAAGGTGACGCGCGTGTTCGGATTCAGGTACCAGCCCAGGCCCGCGGTGTAATCGGTGAGCCGTCCGCCGCGCACCGTGCCGCCATTCAGGTCGAGGGAGGAGACGCGCGCGAGGAGTTCCCATGCCCCCAACCCGCCACCGCTGAAGGACAAGTTCTTCCTGGGCCTGACGCGGTCCACGGTGCCGTTGGCGTTCCTGTAGGGCCGGTAATCGTCCGTCAGAAAGTAGCTGGCAAAGATGTAGAACCCATCGAACTCCGGATCGGACGCAGCCGAAGCATCCGCCCAGTTGTGGAAGTACTCGGCCTGGAGCGAGAGACGGTCGTAGGTGAAGAGCGCTTCGGCGTTGGCGACGTACGCCATGTCGGCCGGAAAAACGCCGGTGTCCACATATCGCGGCGCCAGATGGGCCTCGGGTCGCGAGCGATACTGCACCATGTCGGCTTGAGGGTTGACAACGCTCCCGCCCGCGCCCAGGTGGAAGTAACGGCGCCCGCCCGAGTTTTGGTCATACCACGGCAGGCCCGTGATGCGGCCGGTGAACCGCACGTTCTCCTCGAACGGAACTTCGTTCGCCTTGTCCGTCTTGTCGTCCGCGAACACGCCGAAGGTGTAGGTCATGCGCTCTTTGAACAGGACGTTCTGAATCTGTCCGCCGACGTTGCGCGCCGGCGAAAAAGCCTCGATTGGCAGCGCCCGCTCCAGGAACGTGATGTAGTTGTCGCTCGTCAACTGCTCCAGGCTGATCGGCTCGTACATCTGGCCCAGTTGCAGGCTGCCGACGTACGGGATGTCCTTCACCCCGAGGTAGGCATCGGCGAACCTGGTGTCGCCGCCGGCAAACTCCATCTGGAGAATGTAATACACGGGCACCCCTTCATTGATCTCGCCGCTGGTGTAGAGGCGCGCCCGGCGGAACTCGGTCGAGAACGGCGTATTGCCCACCAGCGATCGCACCGCATCGCTTTCCTCGAAGCCGGCGACATCGTACTGGAGCCGCCCGCCGAGCTTTCCCTTGAACGTCTTGCCGTCGCCGGACTGGAAATTCAGCCCGTCCTTCCAGAAGAACCTTACGTCCTTGTCGGATGCGGCTTTTGGCTTTTCGGTGGAGGAGGCGGACGCGGCCTTATTCGTGGCGCCGGGCGAGGCGGAGGCTTTCGCCTTCTCGAGGTCCGCGATGGCCTGCTTCGCTTCCTGCTCGGTGATAAGGCCCTTCTTGATAAGGATGTTCAGCGCCGGGTCCGAAGTCTGCGCGGGCGCCGAGTTGGCGGCCAGCACCACGAACGATAAGGCGGCCGCGAGTCTGGTCCAGACGATGTTTCTTTTCTTCATGATTTCTCCAGTTGAATTTCCAGGCAAGAGTCTCGCCACGAGCGCGGACGATGCCGGGAAGCCGGCAGGAACGCTACGCTGAAAAGTGAGGATGCGGACCGGTGGGATGCGAAATAGCGTATGAACCCGACAAAGCCGGCTGCGTCCAGCCCTGACAGAAAAACAGCGCGGTCCCATGCACGGGAGCCGCGCTGTCGGATGGCGCCGCGTCGGAGCGGCGCCGATGCAGGAGGAATCAGAATTTCCAGATCAGGTCCACGAGCAAGTGGTGAACACCGCTGTGCGAGCCCGCCGGATTCTCGTCGATCAGCGTGCCATTGTAGTACGTGACAGCGAAGACGAGCGAGTCAAAGGGGGAATAACTCAACTTGCCCACGTGCCCACGCACGTTGGTGCCCCCGCCGTAGCCCGCGCCCAGCGGATTGGCCCCGCTGGTGAACCCGGCGTTGGCCTGCTGGGCCTGGTAAAATCCGACGAAATCGTCATCCGGCAGTTCTTCGTACCAGGAGTTGGCACCCAGAAAGCGGTATTGGTAGGAGAGTTCCCACAGGCCCTTCTTGCCAGCCTTGCCGAAAACGACGCCGGCCATGTACGCCTCGTTCTTCGAACTGGTCGCCGGGTTGTTCAGGTATTCGCCGAGCAGCTTGATCGGGAAGGCCCCTTTGTAGCCGGGAAAACTGTCCAGCATGTAAGTCACCGAAGCGTCGCCGACGATGGGGTTGAAGAAAGTCGCCGGCGCCCCGGCTGCGTTGCGTGTATTGCCGCGGTTGATGTTCGGAACGGCGCTGTTGACGAGGTTCGTCGGAGTGGTGATCGCCAGCACGCCCCCGCTCAGGGAACTGGACCAGTGCTTGTTCCACGTCGAGTCGAGGCCCATTTGCGCGCCGAGCAGATACGGATCGCTCGTGTCCACGATCAGTTCATCCAGCACGAACCCGCCCACTGTGGTCTTCAAGGCGTGCTGGGAATTGAAGCGGTAAGTGAATTGGCCCGCGAACCCCTCGGGATTGTAGTCGGGGTCAAAGACGTTGTAGGAGACGGCAAACGGATTCTCCATTTTGCCGAGGGTCATGGTCGCGTCCATCGAATCGGAGTGCAGCGGGTGCCACTTCGCGTACGCGAGATCCACGAAGATGCCCTTGCGTGTGCCGTTGTCCTGGGCGGTGCTGCTGGCGGACACGGGGTTGCCCTGGGTGAAGCCACCGGCGCCATCGGCCGACGCCAACCGCACACCGATCTCGAAATCGTCTTTGAGCGTGGCCACCGCGCCGAGCCGCACTCGGTAGCGGAACCGGTCCCGCTGCACCGCAAAGGGGCCTTCGTCGCTTTGGAAGTAGTGACCCTCGTAGCGCCCGCGGAAGTCGCCATTGATTTTGAGCGACGTCACCCAGTCGGGCATACCACTCTTGGCGGAATAGGCCTTCGAGAAGTCATTTTTCGCGTCTTGTTTCAGCTCTTCGGCCTCCTTGGCGGTGAGGATGCCTTTATCGACAAGCTTGTTCAGGAGCGCGTCGGGAGTCTGTGCCAGGCTGGTCGTCGCGCACGCCGCGGAGGCCAGCGCGAGAGCTGCCAAAGGTGACCATTTGTGCTTGGTTCGTTTCATGGTTGTGACGTGATTGGGATGAGTGTTCGGTCGGGAGGCTAGGTGCGGAAGGTTACAGACAAAGGGCATATTGGTTACAATTTGGTAACAACTCGGGTTAACGAGGGCACGCTGCGAAGGAACTGTAACGGCAATGGTTGAAGCGTAGAAGCGTTGCAGCCTTGAAGCGTTAAAGCGTTGGACCCGGATATCTCACAAGTCGCAAGAAACAGTCACATCCTGTAGCCGCCGACGTGAGGAGGCGGATTCGTTCCCTCGTTTGATTCAACCGCCTCCTCACGTCGGCGGCTACGTCGCGTGTGAAATATTCGGATGGGGCGCCCGCGCGCCGCCCCGCTTCAACGCTTCAACGCTTCAGCGGCGTCACTCAATCGTCACGGGTTTTTCGCTGTGCCGTCGCGAGCGTGTAACGTCTCCTTGGCAAGTTTGCGCCTTATGAAATGTCCGGCGCACCTTTGCATGGAAACCCTCGAACTCGCCCCCTCGGCCGAATGGTCCCCGTCGTTTGCGGGTTGGTGCGTGCTCGGCGCCGCGGCGGGCCAGGGTTACTGGATGGGCGAAGCCGGGCCGCGGGTGCTGGGCGCCGGGGACATGGCCATCCTCTCCCCGCTGCGCGAGGGAATGTTCCGCGCCAGCCAGATTGGCCCGGTCTCCTTGAGGTTCTTTCGCTTCTCGCCGGAGCTTCTCGACGGCCTGCTGACTCCGACCGAGCGCGAAAAATTCCACAAGCTGGCGCTTCAGCCCCGGTACGCGACGAACATCCTGGGCGCCGACGGCCAGGCCGCGCAGGCCTTTTTCGCCGTCGCGCCGCCCGTGCGCAACGGCAATGCGCTGCTGGCGCGCACCGAACTGACTCGCATCCTTGCCCTGGCGTTTGCGCGGGAGCTGACCCACAACGTCCCGTTGCCGACCACCGTGCTCTCCTCCCGCCTGCGCCTGAAAGCGTTGATGAACCAGGTGCCTGAGGCGGAGTTTCTCCAACTCGCGGCCCGTGACCTCGCCAGCCGCTGCGGTTGCAGTCTGACCCACCTCAATCGGTCGTTCCACCGGCTCTTCGGCACGTCTCTCAGCAGGAAGCAGCAGGAGATTCGACTCCTTCGCGCGCGCGCGGCTGCGGTAAGCCGCATTGAGGAGCTGAACGGCCAAAAAGTCTGTCCGTTGATGTTCAACGACTTGCAAATACGGTTCGGGCGCTGACGCGGCAAAAAACAATGCGGGAATATCCGGGAATATCCGGGAGGACTTGCAAGCAGCCGAAACGCGCGGCGGGGCGATCTGCCGGTCCGAGTGAGCATCACTGCCTGGCCTAGCGCAGCCGTCAGGGCTGCGAGTTTGCGGGGCGTCTCGCCGCGTTCCGCGACGGGCGACGAGACGTCGCCCGAACTCGCAGGCGAGGACGCCCGCGCTACTCAGGCACGGGCCGCCGGACGTCTTCATACCGTTCACGACTCTATTCATCGTGCGGCCATTGTCTCACGAGGGTAGGACAACGACGGTCCAACTGGGTCAACTTCAGCCAAAAAGTTGCTTCTGTGACGTCGTCAACCAACCGGCCAGCGAGTAATAGGCGGAGGAAGCTCGGCGTTTCAACCTCGAGTGCAAAAAGTGAGGACTGACCCCTTTTCCGAATCAATGGATACGACCCAAATTTATCTTCACGCCAATCTCGAACTCAAAGAAAAGGCGCTCGCGAAAACAGAGCCGTTCCAAGTCCAGCGAGGCCGCTATCGTCCGCCCGACCAGCTTCTGGCCTTTCTGCAAGCGCTCTGAAAATGCCAGATTAACACGACGTTTCGACAGCGAACGTTTACCGCCGTGATGGTTTAGTTCGGTGGACTGGCAAGCGGATTCCAAACGCGGTGGTCTGGGTAATGGATGTGATTTAGCGCTGCACCAGCCGGTAATAAGCGGTGCCGGGTGGCGCGTTGGTGTCGGTGAAACTGAATGAGCCATCAGCGGCGGGTGAAAGGGGGCTCGCAGTCAACGGAGTCCACGTCATGGGTGAAGTGAGGCTGTCGGTTCGTTGGACGTGATATTCGTAGCCGACGACACCGGAAAATTGGATGGTGGCTGAAGAGCCGGATGCGGTGATGGACCTGGCGGCACTGGCGATGCGCGCTTTGGCGATGCCAGCCGAAACCTTGCCACCGGCCGTCGTGAAGCTGCCCCCCGCATACAGGCTGCTGCCCGACACGGCCAGCGCGTACACATACGGAGTGGACCCACCACTCATCCCTGAGCCGAGGGGGTACCAAAAGGTACCGTCCCATTTGGCGATATAGTTGGCCGGGCCGCCATCCGCCGTCGTGAAGTTGCCCCCCGCATACAGATCGTTGCCCGAGACCGCCAGCGCTGACACAGATGGCGTGAAATTGTCGGTTCTTCCTAGTCCCGAGCCCAGCGCGCTCCAAGCGTTGCCGTTCCATTTGGCGATCAGATTGGCCGTGGTCCCGCCCGCTGTCGTGAAGTATCCTCCCGCATACAAATCAGTGCCCGCCGCCGCCAGCGCCAGCACATAAAAGTTCATCCCCGAGCCGAGCGCGCTCCAACTGCTTCCATCCCATTTGGCGACCCGATTGGAGGTATATCCCGGCGAGGCGTCGCCCGCCGCGTACAGGTCGCTGCCCGACACCGCCAGCGCTCGCACAATACTGTTTATCCCCGAGCCGGGTACGGCGCTCCAACTGCTTCCGTCCCATTTGGCAATGCCGGAGTAGCCCCCCGCATAGAGGTTACTGCCCGACACGGCGAGCGCAAATACACGACTGTCCACCCCCGTGCCGAGCGCACTCCAATTGGTTCCATTCCATCTGGCAATGTTCGCAACCGGGGTCCCACCGGCTCTCGCGAACCAGCCCCCCGCATACAGGTCGGTGCCGGAAACCGCCAGCGCATAGACATAGGTCATGCCCGAGCCGAGGGCGCTCCAACCGTTCCCGTTCCATTTGGCGATATTGGTCGCGACTCCGGATATCGTGAAGGCCCCGCCAACGTACAGGTTGCTCGAGCCATCTACGACTGCTGCCCGAATGTATACGTATGGACCGTCAATGCCCCCGATGCTGCTCCAGTTGGCATCGCTGAAGACGGGATGGGGATCGCGAATGACCACGACAGCGTTGGAGTTGCCCGAAACATCGTAGCCGGGCCCGGGCACAAGCCGCAGAATCACATTCTCCTGGACTTCGACCAACTCGTCATGTTTCGGAACGACCTGCACGCGCGTGAAGAACTGCACCTCGGGAATGGTTACGGAGGAAGTGATTTCGAAGTAATCCACACCATTGCTGGCCGTGCCGCCAAGGGTGAAGTACACAGTCAATGGCGCATTTGTGGGCCCCTGGCGCGTGATGGTAAAGATGCCCGTGTCCACGAAGTTCGTGGGCTCAGGGCCCGGCTCCGTCGCAATGGCATAGGTCGTCACGACCGAGACGGCCGTGTTGTTGAAGGTTTGCGCGGTTAGATTCGCTGCGAGGAGCAGCCCGATGAACAAGCCAAAAACAGTTTTTTTCATAAGACACCCATGCTGCTCCAGTTGGCATCGCTGAAGGTGGGATCGATGCGCAACGGATATACCGCACCGGCATCTTCGACGACGACCGCGAGGTTCGTTGGGGAAATGAGTTCCATCCAGGCTGCGAGTTCGCGGCCGGTGGCGTCGGTAACGCGGAGGCGGTTGTAATTGAGTTTGCGGCCGCTCTCATTCAGCACCAATTGGGCGCCGTCAGGCGAAACTTCGGCACGGGCGCCCGGCAAAGCCAATTCGAGACGAAGTGGACCGGTTCCAGCCGGCGGGTCTGTCACGAGGAAATCCTGGCGGATGCCGTCAACGCTCACGCTGTATTCTTCGATCAGTCGCGACCGTATGTAACGGGCGTGGCCGGTGGCAAGGTCAACGCCCCCTCGTCGTTCCAGTAAGAGGGTTGCCCCGGCATCGCGCCTGAGGCGAGCCGCTACGACCTGCGCGCGATCGGCCGCTCCGGGTGCGGTCGAACGCAACCACAACCCGGCGGCGGTGACTTCGGCTTCGAGCTTCTGGAAAACGCATCGGAGTCGCGCGCCATCGGCGGTCGCGTTCACGGCCAGGCCATCGCCCGTAAAGGGGTCAGTCCTCACTTTTGCACTCCTCCTTCCTTGCGGCGGACAGGAGAATCGAGACGTGGCCCATGGACTTTATTCTAATCCGCTCCTGGTCTCACTTCAACTGCCGGCTTAACTTGCTCCAGCGTGCGCGCAGTTCGGCGAGGCTTTTCTCTTGGGGCCGTAGGGCGGCGCGCAAATCGTATGGAGTGCGGAGGCCAGCGCAGCGCGACTCCGCTTTGGCTCACCCGTCCAAGCCGCCGCGCGCGTCCGACCTCCGCGGCGCCCAGCCAAAGCGCCGTCGCCGCTGCGCTCTGCCGGTGGGCTACGTCTCCCGCAACGGGATGCCCTCGCGGAGCGAGGCGGTGATGGTAGCCGTGGCTTTTCAAGCCACGGAACGCCGGCCCAAACACCGCCCGCGTCGCGGAGCGACGCCTGAACGAGTCGGACCCGCCACCCTTCAAGCGTCGCTCCGCGACGCGCTCTTCGCGACCTTCCCGTGGACTGAAGTCCACGGCTACCATCGTGGCATCGCTCTGCGATGCGCCGGAATCCCGTTGGGATTCACCGACAGCAGCGTCGCTGTTCAGCCAGCTTTCTGGACACGGCGGGCATGGAGATGCTGGCGAATGCGTTCCACCGTGCCTTCCCACGGCTCGGCGCTGGACGGGTCGGCGAGAAACGCCTCGCGGCGATGGAGGATTTCCGCCTTCTGTTCTTCGGACAAATCGTCTTCGCCCAGCAGTTCGGACAGGTGCTCCTCGAACCATTCGGCCAGCCGCCAGCGTTCATCGGGCGGCAGGGCTTCGATGGCGGACTCCAGTTGTTCCAAGCTCATGCACGTGATTCTAATCCGCTCGCAGTCTCACTTCAACTGCCTGCTTAACTTGCTCCAGCGTGCGCGCAGTTCGGCGAGGATTTTCTCTT
>Ga0137374_10001307_pt1 | contig 28182 bp, 31 predicted proteins | sample SagtaG_20_FD_104811 | JGI IMG/M metagenome (GOLD analysis project Ga0137374, IMG submission 104811) | Vadose zone soil microbial communities from Sagehorn Ranch, Mendocino, California, USA - Sage1_R_100_16 metaG | ecosystem: Environmental > Terrestrial > Soil > Vadose zone | place: USA... | reverse complement strand
ATGATATCTTTTAGCTGGCCCTTTACATCCAGTCCAGTCCTTTTTTCGTCTAAATCAAAATCATAAATCCTCCCAGTATTTGCGTCTCCTACAAAAATATCATTCATATATTCAGAACCAAATTTATCCGAATCTAGAAATTTTATTGCTGTCGGAGCAACGGGGGGAACCCATATGAATTTTGGAGGACTATATTTACCTCTTCCGTCAAAATCCACTAAATCTTCTGGATTCAACGAGAGTTCCCCTCTTTCGTCAAAGTTAGGTTTCCATATTCCTTGGACACTAACCCATCCGCTGTTAAATCCTGGTTCCACAATGTTGATTTCATCTCCATAATTCGGTCCATTCTCTGTATCCCACAACTTTCCTGTTATTGGGTCCCAGTCGATTCCAAAACTATTCCGGATGCCGTATGCATAATATAAGTTCAGGGGAAATGACTTTCCAAGGATTCCAACACCTACAGGTTTACCATCCTGAGTCACCCTGAGGATACCACTGCGGCCGTCTGGATAACTTCCATTTTGATAGTTTTGTGCAATAGTTTCATAATTTTTTATGAAGGTTCCGTCAATATCTCCTACTGTAACGTAGACATTATTGTCTGGTCCGATATCGATAATACCGCCCATATGACGAGGACCAGGTAGTGCTGGAAGTTGGAGGATAAGTTTTGGATTGATTAGCCTATTATCCACCAAGTCATACCTATAAACTCGGTTTCCCAATGTGGTTACGTTATTTGTAGTATCATCCCCATCATGGTACCGAGCTTCAGTATAATAGAGAAATACATTTTGAGGCAAATTGTCTTTATGCGATATAGCTATTCCTAACAGTCCTCTATAACCGATTGTTCCCACTTTAACATCCAAAATAACTTTTGGTTCCATTTTATGGTTTAACCTATACACTATACCTTCATCTCTGTCAAGAACCAGTATATCATCTCGTCCCAAGAAAGCCATCGTTGAAGCATTAAAATTTCCCGTAAAAATTCTTTCAACCGATAATCTGGGATTAACTGTTATTGGCTGGGCGAATCCGTAGTTAACGAGAATAATTATCACAAGTACAATGATTATACCAAGAATCGATTCCTTTTTTGCAGCCTTAGCAGCCCTTGAACTAATGCGTAGATGATTGAAGACAGGAGATAACAAAAACAATTTCCTATCATTTATAGTCTAGTCTCTAGCACGTTTCGCAATCCCCGTCTGGACTTCGATGGTAGCCTTGGAAACAAAAATAAAAACTAACCTTCACAGGCGATACCGTTTCCATCGCGATCTAGATCATATGGATCTCCTGGTTGGACTTTAAAGTTCTTCTTATCAAAATCAGAACAATCCTTATCACCGCCATCATTCTCGTCCTTAGAATCGTTATTCTTATCATTGTCCTTAGAATCGTTATTCTTATCATTGTCCTTAGAATCGTTATTCTTATCATTGTCATTAGAATCACTATCCTTTTTCTTGTCATTAGAATCGTTATTCTTATCATTGTCATTAGAATCACTATCCTTTTTCTTGTCATTAGAATCGCTATGCGAAAACGATTCTTGTGATTCTGGATTAATTTTCAAAGTATCAATAATTTTCTCTGCGATAGGCAAATACAAACCATAGTTGTCTTTATCAGCCACATACGCTACAAAATATGCATTATTTTGTGCAAATGTCCAGGTTCGTGAAATTTTGTTAGTCGTTCCTTCAGTCGCAAAGTCCTTTTGGTTTTCCGTTTTTGCAAATGTGTATATGGCTTTGTATGCTGGAAAATTTCCAGAAATTGTAGTGTTCGTTATATTGAGCAGTTTAAAATCTTCTCTTGAAGAACTTCTGTTTTTAATATCATCACCTACATATTGTTTTAACTCCACATGTGGGGACTCTAGATTATGCTTCCGTATCTCTACGTATACCCCATTCTTCTCCTTTATGAATTGGATTCCATTTTTCAGATATGCTGCCTTCCAATCAGCCGGATGTTTCAGGCTTATTCCGAGTTTAGCATTGCTATAAGACTGTAAAGCGGAATAACACCCATGTCATCATTAGTCATAAATTGCTTCTGATTATCAATGTTTTCAATTGGAGCGGTTTTTTCCTTCGTTCCGTTTTCAACAACACTGATAGTCCCCCTAACATAGTAACTTCCAAATCCGTTACTACCGTCATATATGAAAGTCCCATTTTTATTTAATTTCTCTTCACGCGATTCGCCGGGGAAAAAATAACTTCCATTAAGCAATTCACCCTCATAATGATTTTCATCCGGTTTTGACTGCACATACACTTTTTCGGGAAGCATATTTTCCCAAACCACCGTTGTTCCGACTTTTACTTTCACATTTTTTGGAGATACATTTCCCTCTGCTGTTGTTCCTGATGGAGTCAACTTTATGACAACCCTTTCTTGGTGTGTAAGATCCTCACTTGATTTTGGGGGTAATATCTTAGTCGAGTTAGAGGCTTGTCCCACAAGAAGACCAGTATCTACTAATGCCACCATGAGAAGAACGGCTACCGGCAGCAATATCCAGATTTTCAAACCTTTATATATTAATTTAGATAGTATTTTAGGTTTAATTGATAAATCTAGGAAATTCTAATTTGCTGCCAAAAAAAAATGATTGAATATGATAAAGAGATTGCGGCGGGTATCTATGTGTATGCTGTGGAAGAATTAGGAAAACTTCAAGTTATAAAAAACTCAAATCATACCAATAATGAATACATAATTGATTATTATGATGAGTTCAACGAACATAACGTAAAATTTCCAAAGGCGTTCGAATATTTTAAAGAAGTTGGTCATCCTGAATGTATCTATCTTGGTAAAGGTTTCAGTCCTTTCTCATTTACTGGGAAGAGTTTTATGCTCGCATCGATAGCAGAAACACAAGCCAGACTGGGAATCTTTTATACTGATTTTAAATATGATAAAGTAAAAGACTCCGCTATAAAACTAAAGCAAATTCCTAAAGTAGATGAAGATAAACTAAAGGCGGCAATTGCAGGATTTGAAGATATTATCAAATCATACAGTTGACTAATTTCCATATCGCACATCGCATTCAATAGCAGCGCCATATATCGGCACTGACATGTGACAATTATGGACGTTTAAGTTGTCAGGCTTTTCTTGCCTCATAGTGAAGTAATACTTCCCCACTGTCAAACGGTATTGATTTAACCATATTGAATTTTTGAATCTCATTCAAGTCTTTAAATATAGTCATACCGTTTCCGATTGCCACAGGATTTATAAACAAATAAAATTCGTCTATTAGTTTTTCTTTAATCAAGGAAGAATCGAATGAGGCACCACCATAAACAACCATGTCTTTGCCGTCTCGGCTCTTTAACTTGATGATTTCGTCTGTAAGGTCACCTGTAGCTATGTCTGTATTTATCCACTTTGATTTGTTCAATGTTTTGGTGAAAACAACTTTTGGGATTTCTATCATTTTTTTAGCAAACGCATACCAAGGGTCATCAGGTTTGTTTTTTATCACATCCGACCAGTAAGAAATAAAGACATCAGTCATTTTTCGTCCTAGGAGAATGGTATCAATGGATTCAATAAATTCGTTTTCGTATTTAATGATTTTGTCATCTAGCAACCCAACCATCCAGTCCATTTCACCATTAGGTCCTGCAATGCAGCCGTCTATGGACATTTGCACGTGTAGTTTTAATTTTCTTAAACCACTTTTGTTATTTACCACTATTTACAGTAACGAGCTTGGATTCCTATAACTGTTGTGACCTACACGACATTTTTGATACATGTTATCCTAAGGCTAGTAACGATTACAGAAGCTATTATTTGTTACCTGTAGGAAACATTGTCATAACTCAAGGTCCACACAATGGTTGGCTAATTTGTCTTTCATACGCATGGGTAAACCATGCGTTTCAAGAAATGGTCCACATTATTATCATACATACTCTTGCAAACGGACTGGACGGTAGAGTATATCTCGGCTATAAGAGCTCCATATTCTTCAATAGACATCGATGGCCTTAAGGCAAAAACTCATTTTTCCCAAACTATCTAACAATTTGCGTTATATTTCTGAATTCAAGTTCGTTGACTTATAACCGTATTCCTTTGCTATTGATGCGGTTGCTTCATAATACTGAGATAGATATGGTTGCACTTGAACTATGGCTTGTAGAATGACCACCTTTTTACTTGGATTAGGTTCGGCGTTATATTGTGCCCACATTTCTTTTATGATAGTTTCTAACTGGTCTATTCTCTCTGGATGCTGACTTACAAACTCTCTATTTGCTATATGGGAAAGTCTTTCAAATTTCGTATCCTCAATATCCTTTTTAATTCTGTAAAACTTAGCAGCAGATATTTGAATTCCCTTTTCCCTCAAATATGAAAGGGATTCTATTTCCGTCATTCTCATTATTTTGCACCAAATTATTTCTCCTCTGATAGAATTACGCTCATTTTTATTCAATTTTTGAGCTCACCTTGATATTATTTCTATCATTTCTTATTTTGCCCATTACATTCATTTTAATCCCTCTCCTTTTGGTTTGAGAACTTTATTTTTATGATAGCGTTCACGTCTCCGTTTTAATTGAAGTTCATGTTTATTTGGCATGACTTTTACTATTGTCTGATTCCTCTGTCCTGTATCCAAGAGTCTAATTCGCCTCAATACTAATCCTCCTCGAAATGATGGTCACAGCTGCAAGATGAGCACACAAAATTACACATATTACGGGCTAAAAAGCTCATTAGATTTTCTGGAGTTATTACGGAGGTACCGGGTAGCCGTATATCTCCCATGTGACCTCTACAGTGAGAGCAATGAAGTATAATGGATGTATCTATCTCAGCCATTCGCCGTTCTCCACACTCTTACTTGTTAGGAACTCTTTACAGCTACAGCTCTCAGCCACTCCGGCGGTTCGGTATGTGCATAGTATTTTCTAGTAGGCATTCTATCACCAAGAACGGATACTAGAACTGGAGGGTCTGGGGATTAGTTCACCTTCTAATCTCGCCTCCTTTATCTATATCCGTTGATGGTTGAGACAACAGATACTGGTGGGTTAATCTTCTATCACACCCTAAACAACCCACCAGTTTTTATATTATTAGTCTAACTCATCTTCTTTTATGGTTACAATATTTCCTCTTCTTAATTCTGGTTTAATATCTTCATCTTTACTTGCCCAATTCTATCTTTTAATTTTTGCATTTGTTTTTGAAATAGAGTTCTTTTGACTTTGTTATCTAATCCTATAAATGATTTAACCGTATCAAACGGGTTATCAGATATTTCAACAAACTCTTGTAATTTACTTTCTTTCTTTGATTAATAGATAGGTACTATTTCACCACAGTCATTGCATTGTTTCCATAAATCGCTAACATGTGGAATCGGTCGCGGTCTGGTATGTTTTCCTTTCTTTTAGCGTTGAAAAGGCCACAATTGCAACATTGGACTTAAATAAAATAAGTAATTTTAACCGTCCATGAGAAGTAAATATTTTATAACTCTAATCACTTATAGATCTATAGAAATCATCTAACGTTGATTTTATTTATTATTTGGTATTCATGGGATGTTTATTAAGATATTAATTGGGAAAATATTAATGAAACTTAGGATGGGTGGTCTAGACTGGTTATGATACCTGTCTCACACACAGGTGGTCGAGAGTTCAAATCTCTCCCCATCCATTATGTTTCATTGCAATAATTTTGAAAAACAATTTGGACAATTAAGAAGTCCTTTTTCATTCTTACCATTAAGATTCTTTTTAATTCATATTTGGGATAACCGTCTTTCATATGATATTAACCAGTATGACAGTTGCCGTTTGTAATAAGGAATGGAGTAATTTACCACTCTAATTTAATTAAATTGCTAAAAATAGTTACATCCATAAAAAATATATGGTTTTGAAAAAGAAATTAGAATAGTATTGAAAAGAGAAGTCCTAAATTATCCTGATAAAAAGCACTTTTCTCCGAAATCCAACCCAAGATGGGGAAAAGAGGAAGAAACTGAGATTTTTGGTCAAAACGTGAAACTTTTTAGAAAGGGTAAGATAAGCGAAGATGATTTTCGTCGTTTTCGACTTCAACATGGAGCTTATGGATCTCGCTTACAGCAGAATTATAGTATGGTCAGGATCAAGATTCCTAGCGGTGAGATTACACCAGAACAGCTAGAGAAGATTGCAACACTGTCCGAGGCTTTCTCAATTGGTTCAGCCCACGTTTCAACTCGTCAGAATATTCAACTTCATTGGGTACAGCTTGAAGATGTAAGTGAGGTTATGAGGGGTCTAGTTGAGGTAGGACTAACAACAAGAGAGGCTTGTGGCAATACGATCAGGAATGTTATGTGTAGCCACTTTGCTGGTGTCTGTCCGGACGAACAGTTTGATTCTACTCCTTATGCTAAAGCAATTGCACGATTCTTTCTCAGAAATCCTGTATGCCAAAATTTGCCAAGAAAATTCAAAATTAATTTCAATTGTTGCGCACAACATGGTCTGGTTAGAATTGCAGATATTGGTTTGATTCCTGTGAAAAAGGACGGAATTAATGGATTCAAGATATACCTAGGTGGTGGCCTCGGTGCTGCTTCGTTCATAGGACATCAGTTAGAGGAATTTACTTCTGAAAACAGACTGATTTCTACTTGTATGGCTGTAGTGAGGTTGTTTGATAGACTGGGTAATCGTGAGAATATGGCTAGGAATAGAATGAGATATCTGGTCAATGAAATGGGGTGGGAAAAATTTCATAGAATGGTCATTAAGGAAAGATCAAGTGTGGAAATGACTATTTCACTTGATACACTAAAAAGATACAAAGTGGACTCGGAAAGCCCTAGCATCAGGCAATTGTCCAATGGTAAGAAATTACCCTTAATTAATGAAAAGGTGGATATTAATAGCGACCCATATAAAAGATGGCTTCACTCCAATGTGGTGTCACAGAAACAAAATGGTTACTTTGTAGTATTTATTACGCTAGGTGCTGGTGACATAACATCCAACCAGCTTCGGTCCCTTGCAAAGACTATTCGCGATTACTCAGGTGAAGGTTGTGCAAGAAATACCCCAAATCAGAATTTTGCAGTAAGGTTCGTTAAAGCCAATGATTTACCAGAATTTTACAACGGTCTTGCTAAAATTGGACTTGCTAATCCTGGTGCTCTCACTATGTCCTCTACTGTAGGATGTTCTGGAACAACTTCATGCAATCTCGCAATTACCAATTCTCATAGACTGGCAAAAGAAATACAATCTAAATTCATAGAGCTTGGATTGGATACTGAAGATGATCTTAGGGACTCAACAATTAAGATCAGCGGTTGTCCCAATTCTTGTGGTCAACATGAGATTGCAACAATTGGATTTTATGGTGGGGCTTCAAGAATAGATGGAACTATGACTCCGACATATACGATGTTGTTTGGAGGAAGGGATGGAGAAGAGGGGATGCTTGGTAGGTCTGTAATGCGCGTGCCTGCAAAAAGAGTGATAGCTACTTTGATAAAAATAATTGAGATATACAAACAAGAACGAAGTGCAAACGAATCACTTGCAATGTGGATAGGTAGATTGATTAATGGAGTAGTTAATGGCAAAGGTCAAATAAAGAACTTGGATGATATAAAAACAGCTTTGGTGCAGACTATCTCATTACCGAGTCCAAATGACGATCCAGAATCATATATGGATTATGGTAACGATATTAAATTCAGTGCAAAGACAGCACGAGGGGAATGTGCAGCTTGAAATATACTGTCAAGGAAAAAAGAACTAAAAACATATTATCAAGAAACCATACACTTAGCAATTCGCAAGATATCATTACAAGTGCTGATATTCTTAGAACATTGATTAGGAGAAACTCAGTTAGGGTGGTAGATGTCAGGAAAGAGGACGAGTATAAAAAAGAACATATAAAAACGGCAGTATCAATTCCACTTGCGACAGTACTTGAAAATGATTCCTCAGAGAGAATAGTCCAATTGCTCGAACAATCTGGAATTTCTGACAAGACGCCAGTAGTTGTATACGATGATACCTTTGGTGCGCTTGCTGCGAGAGTTGCTTGGACATTCCAGTACGTGGGACATTCAAATACATCGTTACTTGAATTAACCTTTGCCAAGTGGAAAAGTTATGGGTTTGAAACAGAAAAAAAAGTTAACGTCTTTCCACCCGCCAAACATTCCCTCAAAGAAAATAAGGAAATATATGCCAACTATGATGAGGTAGAGAAAGCAAAAAGTGAGCAAAATAAAATTTTAGTAGATTCGAGAGAACGTCTAAATTTTTTGAGCGAGCATATTCCTGGAGCTACTAATCTACCATATACTATGCTAGGAACAGCTGATTCAATATTAAGGGAACCTCAGGAAATTAAGAGGTTCATGGAAAACAGGGGAATATCTACAGATACAGAAGTCATCACCTATTGTGGCAGTGTAGGAACTCTGTCAGGTCTCGCATACTACGCATTGAGAATGGGCGGTGTGAAGAAAATTCGATTATATTCAAGATCATTTAAAGAATGGAAAAAATTGGGAAAGCCAATTGAAGAATTTAAAGATGCAAATTTTTGGGATCTCTCGGCAGAATAGCCAAAAATTTTTTCTTTATGGGATACGTTAACGCAGATTATTCAGATATCGTTTTTAGATATTTCAAAAGTTTTCTCGCATCACGGGCTTTTAAACTATCTCTATTTTTCAGTATATAGTCTCTAAAATTCTCAAGTTCATCATTAATTGACGGAAATTGTTCCTCTGTCAACCTTATGATATCGTCATAGTTTCTAAATGGAAAGTAAATGTTTTTTGCAATCCTGACGAATCTTTTTTTGGTCTGTTTGGTGATAATTCCTTTTTTATACGCCAAAAACAAATTGAACCTGATGTCAATCAAAGCCTCGGACTGGAGAATATTTTTATCCCGAACGAATGTTACTGCTACTTCATCATCAGCGTTTAGGATACCATTTTTAAATAACTGAAAAATCTTGCCGATCCCTTTCATTCCAAATTTTTCTAATTCAACGGCCCTTAATGCACCTAGACTGGATGCGCCTATTAGTTCAATATTTTTTCTTGTGGCAAGATGATACACTTCAATTGGTGAAGGAGGATAGTCGTGCAGGAATACTCCATCTATAAATCCAACATATTTTTTTTCATCTGAAGTATGTGATAATCTCAAAAAATCACCTTTTTTTGCAGGATCCCTATAATCTGCTTCTAGAATCCTGCTTGCCTCGTCTCTATTTAAGGTAGGCCCCAGATATACAATTGGTTTGTTCATATTGTAAATGATTCTTTTCCTCTTTTTCCAATAACTGCTCTAGTTATCTTAAATGTTTCTAGTCCCGGGACAATTGTTCTTACCACAGGTATCATTATTTGAGGGTTTGTGAGATCTACTACTATTGCCTTTGTCAACCCATTTGAATTTAATCTTGAAAGAATAAGTTTGATGTCATCCAAAATATCATCATTTACATAAGATTTTATTTCTGAGAACTGGATAGTATTTTTTGATTTCATAAATTGCCATGTCTTTTTTTCATCACTGTTACTATTCCCATAAGAGATTTTTCTGAGATCATCTCTTGCGCCTTGAATATTTGCAGCTCGAGTTTGCGAAACTTCGGTGATTGCTCTGAGCAAGGCAATTCTTGCATCTGGATGAGTTCCATGACCTTCTGCAAGATACCCGTAATCTTCAGATATCCACTCAATACTACTTGCATTAAATGTTGGTATTCCAATTGGGGATGTTATGTCTTTAATTATAAGTGGTATTTTGGCGTCATTGAACTTTTTTACTAACTTTGAAGCGGGTTTAAAATCTATATTTGAAATATCAACATCTGGAAATTTTGAATCGTCATCTACGAATTCTGTACTATCTATAGGATCTATTTCCACTCCATTGTCTGAAAGATATTTTGTCATTGTTCTTAGAGTATTGTAAGGTAGTGCACTTGCATTCAACTCTGCCAAGCTTGTAGCATCCCTTTCAATAACTTCACATAGCGAGTGGCATATTGCTTCCTCCAACACGTTGCCCGATGCAAGACCGTTAGTATGATGATATGCAAATGGATTTACTGCAGGTGGTTTTGGAGAATACTTAAATAGTGCCAATGGTGTGGGAACCAGGATCTGTTCATTATTTATCAAGTCATAACCTGGCAGGAAATCCATGATCATTTCCTCATCGTATTCAAATAACATTGGTTCAACCACATTAGAAGGATGTAGTGTCTTTGACACTTTTGATACATCTTTGTAACTTCCTTGAATCATCTTTTTTTGATTGCTAGATGGTAAAGAACAATACCTTTCAACACTCTCCATCAAAGCACTTGCCTTTGCTTCCAACCTTGTAGACCCCTTTCCACTATAGACCCAAATATAATCTTCTGTTCCTGGCAAAACTGCAGAAAAATTCGGTATTCCAAGAATATCCATATCTGTAATATCTGCAAGCCTTGTGATTCCAATATTACTAGAAACTGGAAGAACAGTGCTAAGAGTTTCTTCTACTGATTTTATTCTGGATGATACTTTACCTCTCAACTTCTTCTGGCTTCTGAGCAATATTGGCTCAAGTTCCATAGTAGATTTGAATAATTTGGTATCAATATCAATTTTTCTAAAATTAGAAATATACGAAAATAGTATTAACTAGACATCTTGAAATATACAGATAATGATTCGAAAGTAATTAGTGAAATAGTTCATTTGGCCCATTCTGATCCAGAGTTTAGAATTGAATTTTTTAAAAATCCTAAAAAAATATTGGATCAGTTCAATGTCTCTGATTATGCAAAAATGTTGATTTTGAAATTCTTTAATGGAATGAAAAATTAGATTCAAGTTGAAACATTTTGATTATTATTCTTCTGGATACAAACAGGAAATTTCTAGCTATTTAATAGATAAATAAATGTACCCCGTTTCTGACCCACAACTAGTCATTGATAGCCATACATTCAAATGTACATCTCCTAGTGCACTCTCTTCCGGGGCTACTTCGTCAATTTATTCATTTGACGAGTATATACCTTATGATTCTTCCTTTATTTAAAAGATATCTTACATATCGTTACCTGATTTTGTCATTATTTATCTATACATTATAGTCGTGGGTCCTACGTTTGGGTCTGTATCCTTCCAAGATTTTGTATGGAACTTCCATACCTTATCAAAATCCTTTAAATGAGTTAAGCGAGACTAATCAAGATTGTTCAAATGTGATAGTTTGTACTGCTTTAGGACGCTGTAAATTAGATTTAGGTTTTGGTTATGTTTATACTTAAACCTCCCTACTCTAAAATTTAAAACTAAGTATAAAGTAACTGATGGGAACATTGGGTTGATGGTAATGACAAGAAACAACCGACCCACCAGTTGCCTGTGTTTAAGCACCGCAACTTAGCCCCTCGTACTATATAATAACTTGGATACAAAGAAACATAAAAATCGATCAAGAACAATTTACCTTTCTATAATTATTCTAAGTAAATCTAATCTTTTAAGTGTTCAATTGAATAAATCTCTTAACTCTAACTAAACGCTTGAAAGATTACAATATTAAATAATACTCATTTATTTGGAATTATTCGTAGAGTTTTGTTTTGTTTGTAAATTTTAGCATTTTCTACATACGTTTTTGAGCCGTCTGGTTTCTTCCATTCTAAAGATATTTCGTAATATTTCATGCCTTTGAAATTATCAATAGAGGACGTCATCATAAATGTAGATTTATGATCTGGTTTAAGAGTACGAACATGGGGGATAGGTAAATTGGGTTCCTATAATACCATTATCTTTATCAAAAACAGTTAATGTGACTATTATGGATTTGGCAGTAACATTTCCTTTATTTTGAATCTGTCCTTCTAGAACACGATAACCAAATGATGCATTGTTTAATTTCTGACGTAGTAAAACTATTCCAGTAAAATTAGAATTCTCCGATGAAGTAGTATTTGATGAGAAATTGGAAGAATTTGTTGCATTGCTTTTAGTCTGAAAATTCTCGAAAAATTGACCATACGCAAACTCAGCCTTCTGGAACACCATTCCAGCAATGAATAACATGAATGTCATAGTTATTGTAAAAAGTAAGGTTTTGAAGCCCAATATATCACTGCTATTCCCTAGGGGAACAGAAAAGTTTTTCGTACTGAATTAGAATTTTCCATTTACCGACCATTACGACAAGTCCCGTCACTAAAGTAGCCGAAACTAGAGCAAATGTTATCATGGTCCACTTTTCAAATTCATAGTTAAGACTCAATTTATTTGGCAACCACATCAACATGCTTTGAGATTAAGTCTAAAAGGATATACCATAAGACGAATTGTGTTGCGTTCTAACCATATTATAATTTGTTGTCCATGATATCTCATCAAACAACTCCAAAAACTGCATCCTGGTGGGTCAGTTCATTACCTTGCTTTCATAGGCCTACCAGTTTTTAATAATCTAAAGAATAAAAATTAAAGACTTAAGTAATACGAATACCAAAAGAAATCTATTCATGTTATTTAGGCTTAGCCTTAATGTCTACTAACAAGAGGATTGTTAGCATAGTAGATGATGACATCTATATTGCTAAACTGTTTCATGAGGCTTTGTCCGAAAATATTGATAGAATTTCAGTTTTCTCTTTCAACGATCCCATCATGGCGTTTGAGCACTTTGTTGAGAACAAAGAGAACTGTGTTTTAGTTATTTCTGATCTAAGAATGCCAGGTCTAAATGGATTAGAATTACTCAAAAAAGTAAAGACATCGAATCCTAAAGTGAGAACGATATTGATGAGTGCTTATAATTTTGAGGAAGAAGAATTGTACCAGAGTTATATGATAGAGGCAGTGATAAACTCGACTATTGAAAAACCTGTCACGATGAATAGGCTATACCAAATAGTAAGAGATCAATTGAATGCTTATCAATGAGCGTCTCACCAAAAATGATTTCCTTGTATTAAATTGCTCTTCAATTCCGTATGGAATACTCGGAAGAAATAGAAGCGAATTTTTTATTTCTCTTCTATTTTTGATCTATAAAACTGTTCAATTGGTGGGAGGAAAAGTTGGCCTCCTAATTGGGCCCATCGGTTTTAGACACTTTTATTGTTTGATGTACATTGTTTCATAACTGTTAACGCATACGGCATTCTCTGGTGGATCTGAGGTCTCTTCTACTATCTGTTTGCCTCAGACCGACCAGTTTTTTAATAATCTAAAGAATCTTCTATTATTTTGACAATATTCCCTTTCTTTAACTGTCGTTTGATGTCCTCATCTTTCTCTTTTTCGATTCTGTCTAGCAGTCTCTGTGCTTCTCTTTGAAATCTATTTAGTTTCTTCTTGTTACCAAGACCAACAACAGATATACCTTGATCAAATTGATTATCTGAAACTTCAACAAAGTCTTGCAGCATTGATTCTCTTTATGCTTCATCTCTGCACCAAACTTATCATAAATCATTTTTGTGACAGCATTTCTGTAGAGGTTTCCATAATCGGAACTATGAAAGATATTAGGTTTCAATGCGTCACCTTCTCCGTCAAGCGAAACTTCGATTAATGTCCAAAGCTGTCCTGTGGATATTACTATTCCTCTTTTCTTACATTTTTCGCACAAATTTTTGCCCGAGTGTTGAGTCGGGCTGAATATTTACTATTTCCATTGAATGATGAAAGATTAATTTAATAATGATTGTCATGAGTGATTATTGTCTATCGGAAAGATACTAGTTGCAGTAGATGGTTCTAATCCATCCTTCAACGCCAGCAATTATGCGATTGACTTGGCTAAAAGATATGACGCAGAATTGATTGTATTAAATATCGTCTCTCCTGTCCCATATAGTCAATTCGAGTATGCAAATATTGGAAGGATGAAGGAAATTGAAACGATAGAAAAGGAAAAAGCACAGTAGAAATTAGACAAGGTGAAACAAAAGGCGACAGAAAAGAAAGTGAGCGTCAAGACCGATGTTCTTATTAAATATACATCAGTCGTAAAAGAGATTGTAGAGTACGCAGAGAAGATGAAGATAGATATGATTGTTATTGGGAGTAGAGGTGTGACTGGGTTTAAAAAACTGCTGCTGGGTAGTGTTGCTAGCGGAGTAGTAACATATTCACATTGTCCCGTATTAGTAGTGAAATGACTAACCCTCTGTTATCCAACTGTTATAATATTCCTTTGTAGATCCTCTTTAATTCTAGTTAATTTTATTATTGGGATTTACAAGAAGTTTCAAAATATCTATATAATATAGTAATTTTATTTTTCTGCGTGCTTTCTCTTAATTCTAATTAAATAAAAGATAAAAATAGATAATAGCAATTGTGGGAATAAAACATTCTTTTGATTGTTTGGTGCTATGATTATTATTCTGAACATGGGATAAAAAAGTTAAAATGCAATAATTCCATTATTAAAATATTGAAAAAAAATAATTTTATCAAACCAAAGTTGGTCTTGGGCTTGCTTATCAGTGTCCTAGTTTTGAGCATCAATATCAATTATTTCTCCAAAGTAGCAGCAGAATCTGGGATAGGGAAGGACGTCTTTAAAGTAGTAGTGAGTCTATTTGGAATAACAAATTCAACAAAAGATATCGTCACGATAGTTAATGTTGATGACCAGACTAAGGTGAAAGTGTACAATCCAGAAAATCCAGAAACGGGGGGATTGGATAAAGTGAGTTACACGATAACATTTCCTAATTTGAATGTGGAGGATGGAAAGCCGTATAAGGTGTGTACGGTTAGTGTAGAAGATTTTAAGCTGAAGTGCAATGAAGGCAACAACTCTCCTCTGAATAGACCAGAATTTGTGGATATACATGTGTCAGGAAAAGGATCAAGTGGAGAAAATAAATCAAGACAGGATTGAAAAAGAGTATTAAACTTGAATCAAAATTAAAAGACTTTGCAGAAACTTCAGATAACCCATTTGATAATCAAAAGTCTATTACTGGACTAGGTAACAAGATAGCAAAAACACCAACTCAAAAAAGAAGACAGAAATTAAAAGACCGAATAGATAAAGGTCTTAATGCTTTTTCTTCTTGTTCTACTCCTTTGCTGATATCTAGGAGTTTTTCACTTAATTCTTTTTCTCTCATTTTCATTGAAAGTTGCTGCTTTTTGATTCTTCTTTAGATCTACACTTTGAACAGTTGCACGGCACATGAGCGGTTGCAGGATCCAATTTACCAAGATCGGTCATTCCAGTAGGACCACCTAACTTTCTTCCTAACCATTTCATATATTCATAGTCTGAGTTTACTAATTGATCATATGTATACTGGCCATTTCTGAATGAATTACCCATCGCTGAATCTTTAAACTTACCGTACCAAAGTTCTAATTTTTTGCTTTAATGGTCCTTGTCTTAGGTGACATTTGTATATCAAGGCAATATTCAAGTGATAACCCTCTCGTTTCATGCGCTAAATATAAGAATCCTTATTGGAATAAGCCGAGCAAGAAAAAGTAGATAATTATTTAATATCCGTTTTAGGAAACCGTAACAGGTATTTTGACCGCCTTTGAGCCTTCTTCATGTAGTTCTATGGCCTCTTTTCCATAGGCATGGAATGAATAGATAGATTCATCCTTGCATTTTACTCCCACATGGCAATATTCTACTCCATTAGAAAGTCTATAAGCTAGAAATTTTTACTACTTGAGCTCCATTATTCAATCCAATCATCTTGCGAAGTGCATCAGTACTGCTATTAAGCACTGGTGTACTTAGTTCTTTATCACCACTCTTTCTGTATAACAACAATGAAAGCAACGATCTTATGAATATAAGATCTAGTCAACATCGGTTATGATAAGTATACGATTCAGCTGATTTATCATAAGTACAGCTTATAGAAAGTTATTGTTGAATTCATAGTATATAATTATTTATTATTATTATTTATTTACCAATGATCTACCTTAACAAGGTTCCTCAAGGTCTTAATAATGAAAAATTGTATACTCATTACTTGGATATGAACTTAAACTATCTAAAGGTGAATAAGATGAAAATTACAAACGGTCTGGCTTGTGTCATTGCAGGAATGATAGCGATACCAATGGTTGCTGCATTCTATTTGATTGAACCATTTTTATATACTTTGGTATGGATAAGAGATGATAAACAAAGAATACTTGGCAATACCAGAAAAGTATGATAAACAAAGAATACTTGGCAATACCAGAAAAGTATGATAAACTTATTGTTTCATTAAGAACGGCTTAAGTAAATGAATACTCCTTAGATAAGGAACAAATTCAAAAGATTTTGGCTAAATTCACTTATAGTTGTATATATATTTGACCATTTTTTTCGGATATTTGAAAGAGTAACAGATTACCAGATTTTTTCCAATTTGGATTTTGATCGTTGCACTTGCTGGGAATGTGTAACAATTTTCCACTAATCAGATCAAACTCAAAATGATGCATATAGCATCTTATTTTTCTTCCCTTTATTTCACCTTTAGAAAGAGATGCTCCTCTATGAGGGCATGAATTATCCAGTGCAAATAATTGATTATTAGATCTACATACAAGTATATTACTGCCCTGGATGGATATCACCTTCTTTGAATTATCTGGAACCTCTTCACTCTTGCATACTTTATATTCCATTTTATTTCAAGACCGCACTTGCATTAAGTAAGACAATTGTGATGAAAGTCCCATTGGCCAAATGAAGTGTTAGATTTAGTCCATGTTGCTCTATATGATGTATTAGATCCATCTTAGCATCATAGTTAAGAGATGGCACACATTCGTAAACTATGCCCTCTTTTTGCAAATTGCTAATATTGCCTTTTGCGATATAAGCAGAACATCCATTAGGACCTTTAGCCATATCCATATTCATATTCATATCCATATCCGTATGATTCCCAATCATTGCCATTGCCATTGCCATTGCCATTGCCATTGCCATAGTTATAGGTAGTATCATTTTTACTTCAATAGTAAAACTAGGCCTATTATATTAACTGCTAAAACACTGGAGAGTGTAAAGGTAAATCACTTTGAAAAGTCATAACAAAAAAAATTTCTCTATCTTCCTTTGATAGTTGCAAAACATACATTCTAATGTACCGAACTCAGTAACTTGTAATTTACTATTATAACATTTAGGGCAATCGTCTTGATTCTTTGCGATTTGTTTCCTAAGCATTCTTTCCATCTCTTTGATTTCTGCATTGATTGCCTTGTCTATTATGGTCATTTGCTTATCACTTACCTCCCTCCAATTTAGTTTGTAGTTCGTTATGAGCGTATATTGTTTGTTTTATAGTGTCGTCAATATCCTCTTTAATTGCTCCCTGATATACATGAACGGTTGTATTATGACCTTTTGAATTTGTCTCGATTTTCATAGGGCACTTAGATTCAAAGTTATTTTTTATTTCTTCAGTTATCAATTTATGTATCTCTTCCACATTCTGAACATATCGAATCATCAAATTCATTCCATTCTCCGCAGTGTTTACAATGGCTATTGTTCTTATATTCAGAATATATGGCGTCTAATATTGAATTCATTGTTTCATTAACCTGTCCATGTTTATGATAATCCCAATACTTTCCAGTTTCTTGATTACTTCTTGAAGAGTTATTTCCCTCACTTGATTTTTTTTAATGATTCACATCTTTCTCTTGTATGAATTGTTTTTCCTTTACTTTCTAGGTACTTGTTTTCCTTCTTGTCAAATTCTCCTAGTTGGCTATTACATCCGTATTTACAGATCCTAATCATTTGTGTCATATGTGTAACTATATGTAGTTACACCATATTAATACAGTTAACTGATAACCGTTAATAGTTATATACTATTAAATACCTTACTACGACTATGCGAATATTGCTAAGCAAAGCCGAGCGTGAATTTCTGCATGATCTAATTAAAGGAAAAATCGACAAATATTCATATCATTACAAGAAAGTTTTAAAGAAAAGAATTCTAGATAAAAGAAAAGAGTTAACGGAAGATATTCATCTAATTACACGAGCAGAAGACAAATTACAGGCACTTTAAAATCATATCTTGACTCATTTGCCTGATGCTTAGGCCTGATTAAGGAACTAAGTTCCGTTAAATTATTTATTGTGAGTTATGCATATAGTAACTCGAGACACTCCGTTCAACACGTTTCATCCTGGTGGGTCAATTTTCTAGCACTTCCTAAACGACCCACCAGTGTTTTAATAATATAATAATGAATCTTCTAGTCTATTATCCCTACAGTGTTACCTTTCTTTAACTCTCGTTTAATATCCTGGTCTTTGGCGATCAGAGTTTGACTTCATATTTTGGCAATTCGCTAAAATTAATGTTCAGAAATACTTCGCTTCCATTGAACCCTTCTACGCAGGTTTTGGAATATTGTACTCGAGACTCCACGAACCCATTACTGTTACGTCATCTCCAGCAATAGCGAAAACATTTCCAACGTCTTTAAAGTCCTTAGATCGCACATTCTTGTGTATAATTCTGTCCCAATTTAGGACTGCCGGTTCAGACATTATAATACTAAATTAACAGTAGTCCCTTATTACATTTCCTTCCCTTAGTTCTTGCTTGATATCTTCATCTTTCTCTTTTTCTATTCTATCTAAAAGTCTCTCTTTGAGCTTGGTAACGTGATCTTAATAGTGGTAATTGAGATAAAAGTGAAAGTTCTACAAATACCTAATGATGTTTTTGATTTTGCGAGTTTAACCGTAAAAATATTCGAAATGAGTGCGTAAGTAAATTGAAGAATATTTTATGCTTCCATAGCATTTGGATAGTATACTTTAGAAACTAGTTTTTGATAGCAATCATTACATACGAAAATATCTAAAAATTGATTTAGAGAATGGATATTTTTCTTACATCAGGCTTAAGTATTTATAATTTTGTTGGGTATAGTCATCTGGGAGGCTTGAGTCTTGCATGTCTAGTAACAACAGAAGTGTTAGCGTAGTATATGAAGAAGCAGAGATCTATTTTTTATTAATTCTTAACTGGCAAGAGTTAATTTGGTTTTTTACTTCCTGACGTAAACCGTTCATACTAATTGGTTTTTGAATAATTCTGTCTATTATTCCCTTCTTTATGTCGATTTGAAGTTCGCCAGGTTCAATTTCATAACCACTGGTTATCATGGTTCTGGTTTTAGGACTAAGTTTTTTTATCTTCTTTACCAGATCCAATCCGTTTAGACCAGGCATCATTAGATCGCAAATAACTAGAATATATTTTTCTTTATTATTTGTAAAATGCTTTAGAGCCTCTAAAGAGTCATTAAAAGTTAAAACCGAAATTCCACCATCAACCCCACGCAAAGCGTCTGCAAATAGCATGCTAATGTCCGAGTCATCATCTACTATCGCTACCAACCCTTCTTTAGGAGATATTTGCCGAGACTCCAAGGACGCTACACTCATATAGAACTTTATGAGTTCTACTTTATCAAATTTGCTTATAACTCGATCACTTATTATCTGATAACTAAAAGTTAAATACTTACCAATATACCAAAAATTCGTATAATCCTAAATATATTAGTTGTTGATTTGTCATTCCTTTGAATGCTTTAGCAGAATGTCTTCCAATTTATTTGGATTATTGATTATTTCTTGGACTACCAGAGGATCATCGACTTCGTAACAGTGCGTGAGATTTTCTTCATCTCTGTAAAAAATATAGACTTTGTTGTCGTAAATACAGTAATACATTTTATCAACAATCATATTTTCAGGTTTGATCTTTATACCGTCCTTTTCAACAATAACAGGATATTCCAATAAATCTATTATTTATTAGATAAAATAAATTCTATACGGAATTCAACAAAGAAGTGTTAAAAAGAAGGACTTGGTGAGCTAAATTTTCAGGCCATCATGGATTTCATAGTTCAGTGTTTCCCAAAACTTTAAGATCTGATATCCATTTGATTGAATCGGTTATATCCAATTCAGTTATTTTAATAAATCGAGCCTTAACAGGGCCTTCTTTTAGGTCATAAATTTCTGAAGGCGAGTTAGTGCCTGTTGTTGAGTAATATTCAGCTTGGGTGTATTGTTTTCCATCATTTGAGAATTCTAGTGTGAAGAATTTTATCTCATTGTCTACGTTTGCAAAAGTTACTTTAATACCACATATATTTTGTTGTTGACCCAGATCCAATGCAGTCCACCTTGGTTTATGTGTCGAATTAGTAGAGTTGACATCAGAGTTGTTAGTATTTCTATCAGTTTGTACGTCCGCTATTGGAATTTCATTATATTCACAAGTGTTTGTCGACTTTTGATCACTATTTAGCAGATCTAAGTCTGCATTTTGGTCATGTTGTTCAACATTGGCCAAATTTACCTTATTATCATATTGATTTAGTACGTGTTCCTCTGTTGGAGATTTCTGATCAAAACCAGATGAATCAGGATCATATGATTGAAGATTTCCATATGAACCATCACTACTATTCATTATTCCATTATTGTCCGATGATAGATTTACTTCTTTAACTTCAGGCTTCTTAACTTCTATCAAGCATGTATACGTCACATATTTCCCGTCAGGATATATTACCCTGAGCTCTAGAGTATTTGGTCCATATACACCATCAAAACTGAACTGATTTTTTCCTACTCTATGAAGAGGAGTCATTTCTGTTGTGTCTGCATCATAGTCAACAAAAAACGCATTCATTTCTCTCGGTTTTGTTAAAAAATTAAATGAAATATTTTCGTCTGATGATATCTGGGCTACGGGTTGGGAATCATCAGGCAATTGCGGAAAATTGAGTCTTTTCAAATTTTCATTTTCCACAACTACGAATGGTGACATTTCATAGGACTTATTCTTATAAACCATCTTGGCGACCGGGACATCTCTATCTTGTATGTTACTATTATCGGAATCTAATACTTTAGTATCGGCAGTTGATTCGCCTTTTGCTTGAGGTTCTGCGCCAGCAGGCAAAAGTATAGTGCTTCCAAGAGGAGTTACGAATATCAAAAGTAAAAGCAATGAGAGTAAAACATATTTTTTATTCTGGTATATTGACCTTTTCAAAACTGAATCCAAGACGTATTGGTAATCTTTTATATTTACGGAATGTCGAAAAAATTACTGAAATCATCAACAAGAAAATAAATTCATTGACTATAAGATAATATCATAACATGTATCAAACAATATTACTACCATTGAAATATATAAATTCCCACTTTCACATATGTTAGCACAAGATAGAATAATTTTTTATTCCAAGAATTATTTAATGAATTAGTATTGAATGAGAATATTTCTTTAAGTGAGATAGGAAAAAAAATAATATTTCATATTGATTTTGATTATTTCTATGCACAGTGTGAAGAAACAAGGAAGCCAGAATTAAGAAATATTCCAAGTGTTGTTTGCGTATATTCAGGACGAGAAGAGGATTCCGGGGTGGTCAGTACCTGCAATTATGAAGCACGAAAATACGGTGTTAAGGCGGCAATGCCAATTAGACTAGCAAAGTCAAAACTAAAGGACGTAGAAGCAATATTTCTTCCTACTGATATGCCATACTACCATGACATATCCAGAAATGCCATGAGAATAATTGAGAATTATGGAGAATTATTTGAACAAGTCAGTGTTGATGAGTGTTATGTGGATTTTACAAAGATCACCAATTCGGATTTTGATGATGCAAAAATTTTTGCTAACTCGCTGCAAAAAAATATCAAAGACCAGATCAATCTGACCTGTTCCATTGGAGTGGGACCTAATAAACTAATATCAAAAATAGCATCTGGTATCAATAAACCCAATGGAATAACGGTTGTTAGTCCAGAGGACGCCAAGAACTTTATATCAAATTGTAAGATTGAGGATATACCGGGCGTAGGTCCAAAAACTGCCAGGAAGCTGGAATCATTGGGAATTGAGTCTATTTCGGATATTTCAAAGAAAAGTATTTTTGAATTGAGGGATGCCTTGGGCTACAAAACTGCAACTTTTCTGGTAAATGCATCAAATGCAATCGACTATTCTCAGATAAAAGTTCGGGGAACATCAAAACAAATCGGTAAAATAGTTACCCTTAAAAAAGATATAGCTGACTTTGAACAGATTAACTTGACGACTGCCAGTCTTTGTACATCTGTTTATGAAAATTTAAGCAATAAAGGACAGGCTTTCAGGATCCTTACTATAATTTTGATTTTAGAAAACCTCCAGCATGTTTCATTTTCGAAAAGTCTAAAACTATACTCAGCATCCTTTGACGAATTGCACAGGAATTCATTATTTATTATAAAGGAGATGATTAACAACAATTCCATTTCTCTTGATAATATCAGGAGAATGGGTGTTGTAGTATCTGATCTTAAGGATATATCTGGACAGGATTCGTTGGTGAATTATTTTGAAAATTAATTGTTCAAATTGAAACAATTGAAACTAGTAAAAATAAACTTGCTTCTTTATAATTTGGTCTGAACGAACAATGCTTGACACTGTAATCGTCTGATGTTGTCAATAATTCGCTAGCTTTCATTCACAGGGTTGTTCTAGCAATAATGAGTTCTAAAACCAATTTACGAGGATAGATACTTTAACGATTTACTGATTAGACCTTCTACAATTTGGTCTGACATTGTTTTTGTTATTTTTGCATTAATGAAATTCGGCTTACCACCCCCCTTCCCTATTTTTTGATCCTTTCTAAGGTCTTCAAAAATTTTAGGACAATCTAGATTAACATCACCACTCCTTGCAAATACAAGATTTGCCATATCATTGTCATCTGTATTAATTAGAATAACAATTGTTCTTGCTTCAAGTATTCTTTCTGCTACGAAGGTTTGAATAGTTCGCCAATCCATATTGTCGAGGATTGTGGATACTACAGCTATATTCTGATTATCAAAGTGCTGAACGGGTATATCAGCCAGTACCTTATTTGTTAATTTTTTCAACTGGTTGTAATAGTGTTGTCTTTCTCGGTGAAGCTTCTTAATAGTCGCTTCTACAGTATTATAATTTGATCCTACTTGTTTGCAAATAATATTAATTTTTTCTGTCATTTTGACTGCTTCATCCATCGCACTTTTACCAACCAGAAACCTTATCTCATAATCAGAACCATTAATTGACATGTTAGTTACCAAAAAAAATATACAGTCAGATAGATTACTGACATGTTCCATGGAGCAGGCAGAAAGATCATGATTTTCGATTTCAACTACAGTAATTTTATCGACATTGGTCAACCGTGGTTCATTGGCTCTCAAACGAGGAAATTCCTTCTTGGCTTCATTCAGTGAAGAGAATGAGTGATGGAATATTTTTCGTCCTTCTATTATGAGTCGATTAACTTCCTTTTCAGCCAAAACTATGCTATCAAAATCCAGTTCTACTTCTGACGCTTTTATAAATGCGATATTGTGTGAATCCTTGTGTTCTACTTTTCTCACACTCAAAGTCTTGTTTAATATTTTTTGCAGCGATCCTATGAAAGCATGTTCTGCAGTATGTGCAGCCCTGGTATTGTTACTCATCCTCATCAGTTCACATTATTGATATGCATGAGCATTAGGGCATTAATTATTGAAGAAGCTGCAGGACTTCCACCTTTTCTTCCAGTATTTGTTATAAATTCGATATTAGTCTTTGATAGTTCAAATTTCGATTCTGCAGCTGAAACAAAGCCTACAGGTATACCAATGACAAGTGATGGCCTTGCTACATCTTCCCTTATCATTTCAATTACCTCATATAAAGCAGTTGGCGCATTTCCTATCACAACAATTCCACTGTCAATTTCCTTTGATGAGTATCTCATTGCTACTTTAGATCTAGTTTTATTCTCATTTTTGGATATGTTGAGTACGTCCTTGTTAGTTATGTTACATATCACGTCGGTCCCAATTTTTGCGACAGATTTTTTATTTATTCCTGACAATACCATATCAACATCAACAACAACGAAGCATCTCTTTTTGAATGCCTCAAAGGCGTTTTCTATGGCGTTAGCTGAGAAGATAATCCTATTTTTGTCAGGTTTTGCAAAATCAAAATCGGCAGTAGCATGTATAACACGTCTGACAATATTCCATTGTGATGGGCTATAACCATGAGTTCCTATCTCTGATTCAATTATTTTCATACTCTTTTCTTCTATACCCAAGGAAGCCTCTGACATGTCCCTAGACTTTGCCCTGATTGCCCTTTTTACTGTGTCGTTACTTTCAGCCAACTTTTTCCTCTGCCTCCTTTGCCCTTTCAAGTACCATATTTACTAGTTTTGGGTCTACTCCAAAATGCCCTGTAATATATACCGGAATATTTTTTAGATTATATTTTGTCAAAGCAAATTTGATATCTTTGACAACGTCATTTTTTATGTGGGCTCCTTTGTGTAGGAAGTAGGGAACGATGATCATTGCATTAGGATTGCTGGAAATTATTTTTTCTATCCCATTAGCTATCCGTGGTTCATCCAGTTCCAGAAAACAGAAAGTAACACTTCTAAAATATGGTTTTAATTTATTAACCGTATGTACAAATGCCGTCCTAGCATTCTTGTCGCTGCTTCCGTGACCTATTACAAGTATGTCGCACTTGTTATCTGCTGGTACTATCTTATTTTTTTCTCTGGTAAAACTAATTCTATCTCTTATAAGCGAATTAAGTGTAGTATGATAGCTCAAGGGTTTGGCAATCACCACCTTTATTTTTTTATCGTAACATATTTTAGCTGTCTTTATTACAGAGTCTTTCAGCTTCATTCCTGGATATAGGAAGTAGGGCATGACGGTAATAGAATCCACATTGTTGGAGATACATGTATTAATTCCCTCTTCAATGTAGGGGGGTATAACCTCAAGGAAGCAATGACCCACATAGACGTATTCACTTTCTTGCTTAATCAAAGTGCACAATTGCGAAAGTTCTTCTTTAGCCTCAGGTTCCCTACTGCCTCTATCAATTAGTAACAGAGCCCTATTCACACTACTTACCTCCCTTAGTGTAATTTATCCGACAGACTGCAACTGTAAGATTGGGAGGGAATTTTTGCTTCGTGACTATAAGCTCACCACCTGAACTAAGTATGGATGAAGCTTCTGAAACACTTGACGTTCCTTCGTATTTTTTTACGACGTCCGAGGGGTTCGGGACCATCACCTTATTTAGTTTCTCTTTATCAAAAAAGTCTAGAGGAATTCCATGTTTATCCGAGAAGGATCCTAGTGAGGTACTAGACTTTCCCCTACTTATGGTTGAGAGATTTCTGATGCTAAGAAAAGACAAACCATTCTCCGTCAACACTTTCATAATTCCATCCTCTATACTTTTCTCAGCGGTGTCCCAGTGAAAACCCAATCCTACAACAAGACTCTTTGGTCTATAAATTACAGATTTTCTGATCACCAGGGGATCTGTTATAATTTTATCAGAGATGATCAAACCTGCCTTGAAATTATCTGATTTTAATTCATCAATATTTTGTATTATTGTTACGTTGTTTGGTAACTCTTTATCCCACCATTTTGTTTCACCAGTGTCTTGGTAAACTCCTATTTTTTCTTCATTTACCATATGTGCACTAACCTTGGTAACGTTTTCAAAGTTTTCGATACGCCATTCAAAGTTTTTACCTAAAAGATCAACTGCTATTGTTTCATTAACATCTGCGGCGGTGGTGATTACAGCTGTTGAATTCAAAATATCTGCAATGGATTTAGATAACGCATTTGCACCTCCCAAGTGACCAGAGAGTGCACTTATTACAAAATTTGCTTTATCATCTATCACGATAACTGCAGGGTCTGTCTTCTTATCCACCAAAAGATTTGATATTAAACGGATGACAGCTCCCAATGAAAAAATGCATATGATACTATCATATTCTTTGAAAACCTCTTCAATCATATTTTTTGTATTTTTTTCAAACCAGATAATCCCATCAGAAGAATCTTTATGTTTTGACTGTGCATAAATTGATGCTGATGGAATTTTTTCTTTTATTCTTTTTGATATATTGATTCCATTTTTAGTAATACAAATAATAGCAACCTTGCTGCTCATGCAATACTTTATAAAATTTATTCAAATAATATACTTTATGTTTATCTCATGTCTTAATGAAATATAAATATTCAAATATTCAAACAACAATATTCCAGTTGAATTCAAATGACACTTACCTTCTTTTGTAAAAGGAATCGTCATACCGAATGCCCTGGTGAATGGCCGATAGGGGATTCATGCGGATCGGATCATGACTGCTCTTTTGACGTAAAGATGTCAAAATGCGAGTGCTCTTGTCATGTATGAATATTGTTCACGTTGTGCAAAGGCTTAGTATTATAATTTTGATATTTTCACAAAAAAATGATCTTAGCGGGGTCAGAAAATTATGTTTTTTCGATCACTTCTATTTCAAACAGCCACCACATCATCATACCCCGTTAATAATTTATTATTTATTGATTTCATTAATTCTTTAGCTTTTTGCCGTATAGAATCATTGACCTTGATAATAACTAATCCTTTCAATGGCTGACCATAACATACTACTGAATTACGCGGTGCAAAGTAACAGACAGGTAGAGTCAATAAATCCTCTTCACCAACAACCTGCAAAACAAAGTTCTTCTCAACTGAAAGTGCAAATTTGATTTTAGTAACTGCCTCATGTGTAATAGATCCAGCTGGATTAATACAAGAAATTCTTGTTATGCCTTTAGCTTTTAGATCATTCAGTTTATCAAGCAAGATAGAACTTTTGTCTTGCCTTCTTTCAACTCCGTCAATTATAGCCAGGTTAGGAAGAATATCAAAGGAAATAAATCTGTCTGTAGAACGGTCGCCTATTGTTATTATCTTATGGTTAGAGCCATCAATTTCTTTTCTTATTTTTTTTTCTGTGATATCACTATCAAAAATTAACTTACCTAATGGTTTTTTCAGCTCTTTAAGAATATCAGGCGGTATTGACACTTTGAGGTTCTTTTTCTTTTGGCTGTTCATTTGCTGATTTTTCTTGATCCTGCAATTCAGAGGCGATAATACTGATTCTTCCAGCAACAGTACGGGCAATTTTGTCAAATATGATTGCATGGCCATTATTTGCTTCTGAAATTGTTACTGGGTTACCGCTGTCACTTGCAGTCATTATCTGTTGATGGAGAGGAATCTCCCCAATGAAAGGAACATTGAACTGTTCACTAATTTTCTGACCACCTCCAGTACCGAAAATACTTATCTTATTATTACAATGTTGACATTCTAAATAGCTCATATTTTCTATGACTCCTATAATAGGTACATTCAATTTGTTAAACATGCCCACCGCCTTTACTGCGACATTCATTGCCACATCTTGAGGAGTAGTAACTATAATTATTCCAGTTATAGGTATTGTTTGTGCTAATGTTAATGGTGCGTCTCCAGTACCCGGGGGTAAATCAATTATTAAATAATCAAGCTCACTCCAGTTTACATCAGTTAGAAATTGTTTTACAATTCCAGCCACTATTGGACCTCTATAGATTCCTGCTTGCTGTGATTGTTCATAAAAGAATCCCATTGAAATCACTTTTACTCCTTGAGCCAAGACAGGTTCTATTTTATTATTAATTATTTCAGGTGCGTTTTTGAGTCCTAACATCAGAGGAATACTTGGGCCATAGACATCAGCATCTAATAAACCAACTTTAGCACCGGTCTTTGACAAAGCCAGAGCGAGGTTAACAGAAACTGTTGTTTTTCCTACACCTCCTTTACCACTTGCAACAGCAAGTATGTTCTTGACACCAGGAAGCAATTCATCCATTGAAATTGAACGTCCTTCCATTACTCTTGCAGTTACTTTGAGATCAAGATCCTTAATCCCCAGGTCCATCATAGAATTGCGAACCGATTCTTCTATTTCACTATTAAAAGGACAAGCAGGGGTAGTAAGTTCTAATGTAAATCCAACTTTTCCATCGTTAATCGTAAGGTCTTTAATCATGCCCATTGACACTATGTCTTTATGCAATTCGGGATCTTCTATTGTTTGTAATTTTGACATGATTTGCTCTATTGAGACCATACTAT
>Ga0137374_10001305_pt1 | contig 28195 bp, 20 predicted proteins | sample SagtaG_20_FD_104811 | JGI IMG/M metagenome (GOLD analysis project Ga0137374, IMG submission 104811) | Vadose zone soil microbial communities from Sagehorn Ranch, Mendocino, California, USA - Sage1_R_100_16 metaG | ecosystem: Environmental > Terrestrial > Soil > Vadose zone | place: USA... | reverse complement strand
TGTAGGGGGCAAACAGATGTTGCACACCAACGCGACTCGCCGGCGCGACTTCGGGCTGCGATGATGCCCTTCCGTCTCGCGCCTTGGCGCAGGGTGTGGGAGGCTGCCACATGTGCAGCATGTCACTGCCCCCTACACAATATTAACTATTTAGACCAACCTCCTTTACGCCAGCGACGCCGCAGCCGGCGCCATCCCTCGATCAGCCCGCCGGGGAAGATGAGCACGACCACAATGAACAGCACGCCAAAGATAATCTGATGCGCCTGCTCCAACGAGAGCGCCAGCCGATCCTGCACCAGAATAAAGAACAGCGCGCCGAGCACTGGCCCAACGATCGTGCCAAGCCCCCCGACATACGTGATCAGCAGTGCGTCGAACGTCCAGATCGGGCTGAATGGCGCCGCAGGATAGTAGCTCACCTGCTGATACGCAAACACCCCCCCAGCCAGGCCGGCGAACAGGCTGCTTAGCGCCAGTGCCAGCAACTTGTGCAGCAGCACATTCACTCCGGTGGCACGCGCGGCCTCTTCGTCCTCGCGTACCGCCTGCAACCCAAGGCCCAGCGGCGACCTCAGCAGCAGGGCCGCCACCGCCGAGGTTGCGAGCGCCATCCCCAGCGCCAGCTCATAGCGCCCGGCCAGGCTGTAGCCAACAATCTGTTGGGCCGGCAGCGACGTAATCAGCGGCATGCCCTGGGCCACGGTGATTCGCAGTACCTCGGCGATGCCAAGTGTGCCGATCGCGAAGTAGGCGCCGCGCAGCCGAAAGGTGGGCACGCCGATGATCATGGCAAAGGCTGTGGACGCCAGACCGCCGAGCATGAGCGCGCCGGCGAACGGCGCGCCGGCAAGCCAGAGCCCGCGCGTAACCAGCGCCCCAATCCCAAAAAACGCCGCATGCCCCAGGCTGGTCTGGCCCGTGAAACCCGCGAGCATATTCCAGCTTTGTGCCAGCGTCACAAACAGGCAGATTCGAAACAGCAGGTTGATAATGTCATCGCGAGCGACCAGCGGCGCCACAGCGGCTGCCAGCGCGAGCACCGCCGCCACGGCAGGCCAGCGCCAGCCCCGCGCGCCCAGCGCGCCTGCTTGGCTCCTGACAGCGCGCTCAATCATAATCGGCCACCGCACACCCACGATCCGCCATCCACTGTCTACGCTCTGCAATCTGCAATCTGCATCAGGCCCTCCCAAACAAGCCACTGGGCCGCAGCAGCAGCACGAGCAGAAACATCACCAGCCCGGCCGTCTCGCGATAGATCGAGCCGAACGCCATACCGCTGATCGCCTCGACCAGCCCAAGCAGCAGCCCAGCCGGAAACGCCCCCAGGACGCTACCGGTTCCGGCGAGCGTGATCACCACCAGCGCCTTGAGCGTCCAGCTCAGCCCGATGTCGGGCGCGATGCCGTAGCCGATCACCACCAGGCTGCCGGCCATGCCGGCGAGCGCCGCGCCAAGCGCCATGGTGTACAGATACACGCGACCGACGTTGATTCCGGCCAGCGCCGCGCTCTCGCCATCTTCGGCGACGGCGCGAACCGCCTTCCCCGGATAGGTACGCTGCAAAAACAAGTGCAGCGCGACAATGCCAATGAATGTGATCAGCAGACTGAGCAGGCGGGCGAGCGGCAGCGTGATACCACCAATCGCGATCCCGGCGGCGGAATAGCTTAATTGGATGGTGCGCTCGTCGGCGGTGAACGACGCAAGTGCTGCATTCTGCAAGATCAGCGTCAGGCCAAAGCTCACCAACAGCGAATTCTTGATCCTTGTCTCGCCATGTAGATGAGTCAGGTAGCGAAACACCAATCGGTCGAGCACGATGCCGATCACAAACAGGCTGAGCATGGTGATCAGCAGTGAGACGAATGGATCGAGACCCAGCAGGCTAAACAGCCAGAAGCTGATGTAGCCGCCGAACATGAGCAGCTCGCCGTGGGCGACATTCAGAATCTTGAGCACGCCAAAAACCAGGGCTAACCCGGCGGCGGCAACCCCATAGATACCGCCGACAAACAGGCCAAATGCCAGATTTTGAACGATGGTTTGCATTCGCCCGCGATCTCCACTTTAGGTTAGTCGCCAGGATGCAGGATGCAGGATGCAGTTCAGTGTCGACTGCCTACTGCCTACTGGCGACTATCAACCAGATAGCACTTCTGCCGATGCATACTAGGCTCCAGTCTCACGCGCTGTCTGGAGCGTAGCCAAGGTATGCCTGCCGCACCGCTTCATCGTGCAGCAGCGCCGCACCCGCGCCCGTGCCCACGACGCGGCCCCCTTCCACAATATAGGCGCGGTCGGCCAGCTCCAATGCGGCGCGCGCGTTCTGCTCGACCAGCAGCACCGTCACGCCCTCGCCGTTGATCGCACGCACCACCTCGAAAATGTGTTGAACAATCAGCGGCGCGAGTCCCAGCGATGGCTCGTCGAGCATCAGCAGGTGCGGCAGGCCCATGATCGCCCGGCCGATCGCCAGCATCTGCTGCTCGCCGCCGCTCATCGTCTGCGCCCGCTGATAGCGCCGCTCGGCGAGCCAGGGAAAGATCTCGAACACCCGCTTGATCGTGCGCGCGCGCTCCTGCCGAGCCCGCGGCGTGAACGCGCCGAGTTCGAGATTCTCCAGCACGCTCATCCCGCCGAACAGCCGGCGGCCCTCGGGTACCAGCACCACACCACGCTCGACGATCTCGTGCGGCGGCAAGGCATCCAGGCGCGCGCCCGCGAACGCGATGCTGCCGGCCAGCGGGCGCTGCAAGCCTGCGAGCGCCCGCATGAGCGTCGTCTTGCCCGCGCCGTTCGAGCCGATCAGCCCGACGATCTCGCCCCGATCGACATGGAGCGAAATATCCCATACGGCCCGTACATCGCCATAGGCGACCGCCAGATTGGTGACCTCAAGTAGCATGAGCCGTACCCAAATAGGCGTCGATCACCCGCGCGTCGCGCGCGACCAGCGCGGGCGTACCCTCGGCGATGCGCTCGCCGGCGCTCATCACCGCCACACGATCCGAGATGCCGAAGATCGCCGTGACGACATGCTCGACCATGATAATCGTGGTGCCCGACTCGCGTAGCGCGCGAATCAGGTCCATTGTCTCCAGCACTTCGGTCGGGTTCAGGCCGGCCAGCAGCTCGTCCAGCAGCAACAGGATCGGGCGGGTAGCCAGCGCGCGGGCCAACTCCAGCCGCTTGCGATCGACCAGCGTCAGGTGTTTCGCCTGTTCCTGTGCGCGCCCGGCCAATCCAACGCGGTCCAGCATTGCGAGCGCATCCGCCTCGGCGCGCCGGCGATTCCAGACCGCGTCGCGCCCATAGATGCGCCCCACGGCGACATTCTCGAGCACCGTCAGCTCGGGAAACGGGCGCACCAGTTGGAAACTGCGAGCGATCCCGCGCTTGCAGCGCTGGTGCGCGCTAAGCCTGGTAATATCCTCGCCGCGCAATAGCACCCGGCCGGCGCTGGGCCGATACACGCCGGTTATCATGTTGAACAGCGTCGTCTTTCCAGCGCCGTTAGGCCCGATCAGCCCAAGGATCTCGCCCTCGTGCGCCGCCAGCGATACCCGGTTCACCGCCCGCAGCCCGCCAAAATCCTTGGATATGTTGTCGAGTTCAAGGAGTTCAGGCATATATCAATCCGACAATATAGTCAAATGTTCTTCCAAGCCAGGTGATAGGTTAGAGGCAATAGGCGAGAGGGGATCGGAGTTTCGTCTATCTCCTATCGCCTATGGCCCATAACCGATTACCTCGCCCTAGCGCTCGGTGAATGGTTTCGCGGGGAACACCACCGCCTTGGCGGCCTGTTCCTTGGGCCAAACCGCCACCTGCACGCCGTCCTGGTACTGCGTGACAATTGAGATCACCTGGCCGGTGCCGTCGGGATTGAACTTCACTGGGCCGATCACCGTCTCTTTCAGATCGGTCGCCGCAAGCGCGTCGCGGATGGCCTGCCGATCGGTGCTCTTGGCGCGACTGATCGCGTCGGCGAGGATCTGCACCGCGGCATACGCTGAGCCGACGCTCGACTGCGCCGGTTTATTATACTTTGCCTGATAGCGCTTAGCCATGTCTTGCGCGCCGGGGAAGTTCACTGTCGCGGCCCAGCCCTGGATCAGCATCACATCGTCGCCGTCCTTGGCCAGGTTCGACGCCCAGGTCGCACCATCGGGCGCGCGGATGAGGAACAGCGCTTGCGGCGTGTAGGCCAGTTCCTTCATCTGTTTTACAATTGTGGTGCCATCCGGCCCGTTCGGCAGCCCCAGCACCACCTGCGCGCCGGCATCTTTGGCCTTGCCGATCAGCGGCGCGAAGTCCTTGGCGCCCGGCGCATACTGCTCATCGTCGACGAGTTGGTAGCCGCGCGATTGGATTTCGTTGCGCCAGAGGCCACCAAGCTCGTTACCCCAGTCGGTCTTTTCTGCAAAGATCGCCACCTTGGTCGGCTTCGGGTTCAGGCTGTCGAGCAGATCAAAGCTGGTCTTCGCGATATCGGGCGACTTGGGAAATGGCGAGAACAGATATTGATAGCCGTTCTCGTGGATCTTTTTCAACGCGAAGGCGATGCCGATGTAGGGGATCTTGTTCTTCTCGGCCACCGCGGCGGCGGCGGCGTGCAAGTCGCTGCCGAAGCCGCCCAGGTAGGCCGATACCTGATTGCTTGAGTTGAGAGTCTCCAGGCGCTGCACCGTCTTGGTCGCGTCGGACTCGTCATCGAGAACGGTGAGCTCGAGCTGCATCTTCGTACCATTGACATCCACGCCCCCGGCCTTGTTGATGTCCTCGATCGCCAGCTCATAGCCGTTCTTGACCAGCTCGCCGCCCGCGGCGTAGCGCCCGGTGGTTGGCACCACTGCGCCGATTTTGATCGTCGCGCCCGATGCAGGCGCCGCGCCGCCGCAGGCCGCAAGCGCCAAGGCGAACAGCACGAACAGGCTCAGGCGTCGAAATCGCCGACACGTTGGGGTCATCTGTCATGCCTCCTTCTTCGCATATAGCAAGGCGCCCAAGCAGTCGGCGCCCGCAACCACTGGATCATCGACGATCAATAGTGCTCGAAAGAAGCCCGAGATCTGGAACCTCAAACACCGCCGACGAGTGCTTTGCCGCCGCTCGCAGCGTACGCATCGACAGGCGTGCGTGCTCGCGAGCCAGCGCCTCTGCGCGCGCGCCCTCGCGCTGCTCGATCGCTTCGACGATGCCCCGGTGATGCTCCTGTGCGGCGAAGAACACTTTCCATTCTTGCCCAAGCTCCCACTGCGCGATCACGAAGGCATTGGGCGAGGCAAACGGGAGGGCGACGATATGATCGAGCATCCGCGCGACCACAAAGCTTTCGGCAAGCGCGATCAGCTGCCGGTGAAACGAGCCATTGAGCTCAAGATAACGATCGATATCATCGCTGGTGACCGTGCGTTTTTCGACCAGCCCGTCGATCCCGGCGATGCAGGCTTTGATCCGATCCAGGGCAAGCATGCCGACCCCGCGCTCGGCGGCGAGTCGTGCGGCCAAACCTTCGATCGTGCCCCGTACTTCGACGGCATCGAGCACATCGCGCTGGGTAAACTTGCGCACCATGTAGCCCGCGCCGGGCATCTTCTCCAGCAGCCCTTCCTGGGTCAGCTGGGCAAGCGCGGCGCGGATGGGTGTGCGCGACACGCCGAGCCGATCGACGAGGGCGACCTCGAGCAGTTGCTCGCCGGGCGCAATCTGGCCATGAAGGATCAGCTCTCTGAGTCTGACGATCGCTTTGGTTGTTTGTGACATCGTTACTCTACCTGCAGCGCTAGAGTAGAGTAGAAAAGGCCAATACGCCGAGGCTTTGCGACGAAGAACGCGAAGTAAGCTGTGATCGTAGTGGAATGCCGAAAGTATACACGACGTATACATGAAGCGCAAGCGATCTTTTGTTTTGCTTGAAGATTTCGCCAGCACATGCTCAGTTCTCAGATAATGAGCCGCAGGAGCTTCGCGCTTTTGATGGAGCGGTGTATACATTGATGGGATTTACGCAGTGGACGCGAACAGTACACCTCCACGGATTAAAAAAACTCGAATCGAATGTTTATTCGTTCTGAGAACGAATAAACATTCGATTCGAAGAGGAAAAATTCGTGTTTGTGAGTGAGCGCGCAACCCCTGTGACTTGCGAAGCGTTCTATTCAGCGGCTGAGGGGCGCGCGGGCAGCGCCGCATCGGTCGCCGGCCGGCGGCGTGTAAAGCGATAGCGCAGTTGAGTGAGCGCACGCCGCACGCTGGGAACGCGCAGCAGCAGGAGCCCGCCGAGGATCGCGCCATAGAGTAGCGGCTCGCGAATGTCGGCCTTCACCAGCCAAACAAAGTGAATAATCACCAACACCGCCGCCAGATACACAAGCCGGTGTAATTGCTTCCAGCGCTTGCCCAGGCGCCGCATCCAGCCCTTAGTCGAAGTAAGCGCCAGCGGCAAGAGCAGGAGAAATGCGGAGAACCCAACCAAGACATAGCGCTTCTCGACGATCGTCTGCTTGATCAGCTCCCAATCCAGCCCATAATCGACCACCGCGAAAATAAACAGGTGTATGCAGATATAGAAGAAGGCGTAGAGACCGAGCGTCCGGCGCAGGGGCAGAACCTGCTTCAGCCCAAACAGCGTATTCAGCGGCGTACACAACAGCGAAAGCAGCAGCAGCGTCAGCGCCGTTTTGCCGGTACGGAAGGTTGCTTCCTGAATTGGGTTGGCGGTCAAATGGCCGGTGAATGCGTACACAATGATCAGCGCGAGCGGAATCAGCGCGCCGATATGCACCAGGATTCTGAGAATGGAGAATGGAGAATGGAGAATGGAGAAACGTGCGACCGGGCGACGTTCTCGGTTTTTCGGTGATGTTTGTATGTCTGGCATGATTTTATCTATACATGTTGGATCGCATCAGAAAACGTAGAACTTAATCTGCAATCTGCAATTTGCAATTGCACTAGTAGTTGGCGCGTAGGTCCATGCCGGCGTAGAGCTGAGCCACCTTATCGGCGTACCCGTTGAACGGCAGTGTCTTGCGGCGGCTGAACTCGCCGATCCGCCGCTCGGTCGACTGCGACCAGCGCGGATGCGGCACATCCGGGTTGACGTTGGCATAGAAGCCATACTCATTTGGCGCGGCGTTCATCCACAGGCTGGTCGGCTGCTCAGCCACCAGGTCGATCTTGACGATCGCCTTGATGCTTTTGAAGCCATACTTCCACGGCACCGACAGGCGCAGTGGCGCGCCATTCTGCGGCAGGGCCGGCTTGCCATACACGCCACTCACTAAGATCGCCAGATCGTTCATCGCCTCGTCCACGCGCAAACCTTCGACATACGGCCAGGTATAAAACCCGCTCGATTGGCCGGGCATCTCTTCGGGGCGCAAAACACTCTCAAAGCGGACATATTTGGCCTGCGCGGTCGGCTCGACATCTTTGAGCAGCTTATTCAGCGCAAACCCTGTCCAAGGGATCACCATCGACCAGCCCTCGACGCAGCGGTGGCGGTAGATTCGCTCTTCCTGCGGGTAGCGCTTGAGTAGATCTTCGATCGCGATCTTCTGCGGCTTGTTGACCATACCGCCGATCTCAAGCGTCCACGGGGTGGTCTTGAAGTCCTTCGCCAGATCGGCCACAGCCTCTTTTTCGGTGCTGAACTCGTAGTAGTTGTTATAGCCGGTCACCGCGTCGTATGCGGTCAGCGCATCGCCGAGCTCATCAGTTTTCCCCTTGACCGGCCCTGGGGCAGCTGCCGCGGGCGCGCCGCTTGACGCCGGCTGGTCCTGGCCACACGCCGCCAACACCAGCGAACCAACCGCCAGCGCCCCGGCCCCACGTATGAATTGCCGCCGCGAGCGGAACAAGTGCTCGGGCGTAATTTCTGAAGCAAGGATTTTATCCATGACCATACTCCTCGGTTGCATGATACCATATTAGTCTTGCTCGGCCAGCATTCGTTACGCATTGCCGGGCTGTATACTGCCATAATTGTAACGCTGGAATATTAGTAAGTTATGACGCAAATATTACGGCTTAGCCTGTTTCAATGCGAACATTATCGACAAAATGGTTTTCATATTCTACTACTATGTACGTAGCGTAGCCAGTTGCGGGATGTCTCGCAAAAAGTCAAAGCGGTTGGCCGTACACACCTGTTGAACGAAGCGCAGCGCGCAGGTGAGTCCGATACGGATAGCATACTGCTTACCGCGCAGAACAGCGCCGACACGGTCGAGCAGGCGGGGGTATTCGTACTCAGGCGAAGGGATCCGCGCCATACTCATAGGCAGTATGAAGAGGCTCACACGCGCGGTGGCGACAAGAGACCGACGAGAATCCAGATACTATACCACAGCGTCGGGCATGGCCGATACAGGTCGATCTATATCAGGCGTTCCAGCGTCACACAAAGGTTCACGAAAAGGGTTATACTTTGGTTACTTATTGGTGTATCTTCGTGTCGCTTGGCGGATAACATCTGTTCAAAATACAGAAAGGACCAGCATCAATGTCGATTGCAACCGTGCGGGAGACGGCGGCGCAGGCCAGCCGCAGCTACGAGCGCTACCCAGTGAGCGTGCAAGAGTATGTGGCCTTCCACGAGCAGGGCTTCCTGATCGTGCGCGGCCTGATACCGCCGGAAGACACTCAGGAGATGATCGAGCATACCGAGGATCTGCTGGCCGGCCGCGTCAGCGCGCCCGAAATCGTTGGGCTGAGCGATAAACTCACGCCGGATCAGCAGATCGCGCACTGGACTCGCGCGCATATGTTGCACCGTATTCTACCGATCCACGAGCGCTTCCTGCTGCACCCGCGCACGCTCGACGTACTAGAGGCGCTGATCGGGCCGGATGTGCTGGCGCTCCAGTCGATGCTGTTTTTCAAGCAGCCCGGCCAGGATGGCCAGGGGTATCACCAGGACTCGTACTATATTCCGAGCTTCCCCGACACGCTGTGCGGCGCGTGGGTTGCGATCGAGCGGGCCGACGAGGAAAACGGCTGCATGTGGATGACGGTCGGATCGCAGCACGAGCCAATCTATCCCGATGTACAGCCGCGCGCCGGCCATAACACCATGCTTGGCGACATCGCCGCGATCACCGGCGCCAGCAGCACCGACGAAGCGCTGAATGGACTCACCCCGGTGGCGCGGAAATATGCGGGTCGCGAGGTCAAGGCCGAGGTCGACGCCGGCGACGTAATCTTCTTTGGCGGGCATATTCTGCACCACTCGTTGCGCAATCGTTCGCTCACGCGCTCGCGGCGATCGTTCGTGGGGCATTACTGCAACGCGCGCTCGCTGGTGCCCTGGAACCACGGCCAGCCCTACGAAGGCGATTCTGCGAACTACCAGCATATTCTCGCTCGCGGCAGCACGCATCTCCCATACGCGCAGCCGCGCTTCGGCACGCCCTGCGCGGCCAACCAGCCCGCCCAGCGCGCCGGCGCCGGCCCGGGTCAGCCGATGTCGATGATGGGTGGCGGCGATGGGCTGATGGGCCCTGCGCCGCACGGAGATGCGGATCACGATTAATTTTTGCTCCGCCATGAGGGGCGGCAGCGCGGTTCTTTTCGATTATGTCGTGTTGAGTAGTGGTATAGCGTATCGGTTAAAGTCTCGGCACGTCGTGCCGCTCAGCTGGCATGCAATTGGCTCCCGCACCTCGGCAGCAAAACAGGAAACGCCCGACATGCTAACGCTTTTCGTAACGTTTGGCGGACGCTCCGGTGCTATAGTATGCTCTGAAGTGCAAATGCGAAAGGTCAAACCATGCCCAGGGACATGGCTATCAGCAAGCTGCAAGCTAGGGCTGCCGCCCGGCGCGCTTGGGCGCTCTGGGGGTCTACCTGCTGCTGCACATGGCCGCCAGTGTGCTTGCGTTCCTGGCACGTTCATATCCTGCCGACGCCGCTGACCTGCTTGGCCTCTTCAGTCGTCTCTGGCTGTATCTCCCCATCATCGCTGCCTTTCCAACCATTGGCGCGTTGATCGCCGCGCGTCAGCCGCGCAACCCGATCGGCTGGCTGCTTCTGTCAATTGGGCTCGTCGGCGCGTTTGGTCAGATTGCCGAAGGCTATTGGCGCTATGCCCTGTTCGTGCGGCCCGGCGCCTTGCCTGCCGGGGAGCTGATGCTGTGGGTCAACACGCGGCCGTATTTGATCGTTGCGCTTCTCAGCGTGTTGCTGATCTTGTTGTTTCCGACCGGGCGCCCACCGTCGCGGCGCTGGTGGATCGTGGGCTGGTTGATCGTTTTTGGGGGCCTCGTGAACTTCGGAGCGCTTGCGCTCATGCCTGGCCCACTCGAACCGAGTGTGAGCATTACTAATCCGCTGGGTCTTTCTGGCGCTGCCCCATTCTTGCAGTTCAGCGCCGATCTCGGTGCGTACCTGCTTTTACTCGGTGCGCTCGGCGCGGTGTTATCACTGATTGTACGGTTTCGACGGGCGAATGGGATCGAACGCCAGCAGATCAAATTGCTCGCCTATCCGCTCACGATCTATGGCGTCCTGTTCGCAATGATCATCTCCTCAGCGCCACCGTCCGGGGAACTGCCGCCGATCTTCAATCTGCTCTTCGCGCTTCAGGCGCTCGCAGGCGTCTTCGTCGCCGTGGCAGCCGGCATCGCGATCTTGCGCTACCGCCTCTGGGATATTGACGTGGTCATCCGGCGCACGCTGATCTATGGCGCGCTGACGCTGACGCTCGGCCTGGTGTACCTGGGCTGTATTCTGCTCAGTCGTACGCTGGTCGCACCGTATACCGGCGGCTCAGAGCTGGCGATCGTGGCCTCGACGCTGGCGATCGCCGCGCTATTTAGCCCGTTGCGGCGACGCATTCAGAACCTGATCGACAAGCGCTTCTACCGCCGCAAGTACGACGCCGCCAAGGTGCTGGCCGCCTTCGGTGCGACCGCCCGCGACGAGACCGACCTCGAGCGGCTGACCGCGGAGATGCTGCGCGTGGTGGACGAGACGGTCCAGCCGGAGTTCGTCGGTCTATGGCTACGCCCAGATTGAATACAACCACACTGCGATTATCGCCCGATCACTCCACGACGATCTGCGGCGCATACGACGGGTTATCTTCGATCGAGCGATACGTTGCTACATGATCGGACTCAGGCACGATCGCCAGCGTGACGATGCCGCTTGGCTGAACCGCGGCGGCTACATCGATCGTGACCCAGGCGCCTTTTTTCACCTGACCGATCTTGGCCACCGGCGCACCGAGCGGCGGGCGCGAGCTCCATGTGATGTCGCCGTTCCAGCCACTCGATACGGCATACACCACCCCGCCATGCTTGGCGGTGTTCTGGGCATACAGCTTCAGCAGCGCACGCCGGCCTGCAAGCTCTTTTGGAAGCTCAAAGCGCAGCAGCGCCCACATCTCGGGCGTGCGATCCACCTTTATCCGCTCGGCGACTAGGTAGCTGCGGTCCGGCGCGCCGCTATTGATGTACGTGTCGACCACGGGCTGATATGTCTGTGGCCCGGCGCTGGCTGGAGTGGCCGGAGGTGGGGCTGGGGCAGTTGCGATTGTCGGCTGCGGCAACCCTGCGGGAGGTGCTTGGCTGGGGCAGGCCCTGGCCGGGTCGAGCGCCGTGCGCCCGGCGCCGACGAGATTGCCACCGCGATTATTGTTCAGCGTATTCCCGCAAAGACTCTGCGGCTGGCGCACGAGCTTGATGCCACCAGCCTGGTTGTCGTGAAGATTGTTGCCGTACACCTGGTTATTCAGGCCGTCGGCGGCGCCATCGCCACCCAGCCGGATACCCGCGCCACGATTGCCAAAGCTCTCGTTGTAGCGAAAGATATTGCCGCCGCCACGCGCGTCGAAGCCGCCGGAGTTGGGGTCTTGCTGGCCGGTGCAGCTGTTGTGCTCCACGATATTACCCGACGAAGCCTCTTTAATATCGACACACTCGTTCGCCTGGGTGTTGAACGTATTGCCATGAATCCAATTCTCGTTCGAGCGATCCGGGTCGGCGGTCGGATTCTCGCCATTGCCGAGCTGCTCGGGCGCTGTGCCGATGTAAATCGCCTCGCCGTTGCGCTTGCCGGCGTGGAAGCGAAAATCATGCACACCGCAGCTCTCGAAGCGCGAAGCGCCAATTTCGTTGTGCTGCGCGAAATAGCGCATCCGCAAGCACTCGCCGCCCGCATTCTTGAAGGTCATTCGCAACACCCTTAGGCCGGTGACGCCGTCGTTCGGCTGCCGACCGACGACATACAATAGCTTCTCGCGGAAGCCCTGTTTGGTTTGGGGCGAACCCCACAGCCCGTCGATCGTGAAGCCTTCGAGCGTCAGATAGTCGTGGTTGATCTCAACGATGCGTGAGCCCCCGGCGCCTTTGACGACCGCGTCGGCCGGCCCCGTGATCGTGATCGGCGCGTTCGCGGCGCCATCGCGCCTGGAGACGACATCCTGCAAATAGATGCCCGGCCCCAGGGTAATCAGATCGCCAGGCTGTGCGCGATCGACCGCCTTTTGGATGGTCGCAAAGGGGTGCTCACGGCTGGCGCCGCTGTCCCAATCGCTGCCGGTTGGGCTGATGTAATAGGTTACAGGGCCGCGCGCGCGCGAAGGGTGCGGCGCAATCAACAGCAGGAGCAGCACAAAGACGCCAGCGAGTACTACAACGGCGCCGATTTGCATAGCCCGGAAATTGATCTTCATGGCTGATCCTCCATCGCACCGGCCGGCGGCTGATCCGAGCCACGGCGCAGATCGGCCTCGCGGTTGCTATGGATCTGGTTGGCCTGTTGCGAGATCTCGACTGCGCCAGCGGTGTTGAGATACACACCGACGGTATTGCCGGCCACTTCATTCTGTTCGGCGGTCAGCTTCCCATCGCTCTTCACATAGATCCCGTAGCGGGCATTTCCCAAGATCAGGTTATCGCGCAGCACGGAGTTGTCGACGTCGCTGTAGAGCGTGATGCCGTCCTTGCGATTGGCCTGCACCTTGTTGCCGATGACCTGGGTGGCGGATGCCTGCTGGCCCGCGCCGATGCCGGCTTCGAGATTATCGTAGACGGTGTTGCCGCGAACGCTAGTATTGGTCGAATCATTAATATTGATGCCCTGCCCGCCATTACTATAGGCGGTGTTCGCTTCGACCAGATTGTTGTTCGATCGCTGATAGATCACGATGCCGTGGTGCAGATTGTTATACGCGACGTTATTGCGAATCACGCCATCGCTGCATTCCTCGGCCAGAATAATGCCGTGCTTGCCGTTATCGTGCGACACATTGCCCTCGATCACCAGCCGATTCGATCGGGTATGCGGGTCGATGCCATACATCACGTTATGGTCGGTCTCATTGTTGCGAATCACGAGATCGTTGACTTCGAAAGTATATACGCCGTAGAAATTGTGCGAGACAAAGCTATCGACAATCTGGCCGGTGGTGCCACGCACGCGCCAAGCCAACCCATACGACTCGGGGCCATCGTACCCAAGATAGCGCAGGTCGGATCGCTGGATATCCATCCGAGCGCCATCGCGCGCCAGCACAAAGCTGCGCCCATCCTGGTATGTCTCGTCGTAGCGCTGGGCGACTGGATCCCACGAGCTCACGCATGTGTCGGCGAACTCAAGCTGGCCACCGAGCGCCTTGAGCCAGACGAAACCGTCTGCGTTGCTGCGCAGCTTCAGCCAGCGCACCTCGGGCGCGGCGACGCGCAGGCGCGCCCCGGCTTCGACGCGCAGATTGGCGCTGAGCAGCCATTCGCCGGGCGCCAACTCCTGCAGCGCGTTGGTTGCGCCAAGCGCCTGGTGGATGCCGGCCAGCGTCGTTTCGGCGCCCTTGCGCAGCAGAATCGTGTTGCTGGCGTCGTCGTAATGCGCCGACCCGGCCGGCAGTGCGGCCGGCGCCGCATTGCCAGTGTTTGGCGGCGCACCCTTCGCTAGCACATCGCAGGGGCGAACCCGGCCAGCCAGCGCCGCTAGCGCCGCCGGAGTTGGCTGGGGCGGAAGCGCGCTGGGTATCGGCTGAGGCCCCGGCGGCGCGGTCGATGCTGGCGCGGCCGCGGCGCCACAGGCGGCGCATACTGTCCCGATCGCAAGCATGAGACCAGCTCTGCCGATCATTTTCCCTATAAATGAAAGAAGGCTTTTCATGGTTTCCTCCTACCCGCCCCATTTGTGGATCCAGGCTGCCAACTCGGCGCGCTGGGGCGCGTCGGGCGCGAGGCGCAGGTAGGTAGCAAACGCTTGTTTGGCAGCACGGAAATTGCCGAGCTTGCGCTGGGCCAGGCCGATTCCATAATAGGCAGCGGCGTTCTGGGGCTGAAATTGGGCGGCCAGCTCATAATTCGCCAGGGCACGCCGGTAGTTGCGCAGCGCATAGCGCATCTGGCCGGCGTCAAGATAGATCGGCGCCGGGTCGGCGACACTTGGCAGGATGCCACGGTAGATCGCCAGCGCATCCGAGAGCCGGTTCTGCTGCTTCAGCAGCGCCACCTGGCGTAGCGCCAGATCGATATTGCCCGGCTCGAGCGCCCGCGCGCTGGCAAGGTCGGCCTCAGCGCCGGCGGGGTCGCCAAGCTGCTTCGCTAACTCGGCGCGCGCCTTGAAGGCCGCGGCATCCTGTGGCTGGGCGGCGATCGCGGCGTTCAGATCGTCGAGCGCCTGGTCGGGCATTTGCTGCCGGCCATAGATGCTGGCCCGCAGCACGCGCGCCGCCGCATTGTTCGCATCCAACCGCAACACCTGTTCGAGATCGGCCAGCGCCGCCTGCCAATCATTTTGTAGGATATACAGTCGCGCTCGCGCCAGTAAGGGTTTGGTCTGACTGGGCTGCAGCTTCACGGCGGCATTGGCGTCTTGGAGCGCTAGGTCGAAGTTGCCCTGCGCGCCGGCAAAGCGCGCCCGCGCCAGTAGCGCGGCGACATTCTGCGGCTGCAGGCTCAGCGCGCGATCCAAATCGGCGCGCGCCGCATCGCCATGGCCCTGCCCGGCATGCACCTGACCGCGCTCGACCAGCGCGGGCACATCGTCGGGCCGCAAGCTCAGGGCTTTATCCAGATCGGCCTGGCTCTCGGGCAGCAGGCCCTGGTCGGCGTAGAAACGTCCGCGCGCCGCATAGGCGCCGGGCTTGTCGGGTTCGAGCGCCAGCGCATGGTTGAAGTTCTGCAAGGCCAGGTCCGGATTGCCCGCGGCCGCCAGCGCCCGGCCCAGCTCGACATACCCCTCGGCCCAGCCTGGATCGGCGGCGACCGCCTGGTTGAACTCTTCAAGCGCGCTCTCGGCGTCGCCGATCTGTTGGAAGATCTGCCCGCGCGCAACGAACAGCGGCGCATTGCCGGGCTGTCGTTGCAATACCTCGTTGTAGTCGTCCAGCGCGGCATCGAACTCGCCGCGCGCCGCATGCAGCTCCGCGCGACTGGTCTGCGCGCTGGCGTTGGCTGGGTCGAGCTGGAGCGCCCGATCGAGGTCGCGCAGCGCTTGCTCGGTCTTATCAAGCACCTGTTCCAGCCGTGCGCGCTCGACGTATAGGTTCGCATTGCTACCGTCCAGTTGAATCGCCTGGTCGAGGGCCTGGATCCCTGCCGCGGGCTTGCCGCCGGCCTGATAGGCCTGCGCCAGCGCCAGGTACACCGCTGGCGACTGCGCATCGAGCGCGGCGGCCGCGCGCAGGTCGGCGATCGCGCCGTCGAACTGCCGGGCTTTCAGGCGCACATTCGCGCGCTGGAGGTATGCTTCTTTATCCTGCGGGCGCAGCTCGATCACCTTGCTCAGGCTGGCCTCGGCGCCGGCGAAGTCTTTGTGCATCGCTAATAGCGCGCTTAGCCGCAGCTGAATCGGCACCACATTCGGATCGAGCGTGACAGCCTGCTGGTAATCGTCTTGCGCCCGCGCAAGGTCGCCGCGCCGCTCGTAGTAGCCGCCGCGGCGGCCATACAGCGCGGCGTTCCGTCGATCGAGCTCGATCGCCCGATTGAGATCGCCGAGCGCGCCGACAAAGTCGCCATTTTGCTCGCGCACGTCGCCGCGGGCCAGCAACACCGCAACGTCGCGCGGCGCCAGCGCCACCGCGTGGTCGAGATCGGCCGCGGCCGGCTGCCACCAACCAAGCGCGGCATAGGCCCGCCCACGCCCGGCGAAACCAGCCGCAGCATGTGGGTCGCGCTCAACCGCGGCGTTGAAGTCGTTTAGCGCATCATTGGGCTTACCGAGCCGCAGATTGCTCGCGCCACGGCCCAGGTAGCCGGCCGGCTCGGCTGGCAGCAGGGCGATGTAATGGGTGAAATCCGCCGCGGCATCGGCGTCGGCATTGATCTGCTGGCGGGCCAGGCCGCGTTGGAACAGCGCGCGCGCGTCGGAGCGATCGAAGAACAGCGCCTGGCCGTAACGCAGCTCGGCTTCCTGATATTGCCGCGCCGCAAACTGGCGATCGGCCTGGTTCACCAGCACAATATGGATTCGCCGCGCGGCGAACCAGGCCAGCAGCAGGCCGAGCAGCACCGCCGCGGTGCCGAGCGCGATCATTGTGAGGCGCCGGCCGCGCGGGTTGATATGATCCAAGTAGATATACTGGGTCACTAATGGCAGAATATATTTGGTTTGAGCATCCATAGCATTTATCTTCTGTTGTTTGGCTTATTAACACGACTCATAAGATCGCTCACATAACACGGATTTTCTTCTTCGTATGGAATGTTTTTCGTTCTGCGAACGAAAAACATTCCATACGAGAGATTATTAATCCGTGGCGGTCAGATATTCGCGTCCATACCCAAGCGCACGAGAGCGTGCGAAGCCTGACACGATGCGAACGCTAGTGTATGACCACTGGCAGGAACAGCGTACCTCCAGGGGCGGCCGCGGCGCAGTTCGCCGCGTGGGCAACCACGAAATTGATCGGCGCGCTGTAGCCACCGGTATAACCGAACCCGATATGCCCGGAGCTATCCGCGCGGAATCGGCCGATCACCTTGCCGTTGGCGCTGACGGCGTAGCATGCGCCGGCGGTGAGCGCGCCAACCTGATGCGGCACAGCGCCAGTCGTAGAGCGCGAACTCTCGCTCCAGGCGTGTGTATCGGCGTCCCAAGCGGTCGCCTTCACCGCGAGAGCGCCGTTTTTCGGCCGAAGTTCCAGGTCGAGCGTCGTGACAGACACGCTTGAGCCGGCATTTGCATAGTTCAGGTTCAGCACTGTGCCCGACGGCATGACCAGGCTGTTGAGCCCAGCGCTCGAGAGTTGCCAGACCGCGCCGCGGCTGTCTTCGAGCGTCAGGCTGCTGGCGCTATCAAGCCCGACCTGGAACTGTTTAGCGATTTCGCTATCGCGCACGATGTTACCTGGCGCATTGCTGAAGACCAGATCGACCGCACTTCCCATGATCGTATTGCGCTCGAACAGGTTGCCGGTCGCCTGGCCAATTTTCATCAACGGAGTCTTGTAGCCAGCCAGCCGATTGTTGCGGAAGATGTTGTTCTTGGGCAAGCCATCGCCGGCTGTCGGCGGGTCGCTGCCCTTAAAGGTGTAGATGACATAGCCAGAGCCAGTGGCGTTCGTCGCCAGCCCACTGAGCGCGTTATTCTCGATCAGGTTGCGCGACGACCCCACGCTCAGCCGCACCGCCGACTCGCCGTTATTCGTCACGGTATTGTTGCGCACCACCGCGTCGTGCGAGTCGAAGATCGCGATCCCGGCGCCGCGGTTGTCGCGGCTGATATTGCCCTCCACGATCGCGCCATTGGTGTTGCGATGCAGCATAATGCCGTGCTCGTTGCCATACGACTGGTTATCGCGAATGATCAGGTGATCGCACTCTACCGAGCAGATCACGCCATGGGTGCCATTGTCGTGAAACACATTACCAGCGATCGTAAGGTAATCCGAGTCGTCGTGCGGATCGAGCCCGTACATCACATTGTTCGCGAACGTGTTAGCGGTCCAGTTCATGCAGTAGCCGCCGAAGGTATAGCTGCCGAAGTAGTTGTGGTGGAAGCTGCTGCCGGTGACATTGCCAAATACGTCGACCATGGCGTAGAGCTGGCGGCCAGGCGGCGGCGCGTCGGTCGGGTCGGCCGGGTCGACCTTGTAGTAAACTTTCCAGGCCATACCATAGGATTCGCCGGCATAGTAGCCCAGGTAGCCGAATTCGGAATGATCGGCGTCCATGCGCCCCTCATATGGCTCTTGCGTGCCGCCATTGACTGAGCACGCCGTCGGCGGGGCGGTTGGACGGCCCTTGGTCAGCAGCGAGCGCGCGGCGATGTACGAGCGGCCACCGCTGCCATCGGCCGCGACGGTTGGGTCGGTGTCGGGGCCATTGCTGGCCGGGTCCCACGAGGTCACTTTGGTGTACTGGAACAGCAGGGTGCCATTCTCGGCGCGCAGCCAGATGCCGAAGCTGGGGGTGCTCAGCAGTCGCAGCCAGTTGGCATCGCCATTCGCGCCGCCGGCGATCGTGAGCGTCGCGCCTTCTTCAACCTTGAGCTTGACCTTCAGCAGCCAGATCTTGTTGGCCGGGTCGACCAATTCGAGCTTATCGGGGCCAATACCGGCCGCGGGAATATCGCTGAGCCGGAAGGCTTGCCCGCAGCCTTCAAGGTGAATAACACCATCGGAGGTATAACGGATGGCGCGCGCAGGTGCGCCGAGGCAGGTGGTCGCGGCCGCCGCGGCTTGCGCGGATGTGTCACTCCGCGCGCCTGGCCGCGCCGAGGCGGGGGCGCTTTGATCGTCGGCGAGGTCCCAGCGAGCCGGTTTTCCGGGCGGACCCGGCTCGTCGGAGCCGCCTGCGAATGCGGGCGAGCCGCTATGACCTAAGCTGAACATCAGGGCGCACAGCAACGCCAGCAAGCCGCGCCGTAACCAGCAATAGTAAATAATTGTAAGGTGCATATCTATCTCCAAATGTATAGCAGCAGATACTCACTGTTATCGCCAGTATGCAGGAGGCAGGATGCAGGGTACTGCCGCCTGCATACTGCCTACCGTGGACTATTGACTAGAGAACAACTTTTGCCCAGCTGCACTAGCTCCTCTGCGCCGCCTCGCTTACCCGCATCACCTTGCCGTTCACAACCGCCACCGCGCGGGTCAGCCATTTGTGCTGGGTCAGCGTGCATAGCGCGTAGGTTTTAATCAGCGACATGTAGTAGGTCATTGCGATGAACAGCAACACGATCCACAGATCGGCCGGGCGGCGGCGCAGGTGTGGGATGATCTTGACTGTGCGGCTCACGAGCCACCAGATCAGCAGGGCGGCTACCAACTGCCAATTGCCGACCAGTATCGATACCGCCAGGACGATCGGCCCCAACAGCAGGGTGAACGGCGCGATCGTCTTATCGATCAGCACACATGCCAGGTAGGGGTAGCGCCAGACCCAGCCCTGCCAGAGCGCGCGCAGGTCGCTGCGGAAGCTGTTGCGGCTCCAGCGAATCCGCTGGTTCACGAAACCGCGGAAGTCCGGCTTGAAGGTCGAGTAGACGCGGGCATTCAGCTGGTTCCAGGTGTGATAGCCGCGCTGGAGGATCAGGCAGGTATAGCGCTTATCATCGCCGCTCATACAAGGCGTACCCAGAAACGTCTCGTTCAAAAACGCCTCGCGCATGCTCTGCAGTAGCCGGGTGCGATATGCGGCGGTGCGGCCCGAGAGGCAACTGACCGCGCGGCCCCAGCGCGTCGTCGCCGGCACTTCGTCGGCGTAGCGAATATCGAGATAGATGTCGGCGATTCGCTCCCACACCGTCGGGCGCCAGCCATCGGTCGGGTACATATTCTGGCGCGTCCCAACGCCACCAATGTGCGGATCAACGAATGGCATCTTGATCTTCCGCAGCACATCCGACTCCCAAATCACATCGCTATCCACCAGCACCACAATGTCGGTGGTCGCGGCATCAACCCCAGCCGCCAGCGCCGGGCGCTTGCCGGGAAGATCGATCGGGATGACCTGGACTTCGGGATACGATCGCGCAATCGCCATGCACACCGTATCGGTTATGTCGACCACAGCGATAATGCGATCGGGCTCATTGGCGATCCATGACTCGATCGCCATGCGAAAGAGCAGTGGATCTTCGTTGTAGACCGGCGTAACGATTGTAGCAGTGCAATTGTAGTCGTTCTCGATTGGGCGATAGAACAGCGCCGGTATGCGCTTCGCCAACCACATAATCCAGCGGAAGGCGCCCAGCGCACCAATCGGGATCAGCAGCGCGGTGCTGGTGATAGCGTCAACAAGTATGTGCCAGTAGTACAGCACTGAAGTAACTCCGAATGCAGATTAAATCGGGAATAGACCATGGATAGAACGGATTGGACGGATTCGCGCGGATATTACTAATAGTAATCCGTGGAGATCCGTACTATCCGTCAAATCCGTCGCCCATTTCCGCACCCCTGGGACAAGATTAGCGATAAACCCGCATCGGCGCTTCGCTGCCCAGCTCGATCGCCAGCTCATTGCCGGCGGCCGGGCGGCCCTGCGCCGCTTCCAGCGCCGCGTCGATCTCGCCGGGCGAGGCCGCCGCCGGCACAGTCTGTTCCAACCGGCGGTTGACCTCGATCGCCGCCTCGAGCATCAGGTGATCCAACCCCTGCTCGCGAACGAACTGCAGGAAGGCGGTGGTGTCTTTGGGCAGGCACGCGCCGCCGAAGGGCACCCCGCCGCGCGTGCCGTAGAGCGCATTCCACATACCCTCGGCCGTGCGCGCCACAGCCGAGCCCACCAGGTTGCCGTCGATGCCAAGCTGCTCGCAGATCGCGTGGACTTCGTTGAAATAGCTGATCTTGACCGCGTTGTACACATTGTTGACATACTTAATCATTTCGGCCTCGGTCGGCGTGCAGTGAACGATCAGCGCGCCGAACGGCCGGAACAGCGCGTCGAGGATCTCGGCGGTGCGTCGATCGGTCGTGCCCAGCACCGTGATCCATGGGCGCGCAAAATCCTGCTCGCTGCTAACTTGGCGCAGAAATTCGGGGTTCATCGCCACGCCGAAGTCGGTTCCGGCCTGTTTGCCGCAGGCGCGTTCCAGGATCGGCGTGATCCGATTCTCGGTAGTGGTTGGCGGTACAGTGCTGCGCACCACCACCGTGACAAAATGGTCGGTTTGGGCCAGGCCGCGCCCGACGGCCAGCGCGGCAGTCTCGATATAGTCCAGCACGATCTGCCCATCGACGCTGGGCGTCGACACCGCCAGCATGGCGACATCGACCGCGTTCCAATCGACATCACCTGCAGTCATTGCGTTCAAGCCCTCGGCGCGCAGCTTCGCAATCGTTTGTAGATTGATGTCGACGTAGCTGACACAGTGCCCCTTCTTGGCGAAGCCCTTACCAGTCGCCTGGCCGACCACGCCGGAGCCAACGATCAGAATTCTTGCCATCTACTCTCTCCATGAACGTTTGTTTTTGTAAGCCGGGCGCGCTTCGCAGCAAAAGAATGGGCTGCGACATAGCTAACGCCCAACTATTGGAACTGCTCGCATAGCCGCGTTGTGGCTGTGCGGGTCGCGTTACCAAACGACCTTATGGAGACAGCATAGCCGAACCGTGTGCCAATCGGAATGATGCGCTGGCGTCAAGTGATCGTCATTCGCCGAACATGTGGATGACATTAAGTGATCATGAAGCTGACATGTGGCGGAGCGTGTAACCGCCAGGACGCCGGGTACCCACACCCAGAGAGGGTACCCGGTGATGCTAAGAGCTTATGAAGAAATAAGCGATTATCCGCTCGCAGATCGAGATTAGCGATTCGAGATTGCAATGCCGCAATCAATCTCGAATCGCTAATCTCCAATTCCTTCATATGTGAGGCACGCGTATGGCCGGAGATTGCCTACATGGCTATCGCGCGCTCTTTGAGCGTGGGCGAGTGCGAGGCGGAGGTCAGCCTCACTTCGCTATCCAGCCGGAACCCAATCCGCTTAATCGTGGTGACCTGTGGCGGCGGCCGGCTGGCGACCTCGGCAGCGGCACGAAGATTGCGACGTAGCCTGGCGACACATGCATTGAGCGCGTCCTCGCAAGTGGCATGGTCGTAGGGCTGGCCCCAGACCGCCAGGAAGCACTCTTCGCGAGTACAAACTTGGCGCGGGCGTTCGGCCAAATAGTGCAGCAGATCGTATTCCAGCGTCGTAAGCTGCACCGGCAGGCCGTACACCTGGACAAGCCGCGCGCTTTCGTCGATGATCAGCGACGGTGGCCCACTGTGTAAGGCCACACCGAGTGTCTCATCGGGATCGGAGAAACTGAGTGACACCTCGTTCGATCCCAGCCAGATCTCGTCGTCGGTGCTCAGCTGGCGGCCGCCAACGATCAACTCGCCGTTGAGGTAAGTGCCGTTGGCGCTCCCTGCGTCGAACAACATATAGCGGTCGTGTTCGAGCACGATACGGGCGTGCAGCCGCGAGACCGTCGCGGAGGGTAGGACGACGTCGCAGCTTTCAGAGCGGCCAATCGTTGTGACTTCCTGACCGAGCGGAATATATTCTTCAGCGCTGCTCGTGCTCCGGCAAATAAGCATCGCTGGTCGTGCGCGTGGCATAGCCGCCTCCCTAGGTCGCAAGTGTCGAGTAAACATGCTGTAGCAAGAACAACGCCATGATCGATGTAGCTCATCGCAGCCCGGTATAACGACAATGCAAGACTTAACGAACACATATCTTGGGCAATATTATTTAACCGAAGTCGTGGGCCGCGGCAGCACGTCGACAGTCTACAAAGCGTTTCAAAGTTCACTCAACCGCTTTGTGGCCGTAAAAGTGCTCGCGAACACCATCGACCCGCACTTCGCCGCGCGCTTCAAGCGCGAGGCCTACGCGGTGGCGCAGCTGCAGCACCCAAATATCCTACCGATCTACGACTACGGCGAGCAGGGAGGGGTGCGGTACTTCGTGATGCAGTACGTCGAGGGCAGCACGACGCTCGAACACTTGCTTGGCGGACAGCCGATGGAGCCAATCGCGGCGATACAGCTGATGCTGCCACTACTCTCGGCGCTGAAGTATGCGCACGAGCGAGGCGTGGTGCATCGCGATATCAAGCCGGCCAATATCATGCTGCCGCGCCCGGATTGGCCGATGCTGGCGGACTTTGGCATCGCCAAGTTGATTGACGACAGTCAGCAACTGACGCCGCCGGGCCAGAGTGTTGGTACGGCGATCTATATGGCGCCGGAGCGGGCGACCAGCCGGGCCGTGGATGTGCGCACCGATCTGTACTCGATCGGGGTGGTGCTCTACGAAATGCTGACCGGTAAGGTTCCATTCGATGGCGTCGGCCCGGTTGAAGTGCTGCGAAAGCACCTGCATACGCCGCCGCCAGCGCCGCGCAGCATCAACCCACGGCTGCCCAAGGTCGCCGAGCTGGCGCTGCTGCGGGCGCTCGAGAAGAATCCAGCCGATCGCTACCAATCGGCCGGCGAGATGGCCCAGGCGCTCCAGCGGGTGGTCGGCCAGATTGAGCGGCTGAATGCTCAGCGCCGGCTACAACACCTGCTGCAGCAGCCCGCCGCCGACCCAGCCGAGTCGGCGCAAGCTAACCCATATGAGACCAGCACGCTCCCCGAGTTTAGCGCGCCGACCCCGCCGGGCGCAGTACGGCCAGCGCCCGCGAGCGAGCGGAATGATTGGCTGCGATTTGGTCTACCAGCGCTACTCGTGCTGCTGGCCCTGGGTGGCATCGTGATGGCACGCGGAGTGTCGGGCGGGCAAGAACCCCTGCCTCCGCCTACCAGCATCCCCGCGACCCCAACCAGCGCGCCGGTCGCCGTAGCCGCACCAACCAGCGTGGCGACTGCCCCCGAAGCAGCCCCGACCACGCCCGCGGTCGAGCCGACGCAGGAACTACCGACCCCAGCGCCGCCTGAGCCAACGCCGGCGCCTGTGCCAACCACGCCACCGGCAGCGCCGCCGTCTTTGCCATCGACCCCGCAAATAACCCAGCTTGAGCAGCTGACGAGCATCCGCTTCGAAGACACCGACTGGCAGGGCGGCTTCCGGCGCGCGGGCGGCCGCACGTATGGCGGGCGTACGGCGACCTGGATTTATGGCACGACCACGCCCTACAGCGCCATGCAGGTCAGCTTCGAACTCAGCGCTCGGCCCACCGGAAGCGCCACGCTCACGATCGAGGGGATGGACTCGGAGGATCGGATCAAGACGCCAATCAGCATTCAAGTGAACGGCGTGGAGATCTTCAACGGCCCGAATCCGCTTCCCGACGACGATCATCCGCTCGAGACCGGCACGTGGGCAAGCTACGTCTGGTCATTCGACGCGGCATTGCTGCGCCCCGGCCAGAACCAGATCCGGATCGCGAATCTCGCCGAGGGCGCGTTCAGCTTGCCGCCCTTCTTTATGCTAGACTATGCCGATCTTAGCTATAGCACGCGCTAGCGCCATTACAGATTGCGATTTTTGTTCTCCACCATAGCATGGGTTTGGCAGTTCTTCACTTCAATGCCCTATGCAATATCTTTGTTTCTCGGCTTTTAGGCGTAATCATTTGTTAAGACCTTGGTTACCGGCACATAAGCCTAAAAGCGCATACTCAATCATGGCGACGGTTTGTGCGCAGCTGTCGATTTGCCTGCACGCCGAACAATCCGGTACAATGTCGCGCGCGATGATTTCTTAATGACAGGAGTTACGCAGTGGTCCGCATTGGACCGGATTCTGCCGCAGGCAAAAACGCCGACTGCGTAAGTCCTGTTAATGACAGCGGCATACTCTTATGAGCGGTGAAACCATCTTAATCGTCGATGACGAGCCGACGATCGTCGAGGTTGTCGGGCTCTACCTAAAGCGCGAGGGCTTCCGTGTAATGACGGCCGACGACGGCAACGCGGCGCTGCAGGCGATCGAGCAACAGCGCCCCGATCTGGTGGTGCTCGACCTGATGCTGCCGGGGCTGAATGGCCTGGAAGTCGTCAAGCGTCTGCGGGCCGGCAGCGCGCTGCCGATCATTATGCTCACGGCTCGCAGCGAAGAGGCCGACCGGGTGGTTGGGCTCGAGCTTGGCGCCGACGATTATGTGACCAAGCCGTTCAGCGCGCGCGAGTTGGTAGCGCGCGTCAAGGCCGTGCTGCGACGCACCCACCCCGAAGCCGCGCCGGCCGAGCCGTCTGCCTCGAATGTGGTGGCGATCGGCGGGCTGCGGCTCGATTCCGCCGCGCGCACGGTCACGCTGGATGGACAAGCGATCAATCTAACTGTGCGCGAGTTCGATCTGCTGCAATTTCTGATGCGCAATCCTGGCCAGGTTTTTACCCGCGAGCAACTGCTCGACAATGTATGGGGCTACACATTCGCCAGCGACATGGGCACCGTCACGGTGCATATCCGGCGACTGCGCGAGAAGATTGAGCCCGACCCGGCCAACCCTATATTTCTGCAAACGATTTGGGGCGTGGGGTATAAGCTGGAACGCCCCTGATGATTGCACATTGTAAATTGCAAATTGCAAATTGAACTGGCGTAATTTGCAATTTACAATATGCAATTTACAATTCGAAACCTATGCAAACAACAATTCCTCTTCGCCGCTCGTTCGCGCCATTTGGCATCGGCTTATTTGCGCTTGGGCTGGCGCTGCTACTGGCGCTCGGATGGCTGGGCGTGCGCGGGCGCGATATGGCCGAGCTCACGCTGTATTTAATTATCTCGCTGGCGCTTTCGCTTGGCATCGGCGCGCTAGGACTGGCCTGGTTGCGCCGCGCGCGCGTCCGGTTGTGGCTCCAGGTGACGCTGACCTATATGCTTGGCATCGTGGTCGCGATTCTGAACATCTTTTTGACCGCGCAACTGATGTTCATATCCAGCAACCACGACCTGCCGCTGCTGGTCCTGCTGCTCCTGTTTGCGGCGGTGGTCTCGTTGGCGCTCGGCTATGCGCTGGCGCAAACGCTCGCCCGCCGCGTGACGGCGCTGCACGAGGGCGCCCACGCGATTGCGAACGGCGATTTCCAGGCGCATGTGGTCGAAAGCGGCGGCGATGAACTGACCGCGCTGGGAGTCGAGTTCAATCGCATGGCCGCTCAGTTGGCCGCCGGCGCCGCCGAACGCCAGCGCCTGGAAAGTACCCGACGCGATCTGATCGCGGCGATCTCGCACGATCTGCGCACGCCGCTGGCGTCGCTGCGGGTCATGACCGAGGCGCTCGCCGACGGCATGGTCGATGATCCGGCCACTACCACGCGCTACCTGGCGACAATGCGCAGCCAGATTGGGCATCTCAATGGTCTGATCGACGACCTGTTCGAGCTGGCGCAGATCGACGCCGGTGAGCTGAAGCTGGAGCTCGAGCGCAGCTCGCTTGGCGATCTGGTGAGCGATACGTTGGCGGGTATGCAGCCACAGGCCGACGCCAAAGGCGTGCGGCTGGCGGGCCACGTCGCGCCGGGTATTGATCCGGTGATGATCGCGCCGCAAAAGATCGGCCGCGTACTGTACAACCTGGTCGGCAATGCTATTCGCCACACCCCGAACGGTGGTGAGGTGACTATCATTATTCAACGAATCGAAGATTGCAAATTGCAAATTGCAAATTGGCCCGCGCATATCGCGGAATTTACAATCTCCAATCTGCAATCTGCAATCTTGGTGGAGGTGGCCGACACTGGCGAAGGTATCGCCGCCGAAGACCTTCCGCATATCTTCGATGACTTCTATCGCGGCGAGAAATCGCGTTCGCGCGCGACCGGTGGCGCCGGCCTGGGCTTGGCAATCGCGCGCGGCATCGTCGCGGCGCACGGCGGGCGGATCTGGGCCGAGAGCAAGCCGGAGCACGGCACCAAAATACGCTTCACTCTTCCAGCCGGCTGATAATAACGCAAAGGCGCAGAGAGGCTAGATATTTTCTTCATAACCTTTGCGTCGCCCAGAGGGCACCCGGCGTCTTTGCGTTAAGAACATCCGCTGCATTTCCACGGTTGCCCGAAGCGATCCGGCGTGGTAGACTGCGCCTGACATCCGAGGATGAAAGGAGCAGACCATGGATCGCTTCGCCGCGCATATCGACGCCAACCGCCAGCGCTACCTCGACGAGCTGTACGCGCTGCTGCGGCAACCTTCAATCGCAGCGCAAGGCATTGGGATCGACGAGACCGCCGCGATTGTCGTGCGGCGGCTCGAACAGCTTGGTGCGCGCGTTCAGGTGCTGCGCATGCCTGGTGCGGCGCCGGTGGTGTTCGGCTCGATCGGCCAGGGGCCGCGCACATTGCTGGTGTACGATCACTACGACGTGCAACCGCCCGAGCCTGTGGAGGGCTGGGCGTCCCCGGCGTTCGAGCCGACGCTGCGCGACGTCGGTGGAGCACGAGGCCCCACCTTACACGCTCGCGGCGTGGCCGACAACAAAGGCAACCTGATGCTGCGCCTCCAGGCGATCGAGTCGTGGCTGGCAACCGAGGGTGAGCTTCCGATCACGATCAACTTTTTGATCGAAGGCGAAGAGGAGATTGGCTCGGTTCACCTGGAGCAGTTCTGCCACCAACATGCCGACCTACTGCGCGCCGACGGCTGCCTGTGGGAGACCGGCGGCCGCAATGCGCTGGAGCAGCCGGCGATCAACTGCGGTGCCAAAGGCATATGTTATGTCGAGCTGGTCGCGCGCGGCGCCTCGCACGACCTGCACTCTTCGAACGCCACCGTGGTGCCGAACCCGGCATGGCGGCTGACGTGGGCGCTGGCCACGCTGAAAGGCCCCGACGAGCGCATCCTGATCCCAGGATTCTACGATCGCGTGCGCCCGCCATCCGCGGCCGACCTACGCGCGCTCGAAAGCGTTCCGCTCGACGACGAGGCGCTGCTGGCCGATTTTGGCATCAGCGACTTCCTCGGCGGCGTACGCGGGATCGAGCGGCTGAAGATCCACTTGTTCAGCCCAACCTGTACGATCTGCGGGCTGGTGTCGGGCTACACCGGCGCGGGCTCGAAAACCGTGCTGCCATCGGAGGCGCGCGTCAAGATCGACTTCCGTATGGTGCCCGATCAAGATCCGAATGAGATCGTCGTGGCGCTGCGCGCGCACCTCGATGCCAACGGCTTCAGCGACATCGCGATCGTCGAGCTGGGCCATGAGCGCGCCGCGCGTTCCCCCACCGACGCGCTGCCGACTCGCGCGATGGCCGCGGCGATCCGCCAGATCTATGGGCAGGACCCTGTGATCTACCCCACCATGGCCGGCACCGGGCCGATGTACCCGGTCTGC